>Ga0082212_10001752_pt1 | contig 31946 bp, 26 predicted proteins | sample TergutNt197P3_FD_71548 | JGI IMG/M metagenome (GOLD analysis project Ga0082212, IMG submission 71548) | Neocapritermes taracua P3 segment gut microbial communities from Petit-Saut dam, French Guiana - Nt197 P3 | ecosystem: Host-associated > Arthropoda: Insects > Digestive system > Gut ...
CGCTATGACCTCATGCATGATATAGCACAACGCGGTGACATATCGGTACGAACGGTAAAGCGCTATGTGAAGGCATGGGAAGAAGGCGGCTTTGAGGCATTAAAGCCCAAACAGGGCTGGGAGAGAAAGGATAGCAGTTTGGGTGAGAGTTTCGGACAAATTGTTGATGCAGCTATCGAACTGCGTCGAGAGTCACCGTCACGAAGTGTGTCGGATATCATTAAAATCCTTGAAATGGAAGGCGCCATACCTTCGGGGTCGGTTGCTCGTAGCACGCTCCAGCGGCGCCTTGCGGCAAGGGGATATGCATCGTCTCAGATGCGCATGTATACGATGAAAGGAGCAGCTGCGAGACGCTTTCAGAAAGAGCACCGTAATCAGTTATGGATGAGCGACTTTAAGTTCGGGCCATTCATTCCGGTGGAAAAAGGTTGTAAAAAGCAGATCCATCTCATCGTATGGATTGACGATGCAACAAGATACGTTGTTAGTTCTAAGTTTTATCTGGATCAGACAGTTGAAGCGGTTGAAGATAGCTTGCGTATAGCTATTCAAAAATACGGCGTCCCGGTAAAAATTTTTACAGACAATGGAAGGCAATTCAGTTCTACATGGCTCTGTCAAACATGCGCAAAGCTTGGTATTCGCAAGCTTTCATCGCGTCCGTATCATCCGGAATCTCGTGGAAAATGCGAAAAATTTAATTTGACTGTGGAAAAATTTATCTCCGAGGCCGTCATGAAGAAACCCTCCAGCTTGGCGGAATACAATGAGTTGTTGCGTATCTGGCTTGATGAATATTACCACAAGAACCCGCACTCCGGGCTTGGCGGAATTTCACCAGCAGTAGCTTTTGGGACAGATAAGCGTCCGCTCAAATTCGTCAGTGCAGAGCGGTTACGCGACGCGTTCCTTCGCACGGAAAACCGCAAGGTGGACAAGACCGGTTGCGTTAGCTTCTCTGGTCAGCTTTATGAAGTTGGCCTTGCCTACATCGGACGTAAGGTTGAGATCCGGTTTGATCCATCTTGGACAGAGGAAATTGAGGTCATCAACGGTCAATCGGAGCCATTCGTCGCAAAAAAACTTGTTATAGGTACGAACTGTGGGACAACCAAGGAACTTGCGGAACACATGCGGATAAAGACGCCACTAACCTCTAGGATGCTGGATGCGCTCACCAAAGAACATCAATCGAAGTCTCAACCAGAGATAGCAACAACATTTAAGGCGTTTTGGGAAGGAGGTAAAGAAAATGTATGAAGAATTTTTTGAAATGAAACACACGCCATTCGTAAACAATATTCCCGTGGATATGCTATATCTTTCAGAAAAGCATAAAGAGATACTTGGTCGTCTCGGCTATGTGGCCCAAGGAAATCGCTTCGCCGTCATAACAGCAAGAGTAGGCGTCGGCAAAAGCACACTCATACGGAAATTCGCCCAGACTCTTAGCCCGGAGAAGTTCACCGTTCTGTATCTTTCGGATTCACAACTTACACCGCGCTGGTTTTACAAGGGGCTATTAGATCAGCTTGGAATTGAGGCGAAATTCTACCGAGGCGATGCCAAAAGGCAATTTCAGAAGCACCTCAGGCTCACCCGAGAGATACATCATCGTAATGTACTTGTTATCATTGACGAAGCCCATCTTATGGATAGAGAAACCTTTGAGGAAGTCCGTTTCGTCCTTAATACTGACATGGATTCTTCTAATCCCATGTCATTAGTGCTCTGTGGCCAAGACGAGCTTTGGGATAAGCTCAAGATGCAGATTTACGCCGCAATCAAGGGACGCATTGATATTAAATGTGAACTGCCAGGTATGGACAGAGCGGAACTCGCCGAATATATGAAGGCTCATTTGGCCTATGCCGACGGGAAAGATGAAATTTTCACCGACGCCGCGCTTGATGAACTTCACAGATACTCAGCGGGAGCGGCAAGAGCAGTTAATAAAGCCGCAACCCATTGCTTAATTTATGCAGCTCAGCGGGCTAAAAAACTTATCGACGATAACATGGTAAAAACTGTTATTAAGGCGGAGCTCCCTTAAATCCGTACAGAGGAGGAGAATACATTGAAATCACTTCTTGATTCTGTAGATGTGTCAACACGAGGCAAGCGTCGCAGGGCGACAGCTCTTGTTATCAGCTTGCTTGAAAAAATTCGTTACGCTGAAGAAAAATACTTAGAAAGGATTCCGCGTAATCTGCAATCAAGTGAAGCATACTTCGAAGCTGACTATAGTGTTGATGTCATAATTGAAACGATTATTTGCCTTTTGAGAGCATACTAAATCCGATTCTGCTTTTTCTCATTTATACGGATAGACATGGTATGAATGTGAGTCGAGCGTGTAAGGTCATATATGAGAGCAGTGTCTTTTGGCGCTGCTTTTTTTCATCTTAATTTTCCTGAAACAACAATCAAATATCCCTGCAGTTAGTGGATTGGCCTACGATACAATTTTTATTTACTATTTTCCATAAAAACGTTATGCTAAATATTATAGATATTTTGATATTTTAGGAGAGTTACTTTTGGCATTTTTTCTGAGCAACTTATGGTCATATCAGGTGAGCATCAACATTGAAATACAAATATGACGCTTTTTGACAAAAGAAAATTATCTTTCCCTAAGTCCCTCGCTAACATAAGTTTTGAAAGGTTCAAGGAAATATTCTATGACTCTTTTCTGCCTCGTTTTTATCTCCGCCGTCGCCGCCATTTTAAATGTCATGATGTACTAGTAAATGTCATGACATATGTTATAATATTCAATCATGAATAAAACAATTAGCGCTCAATTAAAAGAAATATTAAGTAATGCCGGGTGGTCGCAAGACCAATTAGCCCGACGGCTTGACATACCCGTTAGAACCCTTAGCAGATGGCTTAATTATCAGGTCGCGCCAAGAAGAGGCAATATAGAAGCAATTAACAAACTCTATCAAGACATAGCAGGCAGGACAGAAGTAGACGCTTTTTTGCTTGCCGGTACGGAAAAAGAGGCCCTCAGTAAACACATCACCGTCAAAGAGCTTATAAACAACGAGAAATTACTGGACAAATTAACGCTATACCTCACTTACCACACAAACACCATCGAGGGCAGCACCATGACCCTTGCAGACGTTAAAGAGGTACTGGACGATAACAATAAAATTCTTGCCAACAAAACTGCCAGAGAACAGATAGAGGCACGTAATCATCGCGCCGCCCTTCATTACTTGCTTGATGAGTTAAACGCACAAGGTCATGATTTTAAATGGACAGAAGACCTGATATTAAATATCCATCTTCGTTTGATGAATACACTCATCAGTAATGCGGGGCTGTACCGCAATCACGCCGTGAGAATTGCGGGTAGTTACATTCCGCTTGCCAACTTTATGAGAGTGCCAGAGAAAATAAAGGAATTTATAGAAACTGTAAACAGACCAGCTGAAAACCTTGTGCAGCACTTAGCATGGACTCACGCCACTTTTGAGCAAATCCACCCATTTAGCGACGGCAACGGACGCACCGGGCGGCTAATTATGTTTGTCCAAGCCCTACAAAGTGAGGTAGTACCGCCGCTGATTATTAAAGAGCGCAAGTATGCTTACTATAAATATTTACAGATGACCCAATTACAGGAAAAATACGACCTGCTACGGCTTTTTATTGCCGAGAGTGTTATTTTCACCGACAACCTGATAGGTCAATAAAAATCAAGCCCTCGAAACATTATAAAGAAATCCCAGCTTGCGTTTTCGGAGTAGAACCCATTACATAATTTTTTCAATTCCAATTCACGCAAAATTTGAGTTTTTTACTATATCCCAATTCTTTGCGGCAGCGCCGCCGTGGTCGGAAAACCAGTTTTCTGACAGGAACTTGGTTTTGTTTTTGTAGTTTTCGTCCATGCTCAGCAGCCAAAAATCAGCTATTTCTTCCGCCGTTTCGACGATTTTTGATATGCCGAGGGTTACAAACTGGTCTGAGACGTGGCTAAAGTCGGACATATATCTTCCATGGCATAAAGGTATGCCAAACAATGCCGGTTCCATGATATTCTGCCCGCCTTTTGGAACAAGGCTTCCTCCAATGAAAGCGCTGCGCGCAATACTGTAAAGGCAAAACAGCGCGCCTATTTTGTCGACTGTCAAAATTTCCCAATCGCTCGCGCCGCTTATGAATTCATTATTATCGAATTCAGAGTAATAAACCGCCTTGCCGATTTGCGACGCAAGGGCGCCGACTTCCGCAGCTCGTTCTGGATGTCGGGGAACGATTATAAGCTTTACACCCGAAATTTTCTCTCGTAAAATTTTGAACGCCTCAAAGACTATCTCCTCTTCTCCCGGATGCGTGCTTCCCGCTATGAAAATTGGTTTAGAGTGATTAATCTCCTGCAAGGCGCCGCATTTATCCTTTCTTTCGAGCATGGCGTCAATTTTGCAATCCCCGGTAACGCTTATTTTGCCAAGAGAAACTCCTAATTTATTCAGACGGTACGCATCCTGTTCGTCTCTTACCATAATGTTCTCAAAACATGAAAATACATCTCTCCAAAAAGAAGGAATGGACGACATTCGCTTGAAACTCTTATCAGAAATCCTTCCGTTAATTAAAAATGAGGGAATACCCCGCTGTTTAAGCACATTCAACATCAACGGCCATATTTCCGTTTCAACTGAAATAAAAGCGCGCGGTTTTAAGCTATCAAGAGCGCGCGTAATAAATCGCTCGATATCCCACGGGAAATAAATATGAGCGTCATATCTCCCGCTCCATTGCTTTGCAACTTTGGCGCCCGTTATAGTTGTAGTGGAAAGCAGTACATTAACTTGTGCGTAAGGATCGCTCTTCGCAAGGGATATAAAAGGCAGCGCCGCTTGAACTTCTCCGACGGAAACTGCGTGTACCCAAATAGCGTTATTCAGACGTTTTTCTTTTGCATATACGCCCCTCCTCTCGTCAAAGCCTATGGCATATTTGTTTTTCAGCCATGGGAATGAGAGAGTATAAGCAGCTTGAGTCAGAAATTTGTATAATGTCAGCATGATCTGATTTGAAACTATAGTGTCAAAATGCCAAAAACCACTGGATTGCCACGCCGCAAAAAGACGCGGATCGCAAAGACAAAAGGCGCTGGATTGCTTCGCCGCAAAAAGACGCTCCTCGCAAAGACGTGGGTTGGCAAGTTTCGTTTACTGTTGCGAGTGCAACTCATGGCTGTTGCCGCGTAACGGACTCTCTCCTTTAATGTATAGGTCATGCAGTTGGAGTATTCCGATTGGAATTTTACTGTTTGTTGAATCGTTTTCATCCGTGACTATAAGGACGGTTATTTCCCTCTGCTCCATTATGTGCGCGGCTTCTGCGGCAAGCTTATTTGGAGATATCGTTAAAGGGTTTCGCGTCATGGCTTCCGAAATAATTCCATCAATTGCATTGTTGCCTTTTTTCTCAAGCAAACGTCTCAAGTCTCCGTCCGTGAAAATTCCAACAAGTTCCCCGATATCATTAATAATGCAAGTCGCGCCAAAACCCTTTTTCGTCATTTCAAAAAGCGCCTCTCTGACGGTAGCGCATTCAGATATTAAAGGCATTCTATCGCCTTTATACATGACTTCATGTACATGTGTAAGCAAGCGTTTTCCAAGAGCTCCCCCCGGGTGAAACAGCGCAAAATCTTCTTTTTTTACGCCGCGGAGCTTTGTCACAATCCCTGCCAATACGTCGCCAATGACAAGCTGCAAAGTGGTGCTGGACGTCGGAGCGAGATTCAACACATCCGCTTCCCGGTCAACATGGGAGTCAAGCACAATATCTGCGCTCTTCGCAAGCTCGGACTTAGCTCCGCCTGTTATTGCAATAACAATCGCCCCAATTCGTTTAAAGTACGGCAGAATTCCGATTATCTCATTTGAAGTTCCGCTATTGCTTATAAACAAAGCTATATCCTCTCCGCGCGCCATACCAAGGTCTCCGTGAAGCGCTTCGCCTGCGTGCAGAAAAAAAGAAGGCGTTCCTAATGAAGCAAAAGTAGCCGCAATCTTACGGCCTATCAAACCTGACTTTCCTACTCCTACAACAATAAGCCTTCCTTTGCATTCGTAAATGGCGCGGGCAGCTTTTATAAATTCGCTTCCCACACGCCGCCCGGCTTTTATAAGCTCTTCTGCCTCACACTCAACAATGGAGCGGCCATATTCAATAAGCGCCCTGTCGTCGCAATGATTTCCTTCACGTTCCCATGGTAATTTTAAAGCGTTCATTTGTGCACCACCCTAATTAATTATACCTTACTAATATTTTCCCGATACACTAATGTATAATGGGCGAAAAATATTAATAGCTCACATATTTCATGACAAAATTTATGGAGTATAAAAATGAGATATAAACACAGTTTTGTGAAGGTCGTAAAGAGCGCCAGGCGCGGCGCCAATCTTGCTAAGAAGGTAAGAAAGCAATTTGCGATAATTATTTTTACTGCAATCTTCCTTATTTTCGGTTCAGCATACCTTATCTGGATAAACGAGATGGAATCAGACGGTTTATACTCTGATGCGGTTTGGACTGTTCTTTTCACCCTTATCGGACAGGGTGAATTTGCTGCAAACCCAAAGACTATTATCGGAAGGATGATAGTTTTCGTAATTTCCATATTTGGCATTGCAGTTTTAGGGGTTATTTTTTCGGAAATAATGCAACGTCTAATAAACAGTAAATTCAGGGAGATGATAGGAATGAGCTCATGCAAATATAAAGAGCATACGATAATTTGCGGTTGGAACGAACGCGGAAGAATAATACTGAAAGAGTTGACTGAGACCGGGAAAGAGGTTTCAGTGATAGCGAATGAGCGTCCTCAGAACCTTCCACCAAACAGAGTATTCTTCGCGGCGGGGTCGCCGGTCGATCAAAACGTCTTAGGCAGAGCCGGAATAAAAGAAGCCAAAGCGGCTGTATTATTATCAGAACGAACAGGGAATATATCAGAAAGCGAAGCGGATGCAAAAACAATATTAGCAGCCCTTGCGATACAGTCAATGAATTCAAATGTTTATACGGTAGCAGAACTGATAAATTCGGATAATGAAAAGTATGCGAGATTAGCTAATGTAAATGACATAATATATAGCGATCAGGTTGTTGCGGAAATCACTGCAATATGCGCGGCAAATCGCGGCATTTCCGTGTTTGTCCGCGATATCCTTTGCGCCACTGACGATGGACATCATTTTAGATCATTTGATGTGCCGGATTCATTCGACGGAAAAACAGTGAAAGAACTATTCGACCAAATTAAAACTGAGGGGCATCTCCCGGTGGGGCTGCTAATGCCGCCTGAAGATACTCCCGCTGCTAACACAAACATGTGGGAGTCCAGCGTAAATCCAAATGAGGACATTATAATAAATCTGCCAATGAAAACAGTGTGTATTGTAAAATCAAAGAGACGTTAATGCTTTCGTTTCCGCTTATACTCGCATATATATACGGTAATCAAAAGAATTGAAACAATTACTACCCCTATAGTGACATAAGGTATGTATTGCTTTGCTTTCTCCTGATGTTCGCCCAGAAAGTAGCCCAGTAAAGTCAAAATTGAAACCCAAATACCAGCGCCAATTGATGTCCAAACAGTGAATTTGTAAAGGTTCATTCTTGATATTCCCGCAGGAAGAGATATATATTGGCGAATAACAGGTATAAGCCGCCCGACGAAAGTGCTTATTTCACCATGTTTTAAGAAAAAAGCATCCGCTTTATCTATGGACTTAAGAGAAACAAAAAAATATTTCCCATATTTTATGAAAAAGGGCCTACCCCATTTTATTGCTATCCAATAATTGAATAACGCGCCCAAAATACTTCCCATAATACCGGCTAATATGACAATAATGAACGACATTTCACCTTGCCAGACATGGTAACCTGCGGGGATCATTACAACTTCGCTTGGAAACGGGAAAAAAGAGGACTCTAGAAACATGAGAGACATTATGCCTACATAACCAAGTTCGCCAATTGTAGCAACAAGCCATCCTATAATTTCGTTAAACCAAACGACCAAACTATCAATTAAATACACAAATATTTCCCACTTTTTCTCCTGAAGTTAATATGTTCCTTTTGCTATTATATCAAATCACTCTAAATCTATATCAATACACGTATCATGTTTGCGAATGGAAAAACGTAAATTGCAGTTTTCACATTTATAAACAGGTAGCGCGCGCCATATAGCGTTAATATTCTTGACCGTTACAATATTATCGCTGCCGCATTGCGGGCAGAATTTCATAACAACACATATTTTCAATTATATACTTACCTTTCCCGTAAAACTCTTCGAAGTATTTTCCCTGTGCTTGAAATAGGCCAGCCATCAACAAATTCAACTTTTCTTGGAACTTTAAAATGGGCTAAGCGCTCTTTGCAGTAATGTATAATTTCAACTTCAGTAATTTTGGATCCTTCTTTTCTTTGAATAAATATTTTAGGAATTTCGCCGCTTGTAGGGTGAGGTATACCAACAACTATTGACGACTGCACATCCGGATGCAGGTTAACTATCCTTTCTACTTCCTGAGGATACACGTTGAATCCCCCCACAATAATTATGTCCGTAACCCTATCGAGAATTGTAAGATAATCATCCGCGTCAACTCTTACATAGTCTCCGGTATTGAACCATCCGTCCGCATCAAATCTCGCCGCTGTCGTTTTGGGGTCCCTGAAGTATCTGTTTGTGATGGAATTTCCGCGTACCCACAAAACCCCTTCTCCTGGAATCGCCGGTTTATTTTCATCCGGCCTAAGTTGCCATTCCACATGTTTTAAGAATGGGCCAACTGTTCCAAGGCGATTTTGTTCATAGTTTTTGTTGACCGCAAGAACTGGAGAAGTCTCGGTAATACCATATCCCTGTAAATTTCCAATTCCCATAAAAGTTTTGAGTTTTTCATCCATATCAATGTTATATCTATCTCCGCCAGTAACTATCATTTTTAAATTCTGCGGACGCGGAGCTCCGCGTTCTAAAGCTGATATAAGGAAATTCAGCATTGTGGGTACAATTATTAAAACAGTTACAGGCGCTTCAACTATAGCTTTAATAGCCCTGCTTGGAGGAAGAAATCCCGGAACGATAACTTGTGAACCCTCAATGAAAATAGGGAGTAAAGTACAAGCTGAATAACCGAAAGAATGAAAATTCGGTAGTATATTGAATAAAGCATCGCCTTTTTTCAGGTCGCGCAGTGAATCCATCATTCCGTCTACATTTGACACAAGATTCAGATGTGATAACGGCACAGCTTTTGGTAACCCGGTTGTACCTGATGTGGCAAATATGACGGCTAGAGATTCATCCTCAGGAGTTGAGCTCTTACCTGTAAACTCAGGCAATGCGCCCATTTCGTCACACACAACCAGCGGATAGCCGCTTTTCTCAATTAATTCTCCAGCTTCCTTTTTTACTTCTTCAGTCACAACAACAGCAAAAGGTTCGACAAGCTTAAGCGTTCCCAAAAGTGAGTCAGCGCCAGATTTAACATTCAGCGGATTGATTGAGCCGCCAAGTTTCCAGCACGCTAACATGAGAGCTAACACCATTGGGCAGTTTGGCATCAAAACAGTTAAACGTTGCCCTTTTGAAAACCCTGACCTTGAAAGGACATTGAAAGTCGCCTCAGTAAGATCTAAAAGGAATGCATTGGTATACCACTTACCGTCCCACCAAAAGCCATTTTCATTTATATTTTTGTTGAGTTTCTCATAAATTATATCCTCTAACCTGCGGTTGATGTCCACTATTTCCTTCCTCCTTTAAGACTGATGCCATTTCGAAATTTCAATTGAACTACTTTTCTCGCTCTTTTAACACACGGCGCATAATTTTTCCTGCTCCGGAGAGCGGCCAATCATTTACAAATTCAACTTTTCTTGGAACTTTATAATGAGCAAGATGTTCTTTTGAGTATCTCACTATATCTACTCCGGTAACTTGCGCTCCTTCTTTTTTTAGTACGAAAGCTTTGGGCACTTCACCGTTAGTGGGGTGAGGCATCCCGACAACAATAGAACTCTCTACAGCCGGATGAGCGTTGAGTATTCTTTCAACCTCTTGCGGATATACATTGAACCCTCCAACAATGATAATATCCGTTACCCTGTCAAGGATAGTAATATAGCCGTCTTCATCCACTAATACATAATCTCCCGTATTAAACCATCCATCTGAATCAAAACGTTCAGCCGTCATGGTTTCATCTCTGTAATATCTGTCTGTTACAGATTTTCCCCTAACCCATAATACACCTTCTCCATCAGGAGGTATTTTTGCGCCGCTCGGGCGAAGCTGCCACTCGACATATTTTAAGAAGGTTCCGACGGTGCCAAGTTTATTGACCTTGTAATTTTTATTAACACTCAAAATTGGCGATGTTTCAGTCACGCCATAGCCTTGTAAGTTACCTACTCCCAACAATGACTTTAATCTTTCATCCAATGCGACATTATATTTATCCCCGCCTGTAATTACTAATTTGACTTTCCCGGGGCGCGGGCCTCCTCTTTCTATTGCTGAAAGAAGATGTGTAAGCATCGCCGGAACTATGAGCAAGATATTTACATCCGCTTCCACTATTGCGTTGAGGGTTCGCAACGGCGGCAAAAATCCCGGAACTATCACCATAGCTCCTTCGAAACATATTGGGGCAAGGATGCTCGCGGTAAAGCCAAATGAATGAAAATTAGGCAGTACATTGAGGAAAACATCTCCTTTGTCAATATCATCTACAGCTTCAAAATATGCGTCAACATTTGCGGCAAGATTCCTGTGAGTAAGCGGAACTGCTTTTGGCAAACCTGTAGTGCCGGAAGTAGCAAAAATAACAGCAAGGGATTTATCTTCTGCGGATGCTTTTACGCCTTCAAAATCAGGTAAAGGTCCTGTAAGATCACAAACCACAGATATATATCCTTCTGAAGCAAGCATAGGCCCCGCTTCCTTGCGTATTTCGCCGGATACAACAACAGCAAATGGTTCAACTAGCTTTAATGTTCCTATCAAGGAAGGAATTCCTGACTTAACGTTAAGAGGGTTTATGGTTCCGCCAAGCCGCCAGCATGCTGTCATTAAGGCAACTATCATAGGACAGTTTGGCATTAGCACTGATAGCTTTTGACCTTCCGTGAATCCTGCTTTTTCAAGTGTTGCGGTAGTTGAATCTATTAAGTCAAGGATTTCTTTGTTCATGTACCACTTACCTTCCCACCAGATACATTTGGCGTCCGGGTTCTTCCTGAGATTTTCTGATAATATTTCTTCTAGTCTTCGATCAATATCCAAAATTATTGCTTACCTCTTTTCATTTATTATTTTCAGCATATTTTACATATTAAAATTGCTTATAGCAAGCCAGCATTCAAAATATAATCACTTTATCGACATATTCATTATAAGTTTGTATTCTATTCATAAGCAATGAAGTAAAGCTAATGTCTGAATACAAAACAAAAATTGCTGAACCGCTGCCGGTTATTCCCCATGCATTAGCGCTTAAATCATTAAATATACTAAATATTTCATTATACATAGGGTTTTCATCAATTAGCATTGGTGCAAAATCGTTGGGCAAAAGGCCAAGATGTTTTCCTGAAGCCAATTGGGAATAAATTCTTTCGAGCTCTTCTTTTGCTCTATATTCATCGAAGGGAAATCCGCCTCGGGAATTCCAATACTCATCAAGTAATTTATATGCATTTCCAGTAATACTGTTCCACTTTGGAATAATCACCGCTACGTTAAGCGATAATTTAAGAACAGGATCTACTTTATCTCCTATGCCAGAAACAATTGCAGCCTCGCAGTTCTCGTAAAAAAAAGGCACATCGGCGCCAATCTTTGAAATTTCATGTAGAGGCAATTTTGCTCCGACAAAATTCAGAATCGCCCCCGCGTTGCCGCTTCCGCCTCCAAGCCCCATCCCGGGCGGAATAGTTTTATATAAGGATATATCAAAAAAAGGGATATCAAGCCCCCATTCACGAGCGATCCTTAAGGCTTTCGAAATTATATTTTCTCCTTTGATCAATATGTTTTCTGAATTTACAATATCATAATTTACACCAGAATAGCTTATATGTAATCTTTCCGCCGCGTTAATTCTTGAAAAAAGCGAATATATATTATGATATCCATCGCTTCTGATACCTGTCACTCTGAGTGTTATGTTAATTTTTGCATATGAATTCTTTATTATGTGCATAATCATCGCTTATAAAGATCCACAACATAATGTAGGGGCGGCATTCTGCCGCCCGCTTTTGTTATCGCAACGTTTTTGATACAGCCCATAAATTGTAAAAGACTTCCCATCAATCAATTCTCTCTATTATCAATCTATTGGACGAATCTGCCCATAACCGCCGTTTTTGCGACGGTATACCACATTCATTTTACCCGATTCAGCATCCAAGAACATAAAAAACTCATGCCCAAGAAGATCCATTTGCATTATAGCCTCTTCAGCGTCCATGGGACGTACCGGGATTTTCTTTATCCTAACGACGCCTAAATCTTCGAATTGATTCTCAATAGCTGCAGCGTCATCTTCAAGATTAAAGGAAAATATTTCGTTATTGTTATAGTGCGCTTTATCTTTAAGATAACTGCTACGGCGTTTTATCTGCTTTTCCAAGTTTTTCAAAGCTAAATCAAAAGACTTGCGCATATCCTGGCTTTTATCCTCTCCGCGCAAAATTACACCATTAGCATTTGCTGTGATTTCAACTGAATACGTATTTTTATGTAAGGCTATCAAAATTTGAGCATCAGAAATGCGGCCAAAAAACTTTTCTAGCTTTGAGACTTTACTTTCCATGTACTCTCTTAAATTTACGGCTAATTCATTGCTCCTGTCCGTAATTTTAATATTCATATTAATTCCTCCTAACTGCTGATATGAAAAGACAAAACAAGGTATAAAGTTGCTCCGCCGTTCAATATAGTAAAAGGTAATGTAAAGCAGCGAATGCCTGGAGCTTGATTGGGAACATTGCGTATATTATCTCCGGCAATAAGTTGCGGCGGGGTAACATCAACGCCTGGAATTGATGATTGTATTAATGCCCTTCCGCTAACCATATTGGAAAGCTCTCCTACAACGCTCATGGACATAGCATCGTCGACGCTTGGATGTATCATTCCTCCCGACATTGCAGTGATAACAGCTCCGAAACTATCTTTGTCCAGCATAACAATAGCAGTTCCCTGTATTCCGCCGCCAACTATTCCAATTAAAGCCGCCGCGCATACATTTTGAACTTTTACTCCTTGAGAGACTTGAGATTTATTAAGATTAACATTTACACCAAGTTCTCCGCCAACGGAAACAAGCGCTGAACCAAATGAGTTCACTAGCACTACCAGTTTGTCCATGTCAACCATAATCTATTCTCCCTTTTCTGTTTTAATCTTATGCAACACTATAGCCCATGCAGCCAAATCATCAATGTCGCGAGGAATTGTCAAAAGGGCTATCGGTAAAATACTACAAAAACCTCTTGGTGGATGTAGTTTCCAGTAGAGATCACGGGCTTTTAATGTTGTGTAACTTTCTTCTGCTAAGATTATTTTCGATTCAGAGTAATAATTCTTTAATTGTTTTTCTATTTTTTTACTTCCGGTACCTGTTCCTAATATTATAAATGTGAATTGCTCGTTTGAAAAATAATTCGGTTTTTCATAAATCCATGGCTGCATTAAGCTAATCCTGAGTTCTCCTATTAAGGATAATGCATCAAACCAATCAGTAGGAATATCTGACGGGATTATACCTGAAGCATATAACGATCCATCAAAATTGACAAGAGCCCATCCACATTTATTTATTCCCGGGTCTATGCCTAGTAACATTATCCATTGACTCCCACCGGTCAAGGATCCACATCCATTGATCAGGATGCTCGCTTACCCATGACTCCAAAATATTATTACATAAGTACAAGGATTTTTCCATATCCTCATCAAATGTTATTGGCGAATAAAATAAAGCGATATATTTTCCCTTTTCGTCTCTGACAGTTCTTCCCGGTACTATCGGGCAATTATAATGTTTACTTAATTTTATTGCACCAATGTGACAACTTGCCGGCAAGCCTAAAAAACGGGATGTAACTCCATCAGCTCTTGCATCTAAATCCTGTAAAACAGCAAGTATCTCTCCCCGCTTCAGAACTCTAAAAGCTTCCTTCATCGCAGCTCCTTCGCTTGGCACCAGTCCCATTCCAGAAACTTTTTCGCGCTGCTCGCGAAAAATATCTTCAATGCCTGCCGTATTCCTTTGAGGAGTATAAATTGCATTAAAAGGATAGCCATGATGGCGCAGAGCTGCAGCAACAATTTCCCAATTAGCTAAATGAGCAGTCATTAGGATTACTCCCCGCCCCTTATTTAAAGCCTCTCGCAGATGCTCCTCTCCAATAATTGATACTAATTTTGCAGCTTCCTCACGAGTTTTTATATTCAAAAATTCAAAAATTACCCGACCCATATTTGCATAAGAATCCTTAATTATTTTTCTGGCCAATGTCACCCCTACGCCAAGCGATTTTACGCAACGACTTTCGAGCCGGTTTACACGTTTGAAACTAAAAAACCAAAGTACGGTTCCTAGAAAAGAACCAGTCTTAGCAGCGGCGCCATATGGTAATTTTTTTATTAAAACAATGAATAACTTTAATAATCTAGATGCAATATTGATTTTCTTAACCTCTATCTTTCAGAAAGTTCTAACAGGACTCCGCCTGTTGCCGCTGGGTGGATAAAAGCTATCATAGCTCCGCCCGCGCCCTTGCGAGGTTTTTCATCAATAAGCCTAACGCCTTTTCCTTTCAATTCATTAAGGGCTTCTTCAAGGTTATCGACTCTAATTGCAATGTGATGAACTCCTTCTCCTTTCTTTTCAATAAATTTTGAAATCGGGCTTTCGTCGGATGTACCTTCAAGAAGTTCAATTTCCGTATCCTTTATCGGCAGAAAAGCTGTTTTAACTTTTTGTTCAACTACTTCCTCAACTCCATGGCATTTAATGCCAATAGTTTCCTCCCAGAATTTTAAGGATTCCTGAATACTTTTTACCGCTATTCCAATATGATCAACTACCACGTGATTCATATAAATGGCCTCCTCTATATTGTATTGTGCTTAAAGCCCATCATAGGTATAATATCACTATTCAGGTAAAATTTGGGAGGGGTAATTTATGTCTGGAGCTTTTATGAGAGAATGTAAGCTTTGCCGTAGGCTTTTTTCTTCTCCTGGCGGAAGAGTCTGTCAAGATTGCTATAAATATCTTGACGAAATATATCCAACTGTACGTACATATATTCGCGACAGCAATAACCCCAGATTGGATGTCGCAGAAATAGCGGACGCACTTGAACTCCCTATTAAATATGTACAGGGATTAGTTAATTGCGGTTACCTCAAAAGAGATTTGCCTAGTTTAAAACCAAATGAAAATGACGACGATGACGACAAAAACAAATTAACGAGAGAACTTCAAAAAGCTGCAAATGATTTGAAAACGAATGCTGCCCGCAAGCAGTCGACTGTAACTTATGGGCAGGAACGATACTCGAGCGGCAAAAAATGAGCTTACCTTTATTCATTATGGGAGCTGTAATTGGAGCGTGTTTATCTTCTTTCGTCAATGTAGTGGCGGAAAGGAGCGTTTCCGGTCGCGCTTGGTGGGGAAAAGAGCGCTCTTGCTGTAAAATATGCAAAAGAATTCTTTCCACTTTAGAACTTATCCCAATAGTATCCTTCATAATTCAACGCGGACGCTGCCGCGGATGCGGTAATTTCATAGGCATGAGATATTTCATTGTTGAAATAACAGGCGCTGCGATGAGCGGCTTATTATTGGTTCAATGGGGTTTTTCTTATGCTTTCATCGTTGCTTTAACGGCGACTTTTATTCTGTATATAAACGCGCTGACAGATTATGAAGAAGGCTATATTTTCGACGTCTTCTCTATTGGTATGCTTGTACCTGCTTTCTTATTCAGGCTCTCGGGAGGAATCCCAGCACTATTAAACGGAGTGTATGGAGCTGCGCTAGGAATTAGCATATTTGCCGTAATAATACTTATCAGCCGCGGCGGGATGGGATGGGGAGACGCTTTTTTGATGTGCGGCCTTGGAGCGTTTGTCGGATGGGAACTTATACTGATAGCGTTTTACATTGGAATAATGGCGGGCGGGATAGGCGTCGTTTATTTAATGTGCCGCGGTAAAGTTAAATGGGGAAAAAAACAAAGCATCCCACTTGGGCCATATCTGGCAATAGGTGGTTACTTTGCTCTTTTATACGGCGTGGATATACTTGCGTATCTCAATACAAGAATGGGGCTTCAGTTACATAGCGGCTTTCCATGGTAGTATTTGGTAAGGAGTGATGTAAATGCTTAAAAAAATAACATTACTAATAATATTTGTAATGCTTTCATCTTCAGCTGCTTTTGCATGGTCGGGGCGTGACGTATGGAGAGCATCAGCGGAAGCTTCGATAACAACGGATATTGTATTTAATGAAGAAGTCATATATTTTGGCGACGAGCACGGCATAGTACACGCATTAATTGCTGAAAACGGGAATAAATTATGGTCACAATCAATTGATGGAACTGTCGTAGGAAAACCCTTGATATTTGGCGATTCAGTTATATGCGCAGGACGTAACGGCGTGTTATGCGCATTCAATAAAAAGAACGGAAAAATTATCTGGCGAAATCAACCGGATAGTCAGGACGGAAGCGCCACCTTCACGGATGGGCCTGCGGGCGGTGGCGGAAAAGTTTACATAGGCGGCGGAAGCGGAAAAGTATACGCAGTAAATGCCGCAAACGGAAATATATCTTGGACTTGGCAAGCCTCAATTTCATTATTAACCGCCCCCGCTTACTCAAACGGAATTGTTTATGTCGGAGACCAGAACGCGCTTTTTTCAGCGCTTAATGCAAATACTGGAGTTAAACTTTGGGGCGGAGGAGCCGGCGCCGCGCTAAACACACCGGCAGTTGATAATAAAGGCTTCGTATATTTCAGCAGTGAAGATGGATCATTGACTTCCGTAAAAATTAAAGATGAAGGCGCCGTATGGAGAACATATGTAGGAGCTCCAATATCAACATCCCCGGAAATATATAAAAATAAAATTTTCCTGGGAACTGCAATAGGAAATATTGTCGCAATTGAAGAAGACAACGGAGGCGTTTTGTGGAATACCGACATTGGAGGAGGATATGTCAGCGCAAAGCCTGTAGCTATAGACGGGCTTCTATTTGCGGGGAGCGGAGACGGTATTCTTTATGCGCTTGAAACAAATAGCGGTCAAATAAGATGGTCGGCAAAACTTGGTTTTGAAATTAACGGGGCTGTATGCTTCAATAACGGCGTACTGTATGCGGGAAGCTCTTCCGGTGAAATTATAGCTTACAAATAATCATGTATCGCGCGCGAGTTCTTATATGTAACGGAACAGGTTGCCAATCAGGAGGAGCAGCATCAACAACTGAAGCAATCAGAAAAGAAATAGATAAGCTTTCTCTTTCGGATAAAGTTGATGTGGTTCCAACAGGCTGCCATGGTATGTGCGAGATGGGGCCGATAGTTGTAATTTACCCTGAAGGGATATTTTACTGCAGAGTATCTTCAGAAGACGCGATATCGATAGTAAATGAGCATTTAGCAACAGGAAAGCCGGTAGAGCGGCTGATGTTCTGCGGTTCAAACGGAAATACCGTTCGTACATATAACGAACTCCCTTTCTATAATAAGCAAAACAGAATTGTATTACGCAACTGCGGACAGATAAATCCGGATAATATTGATGAATATATCGCAAATAACGGTTATGAAGCCCTCAAGATAATTCTTGCACAAATGACGCCCGAATCGGTGATTGATCAAGTAATAAAATCCGGGCTCCGCGGACGCGGAGGCGGAGGATTTCCAACTGGCCAAAAATGGAGCTTTTGCGCAAAATCGCCGGGGCCTAAAAAATATGTTATATGCAACGCTGACGAAGGCGACCCCGGCGCATTCATGGACAGATCTATACTTGAAGGCGACCCTCACAGCATAATTGAAGGAATGGCAATTGGCGCATACGCTATGGGCGCCGACGAGGCGTATGTATACTGCCGCGCCGAATACCCTCTTGCAATTAAACGGCTTCGAACAGCGATAATTCAAGCTGAAGAACGCGGATTCATAGGCGGCAAAGTATTGGGAACTGGCTTTCGTTTCAATATCCATATAAAAGAAGGCGCCGGCGCTTTTGTTTGCGGCGAAGAGACAGCATTAATGGCGTCAATTGAAGGCGCTAGAGGAATGCCGCGGCCAAGACCGCCGTTTCCTGCTGTATCCGGACTTTGGGGAAAGCCAACGAATATAAATAACGTCGAGACATGGGCAAATATTCCGCAAATATTACTAAAAGGCGGAGAATGGTACGCGTCTTTTGGAACGCCAGAATCAAAAGGAACGAAAGTTTTCGCGCTAACAGGAAAAGTCAAACATACGGGTTTAGTCGAGGTACCGATGGGTATACCAATTCGTGAAATAGTAATGGATATTGGCGGAGGAACCCTCAACGATAAAAAGTTTAAAGCCGTTCAAATAGGAGGCCCTTCCGGCGGATGCCTCACTGAAGAACATTTGGATACTCCGGTCAGTTATGAAGAGCTTACGAAGCTCGGGGCGATAATGGGTTCAGGCGGGCTTGTCGTCATGGATGAGGATAATTGCATGGTCGACGTGGCAAAGTTCTTCCTTGAGTTCACGCAAAGGGAGTCTTGCGGAAAATGTATCCCCTGCCGTGAAGGAACTAAAAAAATGCTGGATATACTTTCCAGAATTTGTGACGGAAAAGGTAAATCGGACGATATTGAAAAGCTTATATATATTGCCGAAAGTATAAAGAACACTTCACTTTGCGGTCTTGGACAAACTGCGCCGAACCCTGTGCTTACGACAATTAAGTATTTTAGAAGCGAATATGAAGAACATATTTTCAATAAAAGATGCCCCGCAGGAAGCTGCAAAGCTCTTTTAACGACAACAATAACCGAATCATGTAAAGGCTGCGGCAAGTGCAAAAAAATATGTCCTGCAAACGCAATAAGCGGGAACATTAAGGAAATGCATATAATAGACAAGGATTTATGCGTAAAATGCGGCGCATGTTTGGATTCATGCCCTTTCCACGCGATAGAACGAAGGTGATTGAGCTCCTATGATGAACATTATCATAAACGGTAAACCTTTCGAAATAGAGGGCGCGTCCGGCATGACTATAATGGAAGCCGCCCGGAGCAAAGGTATCCGTATTCCTTACCTTTGCAACATGCCGTTCCTTAAGCCAGTCGGGGCATGCAGGATTTGTCTAGTGGAAATAGAAGGTAATCCCAAATTGTTGCCGGCATGTACTACACCGATAACAAACGGGATGGTTATTTATACGGACAGCGAGCGTGTGAGATCGGCTAGGCGAGCGGTCATTGAGCTGCTTCTGATAAGGCATCCATTAAAATGTTTTTCATGCCCGAGCAACGGAAAATGCGAGCTTCAGGATGCGGCTTACGAACTGGGAATAGAGTCCTCGCCTTTTACGGAGGATGGGGATGAATGCAATAAGTTTACACTTGACGATAATAACCCGTTTTACGAAAGGGACCTTAATAAATGTATTCTCTGCGGGCGCTGTATCCGTGTCTGCCGCGAAAAAGCTCAAATTCACGCGATAGATTTCCAAAATCGCGGTATATCGACCGCAGTTCAACCTGCACGAACACTTGAAAATTCCGATTGTGTTTTTTGCGGGCAATGCGTTGAAGTGTGCCCTGTAGGCGCGCTCAGCGAAAAAGCTTCGAAAGGAAGAGGGCGCCCATGGGAACTGCACACTGTAAAAACAGTCTGTTCTTATTGCGGCGTTGGCTGCGCCCTTGAGATAAAAGTGAACTCAAAAACGAGAAGAATAGCTAACGTAACAACGAACCACGGAAGCAACATCACTCAAAACAAAGGGCGATCCTGCGTAAAAGGGCGCTTCGCATGGCAGTTCATCGAATCGCCCGAAAGAGTTACAAAGCCGTTAATACGGGGAGAAAACGGAGTATTTAGGGAAGCTTCATGGGAGGAAGCATATGGATATATTGCCGATTCCATGAATAGAATCAGGTCTGAGTACAGCCCGGATTCAATAGGGTTCTTTTCGTCGGCTCGCTGCACAAATGAAGAGAATTACCTGCTTCAAAAATTCGCCCGCCAGGTTATCGGAACAAATAACATAGATCACTGCGCGCATTTGTGACACAGCGCCACCGTTGCGGCTCTCGGAGAGAGCCTTGGAAGCGGCGCGATGACAAATGATTTCGATTCAATTAAAGACTCCGATGTAATAATGGTAATAGGCTCAAATACAACTGAAGCGCATCCGGTAGTAGGATCGTTTATAAGGGAAAGAATACGCGGAGAAATCGATAAAGCGGCTCTTATAGTATGCGACCCACGTAGAATAGAGCTTGCGAATGACGCTGACATTTACTTGCAGCAGAAAATCGGAACTGACGTTGCGCTGATTAACTGTATGATTAACGTAATATTAAGAGAAGAACTCCACAATGAAGAATTCATTGAAAAGCACACCGAAAACTTCGAAGAGCTGAAAAAGTCAGTTGAAGAATATACTCCTAAAAGAATTGAGCAAATAACCGGCGTGCCGCGCGAGCATATTATTGACGCAGCATGGACATACGCAAACGGAAAGAACAGCGCGATATTCTACACCATGGGAATAACCCAGCATACGAACGGAACCGACAATGTCAAAGCGCTTTCCAATTTAGCGCTCTTATGCGGGATGTTCGGCAGAAGCGGGGTCGGAGTAAATCCGCTTCGCGGTCAGAATAATGTACAGGGTGCATGCGATGTGGGATGTTTGCCTGTTGACGCTCCGGGCTATCAAAAAGTGTCGAAACAGGAAACAAAAGATAGAATAAAATCAATGCTTGGCTTTGAACTTCCAGAAACCGAAGGAAAAACTGTAGTAAAAATGATGAATGCAGCAGGAGAAGGACTAATAAAAGGCTTGTTTGTAATGGGCGAAAACCCTATGGTCAGCGATCCGGACACAAATCATGTAAGACATGCGTTGTCAAAACTTGAGCTTCTCGTTGTTCAGGATATTTTCCTAACGGAAACCGCCCAAATGGCCGATGTAGTTTTGCCTGCAGCATGTTGGGGGGAAAAGGACGGAACTTTCACAAACACATGCCGTACAGTTCAACGCGTTCGAAAAGCAGTCGCGCCTCCTGGAGAAGCGAAACCCGACTGGCAGATAATAAAGGAACTAGCAACATTTTTTGGAGTTAAATGGAGTTACGCGTCACCGTCTGATGTATTTGATGAAATTGCGAGTATTAACCCTGCATATGCAGGAATTTCATACAAGAGGATTGAAGAAAAAGGGCTATCCTGGCCTTGCCCGACTCCTGAGCACCCGGGGACGCCGATTCTTCATGTAGGAAAATTCGCGCGCAGTAACGGAAAAGCTAAGTTCATTCCGACAGAATGGCGTTCTCCGCATGAAGAAATCAATGCCGAATATCCTTTTATTGCGAACACCGGAAGGATTTTATATCACTACCATACCGGATCGATGACGAGGCGTAGCGTGACCGCTAAGTTTATAAACAAGCTACAGATAGAGATAAACCCTGTTGACGCAGTAGACTTGATGATAAATCAAGGAGATATGATAAGAGTGACTTCCCGCAGAGGCAATATTGACGGAGAAGCGCTAATAACCGAACGAACCCCGAAGGGAAGTATTTTTATCCCTTTCCATTTCGGAGAAGCACCCGCAAACACTTTGACATCATCAGAAACCGACCCGCATTCGGAGACCCCGCCATTCAAAATAAGCGCAGTTAAAATCGAAAAGCTATAACAGCACAATATAGATTAGGACTAATAGGCATACCAATGAACTCATCATTTTATGAAGGTTCTCCACCTCCATTTCTCATAAAAAATGATAATAATTATGCTGAAAAAGTACAAGGACTTTGGAAACGGCTTTATGAACAACTATCGGACGCTGCAAAACATGAGCGTTTCAAAATTCTATATGCATTTGCCTTTAATTTAACAAAAGAAGAACACGCTTTGTGTGAAGCGCAACCGGATGAAATACTGTATATCATCCAAGGGAAAGAGTCAATATTGACTTGGCTGACGCCTGAAATCCAATGGGGAGACAAATTGAGAATCAGATATTTACGCGATTACATAAGAACCCTCAAGGAGAACGGCTATGCTGATTGGGCTGAAGCGATAGAGAATCGTGAAGGTAAAGACTATCTTTATGATGATTTAAATAAACCTGAATAATTAAGTCGATGTGAATAGCGGAGATGAGAACGAGATACATTTCTGACCCGAGATAAAGAAAATATATATTAGACATATTTACTCCAGTATTTCTTCTTGTAAATATATAAAGCAATGCAGTAATTAGACAAGAAAAATAGATATCAGCTGAAGCATGATATTGAGAAAGCCGGCAAAGTCACAACGCCGATTATTGTAATGCCTTCCGCTGTGAGGGGATATGTGATTATCGACGGCTGTAACCGCTTTCATATTGCTAAAGAGCTCAATTTGAAATGTCCTGCTCTTCTTTATGAGAACTTGAGCTATGAAGAAGCTCGTGAATTGTTTCTATCCAAAAATCTCTGCCTGCGTCAAATGAAATATGAGAAGAAAAAGCAGCTTGCCTTTGATTTGCATAAAGGAGCCTCCTTGAATTATTCCCAAATCGCCAGGCTGCTGGGGGTATCACCAAGTACAGTTTCCACGTGGCTTAACCCAAAAACAAAGAAGATGTCGATTTATGACTACATCAATAAATATAGAAAAGGCATTGACAAGATCAGAAGAGAGTTCAACGTCCTCTTTAATGAAAATATACTTCCATTAGTTCTTGAACAGAAAAGTATGGAACAAACGTTAAAGACATTGTCAACGCTATCCATGCCTGATATTTTGCAGGTTATTAGTAAATTTCAGAATGATATTGAAAGGATAAGAGACGATCTGAATTCTTCCGCTGTTGTTTCTCAATTGCAATCCACTGGTAGTGACAATGATAGCATGGAATATGAGTTACCAGAAATGCTTACCGAAATTGAAGAAGAGGAAATCTCTTCTATAGAGGTTAATAAAGTTGTTACTGAAGTTAGCGACATTTACGAGGATACAGGCGAGGAAAAGCGCGCGAGCGAGATGAGCGCTTTTAAATATTTTAACGTGAAAAACGCCGTTTCTGCTGAGGTATTTTCAACAGATTTTACAGTTATTGATGATGATTCATCTGTAATAGAAATCAGCAACATTTCTGAAGAAGCCATCAAGATGATTAGCAATGAAGAAACGAGCGTAATAAAACCTGTTGACGCTATCAGAGTTATTTTGGAAGAAGAATTTCCGGAAACATTCTCAATAGTCGGAAACGAGTCCGAATTACTAAAGATCGGAAGCGTATATAAAAATATCGACGAGGAGGTGATAAATGACGAGATGTGCGTGTTAGTGCCTTTGGGTGAGAAAGGTGAAATTTCAAAAGAAACGATTCCAGCTGCATTATCAATAACAGAAAATGAGCTTTAAGTATTGGAAATCGGAAGTGATTATGAAGCCGCAGGAGAGGGGGTGAGCAATGATGTGATGTATATGTTAGCACCTGTAGAAGCAAGCAAAATCATTTCGGAAGAAACATTTCCGGGAGCATTTTCAGTAATTGATGACGAAATCTCTGTATTGTAGATCGACGGCGCTTATGAAAGAGAATAGGAGGTGAGAAATAATGTGAAGATCGTATTTGAACCGATGGACGCTAGCGGCGCTGATATTAACGGGCAGCAGTTACTCCGATAAAGCGTAAGTCGTCCAAATATAGACATTTACGTTTTCGAAAGCAGTCCCGACAGTTTTGTCAGAGCTTCACGGAATTTAAAATAGCAGAATGTGCAAATGCACAATTTGATTTGAGAAATCAGAAAACCTGCAGTTTTGATTATAAAAATGTTTAGTTAATTATTTTGTCGTGATAGGATGGATTTGAAAAACATAAAGATTTTGAAATATGCAGCATACCTGCAGGATATACAACATGGATAAGAATCCAGAAATGTGAATATTGATAAAATCGGGGGATGAATATATTTTGGAAATATAGTATAAACTGATGTGAAGGTTGAACATTTGCTTATTTTTTCAAGAAGCATATGTTTGTTATGAATGATTTCTTGTATGTTAAGAAAAAGGGAGGAAATATAGAAAATGTATGATAGGAAAAATTATATTGTAGTTGGTATATGTATTACACTTTTTATATTAAATAGCAAAACAGCTTTTTCGTATCCAGATAGTGTTAGAGTGACTAAGGATGAGAGAGAATTTTCTCATATTCAGAAAAATAAGCTTTCTTCATCTCATTGGGAGAGTGATCCAAATAGAAAAGCTTTTATCGAAGCGATGTCTCGCTATGTAAATTCTACTGATATGAAAGTGCTGACGGAACTCGTATCAGAAGATGCTCTCGATATAAGAACACTGAGGAGACTAACAAATCATGCTCAAGAAAAACATCCTGAGATAAAGGGTCTTGATAAATATTTTCAGCGAGATTTGAATGAAATTCTCTCAGCAGCAGCTCGTATGGAGGATCGTTTCACTGAGAAATTAGAAACGCTCGAAATACCTTTGTATACTCTCGCAGATGATTTTCCGCAAGAGCATGTTAAGACATTCAACGATTTTCTTAAATTTTGCGCATCGCTCCAAGAGGAAAAGAGAGGATCAATAGGACCTATTTATGAGTTGCCTATTGTTAAAACGAGGCTTGAAATGAATAACCCTGTACGATATGAAGATTTTCTGTCAGCCGTTTTAGTGTCAATATCATTTTTTGGAGAGAAGACCAACACAGTACGAATGTCAGGATTGAGCACAAAAACAATTTTATTTTACGTTCAAATGTTCATGTACTCGTCACGCAACACTTTTTTTGTTGAAAATATTCTGGAACCCATCAGAAATGATCTAAAAAAAGCAGAGTATAGAGGTTTTCATTTTGAGAATGATAATTTGCCGCAGTATTTTCGTGATTTTGCTGAAAAATGTTATGCTATAAGATGGGAAATGTTTAGAAATTGGGCTTATTTGCCTGATCGTTATCGTGACTCTTACATCGAAAAATTTAGTATTTCGAAAGACATATATTTCTTTAACTACTATGCACTAACATTTTGGCATATTCATCAAGGTAGACTGCTCGACGCATATAGAGAATTGTATAGCGTATACGAACTGTGCGTTCTATTTGAGCTCAAAAGGCCTTTGCCGCCAAGACCATACTATTACTATAGTGACGAAGATCGCTATCATTGGTTTATGTACTTACAGTCGGAACTTAGAAGTTCTGGACATGACGATTTTGCGGACAGCATTCTTGAAACGGAAATTGATCACTTTAGGGAACTGATCGTCTGGCAGTTGAAATTACGCGCATACCTTGCACAAAAACTATATGAATATGGAGATAATTTTAACCTGTCAACCTTAAGAGAACTATTATCAACAGAGTACTCCGATCTTAGAAACGAATCGTTTCTTAAGTCGAATTTTGAAGCGGCAATCCAAATATTACGCGATATGGATGATAAGGTACGCATATCTCCGACTGGTGCGGAAAAAGGAACTTTGTTACTACCGTGGATAGACAGAGAGGCAATTGATTACAGACAGGGAATAATTAGTAAAGTATTGTCCATCAATCCTGAACCCATCATTTGGCGGACAGCAATTGAAAGCATCGACGATGAAACGAAGAATGAGATGGATAAATCGTTTGGAAGATCAATGTATTGTATTCGTGCACTGTCTGTTATATGTGAGAAACTATATCTTGAAAAAGACTTGCTGAAAATGGTTCAGTTGCACTTAAGGCTATCTAGAAACAACAATTTGAATTGTACGCCAAGCGGCGTTTCACATCAAGATTTCAGTGCTCTTAAGAGTACTTACGGAGATGGAGCAGATATTTCGGGTTTGGACTCACAAACAAAATTGGATCTTCGACGCTTCGATCTAATAGTAACTGATTTTTGGGGTCATCAGGAACGGCGTAAGAACGGCGACATGACAGTCGGAGATATTATTTTGCCGTGGGTCGAAGTACAGGATATTGCACCATGAGTATTCATTTAATGAAAGGAAAATAAAAATTATGTACAAATATGGAAAAGTTATCTTTTTGGTAGTATTTACGATTTTATTTGTCGTAGAAGCTGCGTCGGCAAATTTAGTCACAGAGGAGGAAGCCAGAATAGTTGTGAAGAATTGGCTTAAAATGACGCCGACGGAATCTTTAGCTGTTAATGTTAATGCGACAGAGATTAGAGAAGTTATGCATTTTACGGGAGGTACTTATGGAAACCCCGGCTATTATCTTATAATGCTTGATCCAAGTGGCTGGGTAATTGTCCCTGCTGACAGCAGCTTTGAAGCAATAATTGCGTTTGGAGAAGGAAGTTTTACGAAAGAGGAATACGCCCGTTCCCCGTTGGCTGCTTTTTTGCAAGTTAATAGCGACGATAAGGTGAATGACAATTTTTATATTGCAAACAGTCAAGAACATGAAAGCCGCAGTAGTAAGGCAACTTTTAAAAGAAAGCCATTTGAGAGCGAACATAGAGCAAAACGTTGGCAAGTTCTGTCTTCACCATTTGAGACGAGCAGCAAAAATATCGGAATTATGACTGTGAATAGCATAAGCCCAAATCGTATTCCAACTGCATCTGTAGATGCAGTCATTGAGCCTATTTTAATAAATAATACATGGAGTCAGGAATATTTGGACGTTTCGAGAGACATCCCCTTCTATAATCTGTTTACATCTTGGGATGTATGGGGTGAAACAAGATACCCGGTTGGTTGCGGCGCGATAGTAATAGCTCAATTGATGAGCGTCTTTAAATATCCAACAGAGCCTCCTAAAGATTTTTTTGGTAGTAGTGGAGTTCCGTTTGGTAAATTGATTAATGTAATAAATTATCATAAAGGAATTGAAGTTATAAGTGACATTATAGCTGGAGGAATCTCAATTCCTGCAAAAACATTAATTATATACAGCAATTATACAAAAGGAACTGATGAAGAGTTAAGAACTCTAAGCTGGCAAAGAATAAATGATAATAATATAATTTACGGATGTACGTTAGTTTCTGACAATCCATTAATTGTGATGATTCCAAAGGAAACTGAAATGCCCGGTATTGGCGCAATAACAACAGAAGATATTGTAATTTCTAATGATATTGCAAATATGGATTTTGTTATTTCTAGGTATTTTAATGAACCAATAAAAGGCGGCACCTTTGAAAAAAGTGCTAGTAATGTATTGGCAGGATATAATTGGGATTTAATTCAACCTGAAATAAGTTTTGACTTACATAGCGAAGATCTTACTACTGATGGGACATCAAACAGCATGAATGATAGAATAAGATATGAATTAGCTTCTTTGCTGCACGATATAGGAGTCGCGTTAGAGTCTTGGTATGAAATTGGAAGTACTTCATCACTTGCCAACAATTATAGTAGTGTTTTCATGAATAATTTTCACTATTCAAACGCATTTTCACAAAGGGTAATTTATCACGAGAACGAAAATGTCACTTCTTTAATTAAAACAGGTTTGAGAAATAGAATCAATACTAATCTGGATTCTGGTATTCCAATAATAATCGGCGCAGATGAAGTCAGTGTATATAAAAACTCAAGTGGAGATATTTCATATGGAGATAAAAAGATTAATGGGCATGTTTTTACTGTAGACGGTTATGGCTATTATTATCCTGATATTCAAGATAAAAGAAATAAGGTAGAATACCATCATTTTAATATGGGATGGGGAGAGCATCCATATTCGCGTGGCTTCTGGTTTAATTTATTCAATATGCCTCTTATCACAAATGAAAGCGATTCGCGAGCAATTGCTGGAGCGATACGCTCCGACACAGAACAGACTCTTGAAATTGTTTTTAACGTAATGTCTGATGATACGGGAAAAGAGTTAGTTACCGGACGCCTAAAAATGAATGATGAAACGTCTGGACTGGAACTCGCTCTGAAAATAAGCGGAGATAATAAGCCACTAACAACAAAAGTGAAAGATAACGGAATTTTTGCTTTTCGCGTTCCTTCAAATAAGGAGATAATAGACGCTACTCTTTCTGCAGACATTGGAAGTCAAAGGAAATCCGGATCGGTAATGCAATGTCTAATAAACGCCATATTAGAAACAGAAGGAGAGCCAACGAGAGATGCTCAAAAGAAATTCATTGAAGTTAGCGAAACTGGCCTTTCTAATGAGAGTAAAACCGGTAATCGTTTCATCGGAGATGTTCATGATTGGCTGATTGCCATTTCAGGAATTGAAAATGGAATTGAAAATAACCTCAGCAATGAATTTAATTTTTCTCACGCTTGTTATTATCCTAGTGATTTCGCTAATAATCGTGACCTTACATTTGCTAAAGCATTATACGTCGATCCCTACCCATATAATTATTTCGTCACACAGCCATGGTTTAGTTCCTTATGCATAAAATTGCGGGATTTCGTCATGGAGGGCGGAACTATTTATCTTACCGGCGATTCGCACCCCATTGCGCGTTATCTCTCCGAGCAGGGCGGCATAGGGATTCAGTTTCACGTGACGCCTCCATTTCCTATTTATCAAGGAAGCGGGTATAGCTTTATCTTACCGAAAGGCTCTCTATACGAAGATTTAGGAGTAGCACAATTACCAATTCCATTCATTCCATATGACGGCGGCGGTCCTTTATTCAGCAGCGTCGGTATGGCTGAAGAGTTAGCCAAAGCGGAAATCACGGTTAACACCGGCGGTATTAACTACACATTTATGCAATTGCCCGCCGCAGTTCGCTTCCCGCTGGGCAAAGGCATGGTTTACTATAGTAGTTTCGCGATTCCTGAGTACCTTTATAATGAACAAATTAGAACATTTGCAAATTGGTTTATGTCAAAACCGATTGCGAACGCAGAACTTGTGATGCTTGCTGAAGCATATGGAATTGGCAGCGAGAATTCCGGAAAGCGTGAAAACACGACAGTTGCCAAAGGCAAAACAATAGGCCTGCCGATTTATATGACAGCTGCGAGCGAGGACGTAACAGTCATCGCAACTATAAGCAGCATGGTTATGGGGCATGTTGATTACAATAACCTCCCTGAAGACTACTATGGCGCTCGCCGATGGACAGCTTCATTATCCGACTCCACCGGTAAAATTGTTGAAACTCGCGCGTCAAGCGGCGATATCATTGCCTTCCATGTAAAGTCGGATGAGAATAACGGCGGGACGTGGCGCGTTCGCATAAACAGCACAGAAGGATATTTGGACAAAAATCTATTCGCAACAATGGTTGTAACTGAAGAACGGGAAGACATTGATGACGAAGGAGTCACTGTGACCGGCGAATATATCCCCATAACGGGCGTGAGCATTAACCCCGCTTCTGCGGACATAATCATAGGCGGAACGCTTCAACTTAACGCGCGGATAATTCCATCCAATGCAAGTAGTAAAGACATTTCATGGAGTACGTCAAGCGCGGACATCGCGTCGGTTGACGCTAATGGATTAGTTACCGCCATGAACGCGGGAACCGCTGCGATAATTGTCACAACTGATGACGGCGGATTCACTGCTTCTTGCGAAATAACAGTAAAACCCGCAACTATTCCAGTAACAGGAGTGACAGTAACGCCAAAGACTGCGTCAATCGTTATAGGCGGTTCACAAGCATTAACGGCTGCGGTCGCTCCATCAAATGCGACGAATATGAATGTGACATGGAGCAGCAGCAATTCGTCAGTTGCAAGTGTAAATTCGTCTGGAAACGTAACGGGCGTTTCTGTCGGAACCGCTGCGATAACAGTAACGACCGTGGACGGGGAATTCATTGACACATGCTTTGTAACAATAAATCCCGCTGCTGTTCATGTAACAGGAGTGACAGTTGCGCCAAAGACATCGTCAATCGTTGCAGGCGGTTCACAATCATTAACGGCTGCGGTCGCTCCATTAAATGCGACGAACAAGAATGTGACATGGAGCAGCAGCAATTCGTCAGTTGCCAGTGTAAATTCGTCTGGAAACGTAACGGGCGTTTCTGCTGGAACCGCAACGATAACGGTAACGACTGTGGACGGGGAATTCATTGACACATGTTTTGTAACAATAAATCCCGCTGCTGTTCATGTAACAGGAGTGACAGTTGCGCCAAAGACAGCGTCAATCGTTGCAGGCGGTTCACAAGCATTAACGGCTGCGGTCGCTCCATTAAATGCGACGAACAAGAATGTGACATGGAGCAGCAGCAATTCGTCAGTTGCCAGTGTAAATTCGTCTGGAAACGTAACGGGCGTTTCTGCTGGAACTGCTACGATAACAGTAACGACTGTGGACGGCGGGTTCGCTGACTCATGCGCGCTCACGGTTAAGAATGCGAATCCCGATAGCGGAGATGAAACTATACAGCAATATTACGAAAATAAGTATCCGGGTAAAACTGTTGTCATACTGCCTGACGAAAATACATACGGCGAAGCGTACGGCAATACAGTAGTAGTCGGCGGCGAAGCTGACGACTGGGTCGAGATATCGGGCGGCGGTAATGTTTTCGTCTATAACCGCGGCGGCGGAAACGATACGATAGTCTGCGTCGATGTGAATAGCGGAGATGAGAACGAGATACATTTCGGCCCTGGAATTTGGAAGGAAGATTTGATTATTACGAGTAACGATAATGACCTGAATATCATAATTCTGGATACAGAAGGCACAGAATCGGGAAGAGTGGACATCGTGGACTGGTATCTTGAAGCGGCAAACAAAATGACAAGAATTGTGTTTGTGGATGGTTCGGCGCTGAATACGGAAGACGTTGAATGGTTGGCGAACAATCCACTTATCCATATTCATGGGACAAACAATAGCGAAACGCTTCGCTCGTCAGGTAAAAAAGGATCAAATGTCATTGTATACGGCCATGGCGGGGATGACTTAATCTACGGAGGCAACGCAGATGAAACTTTCGTTCCCGGGCGCGGAAACAATACTATATACGCGCGCGCCGCTTATGAAGGCGTCGGCAAAAAGACATTCGTATGGAACGTTGGAGACGGAAACTTCACTGTCAACTACGACAACATTAACCGCGTACAAGGTGATGGGCTTGCTATACTGAGATTTGGTTCGGGCGTCGCTCCTGAAGACGTAACGACATATAATAGCGGGAACCACCTTGTATTCCAGATCCCGAACGGTGATGGAAGCGTAACTGAATTGACCTTCGTTAATGCTAACACAGGAAAAATCCGTTATCAGTTGGACGAGATACAGTTTGCGGACGGCACTGTCTGGTAGCAGGCTGCTAATTATAAACGCAAGAGACCGGGAATTTCCCCGGTCTTTTGCGTTCACTTTTTTTCGTAGGATTTATTTCCTAATGTGAATAGTAAAACTGAAAAGCCAGATAATGACAGGTTTTAACAAAGCACTTTTTCAAATGCCTCGTTAGCGAGACTTAAAAACGACTGCCATTTGATATACTGCCAATAATAAGAAAAAGAATTTTGTTTTATCTTCACCGCCATTTCGTTGATTGTTCGAAAAGCAGCGGATACTACTTAAGAATTACTGTCTCACAACTTATGTAATTTCACTTCGAGGCAAACCTGCATAACCACTTGAAATAACAGTTATCAATGTTTTAAA
>Ga0082212_10001753_pt1 | contig 31941 bp, 19 predicted proteins | sample TergutNt197P3_FD_71548 | JGI IMG/M metagenome (GOLD analysis project Ga0082212, IMG submission 71548) | Neocapritermes taracua P3 segment gut microbial communities from Petit-Saut dam, French Guiana - Nt197 P3 | ecosystem: Host-associated > Arthropoda: Insects > Digestive system > Gut ...
CAACAAGCTGATCATGGACGACGGTGACGGCACCATCCTGATCTTTGTGAAGGGAACGGCGAGCACAACAACAAGCACAACGCCGGGATTCACAACCACCCCGCCTACAACCACCTCGCAGGCAGAGCTTGTCACGGATATGCCTTTCATTATCCTTGCAAGCAGCGGCACCGAGTATCCGGGCCTTTATACCGGCTATGTGCTCGACGGTAAGCCCGAGGACACTAACGGCGCATTTGTCTACGATCAGGACGGCTCAACTTACGTGGGCAGTTGGAAGGATGGCATACGCAGTGGCCAGGGTACCTATACCGCGTCTGACGGAACCACCTATGTGGGTGAATGGGAGGATGGCCGTTACAGCGGGCAAGGCACCATGACATGGGCTAACGGCGCAAAATATGTGGGCGAATGGAAGGACGGCAGGCGCAACGGCCAAGGCACCATAACCCTCGCCAGTGGCGAGGTCTATGTGGGTGCATGGGTAAACGATAAGTATGATGGGCAAGGCACCATGACATGGACTAACGGCGCAAAATATGTGGGCGAATGGAAAGACGGCGTACGCAATGGCCAGGGCACCCATACTTTTGGTGACGGCCGAGTATATGCGGGCGCTTGGGAAAGCAACCAGCGCAGCGGTCAGGGCACCCTCACCTGGCCCGACGGATCGAAATATGTGGGCGAATGGAAAGACGATAAGAAGCACGGCAAGGGCATCATGTATGATCCCAGCGGCAGGATAACGCAAGATGGTGAATGGAAAGACGATGTGTTTGTCAGCTGACAAATAGCTGGTGATAGGGCGGCAGTGAAAGAAGTGGAAGGGCAGTAGACATGAAAAAGAACAATAGCTGGTATGCCTTAAGAACCCTGCTTGCAGCCATCCTGGCCCTCTCACTCATCGGGCTTGCAGGTTGTAAAGACCGCAACACTGACAGCCTCGCCGACCCTACCGGCACAACCCCAGGCGCACCTGGCACAACCTCTACGGCCCTGGACGATGCCCCCTATGGCCCCTACACGGCCAAAGACGGCACCTGGGCCATCTATTGGTACATCTGCGGCAGCGACTTGGAACTGCGCGAAGACATTCGCTACACGCCCACGGGCCAGATGCAGGAGATGATGTCCGTCACACTGCCTGACAACGTGACCGTGGTGGTCCAGGCCTCCGGCGCCAAGCGCTGGCACAATGACTTTGTGGATCCCAATGTGATAAACCGCTTTGTCTACCGCGGTAACACGCTTACCCCCGTGGACACCCAGCCCTTGGCCAGCATGGGTAACCCCTCTACGTTGGCGGACTTCCTCGCCTTCTGTAACCTGAACTACCCTGCAGAGAAGCAGGTAGTCATCATCTACGACCACGGCGGCGGCAGCTGCATGGGTGTGGCCTTTGATGACCTGTTCCATGTAAACGGCATGATGGAAGGCCTTACCCTGCTCGACCTCCAGCAGGCCTTCTCCGCGCGTCCCGCGGCTTCTGGCGCTTATGAGATGGTGGGGCTTTCGGCCTGCCTCATGGGCACCATAGAGACCGTGGGTGTACTCAACGGGTTGGCCCGTTACTATGTGGCCTCAGAAGAGGTGCAGCTGGGCTGCTCATGGGACTACAGCGCGCCGCTCAAGGCCATCGTCGCCAACAATTCCATAAATGGCGGGCAGTTGGGCGAGGCCATCGCCAAGGGTTACTCTGCGCAATGCGCGGAAATGGGCTATACGGCCTATACCACCCTAAGCGTTATCGACATGGCTTATGCTGACGAGCTCTTGGAAGCCTACAACAACGTAGGCATCGAGCTATTGGAAAACGCAGCGGAAAACGGCGTAGAGGTCTTCTCCGCCTTTGGACGCGCCGCCCATGAGTCCGAGAACTACGGGGCTAGCAGTGGCCTCACAAGTAAGTATGACATGGTGGATCTGGGCGACCTGGTCGTCCACGCACGCGATCTTCTGCCTAACAGCTCTGCCCCTATGCTCAGGGCCATTGACCGCGCCCTGTACTTCCACATCACCAATCCCATGCGTGCAGAGGGCCACGGGGTATCGTGCTACTTCCCCTACACCGGCAGGGCGGATTGGTTTGCCGTCTATAAGCAGATAGGCACCTCACCGGCCTTTGGTTACTACTTTGAATACGCGTTCAACGGTTTCCTTTCCGAGGAGGGGCAGGCTTACCTGGCTTCGCTAGCCACCCCTGCACCAACCCCCGCACCAACCCCCACGCCTACCCCCACACCAACGCCTACGCCCGCACCCGGGCCGGAGCCAGAACCCAAGATCCTTCCCAAACCAGAAGCCCTGGGCCTTGATGACTTCCCCGTTACCCTCCACGGCAACAACACCTGGTGGCTGGAGCTGGAGGATTACGCAGACTCGGTTGCCGCCGTCTACCTCCAGGTGGGCATCTATGACCTCAAAAACGGCGACATCATCAACTTCGGCACCTACAAGAACCTCTACGCAGACTGGGAGAACGGCCTCTTCCGCGATGAGTTCTCTAACAGGTGGGGAAGCATCGACGGTGCGCTCTGCACCATGACCGTCTTCAGCGAAGGAGATGGCTTTGTGCTCTACCGCGTGCCCTGTTACCACAACACCTTACCCAGGGACCTCATGGTGCTCTACACGTGGGATCCGCCCTACTACTATGAAGGCTCCTATGAGATCTTGGGCCTCATCGCCATGAACACCACTGATGCCGGCGCCATCGACCCCACTTTCGAACCGCTTAAGGTGGGTGATGAAGTCGCCCCAGTGCTTTTCTTCTCTAAGCAGTATTACAGTATTCTCCTTGGCATCTCCGGTTCAGACACGCACTTCACGCACCCCATAACCGTAACCGAATCAACATCCTTCTATGACATATATCTGGGTGACGGCTTTTATATAATCACCTTTGTCATGGTCGACTACGCCGGAGTTGAGCACTACTCCAAGCCCGGTTACTACCGTATGGTGGAGACCTTCTTCTCTGCTGTCGAGCTCGATCTGTAGCAAAGGGGAACCAAGAAGGTATAGCTCTATGTGTCACCCCGGGCTTGACCCGGGGCCTAGCCCAGCGGTTGCAGGATGTCAGCGGTTGTCGCCGGTAAGCCTCGCGTTCCGCACGTCTCCAGTTCCATCATCTGTCACCCTTGGAATACGCCGTCTTTCCACTCGCCCCGCTTCTCTTCCTTGGTGGCAGAGACATACATCGTGCCCTGCCCATTTGGCTTATCGTCCTTCCATTCGCCAACGTACTTATCGTCATTGTCCCAGATCATGGTGCCCTGCCCGGAACGCACATCGTTCTCCCATTCGCCATCATAAAAGCCGCCCCTGAGCCATATAAAGAGACCCCGTCCGTTGCGTTTGCCGTCCTTCCATTCGCCCTTGTACTGGCTGCCATCGACCCAGTTCATGTTCCCTTGGCCGTTGATGATCCCGTCTTTCCAGGTGCCTTTATAGATGTCTCCATTCTCAAAGAAACAGGTGCCCTGCCCGGTGCGTTGGCCGCTCTTCCAATCGCCTATGTACCGCTCTCCGCTGGCCCAGACCATGGTGCCCTGTCCGTCGCGCAGGCCGTCCTTCCAATCACCGTTATATAGTGCCGTGCTGTTGTTGTACTCAAACAAGCCGTTGCCCTCCGGTTTGCCGTCGAGCATGTAACCGGTGTATTTGCCCGCAACCGAGCTTCCGTCGTTCTCGATAATGCTGCACGCCAGTGCCTCCACATACTCAGCGCCCGCCGGCGTTGTCGGCGTTGTCGGCGTTGTAGGCGTTGTGGTCGCCGGTGGTGTGGTTGGCGTTGTAGTCGCTGGCGGCGTGGTTGGTGTTGTAGTCGCTGGCGGCGGCGCCGTGACCGTGGGCGTAGAGATGGTCGTTGACCGCACAAAGACATAGATGGCATCTTCCATAAGGTCGGTAACAACCAGCTTACCGTCGCTCATCTCGAATTCCATGGGGTCTGCATAGTCTTCATACAAGGCGTACTTCCCGCCACCCAGGTTCTCCCAGGTGAAGAAGGCCACCTCGTCCATGTATTGAAGCGAACCCGTGCTGTCCTCCTCAAACGTCATCTCCATGGTCGAGCTATCCTCACCAAGAAAGGCCATCAGCTCCTGGTACTCCTCCCAAGTGAGTTCAATACCGCCCGTCTCAAAGGAGGCCAACCTCCAGGTACCCAATATGAGGTCATACTTCGGCTCGGTCGTTGTTATGCTCGGCTGCTCCTTTGACCCACTTGGTTTCTCACTGAGAAGGCCGAACATCTTGGTGCCTACAAGCACCGCTATCAAGATGACGATAAGGACGGCGGCGCCGATGATGACAAACAATACGGTCTTATTCTTCTTCTTTGCTGGAGCAGCTGTATATGGCGGCTGAGGCGCCTGCTGATACGGCTGTTGGTACTGTGGCTGTGGTTGCTGGAACCGCTGCTGTTGCTGTTGCTGCGGTTGCGGCTGCTGCGGTTGCGGTTGCTGCGGTTGCGGTTGCTGCGGTTGCGCAGGCGGAGGTGGAGGCGCTGTCTGTATCGGCGTTGCCGCCCGCATCGGCTGCTGTGGCTGCTGTGGCTGCTGTGGCTGCGGCGGCTGGTATTGTGGCGCCGGCTGTTGTGGTTGCGGGGACACAGGCGCGCCGCAGGAAGCGCAGAACTGCGCCTCTCCCTGGATCTTGTTACCACACTTGGAGCAGAAGCTCTCCATGGTTGAAGCCTCCTTAACGTGCAGGGGTTTGTTGGTCGCTGCAAGTATAGCACTCAGCTCTTTGTTCTTCTGAACTGGTGCTCTGCTGCATCCTCGTTGTCCCAGGTTGCGCCCGAGACAACAAAACGGTTTTGCAACCGCTCGGTAATGCGACAAAGGAGACAGGGCGTTTTATCACGGCAGTGTCCTATACTTGTGCAAAACCATACTAGGGAAAGGCGCAAGGATGACCCAGCAGCAGTACTGGCAACAGCCCAATCAGGGATACGGACAGCCGCCTGTCTATTCGCAGTATCCTCCTCAGCAGCAGGGATACGTACAGCAGAATCCTTATCAGGTGATACCGATCTCATCATCAAACCGCCTGATTGCTTTCCTGCTTGCGTTTTTCCTTGGTTATCTGGGGATACACCGGTTCTATGTTGGAAAGGTTGGAACGGGGGTCTTGATGATCCTTACCGCCGGTGGGCTTGGTGTCTGGTGGTTGGTCGATATCATAATGATACTGGCGGGCGGGTTCAGGGATAAGGCCGGGCTTGCGGTCAAGAACTGGTCATAACAAGCAACCATCCCCCTGCTTCACCCCTGCTTCACCTAAAGAAATGCCAGCTCAGGAGGAAGGGTCATTTTGACCCTTCCTCCGTTTATCTAGTATCACTGTCTATCTGGTAGCAAGTTTCCGCGCAGCCAAGGCGACCAACGCCAGGTCATTTTCCGTGTCAGCCTCCAGCAGCTTGGCGTCGAACTCGCCGTCTCCGCCCCACTCCTCGGCAAAGTGCTCCACCGACCAATCAGCCCAGGGCTGCCACAGCGCCTTGGGTTCGGCCAGGTCATAGCTCGCGACAATCTCGCAGAGCCCGGTCTTCTCCCACAGCTTGCGCCACCACTCAGCGCTGTGCAAGGTGTACAGCTCGGGTATCCACAGCTCCTTAAGCGTTGCCGGGTATCCCGCATCAAACTCATGCGCCAGCCCCGGCACAACTATCCCCAGCTGCCCGCCAGGCTTCACCAGCTTGGAGAACACATCCACAAAGAAACTCTCGCTTGTACCAAAATAGTGATAGCTGTCTATCGCCAACGCGACGTCAAAGAAACCCTCCGCAAAGGGCAGCGTATGGGCCTCTGCGTGCAAGGGAAACACCAGGTCGGCCACCCCCGCCTCCTCAAAGCGACGTAGATTCTCGCCAGCTTCCACCCATAGGTCGGTGGCAAAGACGGTCACACCATACTCCCGAGCCAGGAACACACTGGTAATCCCTTTGCCGCAACCCAGATCCAAAACCCGCATACCAGGTCGCAGCTCTAAAGACCCACACAGGTCCTCCAACAACCACAAGGGGTTCGGCCCCATCCAGTGCCGCTCAACCCACGCCGGGTCATATTCTGCTGTTCTGGGGTATCGCTCAATAAAGGCGCTCGACCCACAAAAGGCGCCGGCGCTGTCCTCAATACTATTCATCTCAGTCCTCCTGATAGTCTGTCTGATCCAACTGTCTTGGAGGGTTGCCTTTTGGTCATTACCCTCCCTGTTCAGGCAAGGACCACAAGACGCATTCTGCTCATAAGTCAAGATCTCCTTGATCGGATACCCCCTCATTATATAACGATAAAATCGAGTTCATTCCCAACATCCCTTTGATATGGCTGACACTGTCAGAGGATCTGCTGGCCGTTGACGTATTTGCCTAGCACGCGATCATTGGCGTCGGCGTAGATGAGGCGCTCCAGCCTGGCTTCCAGATCAAGGTCACTATCCGTGGGGCGCCTGATGTCCTCAAGCACCACGGCGTCAAAGCAGAAGCCGGGCTCAAAACTGCCCACCTTGCCAAAGAAGCTGCCTCCACCCAAGGTGGCAAGATAGAAGGCCTCGGCAACAGAAAGCGGTTTCAAACCGTCATCCACCAGGCGCCAACGCAGCTTGGAGACCTTGATGGCCTCGGCCATGCTGTGCAGCAGGGAGAGGCTGTATCCGCCAGAGACATCCGTGCCCAAGCCCACGCGCAGGCCCTGGTCCAAATAGCTGCGCACAGGGGCAATGCCACTGGACACACAGGTGTTGGAAACCGGGCAGTGGGCAATCCAGACGCCCTGCTCCTTCAACAGGGGAGTCTCAAGCGGGTCGGAGTACACGCAGTGCGCCATGATGGTGGGGCAACCCTCGCCACCCAGCAGACCTGTGCGCAGATAGGCCTCAGCATAGCTGGCGGCATCCGGGCACAGTTCGCGCACCCAGGCGATCTCCGCCAGGTTCTCCGACAGGTGGCTCTGCACCGGCAAGCCAAACTCCCGCTGCAACGCGCCCAAACCCACCAGCAGCGAATCGCTGCAACTGGGGACAAAGCGCGGTGTCAGTATGGGCGCCGTACAACGAAAACCGCGTTCAGCCACCGCATTCAACCACTGCCGTGTTGCATCCAAAGAGGCCAGGGCATCGCGCTCCACCAGCGTAGGAAGCGAGTTGCGGTCCATGTTGAGCTTGCCCACCAGCGTAGAGAGTCCGGTATCCTCCAAAAGCTCCATCAGCAACAGCGTGGCCGGTACATGCAAGGTAGCGAACACCACGGCCCGCGTGGTGGCGCCGCGCATCAGCTCGGCAACAAAGTCCTCATAAGCAAGGCGCGCATACGTCAGGTCTGCATAGCGCGACTCCTCGGGAAAGGTGTAGGTGTCCAGCCAGTCCAACAGCTCCAGATCCATACCCAACCCCCGGTTGGGGAACTGCGGCGCATGGGTATGCAGGTCAACCAGCCCGGGGATGATCAGCTGCCCGCAAAAGTCGCGGACCTCCAGGTCTGCAAAACGCCCCGGCAACTCACCTGCAGCAAAAACGCCGGCGCAAAGCCCCTCATCACAGACCAGATACCCACCCTCCGTACAGGAGAGCCGCTGCGGGTCAAGGCTGTACACAATATCACCCTTCAGCACAAAGCTGTCCGTGGTCACCTACGCTCCTCTTTCACTTTACATCCGTCCTCATACGCCCAAATGCCTGTCCAAGAAGTCCGCCGTCAGATTCAGGCAGACCTGCTTGCGATACGCAGCAGACACCCTGCCCTGAACGGGACACAGCGCCGCATCCCAGGCAGCAAGATACTCCGCCACCGTCTCGCGCGCCTGCGCCACGGTCTTGCCAATCAGCAGGGCATCCAGCTCAGGCCTGCGGATCACAACATCCTCAACCGCCCCAAAAGCCAGGGCCAGATGGGCAACCCTGTTATCTTCCAACGAGAAGAGCCCGGCAAACCCCACCCGCGAGATGGCCAGCGCCTTGCGCCCACCCACCTTGCAGAAACCGTGATCCCCCGAAGCAAGCCACACCTTGGGCAGCAGCACCTCCACCAAAAGCTCGTCCGGTTCAAGTGCCGTCTGGCCTCGTCCCCGGTAGAACTCGGAAATCGGCATGATCCGCTCACCTCTGCTGCTGGCAAGCCGCAGCAGCGAGTCGGTCGCAAAGCAGACCAACGCCCCGTCGCCCTTGGGGCTGGCGTTGGCTATGTTGCCACCCAGCGTACCCACATTACGGATACCCGGCGCGGCAATGGTAGCCACAGCCTCCTGTAAAAGCGCCGGCGTCAACGCATCATTAAGCAACTCGGCATAGGTCACGGCCGCGCCGATGCGCAGGTACTGCTCGTCTTCAACAACATGACGCAGCTCCTCCACCTCATGCAAAAACAGGAAGGGCCGTCCCTGCTCCTTGGCCACCATCAGGTCCGTGCCACCGGCATAAGGCGTCAGCTCCTCAGTTGCCATCATCTCCAGCGCCTCCGCCAAGCTCCGCGGCGTATATCCCTCTGTCACCTCGGGCGCAGACCCGGGGCCTACCCCAGCGGATGCAGAATGGCTGCGGTGAGCTTGCCCTGGACTTGATCCAGGGCCCAAAAGACTCACGTCTCCAGCCTCCCAATCACCCGCTTCCGCGGCATCCAGCACCGCCCCGACAATCGCGTTGTATCCCGTGCACCTGCACAGGTTCCCCGCAAGCGCCTCGCGCACCTCGGCCTCCGTTGGCCGGGCGTTGACAGCCAGCAGCGCCTCCGCAGCCAGCGCCATGCCGGGGATACAATAGCCGCACTGCACAGCGGAACGGGCAGCAAAGCAGCGGTCCAGAAGCGCAAACCGCGCGCTTGTCCGATACCCCTCAATAGTCATCACAACACAACCCTGCACGCGCCCTATGGCAACCAGACAACTGTTCACCAGCCGCCCGTCCAGCAGCACGCTGCAGGCCCCGCACTCGCCCTCGCGGCAACCGCACTTCACGCCAGTTAGCCCCAGGTCATCGCGCAGCACGTCCATAAGCCTTTGCGCAGCGTCCCCTTCCCAGCTGACCTTCTCTCCATTAACGATAAAATCGACGCGCATCAGGCCACCACCTCTCCACCAGCAGAAAGGAGCGCAAGCGCCTCCTCCGCAGTAAGCGGTATGTGGCAGAAACCCCCCGCATCCGTCCCCAACGCCTGCTCGGCGGCGGCGATGAAGGCAGCAGGTATGCCCACCAGCGGCAACTCACCAGCTCCCTTGGCGCCGTAGGGGCCAAACGGATACTCCACCACGTGCAGCTGGACGTCCAGCACGGGCGCGTCCAGGGCCGTGGGTAACAGGTAATCGCTGTAACTGTTATTGCGGATGCGTCCCGCTGCGTCAACAGCCATCTGCTCTAAGGAGGCATAACCCAGCCCCTGCAGTACGCCACCCTCCATCTGGCCAACAACAACGGCCAGGTCCACCGGCGTGCCTACATCAAAGCAGCTCCAACTGCCCACAATCTCGTTGCTGCCGGTCAGGGCGTCAAAGCTAAGCTCAACCGCTGTGACCCCCCAGGAATACGTGGGGTAGGCATCTCCTGAGAAGGTCGCAAGGTCAAAGGGCACCGTGAAACCCGGCTCGCTGAAGTGCTCCTCAACAAGCTGCTCCTCGCCTTCCATCCACTCGTCGCGCAGGCGGATGGCCGCCCGACGCAGCAGTTCGCCCACCGTCATCAGGCTACGCGAGGCAACCGTGGGGCCGCTGTTCGGCACAAAACTGGTGTCAGCGTTGCTGACCACGATCTTATCGTAAGGAATACCCAGCTCATGGGCAACGATCTTGGCAAAGGTGGTCTTGATGCCCTGGCCCATGTCCGTGTTCGCTGTCAGGATCTCCACGCGGCCCTGGGCATCCTTGCGCAGACCCACCCGTGCCTTGATAAAGTCGCGCTCGCCGCTACCGGTGAAACCGGCGCCATGGAACCACAGAGAGATACCAATGCCGCGACGGTAGCGTCCCTCTTGCAAAGCGGCGTAAGCCTGGCGCTTGGCGCAAAAGTCGCTGCGCTCAAGCACCGCCTCGACCATCTGCGGTAAGGGCACCGCATAGTGGTAAAGGCCGCCAGTGGAGGTGGGGTCCCCCTGTTTCACCAGGTGCGCGAGCTTGAAATCCAAAGGCTCAATGCCCAGATCAATGGCTATGTGGTCCATCAGGCGCTCGATGGCAAAGAAGGTCTGCGGTGCGCCAAAGCCGCGAAAGGCGCCGCAGGGAACGGTGTTGGTGCGCAGGGCGCGGCCGTGCACCCGCAGATGGGGAACAGCATAGACACCCGGTGCGGAGATGATGCCGCGTTGCAAGACCACAGGTGAGAGCGTTGTGTAGGCGCCGGAGTTGAAGCGTACGTCAAGGTCCAGGGCTGTGACGCGGCCGTTCTTGACCGCGGCTTTGAAATGGCAAACCGAAGGATGGCGCTTGCTGGTGTATTCCATGTCCTCACGCCTGTTGAAGACAACGCGCACCTCAGGGCCAACAGCGCCGCCGCTGGCGTCATCCCCACCGACCAACCCGGCAGCCTTATAGGCAGCGACCGCCACCTGGGCCGCCAACAGGGAAGGGAAGGCCTCCTTGCCGCCAAAGCCGCCGCCGGTGACGTCCTGGATGACGCGGACTTTGTCCTCCGCCAGTCCCAGGGCCTTCACCAACGCACCGTGTACGTAGTAGGGGCATTGAAGGCTACCGTGGATCGTCAGCGTCCCATCACGGAAGCAGGCGATCATGCCCTGGGTATCCAGATAGCCCTGTTCCTGGTAACCGGTTGAAAAGTCCTCCTCGTAAACCCGGTCGGCCTGGGCAAAGGCAGCATCCACCTCACCGCGGCCATAAGCGTAGTCAAAGAAGACAGTATCCGCGCTGTCCAGGTCCAACACAGCTGGCAGCTCCTCATACAGCACGATGGTAGCCGCCGCCAGGCGCTCGACCTCCCGCGCATCCGGGCCCACCAGCATCGCGATGACATCCCCGCGATAGAAGACCTCCGTCTCCGCAAAGACCGGCAGGTCGTCCTCCACAACAGGGACGGAATTCTCTCCCGGAATGTCGCGGCAATCAACCCAAAAGTAGCCCTCAGGCAGCGGCGGGTATTCAACCTCCAAAACAAGTGCATGAGCAAGCGTGGAGCGGATCAGCGAACCGTGGAGCATATCCTTCTGGGGATAGTCCCCAACATACAGCGCACTTCCGTCCATCTTCTCTCGGTGATCCTTCTTGACCACCTGCTGGGAAATGACGTGCATCCTCACCCCTTCTGTCCCCAAGACCTGCCGTAATCCTTCAAGCAAGGTCCACACAAAGACTATTCTACTTCCCACCTCACATCTTTGCGAGTATATAAAGGAAGGTGGACAGGTAATCACGTAAAAGATATAAAATGGGTAACAATAGATTGCACTCATAGCTCAAGCGGAAGGTTGGATCGTGAAAAGAAATAGGGCCCCCAAGACAATACTATCTCTGATGCTGGCAGGCATCTTGTCCCTGAGCCTGTTCGGCTGCATCCCCACGCAAAACCCCACACCAAAAACAGAAGGCACGCCTCCATCCCAGGAAGCAATCAACCAGGAGGACCTGGCCATCCAGCTTCTCGCGAAGTACGGTATTGACGATAAGAATGAGTACCTACCGCCCATAGACCCGGTTCCCCGCGACCAGACTTTTACCTACCAACTCAACTTCGACCCCAATGATTATGTTGACGAGTACCCAAGCACCTATGACTGGGTAGGCGTTTTCGCGGATCCAGAGCTCACACAGATAGTCCCCATGGATTGGTGGGCAGACAAGGTAACTGATAACAATTGGGAGATCAAGATCTCTCCCTATGAATTCCCTGCCGCAGGGATCCGCAATAAATACGGGGACTCAAGTCATGAGCGCAAGATCTCCGAGAGCCTCAATGACATCGATTACGTTGATTTCAAAGGCCAGTATAAGGATTGGGGGAACCTCCCCCGTTACTATCTGGCGCAGTTCCTCGATCTTGATACGGGCGAGAAGCTGACAAAACCGCTTGTCCAGGTATTCACCGTGCAGGCAGAGCTTCCCGCGCCGGCCACTACCGTCTTTGTTGATGAGCATGGCATGCTATCGCTGAAATGGAAGCCTGTCGCAGGCGCGGAGCGCTACCTCATCTTCAGCTACTACTCTACAGACGATACCAGGTACGCCTCATATTGGCCTGGCACGAACCTTGATGTAGTGGACGGCACAAAAACCGAGTGGCATGCAGCGAACAATCGGGACTTCATGTCCATAAACATCATCGATCCAAGAATATATCCTGAAAAGGCCGCTCAGGGCATCGAGACTGAACCAAGGTCATACTATTGTGAGCGCATAGGGGTTATCGCTTTGGGTCCTGAGGGGCACTCCTCTCTGGACAACCTGCACAAGTTGGGGGACTTTGATAATCGATTGGTCTATCAACTTGCACGTGATGCCTGGGACGAGGATCGCTATACCGTTTCTGGCCACCTGGCGTTATTCCTCCAATCCATGGATGATATGCCCTCACAGATCCCTGTGCAGATGTGTGATGCGAGCATCGTCTACAAGACCGTAGATTACGATTTCGAGAACGCGGAAGAGCTGGAAGAGCGCTTCATCACTGAGAATAGCTGGGACGAGGACGGCAACCCGACAAGTCTTGAGAAGGTGCGGGTGATGAAGGTGAACTTCAGGCTGCCCCAAAGTGGAATCACGGGGATATGCCGTGTTGAGGAGCCTCCCAGCACCTGGAAAAGAGATCTTGAGCAGATAAAGAAACGGCAGGAAGCGCTGTTGCGAGCCGCCATGTCCCAGCAGACACAGGAGACAATCCAGCAGCGTGTCGATATGAGGGCAGAGGGCCAAGAGAGGCCAACGTCACGAGAGATCACCCCGCTAGACATCGAGGTCTTTGCCACCAATCCCCTCAGTGAGTATTTAGCGATCAACCTGCTTGCTGGTGCGGAGAAGATCCCTCTGGACAGCTTCCCCAAGGCATCCGACACAAACCATCTCACCGACGCGCTCTTTGAGGCGATCTATCAGAATCCGCTGATCTTGGGTATCTCGGAGATGTACCTGGACAGGTACTACAACCTGATTATCGAGTATGAGGATGCTCCCGCTGTGCGTGTCGAGAAGCAGCAGGCGATTCAGGACAAGATCCAGCAGGTCATACCGCAGATCATAACCAGCAACATGTCGCCTCTCGAGCGGGAGATCGCTATCAATGACTACCTCTGCGACACCATAGAGTATGACATGGCTCTTTTGGAAGACGCCCAAAAGACCAACTACACCTATGTCGATCCCAAGTACAATGACTCCTTCACCGCCTATGGGGCGCTGATAGAGGGGCTCTGTGTCTGCGCGGGCTATGCTGCGGCGTTCAAGCTCCTGGCTGATGCTGCGGGGCTTGAGTCCATCGTGGTTACCGGCACGCTGGAAGGCTCCATCGGCCATGCTTGGAACCGGGTGCTTATCAACGGTGAATGGAAGAACATCGACGTGACAAATAACGATAACCCCCTGCTCTTCAACGTGCTCCTCAACCTGCCTGATGATATCGTTGCGGGTATTCTGGTGGAAGATAAGGAATATCTGCTTGACAGCGAGCTCTATAGGTTCTACTCAAATGATGACAGCGCTGAGTACTACCGCATAAAGGGCGCGTTCTACAGCAGGACGCAGATAGTGGATGAATTGGCCGCTGGGCTGCAGCAGGACGGCTCGGTTGTCCTGCGCACGGACTACAGCATCAGCGAAGGGGAATATCGGGCGATAGTGAGGGATGTGCAGGTGAAACTCGGTGGTGTCGACCTCTATGGCTGCCATCTGCTTGGTCTTATCTACCTGTCATCGGAGGCCCTCTGATCGGGGCAGCCCCGTCCTTGTCGTCAAAAGAATAAACGCCCCAGCGGCGACTCGGCTCTCGCTGGGGCGTTTATTATCGAGTTTGGTGGGCCCGATTGGATTCGAACCAATGACCTCACGGTTATCAGCCGTGCGCTCTAACCAACTGAGCTACGGGCCCGTAACCTGGAAAAGCACCCGATTACTCTATAACAGTACGCTGCTTTTGTCCAATGAAATCTATGATTTCCCCCAGAATACTAACAGCAAAGTAGCAGATAAGACTACCAACTCGCCCGATTCTCGGACTTACGCTAGTATGTGTCGTTGCAGGAAAACCCTTCACGCAGGAGCAGTTCAGCATGACCTATGACGAGGCATTACGACTTTTCGGTCTCGATGAAGACGCCACAGAGGCGGATATCAAACTCGCCTACAAAGAGATGGCGCAGATACTTCATCCCGACAAGTATGCCGATAACAAAAGGCTCTCAGAGCGCGCCAACGAGCAGTTCAAGCTGGTAAACGAGGCGCGGGACATCCTGCTGGGCAAGAAAGGCGCCGCACGCGGAGGTGCAGGTAAAGGCGCAGGCAGGAGCCGTGGCGGAGGCCAAGGCTACAGCTACGGCGAGTCAGACCGCGCCTCCTCCCTGAAGGCAAGGCTTGCTGGAATCGCTGCAGCCAGAACCCAGCTGACTGCGCAGCTTGATACAGAGCGCGACCGACGCCGGGTGGGTATCTACCTGACTGTGGGTGGCATCATCGGCGTGATAGTGGGGTTCAAGATCAGGATGTTAGAGGCGGTGGGGGCTCCCGCTCTGATCTGGGGAGTGATACAGCTCTTCAGCACACAGGCGAACATCAAGATGTTGCAAGAGCACCTTGACACGCTCGAAAAGCAGCGCAAGAAGTGTGAGAAGGCGCTGGGAAAACTATAGACAACCAGAGACAACCAGAGACAACTGACAGACAGTCAGGCGGATATACAGAGATAATAGACAGAACTAATAGGCAGAGATAGAAGTAAACCATGCTCCAGGAAAACCTCAGGAATATCGCCATCATCGCCCATGTGGACCACGGCAAGACCACGCTGGTCGACCGCCTGCTCTACGCGACGGGTGTCTTCAGGGAGAACCAGCAGGTGGCAGAGCGCGTGCTCGACTCAAACGACCAAGAGCGCGAACGCGGCATCACCATACTCTCAAAGAACATCGCCATTACCTACCAGGGGGCCAAGATCAACGTCATCGACACACCCGGCCACGCCGACTTTGGCGGCGAGGTGGAGCGCGTACTCAAGATGGCTGACGGCGCCCTGCTCATTGTCGACGCCTTTGAGGGTCCCATGCCCCAGACGCGTTTTGTGCTGCGCCATGCCCTGGAGCTGGGCCTTAAACCCGTGGTGGTCATCAACAAGATCGACCGTCCGGGCGCCCGCCCCCATGAGGTGCTCGACGCGGTCTTCGAGCTGATGCTCGACCTCCACGCCACCGACGAACAGCTCGATTTCCCGGTGGTCTACACCTCGGCGGTCAACGGCTTCGCGCGCTATGAGCCGGATGACGCCAACACGGACATGACCCCGCTGCTCGACACCATCCTCAAGTCCGTGCCCGCACCAGACGTCGATCCCTCAGGCCCGCTCGCCCTGCAGATCTGCACCGTGGACCACTCTGACTATGTGGGGCGCATCGGTATCGGCCGTATCTTCTCGGGAACACTCCACAGGGCAGAAGGGGTGCTTGTCATCAAGAACAGTGGTATCAGCTACAACGCAACCATCAAGCAGCTCTTCGCCTTTGAGGCGCTGGGGCGCGTGGAGCAGGAGGAAGCGCAGGCAGGCGACATAGTCGCCGTGGTGGGTATTGAGGACGCGGACGTAGGTGACATGATAACCTCACGCACCTCGCCACTGCAGCTCGACCCCATCAAGGTGGAGGAGCCCACCATGGCCGTGGTCTTCCAGGCTTCCACCAGCCCGCTGGTGGGACGCGAGGGCAGCATAGTGGGAGCCCGGCAGCTCAATGAGCGGCTGGCGCGCGAGGCAGAGTCGAACATCTCCATGCAGATAACCCAGCTTGAGGGCGCCGCGGGCGTAGAGGTCTCGGGACGCGGCGTTTTGCATCTCAGCGTGCTTATGGAGACCATGCGGCGCGAGGGCTTCGAGTTCCAGGTAGGCCGCCCACGCGTGCTCTTCCACACCGACGAGCAGGGCCACAGAACCGAGCCCATAGAAGAGGCAACCGTGGACGTACCCAGCGAATACGCCGGCAAGGTGATAGAGGCCTTTGGCTCGGCCGGTGGCGAGATGGTCCACATGTCGCAGCGCGAGGACCATAGCTACCTGGTCTTCCGCATCCCCACGCGCGGCACCATGGGCCTGCGCACGCGCATCCTCAACGCCACGCGCGGCGAAGCCGTGCTCTTCCATCGCTTCTCGGAATACGGCGTATTCCGCGGTGAGGTGCCGCGACGCAAGAACGGTTCAATGATTGCCATGACTAACGAGAAAAGCGTGGCTTATGCGCTTGACACCCTCCAGACCCGCGGCACCATGTTTGTTGGGCCGGGCGAGGAGTGCTATGAGGGCATGGTAGTGGGCGAGAGCGCCAAAGAGGGCGACATGGTGGTCAACGTTGCCAAGGCCAAGCAGCTCACCAACATGCGCTCATCCACGGCAGACAAGGGCATACAGCTCACCCCGCCGGTCACCTTCACCTTGGAGGAGGCCCTGGAATACATAGAGGACGACGAGCTGGTGGAGATCACACCTAAGAGCATCCGCCTGCGCAAACGCATCCTCAGCGCCATAGACCGCCGCAAAGCCAATAAGAAGTAGCTACTTACCCTTTTTGCGCGACTGCAGGCGGATGATGTGCGCTTTGAGCTCTTTGAAGGCGCTCCGTGGGTCGATCTCATCCAGGGTCTCGATCAAAAGCTCAACCGAGGCGTCATCAAGGCTTTCCCTCTGGTTGGCAAGCACGGTTGCACGGCTCTTCACAATGAAGGCCAGGATCTCATCGCGCCCTGCTCCTGCGCCCACCATGTCTGAGACCACCTTGCTCTTTGCAGCGAACTGGATGAAGTCCTTGTTCATCAACTGGTAGTTCAGCGCGCCCTTCTCGTCGCTATAACGATGGATAAGCGCCTGGTACTCAGGTGAGAGCGTCATGTCCGTCTGCTCCGGTGGAGCGTCCTCTACAACGTCGGTCTCCTCGTCGATCTGGATGGGTGTGACCTTTATTGAGCCACGCGCGGAATAGGGCAGGCTGTTGGTGAGCTCAAAGGCCTCGTCAAAAGCCTCAAAGGGGAACAGGCTCTCATCGATCCTTCCATAAGGGATCATGTCTCCCGTGCGCTTGTCTATAGAGCAGACTGCGCTGTAGTCCCCGTCCATGCGGAGTATCTTGATGCCAGCGCCCCCTGCGTTGAGCTTCTGCTTGTAGGCAATGGCCGGTATGCTCGTCAATTCGACAGCCTGGGTTCTAATGATGTTAGGAATCGCCATGATTGCACCTCTCGTGATCAAAACCATCAATACATGTTTTACAAGTCTCACATATTACAGCATACCCAAGACATTGGGTACGCCCCACGCCGTACACGTTGGTATAATGGGAACCTTGAAAGCTCAACCAGAGAGGCGACTCATGAGATATCCTGTAAAAAAGCCACCCGCATCTTCCCAAAAGCCAGCCAGTACCAGGCTGCTCGCAGTCCTCCTTGCGTTTGTCATGTTGCTCTCCACCCTCAGTGGGTGCGGGGTCAGTTCAAACAATAGAGCCTCCCAGGGCGCCCAAACAGGGACGCCCATCAAGCAGGAGCAGGTCAATTTCAGCAATGCGGGGCTTCGTCCCGTGGAAGAGATAGGCGATGAGCTGTTCGCCTTTATCTGCGACGACTACGTCTGCTATCATCAGTTTGTCGCTGACCCCCAAAGCTTCCATTTTGATAAGGGCTTCACCAAGCCCGACCCCCGCTTTGGCGACATCACCTTTGAAGCGGCTGAAGAAGAATACGCCCTCTACCACCGCCTGATGGATGAGCTGGATACCTATTCCTTCTCAGCCCTCAACAGCAGCGAGCAGAGGCTCTACAACTATATTGCCTACTATCTGAGCAACGCGCTGGAGCTTGAGCCGTATTTCTATCTCAGGGATCCCTACCAGGCATCCGTGGGCGTGCAGATAGACCTTCCCCTTACCCTGATGATCTACCCGTTTCGCACCAGGCAGGATATCGACGACTACCTATCCCTTGTTGCTGATATCCCGCGCATCTTTGACCAGGCAAATGCGATAACGCAGGAGCGCACAGCGCGCGGGCTGTTCTCCAACCTGTCCTCGGTTGAGGATGCCATAGATGAAGCCAAGGTTTATACCGATAAAACCGCAGATAATCTGCTTGTCATCTCGTTTGAAGCTGCTCTCAACAGCAAAGAGGCGCCCTTTGACAGCCTCACTGAGGCAGAGCGGAAACAGTATCAGGAAACCAACCGGGACCTCATCAAGAACAAGGTCGCCCCAGCTTTCCTGGATGCGATCAAACAGCTGGAAAAAGTAGCCACCTTGACCTCGTATGAAGTGACGCTGGCGAACCAGCCCGGCGGAAAGGAATACTACGCAGCGAAGTTGCACCTGAGCGGTTTCCGTGAAACACCTGAGAAGATGATAGACACCCTGGATGACGCCATGATCAGCGTCTATATGACTTTCTTCACCAGCTCCGTCTTTGTTGATTTCGATGAAAGGGAGAGCATCGCCAAAAAGAACCTCCCAAAGGACGCAACGGGGATCATCGAGTACTTCAACACCAGAGTCGGCGAGGATTTCCCGGATATCGGGACACGCCCCTTTGTGGTGGATGCCGCCTCTGATGATGAGGTCATCAGCATGTTCACAGCCTTCTATCTCATGGCTCCCGTGGACGACCTCACCGAGAACCGCATGAAGTACTACCCACAGAACATCAGGGACCATTACGACCTGGGCAAGACACTCGCCCACGAGTCCTTCCCGGGACACCTCTACCAATATAATTACTTTGGCCTGACAAACCCCCATCCCATCGAGATGCTGGTTGACAGCACTGCTTATGCCGAGGGCTATGCGGTGTACAGCGAGTACTACGCCCTTCTCTATATGGGGTTCACCGCAGAAGAGGCTCAGGCAATCTACGCCTTTGACCTGCTCATGCGCGTACTTCAGGCGCGCCTTGACCTTGGTGTCAACTATGAGGGATGGGATGTCTGGGACATGGAGGCGTTCCTTGACGGTTGGGGCATGGGTGATTATGCAGAGGAGCTCTTCTGCAACATAGCGGCCTCACCCACAGTGTCCGTACCCTATGGCCTTGGTCCTCTCGAGTTCTTCTGGATGCTCAGGTCAGCCCAATCCATTCTGGGTGACGCCTTCGACCTCAAGGAATTCCATGCTGCCATACTCGATAACGGCGGCGTCCATCAAACCCTTCTCGAGAAGAACTTCACCCGCTGGCTCTACGATACAAAGAGGCGCAGCTGAGCAAGAGCTGCTTTCTTCCATTGGAGGCAAAATGACAGAACAGCAGGCAGGGTGGTATGTGGAGCAGCCTGGGCAACCTAAGCCAAAGAAGGGCAAGGCCCTTGGCATCATCGCGCTCGTTCTAGGTGTGATTGGACTTGCTTTATCTTGGATTCCCTTTGTCAACTATGCTGCCTTTGTGCCTATTTTCGCAGGTATCGTGTTAGGTATCATAGCGTTGGTTCGGGCAAAGGGCGGCAGAGGTCCTAAGGTCTTCTCCATTATCGCCATCATCGTTTCTACGGTAGCCCTCCTCATCGCTGTTATGTGGGTGTTCCTTATTGCTGCGATAGTCACTGAGGTCAACGATCATTTAGGCAGCGGTACCATTACGCAAGAGAACGGGGACAAACCTTTCTATACCGGCACAGAAGAGGATGAGGAGAATACCAAGGGTGTCGCAGAAGAGGAGTCCTCTGCAACAGAAGAGCAGCAGGAAACCACCGGTGAAGAGAAGCAGGAAACCATTGAAGTGGTTATCGCTGAACTCAACCAGGAGTGCGCGACCAAATGGTTCACCTTTACCGTCAACTCGCTGACCACCGCTTCATCTTATGACAACACCACGTCAGCGGAAGGCAGCTTCTCGGCACGTGATGGAAATATCCTTGTCATCGCGAACATCACCATAACCAACACGACAAATACGCCACAACCGTTTGGCACTTTTGACTGGTTTGTCCACGACGATGCTTCAAGCAGTTATGTCTGGGCGATGGATCCCCGCAGCGTCAAGATGATGCCAGAGGAATTCACCTTGGCTGCTGGAGAGACAGCTAACTATGATGTGGTGGTAGAGATTGCAGGCAACCTGAGGAACGCCCACCTCACGTACGTCGAGCAAGATAATAATGGCGAGGCGCTCGCGGAATACAAGATTCCCATTTATTAAGCATTCAGCGCAATAAATGGGGAAAGCAATTGACTTTCGCCGCAGCAACCTACCACCTTGAAGACTAAAAAAAGGGATCGCTTGCCACAAATCCGGGAGTTCCTGTCGCAAAAGTGGCGTAATGTACGATTCATCGCAGGGCTCCATAATAGCCCTCTCAACTGACAATCCACCTACTAGCAGGTTTAGATATGAAGTAGCAAATAGCCTTGAAGAGGCAGCTGGGAAATCGTACATTGCGCCACTTTTGCGACAGGAACTCCCGGATTTGTGTCACGGTGCAAGTGAAACTAGCAGTGAATCCAGGGAAACCATGAAGGCTTCCCTGGATTTACTGTGGCGGAGAGAGGGGGATTTGAACCCCCGGACCCCGTAGGGTCAACGGTTTTCGAGACCGCCGCATTCAGCCGCTCTGCCATCTCTCCGCAGAAAGACCCATTATAGAGCATCACGATAAGCGCGTTGCTGCTTCGCCTATAATATGTATTGAGCATGTCACCATACGTCAGAAAGAAGCCCGCCCTGTGACTGACCGATCCCGTGCCTACAACAACCCCTTTGTCATCGCACTGGGCAAGACCGTGCAAGCGCTCGCTCGTCTGAGGGGTGGCGGCGGTTCGGCTTTCCCCGGGTTGGTCGTGGACAAGGTCGCACCCAGCTTTGCCCCCAAGGTACTTGGCTCCCTACCCTGTGGCGTTGTAGTGATCAGTGCGACCAACGGCAAGACCACCACCACCAAGATAGTCACCGAGCTGCTTCAGTCACAGAACCTCCGCGTGCTGACCAATGACTCCGGTTCCAACTTCATGCGTGGTGTCATTGCTGCACTTCTGAGCAGGATCACTTTAGGTGGCCGCCTTGACGCCGACATCGCCGTGCTTGAGCTCGACGAGGCCCATGCAGTCCAGTTCGCTAAACGGGTTCCTCCGCGCTATACGCTGCTACTCAATGTCATGCCTGACCAGCTCGACCGCTTTGGGACGGTGGAGTACACCGCCCGGCTACTCAGGCAGGTCGCTCACATGACCACAGGCGCTGTTATCGCTAACCGAGAAGACCGGCATCTGGTAGAACTTGCCACCACCCCACCTCCGCAGGCACGGCTGCTCTGGTTTGGGCTTGCTCCGCAACTACGGGATGACTTCATTCAAAAAGAAGAGAAAGCCCAGTTGGACGCAGGTGTAGCCATACTAGATGAACGGCTTCATGCCGCAGTGGAACTCGCTGCGGTTGACGGCAGCTGGGCAAGTTTTGAGATAGACGGCTCAACCCTTACTACGGCGCTTACCCTTAAGGGCGTCTATAACGCTTACAATGCGGCGGCAGCCCTCGCGCTTACCAAAGAGATCCTCTCCCAGAGGGACGGTACAGACAAGCAGGAGCACAACAGTCAACTCAACGCGCAACTCATTGAGGCGCTTGCCCAGGTGCAGAGCGCATTTGGGCGTGGCGAGTCCTTTGTCATAGAAGGTCAACCTGTTGAGATGGTGTTGGTGAAGAACGCAGGTGGTTTCCGACTTGCGCTGGAGTCGTTCGACCCCAGCAACAGCGCCACCATGATTGTGATAAACGACGACATAGGTGACGGGCGCGACGTGAGTTGGCTCTTTGACGTAGATTTCAGCTCACTCAGAAAGCCTGGTGTCGCCTTGGTAAGCGGCACACGCGCCTGGGATATGGCGCTGCGACTAGGCTATGACGAGGTGCCCTGTCATCAGGTGGAGTCCGACCCGCTGACCGCCCTTGACTGCCTGCTGACCTGCAGAGACACGCTGTCAGGCGCCCCGCAACCCCTGCAAATCTACTGCACCTACACAGCCATGACAAAGCTGCGTCCGCGTCTCAGCACCCAGGCAGACGCAAGGCGGGTATCCCTATGATCACTCAGGCAAATCAGGCACATACCGCTGCATTTCCTGCTCTCACCCTGGTGCAGCTCTATCCTTGGGAGATGAGCGTCAATGGAGACGCTGGCAACCTGCAGACCCTACAGCGCCGCTTACAGTGGCGCAGTATCCCATCCAAGCTTGTCAGGCTCCATCCTGGCGACCCCTTCCCCAGTCAGGCTGATCTCATCGTTGGAGGTGGGGGACAGATAACCAGCAACTCACCTGTTACATCCGATCTGCTCCGCATCAAAGAACCCCTACGGGAGGCCATCGAGTCAGGAGTACCAGCCCTTGTCACAGGAGGAAGCTATCAGCTGTTCGGTAATTACCTTCAAACAATCGACAACCGACAGATAGAAGGCGCAGCCATCTTCAACCTGCATACACAGGACAACACGCAACGCCTCACAGGCAACGTCATCGCTCAAAGCGAGCAGTTCGGCGTTATTGTCGGTTTTGAGAACCACAGTGGCAGAACCTGGCTGGGCGCCGGCATCAACCCTTTGGCACGTGTCACCCAAGGTGGCGGGAATAATAATGAGGACAAAACGGAGGGAGCCCGCTACCATAACGCCGTAGGCTCCTATCTCTTTGGCCCCCTGCTGCCACTGAACCCGGGTATAGCAGACTTCCTTATCGTCAAGGCTTTGGAGCATTGCCTGGGAGAACCCTTCGACCCACAGGAACTGACAGCGCTACCTGCAATCGATGCCTGCGCAGCGCAGGCTGCAGCCATCGTACAGAAGCGCTCCTGGAACATAAATTGATAGCAATACAAGCAAATTAAGAACTCACAAAAAATCAGCCAAAACCCCCAAATAAGCCCGATTATTAACCAATTTAGATAAAAATACTTTATTATTTCCTGATGTCATAGTAACAAATGGTCTTTTCCGAGGTCTATATGAAAAGGCGGTAATCTCGCCAGGGCAGAAGATTTGGGGAGGCAAGCGAATACACCGGGATGGATAATCTATTATCGCAAAGGTGGCGCCGGGGCGTCCAGATAAGGAATAAACCGGATAAGGCAGCACTTGAGAAACTAGTGCAAAAGGCCATGCGGCAGGATCGTGCTGCCCTGATCGCCCTGTGCGAATCAATAGCGAAAAGCGTAATGTTCCGCGCAATGCGCAAGCTGCACAACAAGATGGATGCAGAGGACGCAACGCAGGAGATACTGATCCGCGTTTGCTCAAAGATACAGGACCTGAAAGACCCAAAGGCCTTTGGTGGTTGGCTGAACAGCATCATCAAGAACGAGACCAACAGATACCTGACGCTGAACGCAAAGCACAACAACGTAGTTAGTTTCCAGGATTACCTCGATGCGGCCCTGGAAGAGGACGAGGAGCTCCTGCCTCAGGAATTTGCCCTCAAGGCGGAAGACCGCAGGGCGGTCATGGCGATTATCGATAAGCTTCCTGAACGTCAGATGGAAGCTGTCATGCTGCACTACTACGAAGGATTGTCGGTCACCGAGACGGCAGCGACGATGGGTATAGCGAAATCCAATGTAACGCAATATCTGAACCTTGCGCGTGACAAGATCAAAAGTGAGCTGGAAGAACAGGCAAGGAACAGGAATATCGCAAGCGGCATGACCCTGTTGCCCCTGGGGCCCTTGTTGACACAGGCCCTGCAACAGGAAGCCGAGCAGGCGTCGCTCATTGACGGGGCATGGATCCAGCAGGCGGTTAATAAATGTATCGAGTATATCGGCGGCGCGGCCGCGGGCACAGGCGCGGTAGTAGGCGCTAGTGCAGCAGTAGGTGCAGCAGCCGGCGGTGTGTCAGGGATCCTGATGACAGTAGGTGCGACAGTCGCTGTGGTCGCTATGCTTGCTACAGGGATATGGGTTGGCAACGCCCTTGAGCAGCCTCCTGACACCATGATCGCAGATCTGGTGGCTGTAGAAGAAGCCGAAGTCGAAGGAACGGTTCTATTCACAGGTGAGAGCGATATCCTGATGCACGTGAACCCCACAAAGGCTATAGCAGTGACAAGCAGCAGTGCAGGCGAGATGACCGTGCACGGCTGGATGATAACCCCCATGTACGGAGGAGCCGTTCTTTTCAGTGGCGAGGGGGGCATTGTTGAAGATGCGCTGATTCAGATGCAGGAGCAAGGCATAAGCGGCGAGTACCTGCTGGTCTTTCTGCTGGAAGGCGAGAAGGACTACACCTACAGGCTCAGCCGCAGCTTTTATATCCGTTAAGAGAAGGGGATGACATGTACAGCAGAAGGAATAAGAAGAAAGCCGCTCTATCTTTATTGCTCGTCTCGTCGTTGTTAGCGACATTGTTCCTGACCCCACTTGCGGGATACTTGGCGGTGTATGCCGAGGACGAGGTGATTGAGGGCGGCGTTCTTTCTGAAGCCGGGCAGATTGAGGAACTGCAGGCTGAAGCCGAGGAGCTGGAAGCCGAGGAGCTGGAAGCAGAAGAGCTGCAGGCTGCGGAGCTGCAGGCTGCGGAGCTGCAGGAGGAGGAATCTGCCACAGAACCAGAGCAGGAGGGAGAGGGGCTTGCAGAGGAGCAGGAAGAGGATGCTGCGGTCCTAATCCAGACAGAGCCTGATGCTGATGAGGACGAGTCAGAGGCTGACCCGTCAGATCCAGAATCCCTTAAGGGTTTGGACGCAACCGATCCAGATGCCCTGGAAGTTGTGGCCACCCAAGCTGCTTTGAATTCCCCAACCGGCGCTCAAGCCAACACGCCCGGCGCGCTAACAGAGATATTCCCGCTTGCGGACCCTGCCGATACCTGGGTGACCATCACCTTTGTTGTCAACGGCAATGAGGACAAAAGGCTGATCGAGAAGGGCGAACTGATCTCGCCCTTCATTCCTGAGAAGAGCCTCTGGCCCGCAGGCGCCAACTCCTTTCGCGGCTGGTTTGAGACCGGCGCGATTGAGCCTTATGACTTCACTGTTCCTGCTGATACAGATCTCACCCTCACCGCGCGCTTCAGCACGCAGTACCTGATCAAATACCTGGATGCCCCCGGCGGCAAGGTGACGTTCACCCGCGAACTCAGCGCCGGCAGCTCCGTGGCCGCTTCTTCTGAGGCCATTGCGCAGGCCGTGCCCCCAGCAGGTACGTTCTTAGACTACTGGTACGAGGAGAGCGAGGGCCCCACAATCCCCTTCACTTTTGGGACCCGTACAGCGGATAAGGACATGGTGCTGGTGCCGCACTTCAACAACCAGCTCTACGTTGCCTTCATCTCTGAGGGCTCACCGGTGACTTCAGATGTTGTCGCCTTAGGCTCCACCATCACCCAGCCCACTGACCCCACCCGTGCAGGCTATACCTTTGTGCACTGGTCAACCGAGCCGGATGGTGCGACAGCCTTCGACTTCACAGCGCCGGTCACTGCCGCAACCACCACTAGCGAGGTGCTGGCGCTTTATGCGGTGTGGACACCGGCAACAACCCAGTACACCGTTGTCTACTGGTACGAGAAGCCCAATTTCACAGGCGACCCCGGCTATGATCCTTTGAACTACAGTTTCTACAAATCCGAGATCGTGACCAATGTGGCCACCGGTTCTGTGGCGGACTACAGCACAGAGACATCTTCCACACTAACCGGCATCTATGTTTCAGGTTATCGTTGGACTAACTCTGTTGCTGACTACCATCATGGCGAGAGCAAGGTTGTGGAAGGCGATGGCACCACGGTGATAAACGTGTATTACAGCCGTACTGTCTTCACCTACATCTTTAACCTTGATCCACGAAGTGGTTACTACTCAGAGATGACCTTCCCACGGACAGGTGGAACCACCTATTCCCAAGGAGAAGGGGTGATAATCCCCACCTTCTATTCATTCACGGCAAAGTATGAGCAGGACATCGAAGACCTCTGGCCAAGCAATTGGAATGCAGATTTTTATAATGACGATCCTGACCGCCTCTATTTTCATGGTTGGCAAGGCACGAATTCCAATTTGACTTCGCGGTCCACTAAGGGGTTAACCGCGACAGAGGAGTTTATCCCAGAAGGCCCGGGCACACAGATGGTGCTGCGTGCTTCAGCTAACTCGGTTTCAATACCTAAATTTGTATACTACTGGTTTGAGGCACTACCGGATGACCCACTAGATAAAATCGAACCTCGTCCAATAGGTTTTGAGCAGTATACATTTTTTACAGGAATTCCTGCTGACGGTTTTGTTTTAAACGAAAAAGACTCTCAGATTCTTATCAGCAGCTCAACTGCGGTTAATGCTAAAGTATTCAGCGGTATGGAGTCTTGTGGCCAGTATTTAATCAATGATGATCTGCCCAATGGAGAGTTCAACTTCTACTATATGCGTGTGCGCTCTGAACTGAGCTTCAACACCATGGGCGGTATAGAGGGAGCCCGTGCCCCGGGCAAGGACTACACTGATATCATGTTCGAGGAGCTGTTGAAAGATTATCTGCCCGCCAATCCCACCAAGACCCTCGATGGCATTACCTATACCTTTGTAGGCTGGTACCTGGAACCAGATTATTACACACCGGTTGACTTTGGCAGCACCCGCATGCCTGCTTACGACTTTGAGCTCTATGCCCGTTGGCAGGGGCCCAGCCAGACCGTCAAGTTCTATGACGGCGTGGGAGGGAGCGACCTCAGCAAGGACCAGAGCGTGGAGATAGGCAAGCTTGCCGTGGCTCCCACAGACTATGAGCCCGGCGTGACCTTTGACTCTGCAAAGGGTTACTTTGAAGGTTGGTTCTACTATCTGGATCCGGCTAGCAGCCACGGCTTCACCAGGTACAACTTTGGTATTCCCGTTACGGAAGACATCGATCTGTACGCAACCTGGAAGACCACCGGGTTCATCGTCACCTATGATCCCGGGCTTGGCAGCGGCACGGTGCCTGTTGACCCTCATCCTGGTGGCTATGACTTCAACGCGCAGGCCCGCGCACTCGACGGTGGCAGCGGTCTTGTCGCACCGGTGAACCAGTACTTCTACGGTTGGCGGATTTCAGGCGATGCCACCAACACGCTCTATTGGCCGGACGACCTCTTTGTGATTACAGGTGACACCACCCTGGTGGCGCAGTTCTCCACAACCAACTTCTTCACGGTTATTAGCTATAGGGCCAATGGCGGTACCGGCACCATGGCGGATCAGCCTGCCCGCTTTGGCCAAAGCCTTACGCTCACGCCCAACGCCTTTGTAAGGCCCGGCTACACCTTCTCTGGCTGGAACACAGTAGCCAGTGGCAGCGGTGGTACAGCCTACAGCGATGGCCAGAGCTTCACCCCGTGGCAGCTCAACACCGATGTCATCCTCTACGCACAATGGACGCTTGTGCCGCCTACCAACTACACCGTCACCGTCAACGGCAGCTATGCCGCGACAACGGGAGCGGGTAGCTACACGGCAGGTACGGCGGTCACCGTCAACGCGGGAGCCCGTGCAGGCTACAACTTCAGCGGTTGGACAGTACAGGCAGGCGCCATCTCGCTTGCCAACACCGCATCAGCCGGCTTCACCATGCCGGCCAGCAACGTGACCGTCACAGCCAACTGGACGCTCATCCCTGTGACGGTTGTCACCTACTCTGTGACCTATGCACCCGGAGATCATGGGACCTTCACTGCGCAGACAACCGCCGGGCTTGCTTTGGGCGCTGCAACACCGGCGGCTCCCGCCACCCCAGGTGATACCGGTTGGAGTTTTGCCGGCTGGTCGCCCGCACAAGCAGCAACCGTTACAGGCGATGTGACCTACACCGCTCAATGGAATGAGGTGAATCCGCCCACACCGCCAACCACTTTCACTGTTCGCTTTGTAGACTGGAACGGAAACCTGCTTAAGTCAGAGGAAGTTGACCGTGGCGGCAACGCCACCGCTCCGTCCAACCCCACCCGCGCAGCCTACACCTTTGACAGATGGGACCGCTCCTACACCAACATCACTGCTAACATCACCGTCACGGCTCTCTACGTACCCAACTCCATAGAGACCCTGGTGCCCGATGGTGTCCCCTTGGGCGGAGGCTTGATTGAGCTGCTCAGGCAGGAAGGGGTTCCCATCTTCACCATCTTTGGGCAGGAGGTCCCACTGCACGGCGGCTCACACAACAACATGGTCTGGGCACTGGTGAATCTCATCCTGGCCATTCTGGGCGTCATCCTCGCCATCATCTGGGCCATTCGCGCACTGCTTCTCAGGAAGCGCGACGAGGACGAGGATGAGGATGAGCAAGCAGGCGCGTATGCGTACAAGGAGATGTCCTACGCTCAGCGCACCGAGGAGGAGGAAGGCAAAAAGAAGAAGATCCGTCCCCTGTGGCTGGTTCTGGCTCTGGTCATGGGTGTCTTGGGTATCGTATTCTTCTTCATCACCGAGGATATGCGTAATCTTATGGTCCTGGTAGACAATTGGACCATTGTCAATGCCATCATCTTTGTGCTTGAGATCGTAGGCATGGTCTTTGCATTCAAGAAGGCCGACAAGGATGACGAGCAGCAGGAAGCGGCCTTTGAGTCCATGGGCGTTGAGGCCGCCTAACTCAGGTTAGCAGACGCCTCCCGCAGAGGCGAAGGCTAAAGCAACACGGAGGGACCCTCCCCACTCTCCGTGTTGCGCTTTTTTTGGGCACAATAATGGAGCAGGGGGGGAGGTAATAAGAGGAAGCATCTCAGCAGACTCGCGTCCCGAAATCCGTTTTCCCAGGTTCATCTGCGGAACTCGCTGTTTCACAGCTCAAACAGTCCTCGATAACGAACCTGGCAAAACTGATTTCACGCTCGCGCCTGCATTCGATGCTCCTCTTATCGCTGTGGGTCTAGAAAAGAGATTAGGGTTCGAATCCCTCCTATCGGCAAGCAATAAACCTCTGGAAACCATATAGGCTTCCAGAGGTCTATTGTGGCGGAGAAGGAGGGATTCGAACCCTCGAGGCGCTTTTGACGCCTACACGATTTCCAATCGTGCGCGCTCGGCCGGACTACGCGACTTCTCCGCGTGACACGAAAGTGTATCACATCGCACTATGTTGGCGGTTGTACCCTGTCAGAGGCTAGAGGATGGCAAAGAAGTTGATGCCCCATGCGGCGCAGGAAAGCACAACGGTAATAATACCAACCACCAATGAGGCTGTTCCTACAGCGGACATGCTGCTTTTACGCCCCCTGATGCCAAAGACCACACCTATGATGCCCAGGATCAAACCAAGGAGGATCATCACAAAGAAGGTGATCGGCAGACCGACGATAGCACAGATGAGTCCAGCAATGGCAAAGGCCTTAGGATCCTTGCCAGCGGTTGCTACAGTATTGCCGGCTGGGGCGCCTGGTGCCTGCTGGTAATCATAGGGCGCCTGCTGTTGGGGCATGGCGGCATACGAGGGAGCAGGTATTTCCGAAGAAGCCTCATAAGTTGGTACAGTTGTCTGGGAGGCATAGGAAGAAGCCTCAGGGACTCCTGCGTCCGTCAGCTGTTCGGTCCATTGCTGCCCATCCCAATAGCGAAGCTTTGTCTGGTCACCGGCGGGGTCTGCATACCATCCTGCGGGGGTTTGGTTCTCTGCCATATCGTAACCTCCTGAGTCCGAGAAACTAAAAAAACCTACGGGAAAATGATAACACTTATCTTCATCCTCATTGTTCTGGAGAAGGATGACAAACAAGTCAAAATGAAATGATAATGCATCATCCGCATCCGGAAGATGAGTTTGAAAAGAGAAGAGGATCGTCTGCTGATCCTGTCTCAAAGAAGGAGTTATGAGACTGAGTTTCCGGGTGTAGCCATATCATGGCTACACCCGGAAATCGGAATAGCTACACCAGAAACCCCAACAACCAGGATACGCTTTTCGATGTCATTACCGCCAGGAAAAACGAGTACTGAAACTGTATAGGAACAGCTCAGATAGCAAAAGGAGTGGTAACAGCTATTTAAATGCACATTTGAAAATGCCAGATATTTCGATGGTTTCTAAAAAATGATAAGCTGATTAACAAAAAGTTACTAAAAAAGTCTCGTATTTTCATAGGGATAGTAGTAAAATTTATCGGTCTAAGTAATTAGATAATTGAATAAGCTCAAGGGGGGGTGGTTCTGTAACTTATCCATAAGGACAAGGAGAATCACATGAGCACCAAGGGGCGTCACTGCGCGAAGCCCGCACGCAAAGTATGGGCTATTCCATTCAAGAAAACTCTATCAGTTGTTCTGTCACTGCTGCTGACGGTGACCTTGTTCTCTGCGGCATCGATTATCGCACTCGAGGACATGGCGGACGAGCAGACCACCGACAGCGCTGTCGAGGCAGCTGAGGATGATGGCCCTGCCGCACAAGAAGAAGAGCCTGCGGACGAAGGCGATGAGTCAGAAGAACCATCGCTGCCGACCGCAGTAGAGGAAGACACGTCTTCAGAAGAAGACACGTCTTCAGAGGAATCACTGACAGATGAGGAAGAGCCTTTGCCTGGTTTTGGTGAAGACGGATTCCTGTCGATCCTCGAGATGTCTGAAGACCTTGGAGAAGAGGAAGAAGGCGAGGAGGAGGAAGGTGAAGAAGCGGAAGGCGAAGAGGAGATCGCGTTTGGCATCCTTGGCCTGATTCCCGTCACCTTCATCTCCAACGGAGTGGTATGGCAGACGCTCGACGTTGAAGAGGATACCGCATGCGGAGATCCCGGCGTCCCGCCAAAGGGCCTTGAGTACTGGCCGACCGATGCAGTCAGTTTCAAGGGTTGGTCTACAGACGCCAATGACTTCATCGCCTACAACTTCGACACACCGATCACCGCAGAGATAACCCTGTATGCTTTCTTCAGCAATGAGTTCCTGGTGCGGTATAAAGACTACTATGGCGATGTTCGTCATACTGAAACGCTCACCCCAGAAATGCGCGTCCTTTCCCTTGAGCTGATCAGACCAGACATCCTCATTACCAACCCCGACCCGAACATGCGCCTCGCCTATTGGTATGCAGAAGAGGATTACCTCAACAACTCAGCCCCACCGGCGCCGTTCACCGGCTTTGGGAGTTTCTGTACACGCGACCTGACCCTGTCCCCCTGGTTCACCAATGAATGGTTTGTCTTCTTTGTCTCAGACGGCACCACGGTGCCCTATCAGATAGTCACTAATGGCGAAACGGCCACAGAGCCCGAGGAGCCAAGCAAACTGGGCTATGACTTCAGCCACTGGTCAACGGTCAGAGAGGGAGCCCCCTATGACTTTGGGACCCCGGTTGAGGGCATGCTTACGCTTTATGCTGTCTGGACACCCGTGTTTGTCGACTACACCATTGTCTATTGGGTAGAGAGGCCCGATCTTATCGGCACACCAACGCCAGGGAACCAGGCTGACTATATCTATGCCTACACTGAGGTGGGAACCGGCCTACCAAAGACCATGACCACTGTTACCGGGCTCAGCGCAGACGCACAGAACAGCAGCACTGCGATGATATACTCCACATTCCAAGAAGTCATGAATGTTGAGATATTGGCCAACGGCACCTCGGTGGTGAACGTCTACTATAAAAGGAATGTGTACCAGGTTGTCTTCGACCTGGATTACGTGAGCGATGGGATCTTTACTCCTGGTCGCACCATGACGTTTGGCGGTATCACCTATCACAGTGGTGGCGGAAATCCCCAGTATACCCTTGGCCTCAAATTCGAGCAGGACCTCACCAACATCTGGCCCTGTTGGTCAACCGCCTCATTCACGGCTGAGGCAGATGTGCTCTTCATGGGATGGGACACACCAAGGAACACGCTCAATGGCCAAGTCTCCAC
>Ga0082212_10001754_pt1 | contig 31940 bp, 22 predicted proteins | sample TergutNt197P3_FD_71548 | JGI IMG/M metagenome (GOLD analysis project Ga0082212, IMG submission 71548) | Neocapritermes taracua P3 segment gut microbial communities from Petit-Saut dam, French Guiana - Nt197 P3 | ecosystem: Host-associated > Arthropoda: Insects > Digestive system > Gut ...
GGGCGTAAGAGCGGCCATGGCTGGTACGACTACGAATGATATGGAAAAGGTTGCGGTATATGCCCGCCTGTCAGAGTGTATCCGGTAAACTGCTTTTTTGAGGCTCAAAAAGCCTTGAACCGGTATGATCACAGTCGCCACCGCTCCGCTACAAAGAATCGCTTCAAAAAAGCAGTTTACCGGATACACTCTGACAGGTAACCTCACCTGCCAAGAGGGATCAGTAGCGGTGTAAGTAGTGTTCAAAACACGAAATCGAAAGGGTATAGTCAGAATATGAAAAGGGAAGCAATTATCGCGGCATACGGAAGGACACCGGGCGCCAGGGCAAGAAAGGGCGGTCTTGCATTCACAAACCCGGTGGACTACTCCGCGCAGGCGCTCAAAGGCGTACTGGCGAAAATACCAGAGTTGAAGCCTGAAATGATCGACGACGTTATCGTCGGCTGCGCGATGCCGACAAATCAGCTCAACATGAATACCGCGCAGCTTATCGCAAACAGGGCGCAGTTACCGGACGCCGTAACGGCGCAGACGATCAACAGGTTTTGCTCATCCGGACTCCAGGCGATCGCGACCGCCGCAAACGCGATCAACGCAGGCGCGCAGGACGTCGTCATCGCGGGCGGGGTAGAGTCCATGACAAACTGCTTTGCCCCGTACCCGGAAGAATATATGAACAAATGGCTCGTTGAAAACTACGAGGGCGCATATATGACCATGGGGGAAACCGCCGAGCGCGTCGCCGAAAAATACGGGATAACCCGCGAAGCGATGGAGGAAATGGCGGTAGGATCACACGCGAAAGCTCACGCGGCCCAAACAGGCGGGAAACTTGCGCCGTCGATAGTCCCCGTTCAGGCGGTCGACGCGGAAGGCGGAACCTTCGAGTTCAAAGAAGACGACGGCATCCGCCCGGGGACAAGCATGGAGACATTAAAAGAACTGAAACCCTGCTTCAGGGGAAACGGGCTCGTTACGGCGGCGACTTCTTCGCAAACCACCGACGCAGCCGCATTTGCCGTAGTGATGTCCTCAGAAAAAGCTGCGGAACTTGGAGTTACGCCGATAGCCAGATTCGTCCGCTTCGAAGTAGCGGGCTGCGACCCGGCGCTCATGGGCCTCGGCCCGATATACGCTATTCCGAAAGTTATGGAAAAGTCCGGGCTCAGCATAGCGGACATGGATGTTATCGAACTCAACGAAGCTTTTGCCGTGCAAGCTATTGCATGTATTGACGAGCTTGGATTGCCGAAAAATAAAGTAAACCCATACGGGGGCGCAATGGCGCTCGGCCACCCGATGGGCGCGACGGGGATATTCCTGACAGGAAAAGCGCTCGACTACCTGCGTGATACAGGTGGAAAATACGCGCTTGTTTCTATGTGCATAGGCGGGGGAATGGGCGCAGCCTGTATTTTTGAAATGATGTGACCCGGGACCCGCGATCCTCGATCCGAGACCTCAGCCCTCATTCCTCCGCGAACTTCTGCAGGATCGTCTGGATCAGACTATTGTGGTTGTTTTTACGCCACACGGCGAGCAGGTAGCGGTACGCAAGAGGCGTCCTGAAGCGGAGAAACTTAACGTCGGGGTCGTTAAAGCCATTGACCACAGTCAAAGGGAAAATTGAAGCGCATTCGCCGCAAGTGGCGTTGAGGGTCATCACAGACCTGTTTTCACAGAACCTGATCCGGGGCTCAATCCCGATAGTATCGAGGATGCGCATGATTTGGCTCATGCCTTTAGTCTCGCGCTCAAGTAAAATGAGCCCATGGTTCATAAGGACGTCCCTGACGGAGTCGAGAGAATCCTCATAATCCACATCGCTTCTGAAAACGAGCACCATCTCATCCTGGCGAAGTATCTGACATAAAAACTCGCTTGTACCGGATACAGTTTTACTGTGGTGCAGAAAGAAGCCTAAATCGACGGTACCTAAATCCAAAGCGCGCACAAGTTGCTCGTGTTCAAACATTTCAAACGACGGGCAAAGCCCCGGGATGTCTTTTTTCGTACTATATATAGCGTTTGTGAGCATCAAACGGAATGAAGTCTCATTGTTTACGGGATAAGTAACGTCGACGCCTGCGCTGTAATCGATACCGAGGTACAAGTCCCTGTCGAGCATCCCTGTCTGCGCCGCATAGCGAACCTCCGGGACCATCTTTTCGATATTTCTGAGCGCGCCCCTCGCGAGCCTGAGCATAGTCCTGCCCGCATCGGTCAGTTCGACGGAACGTTTGCTCCGCTTGAGCAGTTCCACGCCGAGTTCCCTTTCAAGATCGGCGATGACCTGGCTGAGCGACGGCTGCGAAATATACAGGCTTTCGGCGGCCCTGCTGAAATTGAGGGCGTCCGCGACAGCGATAAAATAACGCATTTGGCGCAGTTCCATACTCATCTCTCCTCTGAATAAATTGAGGTTGTTTATAAGTGTATCATGTATTTATAAAATAATAAACAAAAACATATGTATTTTGGAAAGGACGGATAAAAATGACTGATTTGTTTGACCTGACAGGGAAAAAAGCCGTGGTCGTCGGCGGCGCCGGAGGCATCGGCCAGGCGATCGCTGAAGGCCTCGCGGAGGCGGGGGCCCAAGTACTGATATCCAGCCGCAACGAAGGCTCGCTGAAGCGCGCCCAGAAGGAGATAAAAGACAAAACCGGGTCCGGCGTCCTGTACTTCGCCGGCGACGCCACTAAAGAAGCTGACGTCGAAACGTTGGTGGCTTTCGCGGTCAAAGAGATGGGGATGGTAGATATACTTGTAAATTCCCAGGGGTTCAATAAGAAATTCCCCGGGACCGAATTCCCGGAAAAAGAGTGGGACGAGATGTTCAGCGCAAATGTCAAATCCATGATGTTCACGTGCAAACATTTCGGGAAATTTATGTTAGGGCATAACGTCCGCGGCAAGATAATCAACGTCTCTTCGGTTCGCGGAGTCAGGGCTATCGGTAACGGCGGCATGGGCAACGTCGGCTACTGCGCGACTAAAGGGGCGGTAGAGATGCTTACAAAAGCCTACGCCTCAGACCTGGGCCCGACCATCCAGGTCAACGCGATCGGCCCGACGATCACATACACGCCGATGATGGTCGGCATGCTTCCTGACGACGAGACCGCGCGTAACAATATTGCAGCCTCCATGCCGTCGCAGCGTATAGGATATCCCGACGATTGCAAAGGCCCGGCGATATTTCTTGCGTCCGCCGCGTCTGATTTCGTGACAGGATCGACGATATACCCCGACGGCGGCCTCACCGCCTGCGGCTGATCCATGGGCAACCGCATAGGGCAGCCGCGCCGGTCGCCTCGTGCGCAGGGCAGCCGCGCGCAGAGCGGCCGCTCTGGTCGCCCGTATAAGCCGCAAAAAACCGGCGTACGCCACGAAAGGACTGAACACAGGTATGCAAGTAGAAGACATTAAGACAATAGCCATGTACGGGGGCGGGACAATAGGCGGGGGCTTCGCCGCGTACTTCTCCCTGAAGGGGCTTGACGTCAATGTTTATGAGCACAGCAAAGAATCCGGGAAGTACGCCAGATCCAAGATACAAGAACCTATAGAAACATTTCTATCTTACGGGATCGCCGGCTCGGCAGATGATATATGGAGCAGGATACACATTACCACAGACCCTGCCGAGGCTTTTACAGGAGTTTACTTCGTTCAGGAAAACGGCGCCGAGGAGCTCAGCCTGAAACGCGAAATGGTCGCCGTCATGGAGAGATACATGCCGCCGGACGGGATCATCGCGTCGTCGTCGTCAGGCACCCCTGCCACGCTTATAGCCGAAGGCGCAAAACACCCGGAACGTATAATAGTCGGGCATCCTTTCAACCCCGCATACCTCTTGCCGCTGATCGAGATTTGCGGCGGTGAGAAGACAGCTCCGGAAGTAATAGAAGCGGCGCGCAAATTCTATAAAATGTACGATAAAGCGCCGGTAGTTATGAGTAAAGAAAAGCGCGGGTTCATAGCCAACAGGCTGATGCACGCCCTGTGGAGGGAAGAGATAGCCCTGGTTTGCGAGGGCGTCTGCTCCATGGCGGATGCGGACGACGCGTGGACGTTCGGGCCAGGTCTGCGGCTCGCGGCATTCGGCCCAGCGATGAACTATGAGCTTGGCGGGGGCGACCTCGGACTCCGCGGCTGCGCGATCAAATTCGGCGCTATGACAAACGCGGTTTTCGGGGATATTTCCGATATGAAAGCGGTGCCGGAAGAATGGGCCGACCTCTCCGGAAACGCAATAGTCCCGCTGATGGAGGATATGCCGGACGTTATCGGGCATACGAAACCCGCGATCGCAGGCTTCCGCGACAAAACGATAATCGAACTGCTGAAGATGCACAAGAGGATGTAGTGTGCAGCGACTGACTCAAGGCGACTGAAGTTAGAGAGAAAAGAGAGTAAAGTTATGGTCAAAACAATAATTACCGCCGCGATGACCGGCGCCGTCACCCCCGCGGGGTTCAACATCCCCGAAAAGCCCGTCGACATCGCCGCCCAGGTATATGAGTGCTGGAAACTCGGCGCTTCCGTATGCCACCTACATATGCGCGACGATGAGGGGGCGGGGGTAATGGACCCCGTTAAATTCTATCAAACGATAAAGGCTATCCGTTCATATAAAGATTGTGATATAATAATAAACTGTACGTCATCAGGCGACAACCGCGTCTCAGACGACAGCCCGTACGGGAACGCATGCCGCACTATCCATCACAGGATAGTCCCCGGTATAGAGATGGGGACGTTCGACGCCGGGTCGTTCAACTGGGGCATACCCGGCGGAGTTTTCCACAACAGTCCGAACATGCTGACGATGCTGGGAAAGCTCTATCAGGAAAAAGTGATAAAACCCGAATTTGAGATATTCGATTTCGGAATGCTCCGCGCTTCCGCCGAATACCTGCGGCAAGGGTATGTCGCCGCGCCGCTGCACTTCCAGTTTTGCCTGGGAGTGATGGGCGGAATGGACGCCACGACAAAATGTCTGTCCATACTCATCGACGAGATGCATGATCTTCAAGCCTCGGGCAAGCTGCCGCATAACTGTACATGGAGCGCGTTCGGAACAGGCAGGGGGCACCTCCCGGTAATGTTCTCGACGCTTGCAAATGAAGGGCATATAAGGGTCGGTATGGAAGACAACATCGTTTACGGAACCGATAAAGAAGGTAAGAAAATAATGGCGACCAATATGATGCTGGTCGAACGGGCCGCGAACGCGGTGAAGGCATACGGAAATGATATCGCAACCCCGGAGGAGGCGCGCCAAATACTCAGCATCCCCCCGCTCGACCACGAAGCAGTCTGCAAAGCTTTGGACGGCGTAACGATCGAGTATATCGAGGGCGAAAAAGAAAAACTCAAAGAACTGGGCACGACATACACTATAGAAAAAGGCATGGGCGGGAAATAAAAAATGAAACTTGCATGTTTTCAGGATTTTGTCGATGAAGCGAAAAAGATGGAGAAGAAAACCATAATCGCCGTCGTCGAAGCGCAGGACGAGCACACGCTGGAGTCTGTCATAGAAGCGGCTAAAGAAGGCGTCATGCTCCCAAAGCTCATAGGCAATGAGCAAAAAATAAACGAAATGCTCGCGAGGTTCGGCGCCGACCCGGCGGAGTTTGCCATCATCCCGTCCCGCAGCGTTGAGGAATCCCTGCAAAGCGCGGTGGATATGATAAACGGCGGTACGGCGACCGCCATCATGAAAGGAAAGCTGGAATCCTCCGACTTCCTGAAGGCGATAGTGAAGAAAGAAAACGGCCTTTTAACCGGGGGGCAGCTCTCGCTGGCCGGGTTTTTCACCATGCAGAGGTATCACAAGCTCCTGGCGGTCAGCGATATGGGATTGAACACTTATCCTGATCTGGAGGGCAAAAAAGCTATAATCGAAAACGCGGTGGGTATGATGAACGCGCTTGGTTTTGAGAAACCAAAAGTCGCAGTGCTGGCCGCCGTCGAGAAAGTAAACCCGAAAATGCCCGAGACAGTCGACGCCGACGCGCTGAAAAGGATGAACCAAAACGGCGATATAAAAAACTGCATTATCGAAGGACCCATTTCGTTCGACCTCGCGACCAGCGCGGAAGCGGCAAGGATAAAGGGATATGAAAGCCCGGTGGCGGGGGACGCCGACCTGCTGATAGTCCCGGACATCGTTTCGGGGAATATTCTGGTAAAATGCCTGACAGGCATGGCGGGGGCGCTGACAGCCGGCACGGTGCTGGGTTCTAAAGTACCTATCATGTTTACATCACGCAGCGCCGAGACGTCCGATAAATACTACTCGATCGCGCTGACGTCCTGCGTAGCCGCAGGCATCCTTGGCGAGGAGTTAGGAGTTAGGAGTTAGGAGTTAGGAGTTAGGAGTTAGGGGACGGGGGATACGGGGTCGCATTATAGGGACGGTTGCCCTCGACCGCCTATGCAAGGGTTAGGAGTTCACATACATGGACAAGAAAATCAGGGTGCTGGCGATCAACCCGGGGTCGACGTCGACGAAGATCGCCCTTTTTGACGATTACGACGAGCTTTTCAGCGCGTCGATAAACCACGGCGCCGGGGAACTCGGCACACCGGGCGACATACAGGGCCAGCTCGCCTACCGGACGGGAACCGTTGAAAAAACTATGGCGGAAAAAGGCTATAGGCTGGAAGACGTAGACGCTTTCGTAGGGCGCGGGGGCGGACTGCTGTCACTTACAGGGGGAACATATAATGTTAACGAACTGCTCGCGGAGCATGCGTCGATCGGCATGGAAGGGTTGCACCCGGCGCAACTGGCGCCGCAAATCGCGAAGAATTTCGCAGACAAGTACGAAAAACACGCGTTTGTCGTCAACCCTCCGTCCGTCGACGAGTTCCGCGACGCAGCGCGCGTCACCGGCGTAAAAGGGGTTTACCGCCAGAGCCATATTCACGCGCTCAACCAGAAAGAGGCCGCGATCCGTTTCTGCAAAGAGCGCGGGTTTGCCTACGAGGATGTAAACCTTATAGTCTGCCACCTCGGAGGCGGGATTTCGATCACAGCCCACGAAAAAGGCAAAATGATCGATTCAAACGACATAATAAAAGGATCCGGGCCGATGACGCCGACAAGGGCGGGGGATTTGCCGTATATAAAAGTACTCGATCTTGCGTACAGCGGCGAATACACAAAAGATGAGCTCACCGAAAAACTCAATATAAACGGAGGCTTCATAGATCATTTCGGCACGGCTGATACTCTTGACATCGAAAACAGGGCTGCAGCCGGTGAAGAGTACCCAAAAATCGTCTTGGACGGTATGATCTACCAGAACGCGAAATACATAGGCGCGATGGCGGTTGCGCTGAAAGGCGGCGTCGACGCGATAATTCTTACAGGCGGTATCGCGAGAAGCAAGTATTTCACCGCCGCGATAGCGGATTACGCGGGATGGATAGCGGAGATAGCGGTCATGCCCGGCGAGTTCGAGCTGGAAGCACTGGCGGCAGGCGCGGTCCGTGTCATGCGCGGTGAAGAAGAGCTGAAAATATACACCGGAGTTCCCGTATGGGACGGGTTTGGAGAGTAGTGATGTAAATGCAAGGGCTCAGGGGGTATCCGAAAACACAGGTTGGTTACAGCCAACGCACGAGCACTGCTGAGTAACTTTGCATTATCGCTGTAAATTTGTGTGCGGGCATGTAACCATTGCGAGTTTTGCGGATACCCCCTGAACCCTTACATGCACACAATTTAGAGGGGGGCGTTTAATTGGGGGAGATGTTTAGTGTGCCGTCGTATGACCTGACAGGCAAAGTCGCAATCGTGACCGGGTCGACGCGCGGGATAGGTCACGCCATAGCTGCAGGGTATGCCGCAGCCGGTGCGTCCGTGGTGATTGTGGGAAGAAAGCGCGGCGACTGTGAGCGCGTGCAGCGCGAGTTCGAAGAAAAGGGGTTCCAATGCATTGGAGTCCCCGCTGACATGAGCGATGTTGAGAGTATTGACCGGCTAGTAAACACTGTTGCTGAACGATCCGGGCATATTGATATTCTGGTGAACAATGCCGGGATCGGCGGAAAAGAAGCGCCGATCCTCGAAATAACGCCGGAGGAATGGGATCAAACGCACGATACGAACCTGAAGGGGTTGTATTTTTGTTCAAAGGCCGTCGCCGCCAGGATGAAAGCGCAAGGCACGGGAGGGCGTATAATCAATATGGCTTCCGCGGCAGGCGTGATCGCACCGAAATACGTATCCGTATACGGGGCGGCCAAAGCGGCTGTGATACATCTGACAAAAATCATGGCGAACGAATGGGCGAGGTACGATATAAATGTAAACGCCATCGCCCCAGGTTACATCACGACGGACATGACAAAGGACGTGATGGCCGACGAAAAAAACGCGGCTGCAGTTATGAAAAAAATCGCGCTGCGCCGTTTCGGAGAAGCGGGCGACGTCGCGGGCGCGGCGCTTTTCCTCGCGACAGAGGCGTCAAGCTATATAACCGGCGCGCTGATCCCCGTCGACGGCGGCATGACGATAAGCTGATGAGTTTATGTTGCTTTTTCACGCTCAGTCGGTAAGGTGGCTATTTCTGCATTCCTTGCCGCTCGGAGCCACAATCCTGTTCCACTCGCGAGCAGAGGCGTCCATGCCTCTGCTTTCAGAATTCAGAAATAGCCACCTTACCGACCTCGCTGCTTTGCGAGATAACATACCATACCATGTAGCGGGTATGTTACATCTATATGTCAATAACAGCATTTTTATTGACAACCCGCCCTTACTATTCTAGAATGCAACTGCCCTTTGGGGACATTATTGAAAGGAGTTGAGCTTTAGTGACAATCTATCAGGAAATGGTGATCGACGCATAACAGAATATCGGGCATGAGTCAAACCTGTTCGCCGAATGTATCGGGTCTGCAATAACACGGACATGAGCAAGTCAGCGACCTTGGCCATGCAAACAGAGATTCTTTCGTGAATAACTGCTGAACGCCGGTGATACGGCGATACGGGGTACGATGGAAGTCGTATCCTCTTGGTTTATATGGGCCTATAGAAATAAGCTCATAGAGTTGCTTTTAGCTTAAGAGCACCTTTGTACCGCAAACAGGCAGCTACAAAAGAAGGCTGTATGTTTGCGGTATTATCATGCCCTGATGAAGGAGGGAAAAAGGATGGAACTTATACTGAAACGACCCGGGGCGCGCTATCGCTCAGGCGGGAATATAAATGAAAACAAGGCAAATAAACTGAGTAGCAAAGAGCAGCGCGCCCTGAAAATCTATTTCCGCCAAAAACACTTCAATGAAAATTATCATCGCATCGAAGCCGTAAGGGATGAAGTCCGCCGAAACTCGGCTGTACGGTAACGCGAGAGGTTGTGCATCATTATGATACACAACCTCTTTTGTCATGATGAGAGCAGGATCGCCAGCTTAAGCCGTTGATATCCGGCTCCATGTAATTCAGCGGTTCTGTGAGCGATAAACCCCGGACAACTAAATAATATCCATCGCCGCGCAAAAGCCTTCGTATGTTGCTTCCTTTACCGTGCGTGCTTTCCTCGCGTCGCCCGTCACGATGAAAACCGGGCAGGAGCCTTCCAGCGCTTTCACGGCGGCATCAAAGGGGCGGCTGCCGCAGGCATAGAGCACTTTGTCGGCTTCGGCAAACTGTTCTGTGCCATTTTTATCTGTAAAGGAGACGCCTGCGTCTGTTATCTCATAGACCGTGACGCTGCAGTCCCAAGTCATTCCGGCCTGCTTCATCCTCGGTATCAGCGCCCGGCGCTGCGAATCATTGGTATCCATACAGATATCGTCGCGCATCTCCAATATGCGGATATCGACGCCGCAGTGTTCAGCGAAGAAATAGCCCGACTCGCAGCCTATCGAGCCGCCGCCTATGATCACTGCTTTTTTGCCTAAAACAGATAAGTCGCCGTAACAATCCGCCGCGTGGACGGCTTTTTCAATGCCCTTTATCGCTGGGATGACCGGTTGGGAGCCGACGGCACAGATCACTGCGTCCGGCTTTATGTCTTTGATTGTGTCTTTGGTGACTTCGGCGTTCAGCTTTATTTCAACGCCATAATATCTGCATCTTGCTATCAAGGCGTCGCGGAACCCTTTTAATGACTCCTTATGCTCGTCGACGTCGGTGAACTTCAGAAGCCCGCCGAGCCGCGACTCTTTTTCATATAGAGTGACGTCGTGCCCACGCTCCGCGGCTGTGAAAGCGGCGTACATACCCGAAACCCCGCCCCCGGCTACCAGCACCCTGCGCTTTCCGGTCGGGCGCGGCGCCTGCCTCCATCTGAGCTCGCGGTATGTCCATGGGTTGACGGCGCAATGCCACAATTGCTCCATTTGCCGGCGCCCGGGGTCTGATGGCAGCGGGTTGAAGCATGAACAACGGAGGCACGGCGCTATCTGGTCCTCGCGCCCTGTCAGAGCTTTATTGCAGAATTCGGGGTCGGCAAGCTGCTGGCGCCCGAGCGCGACGAAATCGCATTGACCCGAGGCGATGGCGTCCTCGACTTGCTGAGGCGCGTTAAAGCCCCCGACTGCGACGACAGGAACACGGACCGCGGCTTTTATACCGGCGGCAAGGTCGAGGTTGCATCCGTGATCGTCAAACATCGATGAAAACGCTTTAGTCTCCACATGCGAATGATATATGCCTGACGTTACATGGATAATGTCAACGTGATCCTGGATGATTTTGCAGAATTCGATCATCTCCGGCAACTCCAGGCCGCCGGGGACGCGCTCTGCGCCGGAGACGCGGTACTCGATGAGAAAATCCTCGCCGCAGAGGCGGCGGATCTCGTCGCACACCATGATCGGGAATCGCGCGCGGTTTTCAGTATTGCCGCCGAACTCGTCGATTCTGTGATTGGTGAGGGGAGAGGCATACTGCCCCAGAAGCCACCCGTGGCCCCCGTGCAGCATAACCATGTCAAAACCTAATGCCTTGCAGTTCCACGCCGTTTCGGCATAGTTAGAGGCGACGCGTTCCATCATACCGACGGTCATTTCATCGACCTGAATCCCGTCGTCACGGGTGAACGCCGACGGCCCGATCGGGTTTTTCCCGCCCGCGACGGAGCTCGGGTGGTTGACTGCCCCAACGTGGTTGAGCTGGATGGAAGCCACCGCGCCGTGCGCCTTGATGGCTTCCGTCAGCGTCAGTATGCTTTCCGCGTGGAAGGTCGTCATGTTTCGAGAATGAACATTCAAGCCATGTTCGTGGCGCGCGGAGAACTCGTTGTCGATAAACGACTCCGTGACTGTGACCTCGGCGAACCCGCCCCGTGATTTCGTCTCGTAGGCGTCGATGCCCTCGGGCGTGGGGTAGCCGTGATCCACGATACGGTTTGCAGTGACCGGGGCCGCGAAAACCCTGTTTTTAAAGGTGACGCCCTTGATCGTATAGGGAGTAAACATATGCGGGAATTTTACAGACATGGTATCAGCCCCTATCTTTCTAATGACACCTGCGCGCCGAAGGCGCGTTACGCAGCCTTTGCCATGCGGCCCTGCGGGGATCGACCGATCCCGCAGGGCTGCATGTGAGGGTTAGGAAGTTTGAAAAGCAAGTTTTCAAACTAGTGAGGGGGCTTCCGCATTAAGCCGCTGCACAGGGGGGAGTAAGCCGCTGTTAGAGACCGGGTCGGCGCGGCTATTTCGCGGAAACCGTGAATACGCCCTCATAGGCTATGCCGGCTTCGACGTCGACGACTGTTCCGTCGCTGTCCGTGAGCACTCCGTTGAATGTGCAGCCCTCGCCGACTGTCAAGCCGGTGATGACGCCCTCTTCGGCGACGTTCCAGACCGCGCCGTCGGAGAGCGTGACTTCGACGCCGTTCACGCCGTTGAAGTTGGCCTTATTCGCGACATGGCCGAGATAATAGTATTCCTTAATTGTAAAGTAAGTGTTCTGTTCGCCTTTCTCGTTGACGTGCATGACTGCGGTGGCGGAAGCTGTGCCGTTGAGAACCGCGCCCTTGCCGAGGTTGATTTTCAGGAGGTTCCCCGAGTATCCGCCGGGGCCCATGCCGCCGGGCATATCGTAGTTGCCTGTGCCGTTATACAGGTTGCCGTCGAGAATCACATTGGTTGCGTTGAAAACTACCGGGGCGCCCTGCCGCGCGCCTTCGCCTCCTTCGTGCCAGCCTGCCGCTTCCTTATACTCGGTGAAGAAATCCGGGGCGCCTTTGCTGAAATCAGCGCCGACAAGGCTGTCGTCGTCGTCGATCATCTGGAGGATAACGCCGTCTTTGACATTCAGCATCGCGTCGTCTATGTTTATCTCCTGATCGTCATATTTCAGCAGGAAAACGGCGTTGTTGGTGTTGACCTCGGTTTTGTCATAAATATTGATTACTGCCGCGCCGTGCGACATGAAGCCGAACGCGTCGGAGTTTATAACAGTGTTTTTGCCTTGACCGACAATGCCCTTGACGAGAGCGTCCGGACCGAAGCCGGTGATTTCTTTTGAACCAAACTCATGTTTTGCCGCGCCCGTGTCGAGCGGGTATACGTCAAATGTGCCGCGCGAGGAAGCGTAGTCGACATAGCCGCCCCGGATTATAGCGGCGTAAGTGCCTACGTTGAAAGTGACTCCGCGGAAATACTCCTGCGCGTTGCCGATGGCGTATGTGCCGTAACCGGAGCCGTAATTCGTGCTGTACGGGTTGTCCTGACCCTCGCCCATAAGCGTTAGCGTGGAGTCGACTATGTAGAGCTGCATATCCATGCCGGAGTCGGTCGATACGACGCCCCACTGGTTGGCGGACATATCGGAGTTCAGCACGACCGTGGACGAGCAGTTGCCCTCGAGGTTCGTGCCGCGGGCGTTACCGGTGATGCCGAGTACCCACGGAGGCGCGCACATTCTGGCCTGGTCGGCTGTATTCACATAGGAATCAGTCAGAGCCCCGCCGTGGATCTTTATAGTGGAATCCTTGAAAATTGTATGAGCGCGTTCGTCTGTAAATGACGCGAGACGCCCGACGCCGGTGGTCTCGATTTCAACATTGTCAAGCGTCACAACGGCGCCGTTGTAAGCCGAGACGACCGCGCCGAAGCCGGAGAAGTCGTTGACATGGTGTTCATTAGCGTCTGAAGTGAATGTGAACTTTGAATCTTTTATTGTGTAGTCCACGCGGCCGTTCACGGTAATGCCGTTGAAGTTGACGCTGGTCGAGGTGACGTCCAGCCCGCTTGCGCCGGTCGCGGCGTATGTGCCGGAACTGCCTAAAGCAGCTGTTACCGAGTTAGCCTCATCTATACCATCCTCAGTAACATACAGGCCTATACGGTAGGCGTAGTCGTCCGGGAAGTCCCCGCCGCCGAAAGAGCCAAGCTGGCCGAGGAACGCTGTGACATAGACGTCGGCGTCCTCGTAATCGCCGGGGGCGAAGTCCTGCTCGACGCCGTCGATGACCAGCGTGGGCAGATAGCCCTCAAGGCATGTGACTATAGCATTATCCGAGATCGTGCCGGTAAAGGGCCCGGACTCCTCAAAAATGATGAACTGCGGAAACACGTTGCCGCCCGCGGTGCTGGCGAGTATCGCGTTATAGATGAGCAGCGCAGTGTCGTCACGCGTAATGGCGCTGCCTTTATCGGCGGAAATGCCTTCATATAAGCCGAACTCTTCAGCGAGGGCGTCGGTCGCTTCCGCCCAACTATCACCGGTCAGGCCTTCGTTGCCCAGGGCGGCAAGGCAGAGTTTCGCGCACTCGCGGACAGTTACGTTTGCTTTCGGCGCAAAGAGGCCTCCGCCGACTCCGTCGATCAGCCCTTTACCGGCGCCGAAGTCAATATAGCCGGCCGCCCAACCGCCGGCGGTATCCGAAAAAGCGGGAGCGGCGTTCGCGGCTATTTCCTCGCCTAGGGCGAGGTTTACTGTGACAGCCAGTATCTTAGCTATCTGTTCGCGCGCGAGGTTTGCGCCGGGATCGAAATAGAAAGTATCGTTTTCACCGGCGAACCCGTCGATGATTCCGAGCCAGACCAACAGGCCGACGGCTTCTTTATTAGCTATTTGCGCGTAGTCTGTGAATTCCTGCGAGGATTTAAGCTGAGGCGGCGGTGGCGGCGGCCCTCCGGGCCCTCCCGGGCCTCCGGGTCCTCCCGGGCCGTCTGGCGGCGGGCCTTCCGCGAACGCGAATGTGCTGAGCGAGAACAGCATCATCAATACGAGCGCGAGGGCAAGCAAGCGTTTGGATTGCGTCTTCATGTGGGATCCTCCTGTATAATTTTTAATGTCTATTCAGTACCTTGCGCTCGGCAGCAATAATATCTTCCTCACCGGTCCTGATTAGAAAAAACTCTATTGTCACTTATAATTCTTGATTGCATCCAGAAGTTTGTTGTACGTCTCTTCAGCGGCGGGGTTGGCAGCGCTGAGTTCCGCAAGAGCCTCGACGCGCGTATCCTCAAACGCGGCTTTCCAGGCGGCGATCTCGGCATCGCTCAGATGGATGACATTCGCGTTTTCTTCCAGGAAAGCTGCGTTGTCTACCAGCATCTGCAGGTCATACTCAAGGCCGGCGTCGGTCAGCTCGTCGGCATACTTCAGGAAGATAGCTTTGATATCATCCGGGAGACTGTTCCAGAAAGACGGGCTTATCCCGTAGTTGAGCGGATAAACATAGATGCCGCCGTCTCCGAAGATCGTCGTGTTTTTGATAAGTTCAAGGCAGCCGAACGCGCTGAGGACGTTAAGGTGGTTGACGATCCCATCGGCGACCCCGTTGCTGAGATTTGAATAGAAGTCAGGCGGGAAAGAGAGCATGCCGGCGCCGCCGTATTTGTTTATCATCTTCTGCATAAAGCCGTTCTCAGTCATCATGGTGAGCCCGGAGAAATCGGGTTCGGTAATAGCGGCATTGCCCATCGAGTGGAGCTGATAAGGCGGGAGCACCCAACCGGAGTAGTAGATAATACCGGCGTCTTCCATCTCCTTGCGCAAAGGTTCATAGTTGACCACCAGATCGCGGTAGATCGCCGTGGCTGACGAGATATCACGGAATCCAAGGAAAGGCAGACCCATCAGCAGGCCGTTCAGCGGGAAGAGCCCGGGGTATTCCGAGGTCATAAAGCCCGCCATGTCCAACAGCCCGTCCTGGAGCGCGCCTACGACGTCGGGCGGCCCGTAAAGCGAAAAGCTGTAATAAGTCTCGAACTGGACGCGACCCCCGCTGTCCGCCGTGATCTTATCGAGGATGGCCTGGGTGGAACGCGCTTGCATTTCCGGGAAACTGAACTGGATGGAGACAGTGATCTTCTCGCCGGAGTCCGCCGGAGGGGCGGATGATGTCGCGGGGGCTGTCGAAGCCGAAGGGGCGTCGTTGGATTTGCCGCCTCCGCAGGCAGCGAGGGCGAACAGCAGAACGAGCGAGAGCAGGGCGCAAATAAGTCTTTTCATAGCGTTATTATCTCCTTTTATTTTATATGGGTAAAACTTCTTCCGGGCGCAGGGTGCTGGATTTTTAGGCTTTACAGGGTACTAATTACATTCTCGACGGGAGCCACGTGACTAAGGACGGGAAAATACAGACGAGGATTATTATAAGCAGATACGCCGCAATAAAGGGGACGAGCCCCCTGAACACTTTCCCGGCGGAAACCCTCGAGATGCCGGAAACCATGTATGCGATGAGCCCGATTGGCGGCGTCACGCCGCCCAGCGCCTGCATCATCGTTACGAACACGCCGAACCAGATGATGTTGAAACCAAGCGCGTTCATTGCAGGCCAGAGGAGGGGTATCGTCAGGATCATCATGCACATCTGCGGCATCACCATGCCGAGGATTATATAAAGGATCGCGACCATGAGCAGCACTGTAAAGTTGCTTGAAAACGTCTCGCTGATCCACACAGTAAGCAATTGAGGCAGGCGGCTGACATTGAGGAAAGTTATAAAAATATATGTCCCAGCTATCAGGAACAAAATGAGCCCGACCGTGACGACCGCCTCGCGCAGGATTTTGAGGAACTTCTTTAGATTCATCTGTCTTGTGACGAAGGCGATTATTATTGCCCCCGCCGCCCCTACCGCGCCGGCCTCGGTCGTGGTGCACAAGCCGCCATAAATGCCGCCGAGAACCATCAGGAACAAAATGACCACCGGAGCGACGCCGACCAGACCTTTCAGCCTGTCTTTCACCGGGAACTTCGGCCCCGCCGGGCCAAGATGCGGCTTTATCCGGCAAATGATACTGATCGCTACCCAGAAAGCGCCGATCATTATTACGCCGGGCACAACGCCGCCCATGAACATTTTCGCGACGCTGCACTCGGTCAGGATACCGTACAGGATCATCGGCAGGCTTGGCGGGATTATTATCGCGAGCGGGGACCCGCCGGCTATCGACGCGGTGGAAAGCTCGTCGTCATAGCCGAGGTCGCGCATCTGAGGCAGCGCGATTTTTGTCATGATGACCGCCGCGACGTCCTCGGCGCCAGTAATTGCCCCCAGTACGCCCGCCGTCGTCACGGTCGCGCTGGCCATGCCGCCCCTGAACCGGCCGACAAATCGATAGATCGCGCGATACAGGTCGCGGCCGATATTGGTTTCCGCGATCACCATGCCCATCAGCGCGAACATAGGCACGGCGGAGATGGGGTAGACGCTGAGGTTGCTGAAAGTGGTCGTACCCAAAACCGCTGCCGCGCGCGTGAAACCCTGGATAGCGCAAAGGCCGAGAAAGCCAACGATCGCCATAGCGGCGCCTATCCATACGCGGAACATTATAAGCCCGATAACCAGGAACACCCCTATAAGGCCGATTATTTCTTTCGTCATACTCTTAAGCCCTTTCCTTTCGGTACTTCGACTTTCAAATATCCATCTCTTCCGCTTTCCGGATAGCCTGTTCAACTTCGTCCTCGTCTTTGGGGACGCCGCCGTTTTTATACTGTGCCAGCCGTTCGCATGTAAACGTGACGATCGAAAGGCAGGCGGCGCTCATGGCGATAAAGAATACGACGCGGAAAGGCCACTCGTAAAGTTTGATCGTAGTGAAATGCGTGTTGCTGTTGATCGAGCGGAAAATCTGCGTGTATGTCTGCCACGCTATAAGGCCCCAAATGACTCCCGCGGCCGGTAAGGTAACGGCGTCAAGTATGAGCAGGGGGATACGCCCGAAGCGGGAAGACAGTATATCCACCCACACGCACTTTTTGTTCAATATCGTCACAGCCATTGCAGGCGTCAGGCAGATCATCCCCATGCGCGTAAGTTCAAAGACCCCGGGGATGGGGCTGTTAAAAACATACCGGAGTATGGTGTTGAAAAAGACCAGCATCAACAATGCCGCCAGCGTGACCATAGCGATGATGTTGAACACTTCGGTGATCCGCCCCACTATTTTGAGAAACATTTTCACGTAAAACATACCTCCCTATAAGTCGTACGCAGCCCAGAAACCGCCCGATACTGCTTCCCTTATTTTACCGATCTTCTCACAATCCCCGGCTGCACGGAACTCAGGCGTATCACCGGAGTCCAGCAGATATGCTTCGCTCGTTTTCGCGGCCATCCCGAGCGCTACGATTATGTGGTCGGCGGGAAATGTTATCTTCACGCCGCCTTTTTCGCAAACGGCCCCGGCGCCGGTTATTTCAAGGCAGCTCGTATCGAGCTCTACGCGCAGGTTTGACATGCCTTCTATATGGTTCTTCAAGCCGGCAAGATGCCCCTGCGTCGCCTGTGAAGCAAAACTGCCGGTTTTCTCTATTACAACGACGTTCAAGCCCAAGTCTGCGAGAAATACGGCGGTTTCAGCGCCGGTCAGCCCGCCGCCGAGTATGACGATATTTCCTGTTAATCTTTCTTTTTGGCTGTAGACGTCGGTGGCGGAAATAACATTATCGCCGTCAATCCCGGGTATATGCGGTATAGCGGGGGCGGCGCCTATCGCAGCTATGACCGAGTCGGGTTTCAGTTCATTTACCAAATCAGGGCTCACGCACACGCCGAGCCGCACGTCGATGTTTTCCGAACTCAGGACTTCCGAGATCAAATCGTCTTTGAAGACGCGAATGTCATATTTGAAATCTATATGGTCGGAGAATTCCAGGTTGCCGCCAAGCTTATTGCTTTTCTCGCAAAGGACCACCTTGTGGCCGCGCTTTGCGGCGGTAACGGCGGCGGTCATACCGGCGGGCCCTGCGCCCGCTATAAGCACGGTTTTTGAGCGTTTTGCCGGAGTATCTGCGTCAGGCGGGCACGCCTCAAAACCCACCGTCGGGTTGACGGAGCAGCGCATGACGCGCTGTTTCCCCTGAAAAAGCCCTTCCTGGCATATATTGCAGCGCAGGCAGCGCAAAGGATGTTCCCCGCGCCGCGCTTTGTTCGGCAGGTCATGGTCCGCGATAAGCGCGCGGCCCATGAACACTAGGTCGGCGCGGCCTTCGCTTATGATTTTTTCAAGTTCTTCGGGGGCGCACAGCCCGCCCACCGTCGAAACGGGTATATGTACTAAACCGCTGTTGCGGACGTACTCAGCCAGATGGACATTGCAGCCGCGGTCGAGAAACACAGACGGAGACATGCGCCCGATCGCGTGGTGGTCGAATATACCGCCGCATGAAATGTTCACCATGGACAAGCGGTCCTGCATCAGCGCGATCTGCTGTGCGACGTCCTCGACCCGCTGCCCCGCGCTGACGACGTCGTCGCCGGAAACGCGCGCGTCGAGAGGGAAACCCGCGCCTACCCTTGCGCGGATATGGTCAAGTACCATCAGCGGGAACCTGACGCGGTTCTCAAGCGCGCCGCCGTATTCGTCGGTCCGTTTGTTGAAAAGCGGGGACAGGAACTGGTGCAGAAGCCAGCCGTGGCCCATGTGTATCTGCACCATGTCGAAACCGGCGTTTGCCAGCAGTTCCACACTATCGGCGTACTCTTCCGCGACGCGGAGCATGTCGGCTTCGGTCATCGGGGTCAGGTCGGAAAGCGACAGAGGGGCGCCCGTATCAAAGCGGCGCACGGCAGGGTCGGCTGTTGCGCAGGGCGCCAGAGAGGGCTTGCCGCCGTTCATGGAAGGGGGCGCCATGGCGCCGCCATGCGAGATCTCAACAGAAATAGCGGCGCCGTGCCTGTGTACGGCTTCCGCTATTTTAAAAAGGCTACGGTGAGTTTTCGGGTCGCCGAGCATAATGATGCTGTCATGGGTCTTTCCGGATGAGACGCCGATGTTGACCTCGCCGAGAGTGACCAGCCCGGCGCCGCCTTTCGCGACCGCTTCTGCAAAGGAGATGCATTCCTCTGAATACCCGCCCCCCGGCGCCTGCACTGTAAAGGACATGGGAGCGAGACCTATTCGATTGCGCAATGTCAGGTTCCCAACCTCGAGCGGGGAGAATAAATGGCTCAGCATTCGAAACCAATCCTTACCTGTATGATGGGGTACGGGTACATTACTGACAGCTATTATTTTAGAAGAACAAGAGCGGGTTGTGAAATACTTATTAATGATAAAGCAGTATCTAATTATCACATTAGAAAATAAGTACGCGGAGCCGCCGGGCCGCTCCCGCAGCTTATTATTACACTCAACTATAATTTTTTGCGCAATAATCGCTATTAAATATTTCACAAACCGGCGCGAGTCAACCTATACTAAATGCTGATAGGCCCATTAGAAATATGAATAATACGGAAACAAGGGGGATTTTATTATGGGGAAGCCAATGGCGGAATATGTCAAACTTCCGGAACTTGAGGAGTACAGGGAATGGTTCGCGAGCTTCGCCGACCTGTACCGCAAGGACGGCATATTACAAGTCACATGGAAGACAAACGACGGGATCATGCACCACAGCGGTATGTCCCACCGCGCTATGAGCCAACTGACCCGCGTTATATCACTGGATTATAAAAATGAGATAATAATATACACGCATATCGGCGACAACTGGATGATAGAATCCGACCCGAACGGTTGGGAGACCTATTCGGAGCTGCCGAAACAGCGCTTTCAGCACCAGTATTTTGACGACACCAATCTCATAAAAAACATGGTGTTCGACCTCGACGTGCCCACTATCGGGGCTATACCGGGTTCCGGTTTCCATTGGGATTCGGCTATGCTTTGCGACGTCACCATTTGTACGGAAGACACAGTCATGGAAGTGCCGCACGCCCAGGGCGGCCTTGTCCCCGGCGACGGTATGGGGCTTATGGCGCAGCATTATTTCGGCACCAAGCGCGGCAATTACTACATGATGACCACCCGCCAATTCACGGCGAAGGACATGCTGGATTTCGGCATGGTGAGCGAAGTCGTCGAAAAGGGGCGCGCCGTCGGGCGCGCCTGGGAGATCGCGTATATGTGGAAAAAAATGTCATACGAAAACCGTACTATCATGGCAGACCTGGCGAAGCAGCCGCTCAGGAAGCTTTTTGTCGACTACCTGAAGCTGCACACCGTCAGCGAACAGTACGGCTCGCTATTAAGTATCGCGGGGGGTACGCTGGGCGACGAACACTCCGGTCAGCAGGATGAGAAATACATCAGCCGAGTCAACGACTGGCGCTATGCAACCACTGATATGCAGAAACCCCAGACTGCGGAAAGCTGGGCGGATATGCCGAAGAAAGCCGGCGAATGGTTTAAAAACCTTGAGGAAACAGGGCGTCCCAACCCCTTCGCCGCCGAAGGCGTCAAGCCCTACAGGCCGGAATAATATTACTCGAACTCTTCGTCGATGAACTTCGCCGCCTCGTAACCGGCGATGCGGCCGGAGTTTATCGCGAAGCCCATCGTACTGCCCGGTAAAACAAAGCAATAGCTGTCCCCGAAGATCGAGCAGGCGTCCGTCCCGCAGGCAAACAGCCCCGGCACTTTATCTCCGTCGGCGGTCAGGACCTGCATATCATGGTTCGTTTTTATGCCGCCCAGGCTCCCGTAACCGGAGGGGAAGTGCCTGGCGACATAGTACCTGCCGCCGGAGACGGCTTTCATGTACCGGGCCGGTTTCCCGAAATCCTTATCGGCTGCCCCTGCCATCGAATTATAGTTATCGATAGTCGTTTTCAGGTTGTCCAAATCGATCCCGGTCGCGGCGGAAACCTCCTCCAGAGTGTCGCACGCCCAGAAGTTTGCTTCGGGGCGTTCGTCGGCATGCAGCAACGACAGCCCTTGCGCGTCGGCGCTCTCCCCTTTGAGGTACGACTCCAGTTGCGCATCCCACTTGTCGATCGAGCGGACCGCGTGGTGATGGGTGATAAAGTCAAGGTCGCGCGCCCGGTAATAGTCAAGTATTTCATCGTTTATGATCGTGAACCCGCAGCGGCCTTTCTGCCGCAGGATCGCGTTGCCCGTGAACGTTGTGTTCATCATTATCTCTTCATTGATGAACCGCATACCGTCAAGGTTCACCATGAGGTTTGGCTGGCGCATGGTCTCCGAAAGTGTCGTGAATATATCGGTAGTGCCGGGGGTGTTATACGTGATCTCCATATTGACTTCGGTCTTGCCCCCGCCGGCTTCCCAAACCATCTTCATACCCTCTCCGTCGATGCCGGGTATCCTGAATGTGAAAATGTCCTTCCCCCATTCGAAGCCGAGGTACTCTTTTATCATTTCCACGTTATTGCCGAAACCGCCCGTGCCGACGATGACGGCGTTTGCGAGGACTTCATACTCCTCGCCTGTTTCGTCGACAGCGGCAGCCCCGGCCGCGTATCCGTCTTCCATTATAAGCTTTTTGACTGTTGTGTTGAAGCGGAAGCTGACGCCAAGCTCCGACGCCCGGTCAGTCATAGCTTTCACCATAAGGCTTGCGCACCGTTCAGTCGGCTTGTTGGAGCCCGGGACTTTTACTATGTGCCAGGTGGTCTTTGAGTTCATAAAGTACTTATATGCGCCCAGGAATTCGACGCCCATTTCTTCGACCCATCTGACCGTATCCGCCGACAGCTCGAATATGCGTTTTACGAGGCGCGCATCGGGGCGCCAGTGGGTGTATGTCATAAAGTCCTCGAACGCTTCGTCGACAGTGTAATTATAGAGCGCGTCCTTTTGGCGCTCGCTGCCGACCGCGAAAAAACCCATGCCCATGTTTGCGGCGCCTCCGGTCGTGCCGCCTTTTTCAAGGACTATCACCGACATACCTTTTTCCGCCGCCGCAGTCGCCGCCGTAAGCCCGGACATGCCGCCGCCAACGACCACCAGATCCGCTTCCAGATGCTTCATTTTACTTACCTCCCATAAGTTACAATGTGTAGTTAATAGGCAATTACTTTTTTCTCTTCCGGCGTAAGCCATCGCCTTCATCGCCGGACGCCGCCGTCCTCACAGCAGCCGGAGCGTCGTAACAGACGCCCGCAGCGCAGCGCTTGCGTTTGATGTGGCCATACCAGTCGTCGTTGTGGCGTTCGATCGACTCAAGGATCAATGCTGATGTGCGCCCGGCCAGAGCGCAGCCGCGCGACGATGCGACGGCTTCACAGATATCCTTTATCAACTCGATGTCATCGGGCTGCCCTTTTCCCGTTGTTATGTCATGGATGATGGTATAAAGCTGCTGCATCCCATCGCGGCACATTACATGTTCGCCGCAGCAGTTCAGCCTGGCTGTATCCGCGGCGCCCAGAGCCCAGCTTACGGGGCACAGACCGGGAGGGATGTCTTTTATCTCAGTGATATCCGGCAGCAGTTCCGCGCCTATGGTGCAATCCTGCTTCTCAAAAGACGTGTCTTTTCGAGGGAACGCAACGACCGAAGAATCCCGAAAATCTCGTAACGCAACGCATTGAGATTCTTCGCCGCTTTCAGATTGACACTTCGTTTGGTATGTTGAGGTACCCGGCCCATCGTTCATATACTCCGTCCATAGCTTTACACCGGGAATCTGCGTCCTCAAATCGCACTGCAGGCACCGTTCGGCTTCGCATTTTGCCCGTTCGGCGCCGAGGGTTTCGCTGACAGGCGCGTGATCCATTATCCGGGTTTCGACCGGCCTCAGAACCGCCGCTTCTCCGGGTATCTCCGCAAACCCGTCGATCCTGCCGATATTGGCGTCGCCGGCTTCAAACGGGATCAGCGCCAGACCGATCTCCCCGTCGCCGCCCAAATAGCGGTCGATGGCCGATGCTGCATTTCTGCCTGCCTCGATAGCGTCGATCAGAAATTTTGTGCCTGTCACGACGTCCCCGGCGGCAAAGACGCCGTCTATAGAAGTCGTCATTTTGCCGTCCCTGACGACAGGATAACCGAACCGGTTCAGTTCCAATCCAAACTCATCGTCGATATCCGGCTCCTGCCCGGCTGCGAAAATAATCGAGTCGCAAGGTAAATCCTGTTCCGTGCCTTCGATGGTGTTTATGACCGGTCGGTGCTCTTCATCAAAATGAAACTCATCCACACTGACGATGATATGGTTCGCGACTCTTCCACCGACGGAACCGATGCTGACGCTGACAGCGCCGTCATACAAACCGACGCCTTCATCCGCGCCTTCAGCTATTTCCTCTTCATCGGCAAGCATAAAGCCTCTTTTTTCAAGACAGACAATATTGACTTTTTTACCCATCCTGACAAGAGTGCGGGCGCAGTCATACGCGACGTTTCCGCCGCCTATTATATTTACGGTACCGCCGAGGTCAAGCGGCGCGCCCGTTCTTGTTGCGCTGAGCAGATCGATCGCTGTGAAGACGCCCTCGCTTTCGCTGCCTGGTATCGCGGATAGTTTTTTACCTCGCCAGGCTCCGACAGCCACCAGGACGGCGTCGTTGCTTTTTTTAAGGTCTGCCGCTGACGTAACGTTATTGCCAGTCAATATCGATACGCCGGTTTTGGAGATCAGTTCGATTTCATCCGCGACTATGGTTTCGGGGATGCGGTATTCGGGCATTCCCGCAGCCATCATGCCGCCTGCTGCCGGCAGGCGTTCAAGTACGGTGACCTCATGGCCTTTTTTACGCAAATAGTACGCGGCCGTGAGCCCGCACGGCCCGCTGCCGATTATGGCAACGGACTTACCGGTGAGTACTGCCGGCGGGGATGTGAAACTGTCGCGCCAATCAGGGCTGTCATCATTGCCGGCGCGTTCGCCGGCGGCGCATTTACCAGCGGTACTCTCAACAGCAGCGCGCTCGACAGTGGGGCATTCGACAGAGTCATGCTCAACAGCGGCGCATTCGACAGCGGCGCGTTTCAATTCGCGTATAGATAACGGGCTGTTGAGTTTGGCGCGTTTGCACGCCGCCTCGCAGCGCCGGTTGCACACATAACCCAGTGTAAGCGGAAACGGGGCTTTTTCACGTATCACCGCGATGGCATGGCCGTATTTTCCATCGCGTATGTATCTGATATAGCGCGGGACGTCGATCCCCGCAGGGCATTCGGCGGAGCAGGGCACAAGCGCCTGTGACCGTGGGAGGTCATTCCTGAACACGCCCTCAGGGTCGATAAGGGCGCCGGTTGGGCACACCTCAATACACGCCCCGCAGAAACGGCACCCGGCGTCGGCCAGCGGGACGTCACCCTTAGTGCCGATGTATGTTTCCCAGCCCCGCTTGTTGTAACCGAGCGCGTCCACGCCGCGAAGCCCGCCGCACGCGCGCACGCAGCGGCCGCATTGTACGCACCTTTCCATCTCGCGGACTATGAGCGGGTTTTTTACATTGATGTTGTTTGTTTCACGTTGGACCGGCCTCATACGGGCGCTGACTACGCCGAGGTACTGCATCAGCGATTGGAGCTCGCAGTTCAGATATGCCTTGCAGGAGGTGCAGTCGCCGGGGTGGCCCGCCAGCATGAGTTCCATCGCTATACTGCGGGTTTTTACCAGCGCCGCCGATTTGGTGACTACACTCATGCCCTCTGCGGCGGCAGTCTCGCAGGCTTTCACTATCATTCCGCCGTGCGGACTCACCTCGCCGCGCGGATTCTCCGTGTCGAGCGGACTCACCTCGCCGCGTGGATTCTCCGTGTCGAGCGGACTTGCCTCTCCGAGCGGATTCGCCTCGCCGAGCTGATTCACATCGCCGCGCGGATTCGCCCCGCCGCGCGGATTCTCCGCGTCGTCTGCGGCGCTTCCGCCGTCGATTTCGACGACGCACAGATTACAGTTCCCCTGCACCGGTAAACCGGGATGCGCGCATAAATGCGGAATATATATCCCCGCAGCCAGAGCAGCCTCAAGGACTGTCTGCCCCTGGAACGCCGGGACTTCACGACCGTCAATTGAAAATTTGATCGTATCCATAAAGAGAGCCTTTGCAATACTTATTTGCTTCAATATTAAAACTGCGCGCGAAACTTGTGAAATACCAATACTCGATTATTATACACTAATATATTGACTAACACGATAAAAGAGCAATGAATGAAGCGAGAGGTTGATGGACAAAATGTCCATCAACCTCATAAGTAAAGCAGAAAATGTGAAATTTTAATAGTATATTTTGGTTTTTTGTTATATAATTCAAACAAGCAAGACTTAAGTAACAACAAGGAGGCTGAAAATATGTTAGTAAACGCGCGCGATATGCTGCTTAAGGCGAGGGATGGCCATTACGCGGTGGCTCAAATGAATATCAACAATCTGGAGTGGACTAAAGCGATTTTGCAAACCGCTGAGGAACTTAAATGCGCGGTCATTCTGGGCGTATCCGAGGGAGCGGGAAAATACATGACAGGGTTCGGCACCGTTACCGCCATGGTGAGGGAGATGGATAAAAATCTGGGGATCACCGTGCCGGTGGCGCTGCATCTGGACCATGGTACATACGAGGGGTGCATCGCATGTGTGGAAGCCGGTTTCACCTCGATAATGTTTGACGGCAGCCATTTCGCTATCGACGAAAACGTTCAAAAAACCACCGAGCTTGTGAAACTTGCGCACGATAACGGCCTGTCGATCGAAGCGGAAGTCGGCGCTATCGGCGGCGAAGAGGACGGCGTCGTCGGCGGGGGAGAGGTTGCCGATCCGGCTGAATGCAAAACCATAGCGGACTTGGGGATCGATTTCCTTGCAGCGGGGATAGGCAATATCCATGGGGTGTACCCCGCGAACTGGAAAGGGCTCGATTTCGGCGCGCTTGAGAAAATACATGAAATCACCGGGAATATCCCTCTCGTCCTTCATGGCGGTACGGGCATCCCGGTGGATATGATAAAGACTGCGATCAGTCTCGGCGTTTCAAAGATAAATGTGAATACGGAGTGCCAACTGGCTTTCGCGGCTGCAACGAGGAAATACATAGAGGAGGGGAAAGACCTTTCCGGCAAAGGTTTCGATCCGCGTAAGCTGCTGGGGCCCGGCACGGACGCAATAAAAGACACGTGCCGAGAGAAGTTCGGGATTTTCGGCTGCGTGGGAAAAGCGTAAGAACGTTACAATTCCCGACCTCGCTGCTCTGCGGTCCAACATGCAGTGGATGGTCACACAAGCATAGCTATACCACGCCCTGCGCCAGCATCGTTTCGGCGACCTTTATGAATCCCGCGATATTCGCGCCGACGACATAATTGCCCTTGAAGCCGTATTTTTCTGCGGCTTCATACGCGTTTTTATGGATATTTACCATGATACCCTGAAGCTTTTCGTCGACTTCCTCAAAGCTCCATGAAAGCCGCATCGAGTTCTGGCTCATTTCGAGAGCGGACGTCGAGACGCCGCCCGCGTTTGCCGCTTTACCGGGGCCAAAAGCGACGCCGTTGCCGATGAGATACTCTGTAGCGTCCAGCGTGGTCGGCATGTTCGCGCCTTCGCAGACGACCTTTACGCCGTTTGAGACAAGAGCTTTCGCGTCGTCAAGCAGTAGCTCGTTTTGCGTCGCGCAGGGCAGGGCGATATCGCATTTTACGGACCATATGCCTTTGCCCTCATGATATTCGGCGCCGGAGACCGCTTTGGCGTACTCTGAAATGCGGGCGCGTTTGACTTCTTTTAGATCTTTTACGGCGTTCAGTTTCATACCGTCTTTGTCGTAAACCCAACCGTTGGAGTCGCTCATCGCGACGACCTTGGCGCCAAGCTGCGCCGCTTTCTCACAGGCGTATATCGCGACGTTTCCGGAACCGGATATAACGACGGTTTTGCCCTCAAAACTGTCATTTTTGACTTTCAGTATCTCATTTGTGAAGTAAACAAGCCCGTATCCTGTCGCTTCCTTGCGGGCGAGCGACCCGCCGTAAGTCAAGCCTTTCCCGGTGAAGACGCCCTCATATCTGTTCACCAGCCGTTTGTACTGCCCGAACATGTAGCCGATCTCGCGGGCGCCGACGCCGATATCGCCGGCAGGTACGTCGCAGTCCGCGCTGATATGGCGGTAAAGCTCGTTCATAAAGCTCTGGCAGAATGCCATGACCTCGTTGTCGGACTTGCCCTTCGGGTCGAAGTCGGACCCGCCCTTGCCGCCGCCTATGGGCAGGCTGGTAAGTGAGTTTTTGAATATCTGTTCAAAGCCGAGGAACTTGATTATTCCCAGATTCACGGACGGGTGGAAACGGAGCCCGCCTTTGTACGGGCCGATAGCGCTGTTGAACTGCACCCTGTATCCGCGGTTGACGCGGACATTGCCGCCGTCGTCGACCCACGGCACGCGGAATACAATGATTCGCTCCGGCTCGACAAGCCGCTCCAGCAGCGCGGCTTTCTCGTACTCCGGGTTCGCGTCGATCACGGGCCGCAGCGACTCCAGGACTTCTGTCGCGGCTTGTATGAACTCCGGCTGGTCATGGTCGCGCTGTTTTAAATTCTCCAATACTTTATCAACATATGACATATTTTTCTCTCCTTATATATTTGCTGTGCAGAATTTGCTGTGCAGAACCTTGAATCGGTCACACCAATTCCATTCTATTATAGTTTGCTTTTAGGAGCCTTGAATCAGTCGCTTCAACTTACATTCCGAAAGTTTCGACACGGACGTCGAAACTCGCGAGTGGAACAGGATTGTGGCTCCGAGCGATAGGAATGCAAGTTGAAGTGACTGATTTAAGGCGACGCCTAACAATTTAATTATGAAAACTCAACTGTGATATCATTCGGTATTATGCAGATATATGTCCGGCCGCGGCCGAAAACAAGCTCCGAACCATCCTTGAGCTTGTATGAAAACTGTGACGTCGGGCTTTCCCTGGACCACTCTATCTCAACGTACTCGCCGCCGCAGACGAAATAACCGGCGCCGCTCCCGGTCGTCGCGATCCTCAACCTGCCCTCGGAGTCACCCGGTATATGGGAAATAACTGTTTGAAGGACAAGGACATTCGTGAAAGCCATCTGGGTGTTGTCGTTGCCATCCTTGTAAGACCTGCCGAACTGCCCGAGATAATAAAGCTTGCTTTCTTCCAAATATGAAAACGTTGTGGTTTTCGACGAGAATCTGACGGCGAAATCAGTCGCCGGTTTTCCGCCGGAAGGCGTTCCGTCGTCAGCAAAGCTGAGCGCGCGCTCATAGCCCTCTTCGTGCTCAAGCCTGTAACCGTAAGTGGGGAGGCGCTCTGTGATCCGCGCGCCTGTAGACATGAGGCTGTGCTCGGAACCGAGGTTCACACGCCTCCATTGATCCCTGTAGAAAATCCCCGTAGGCCCGTAGACGTCGTCTATGCGGTCGATGCTGCGGCTCCTGAGCGCGGTATAGGCTTCCGGGCTTCCGCCGGCGAAAATGTATATAGCGTCATAGCCCTGCACAAGGTCGACGTAGTACAGGCGCGAACTGCGTATGCTGCCGATAACGTCTACGTCTGAAACATCCTGATAAAGGGCCATCATCCTCGTTATACCGCCCTCAACCAGCGTCTCGTATATGATGTCGGCCTTTGATACGCCGTGCTGCGGTTGGGCGGCGGAGGAGTTGTTTACCATTATTGCCAGAGGCCTGTTGCCGGAAAGGTCTGTCTCGGTAGGCAGGCCGGTCAGAGGATTGAACGGCCCGGTATATTCCGGTTCCGGCTCCGGTTCCGGTTCGGGTTCAGGCTCCGGCTCCGGTTCAGGCGTCGGCGTTGGAACAGGCGAGGGCGAGGGCGTCGGTTCGGGCTGAAAAGTCGGTGTTTCTTCAATGACAGTGATCAGATCCGGTTCACCGTGGCCTTGCCCAAGCTTCGATACGCATGTGACGAACGTGCCGAGAGCGATAGCAAGAACGATAACCAGCGGCGCATAGCGTTTAAATTGCTTGCTGCTTATCACTTTCTTTATACGTTGTGTTATCCGCTGAACAGTATCTTTCATCGATATACTCCGTTAACCATATAGTTCGTCGTACCGAAACTGCGGGCTTCATTTTACCCTTATAATCGCTATATGTCAAATCCGGGGCTAAAAAACCGAACAAAAACTGATTCTCCCGGAACTATTCACACCAATATAAAAAACGCTATACTTTGAGGAGACCGTATGATATACTTCCCCCAAAGTGATAACAGGGGTCTGCTTACACAGTATGCACCGGGTTGGTGAAGAGGTTGATATGAGCGGAAATTTTGGCTTTATCCATGAAAAGCTGGAAATCAAAATTCTTATCCTTTTTATTATGCGGCGGCTGCCGGCGCCGGTACCGCTTGACACCCTGGCGGATCTCGTTATTTGCGACGACGGTATCAGCTACTTTGACTTTACGCAATGCGTCGCGGAACTTGTGGAGACGGGGCACATATACCTCAGGGAGAGTATGTATTCCCTGACCGCAAAGGGCGCGCACAACGGTGAAGTGACGGAGAACGGTTTGCCATATTCGATCCGGTTAAAAGCTGAGAACATTGCCGCCGCTTTCCGGTCGGAGCTGAGCAGAAACGCGATGATATACACCCAACGCAATGCAAATCCGGACGGGGGGTTCACGGTCGACCTGTCGTTGTCGGACGGGTTGGGAAGCATAGTGTCGATGGAGCTGTTTACCGGCGATGAAAAGCAGGCGGCTGCGTTGGAAAGAGGGTTCCGCAGGAACGCGGAAGGGATCTACAACAAGCTGCTGGAAATGCTGCTGGGTCCTTAAGGCTAGGAGTTAAGCGTATGGCTAAGACTATAATACCGATCGGCGGAATGAGCTGCGTCATGTGTGCGCAGCGCGTAGAAAAAGCCCTGATAAACCTCCAGGGAGTAACTGACTGCACAGTGAATTTCGCCACCGAAAAGGCGGCGGTCACCTATGAATCGGGAACCTTACGGATATCAACTTTATGCGAGGCGATCGAAAAAGCCGGATACAAACCACTGCTGAGCGACAAGTCTGCCGATCCGGATGAGGATAGGACCCGGAAGCAAAAAGAGATAAGAACGATGATGACGAAATTCATCATCGCAGCCGTTTTCGCGCTTCCGCTCCTGTATGTCGCGATGGCGCCGATGATCTCGTTCATTTCCCTGCCGCTGCCTCAGTGGCTGGATATGATGGAACACCCCGTTTCTTATGCGCTGGCCCAACTGGCGCTTGTGATACCGATCATCGGAGTCGGGTACCGGTTCTACATAGTTGGATCAAAAGCGCTGATTCAGCGCAGCCCGAACATGGATACGCTGATCGCAACAGGAACGACAGCAGCCGTGCTGTACAGTGTTTACAATACATTTCGTATCATTACCGGCGATCATATGGCGGCCGAATCGCTTTATTTTGAATCGGCGGGCGTCATCATAACCCTCATTTTACTCGGGAAGACGCTGGAAGCCATATCAAAAGGCCGGACAGGGGAAGCGATCAAAAAACTCATGGGGCTTGCGCCGAAAACGGCGATCATCATACAAGATGGATTGGAAAAAGAGATTCCCGTCGACGAGGTAGCTCCGGGCGACGTCATCATAGTAAAGCCCGGGGCAAGAATACCGGTAGACGGTACCGTGACAGACGGGAGCACGGCAATCGACGAGTCCATGCTGACCGGCGAGAGCATGCCTGTTGATAAGAACGCGGGCGATCCGGTATACGCAGCGACCATAAACACCACAGGCACTATACGGTTTATTACGGATAAAACAGGAGCGGAGACAGCGCTTGCCCGGATAATCAAACTCGTCGAGGACGCACAGAACAGCAAAGCGCCGATCGCGGCTTTGGCGGATAAAGTTTCCGGGGTGTTCGTCCCCGTCGTATGCGCCGTTGCGCTGGTTGCCGGCGCCGCATGGCTGATCGGCAGCGGCGATCTCAGATTTGCCCTGACGGTCTTTATATCTGTGTTGGTCATCGCCTGCCCGTGCGCGCTCGGCCTTGCTACACCGACCGCAATTATGGTCGGTACCGGCAGGGGCGCGGAAAGGGGAGTCCTTGTAAAAAGCGGAGAAGCCCTTGAAACAGCCTGTAAGATAGATACCATAGTGCTCGATAAGACCGGAACGATAACCGGGGGCAAACCGGAAGTCGCGGCTGTAGAAACCGCCGCTGCCTGCCCCGCACGTGAGGCCTACGGCTTCAAAGGAGAAACCGACGGCTGCACAGATGAAATCGACGGCTGCACAGATGAAGCCAACGATTCCGCAGAAAGCGTTTTGCAGCTTGCGGCGTCATTGGAGAGATACTCCGAACACCCGATCGCAAAGGCAATATGCTCGCATTACGATGGTGAGTATCTGGACGTGAGCGACTTCAAAGCAATCGTAGGGCACGGCGTTGAAGGGATCGTCGACGGCAGGAAAATCGAGATCCGCCGCGGCGTCATGGTTTACGCGGATGATGTTTACCTGGGGCGCGTTAAGGTATCCGACAGACCCAAAGAAACCAGCGCAGCAGCGATAACGAGGCTGAAGTCGATGGGGATCGGCGTGATAATGATAACAGGCGACGACCGCGCTACTGCGGAGGACATAGCAGGGCAGACCGGTATCGAGCATGTCATTGCGGAGGTGCTGCCTAAGGATAAAGCTGACGAGATCAGGAAACTCCAGGAAAGCGGGCGCGTCGTCGCCATGGTCGGAGACGGCATTAACGATGCGCCGGCGCTTGTCCGGGCGAATGTGGGAA
>Ga0082212_10001756_pt1 | contig 31937 bp, 26 predicted proteins | sample TergutNt197P3_FD_71548 | JGI IMG/M metagenome (GOLD analysis project Ga0082212, IMG submission 71548) | Neocapritermes taracua P3 segment gut microbial communities from Petit-Saut dam, French Guiana - Nt197 P3 | ecosystem: Host-associated > Arthropoda: Insects > Digestive system > Gut ...
CCATCAGCGCGCGGTTTGCGTCGTCATTCTCAAGGAATGGTATCATTGCTGTTGCGATGGAAACCATCATGCTCGGGGACGTGTCTACATAATCTATCCTGTCGCGGTCGACCTCAATTATCTCGTCCCTGTTGCGGCATGTGATACGCTCGTTCAGCAGGCAGCCATTCTCGTCGAGCGGCTCCGTCGCCTGTGCTACTATGTACTGGTCCTCCATATCGGCTGTAAGATATTCGATTTCATCCGTGACCTTGAAGGTCTCCTTGTCCACCTTTCGGAACGGCGCAATCATGAAACCGTACTCATTAACGCGGGCATATGACGCAAGATAGGATATCAGGCCGATGTTCGGGCCTTCCGGCGTCTCTATTGGGCACATGCGGCCATAGTGGCTGTAATGCACATCGCGCACGTCGAAACTTGCGCGCTCTCTCGACAGTCCTCCCGGGCCAAGCGCGGAGAGCCTTCGCTTATGCGTGAGCTCCGCTAGCGGATTCGTCTGGTCCATGAACTGCGACAGCGGCGACGAGCCGAAAAACTCTTTGATTGCCGCCGTCACGGGCCGAATGTTTATCAGCGACTGCGGGGTGATGATATCGAGGTCCTGCAGCGTCATACGCTCGCGGATGACGCGCTCCATGCGTGAGAATCCCACGCGGAACTGGTTTTGCAGCAGCTCACCCACGCTGCGCATACGGCGGTTCCCCAGATGGTCTATATCGTCGGGTTCGCCGACCCCGTGCGCGATGCAGTTAAGGTAGTTGACGGACGCGAAGATATCATCCGGGATAAGATGCTTGGGGACAAGCGTATCGATATTATCGCGTATCTGCTCCTTGAGCTCATCTCCGCTGTACTTCTCCAGCAGCTCGCGAAGGACAATAAAGCGCACGCGCTCTTTGATTCCGAGTTCCTTCTCAGCGTCGAAATCGACAAAATGATTTATCCTGACCATTCCGTTGGCGAAAACCTTTACTTCGCGCCCGTCAGCTTGAATAAAGACGTCGTTTACTCCGCGCGCGTCTATCTCCTCCGCGCGGGCGCGTGTGAGCAGCTCGCCCGCCTCGGCGAATATCTCGCCCGTCAATGGGTCCGCAACAGGCCGCGCAAGCGTCTGGCCCACAAGGCGCGACCATATGGCAAGCTTCTTATTGAACTTGTATCGCCCGACTGTTGAAATGTCGTAACGACGGGCGTCAAAAAATAGGTTAGTGAGTAAGGTCTGCGCGCTGTCCACCGTCGGCGGGTCGCCCGGGCGCAGCCGCTTGTAGAGTTCGATGAGCGCCTCGTCGCTAGACCTGCAGATATCCTTCTCTATTGTGGCGTCGATGCGCTCGTCGTCGCCGAATATCTCCCTGAGCTGTGTATCTGTCTCCGCGCCATGCTCAGCGCCGGAGACGGAAAGGCGCGAATAATCCGCGCCTTCTATCGGGCGGCCTATCGCGCGAAGGAGCCATGTCACGGGAAGTTTTCTATTCTTATCTACACGGACAAAGAAACCGTCCGAGGCGTCTGTCTCATACTCCAGCCATGCTCCGCGGTACGGAATAAGCGTCGCGGCGTATATTGAAACGGCTAGCTTGATGTCCGTTTTTCTCTCAAAATAGACGCTTGGCGAGCGGATTATCTGCGATACGACGACGCGTTCCGCGCCGTTGATAATAAAGGTGCCGGCTTTGGTCATGAGTGGAAAATCGCCCATGAAAATCTCCTGCTCCTTTATCTCCTCCGTTTCCCTGTTACGGAGGCGGACGCTGACCTTGATTGGCGCAGCGTAAGTAGTGTCCCTTGCCTTGCACTCCTCCACCGTATACTTGGGCTTCTCGCTGATGTTGTAATCGATGAATGTCAGTTCAAGATTGCCTGTGTGGTCGGTGATAGCGGCGACGTCGCGGAACACTTCCCTGAGCCCGGTGTCAAGGAACCACTGGTACGAATGCTTTTGAACCTCCAGAAGGTTCGGCATTTCGCGTATTTCCTCTGTCTTTGCATAGCTTTTTCTTAGAGTCTTGCCGTACACCACATCTTTGGGCATTAACTTCACTCCTTGTTCGGCAAACTATGGCACACACGGTGCGGTTGTTATGTAATGTCGTATTATAGTATTGACAACTTGTTTCCTCTTGTGTTACTATGCTTGTGGTATGGGCGCGAGGCTCATGTCCATTTTTTTGCGCATAGCAGCTAATTATACCACAGGATTTTTCTGTGTCAAGAATTATTTTTTGTTTGTAAGTATAGTGGTCACCGATATTTCTTACCGGTGACCACTTTTCATTCGGATAGTATTCAGGTACCCACTACCTTCAGGTGCTTCATTGCATTTCTTTCCGCTCGGATGCGCATACTCGCGCATACTCGCGCGCTACGCCGTCCTTGGCTTCGCTTGCGAAATGCAATTGAAGCTCCTGAACGGGGTACCTGAACAGATACTCATTTCGTTAGTATTCGGCGATAAGCGCGTGACGCCGTGGCGCTACCTGAACCTGAACAGCCTGCGCCTCGTTACATTGACATACAGCCCTGCGCCTGACAGCATCAGCCCTAAAGCCCCGAGAATGTACGGAACAACAGTCACAAGCGCCGCTCTGCCGGTCTGCGGCAAGTCCGCGTCCTCCCACGGGAAGTCCCCCAAAGGAACATCCTCGTCGAACAGCCACATCTCCTCGACGTCGTCCCAATGCCACCAGCCAAGAGGCACACCGTCGTCGTCAAGCTCAAGCCACCCGCCTTCAAACCATTCCAAATGGTCGCCGGGAGCCATCGGAACGGGAGGCTCGTCTATGTGCGTCCCTCCGGGATTACTCTGCGTTTCTCCCGGCGGGGGTTGCGGAATCGGGTCTGTCGGCGGCGGAGTTGTCCGGCCATCGTCGCCGTCGTTTTCACCACCGCCTCCGCCTCCGCCTTTGCCTCCGCCGCCATCATCAGGCGGGTCGGTCGGAGGAGTTGTCGGCGGTTCTGTGGGGGGAGTCGGGGACGGGTCAGGCGGTGTAGGTCTGTCGCCGGGCGGAGGAGGCGGGGGAGGCGGCGTTTTTTCATTTTCTACTCTGACATGGTCGGTCGAAATGACCTCCATCAGTATGCCGAGCTCAAGTTCGTACTCAATAATGCCCTCATCCGTCAATACGCCGTCTAGCACAAAGAATGTATACGCGTCCTCGCCTTCCGGCAGCTCATACCCGTCGGGCGCTTTCGTCTCGACGAGCAGGAAGATGAAGTCGTGGGACGGAGTGAGCCAGCTTGAGTCGAACACGGCCATTCCCGACGCGTCGGACGTCCTCGACTGAATATAGAAGAACTCGTGGCCGTCCACGTCTATCGGCGGCCTCTCGCTCTCGCCGCTGTCATAGTAATCGAAGTCCGGTAAATGCGCGACATAGAGGTCGAACTCGGCGCCTTCAAGCCCTTCGTCGCCGCCCTCAGCTTCCTTTATCAGCGCGAGGACTTGCATTCCTGCCTTGGCGCTCGCTTTCGTGTCCGTGACCAGATAACTCTCTTTCTCCTTGACCAGCGAGTACCCCTCGGTTCCGATTTTTATCTCTATCGTGTTTACCAAATCTGACTCCGACTCGGGCGGTGACGTTATGCGCGCTGTATACGTTATCCGTACCGTCGTCGCGTCAGGGATGATGAACTCTACCTGCTGGTCGCTGATTGAACGGAATCCCCACAAACCGTCCGCATGGGGGCTTGGCGCGGGTTCCCATACATTATTGTCTGCGTCCCATACCCAAAGCTTTATCGTCAGTATGTAGAAATCCATGTTTGAACTGAGCGTGTCGATTGCGGAGAACCTGTCGCGGACCGCTTCGCCTTCAGGTACCAGTTTTGCCGCGTGGGGGTTGATGACAACCTCCATGTCGATAATATTCGACCCGTCCGCAATCCCCTGCGGGTCTATTATCTTGCGCAGCGGCTCGATATCGTATGTAACTTTCGCGCTGTTATCGATATCAAACCCTTGCGTAGTGGATGTTATGGAAGCGGTGTTGCTGAACGTCGTTTCTTCCGAAACCGCTCCGGGGTCTTTCAGCCTAAGCTGATAGCGGACTTCGAAGGCGGCGTTCGTCGCGTACCATGTTCCAGCGCCCGTGGTGTTAATCGTGAGCCCCGCGCCGCTGTTGTTCAGCATCGAGAGCTTGCTGAAGTCAACAATGAGTTCCCCGTCTCTCACGGTAATCGCGTCCGCCTTGTCAAGGACGCCCGCATTGCTGACAAGCGTGTTGTTTTCACCGGAGTATGGGCCGTAGTAGCTGTTGTTCGTTATATCGCGCGCATAGAACGACTTCGGCACATACTCAAGGAGGCTTCCGTCAAAAGTATCGGTGAAAACCGCTGGGTCGCCTGCCATAAACAGCGGGATGCGCAGCGCCCGATAGGTTCCGGCATCCTGCGTGAAGGCGTTTTCCCGCACCGTGATTTCAAAGACCTCTTCGCCCTGCGCGGTCACCTCCACCACGCGCGACCTGGTCACCAGGTCCCCCAGAACGCTTTGCGCCAGCTCGTTGGAGGGGGCGCCGTTTTCAAACACCATGCCGCCAAAATTGATCAGCACGTTCCCGCCCAGCGGCTGCACGCCGCCGACATAGGTGGTATAGCACTGCGTGCCGCGCTCCTTGCCGTATTGCCAAAGCTGCTCTACCGTCCGGTCCTTCAGGTCAATGCGGAATATCACGGCGCGGGAATAGTTCTCCCCGGCGGGCACAGCGGATTCCTCGTAAAAGCTCTTGGTCGAGCCGTTGTCCAGCAGCAGGAGGTCGATCAGATTGGGATCATCGTTTTCCAGCAAAACAGGGCAGTGCTGGCACCACTGCCATTCAAATCCGCCGCCGACAGGTGTCAGCAGGTACTGCTGCAGCTCGTCGTTATAGCCGTCGTGGGGCCCGAGGATCCAGTTGATGGCGGCGCTGTCGGCGTCGATGCTGATCACCATGCTCTGGACCGCCGCGGACACGATGACAGCACTGCGCGCGGCATCGTAGACGGCGGCGTTGGTATGCATCCAGTCCCGGTTGGGGAAGTTAAGTACGCCGGGATGAAAATGATGATAGGGCTCCCGCGCTTCATCGATAATTTCGCGGAAGTTATACATCTTTTTGATCTGCCCCGTCTGCCTGTCGATGCGCAGCACCATATCCTCCCGCGTGCCGGTCTGGTCCATAAATTCATCGTTGGTAACGGCCAGGATATCGCCGCCCGGCATCTCAAATATGCTGTGGTGCACGGAATTCGGGATATCGTAAATTTTATAAATCTTTCCCAGCCAGTTGTATTCAAACAAGTCGTTCATGTAATAGGGGACCTGCCTGTATTCGTCCCCCACGGACAGGATGTTGCCGTTTTCCAGCACAATCGTGGCGGTACCGTGGGCCACCCGCCTGTTTGATAAATATCCGCGCACCTGGGCATTGTTATCCAGCAGCACCGTGTAGGATTCCAGGATGGGCGTCAGCAGCGTGATCCCCTCCGCCATCTGTTCGGGCTTGGATACCTCCAGGTTGTAGTCGGGCATATCCTCCGGCAGCGGCCCGGTGACTATTTTCAAATCAACCGCCCTGCCGCCCGCCGCGATGGTAACGGCATTTTCCCGCCCGGCGTAAAGCCCGATGATGGGGACCTCGGCGCGTGGCGCCTGCGCACGGTGTGTATAGGCGTAGGTGGAATACGGATCGTCGCCGTGCACGGTAACCTCCACCCCGCAGTCCTCGGTTATCTCGAACATTACCAGCGCGGACAGCACAGCTATACACAATATTTTTATATATCTTCTCATACTATTAACTCCGTTCTATTCTTATAACATAACTTTCTTCCCGGTTTTCGCGCTTTCTATCGCGCCGTAGACCATGTTCATCGCAAAATAATTGTCGTGGCAGTCGGTTTCGGCGCGGCGGTTTTCAAGCAACGCGTTGAACATCTCGTCAAAACAGCCCTCGTGTCCGTGATGTTTGCCTATGTCAACAAAATCAAGCTTGACTTCGTCAAACGGGAGCGTGAACCCCGTTTCGCCGTCTTTTTTTATCTGCGCCGAGAGATTTCCCCCGCCGTCCCATTTGAGCGTCCCTTTTTCGCCTATCATTCGCCAGTCGCACTCCCATGACGTGTTAAATCCCTCAGAACACCACGAACCCCTGTAATCATACACGACCCCGTTCTCAAACTCAAATATCGCAACCGCCGACGCGTTGCCTTTATACCATGAGCCGGGCGGGTTAAACTCCTGACAGTAAACAGATTTCGGATTTGAATTTATTAAAAATCTCGCCTGATAAAAAGTATGCACAGCCATATCTAAAATCAACACGTTATCCATCAAGTCCCGGAATCCCCCGAAATGCGCCCCGATAAAAAAATCAGAACTTACAGAACCTAACCGTCCGAGTAAATTTTTACCCAACGCTTTTCTTATCGTCCTCATGCCCGGCAGATATATCCTGTTCTGCATGACTGCGTAAGACCTGCCGGTTTTATCCGCAACTGCGATTTCGTTCAATGCCTGCTCTCTTGATTCAGCCATAGGCTTTTCCCCGATTGCGTCCGCTCCGTGATTCATCGCCGACGTGACGATTAATTCATGCGCGTCGGGGGTCGTTGTGTCAACGACAAGATTTGTTTCAGGACAACCTGCGAGGGCTTTTTTTATGTCGTCGTAAACTTCGCAATTTAAGTTATATCTGGTTTTATAATCTATTGCTTTTTCTATGATTATATCGCACAAGCCGACGATTTCAGCGTCTTGGCGTTTTGTGATATAACTCATCCATGCGTTTCCCATTCCCCCGCAACCGGCGAGAATTATTTTAAATCTTTTCATATAATATTATCCCCTTCCGCAGACTTCTGCCGCAATCTTCGCCCATTCCCACAATCTCTCCGGCTTGTTACCCGTCGTGCTTACGTCTTTGAGTATAAGCTCGCACGGGTTCCCGTATTTTCCCGCGATTGTGTATGCGTCCACTAAATCTTTTTTGACAAGTTCGGGAATCCAAGCCGTACCGCTTGACAAAAACGCCGGGTTTGGCTTTCTCGAAAAGACAAACCGTCCAGCCATCGCTTCCGCGCCTCTCTCCATATCAACCCACGGGCTCATAGAAATTTTTCTGACGTTCGGCAGTTTCGCTATAACGTGTATTTTTCTGTCCAAAGGCTCGCAGCAGCCGTAATATCCAAGCCCGAATCTCGCGTACCATTTCATCTGATACGCTATCTCAAATTCGTCGTGAATTTCAGGCGAGACCATCGAAAATAACTGCGCGGCTCCCATCGTCCATATATTTTTCGCGGAATATCTTAATTTTTCGAGTTCTTCTTCGCTCTCGCCGTTAAATCCCGGCAGTTCGTCTGTATATGCCCCGGTGCAATGAATAAGCGGCGTTCCCGCGTCTATTAATCCGAGTTGTTCATATTGGTCTAACTGATATAAATATAATCCGAACATTTTATCTAATATCTTATGCATAAATTCAGGACGGTCGAGTATATCATACATGCATTCTTCTATGCCGTGCCATGTGCTGACAACGTCCCAGACATGACCGTATTCCGCGTTCGCTCCGCCTTGTGTCACTCTCATAATATCCCCGAAAATATCTTTCGCCGTCTCGAACCATTTTTGCGACGCTTCTTTGTCCTCCGAAATTTTCGGGGTCTGGATTTTTTCTATATCTTCTTCGTCTTTTAAAACATCTTTATAATGCTGGCTGTTAACTCCGGTGCCTTCGGCTTGCGCTATTATGCCGTCGTGTACCACGGATACGCCGAATCCCGTATTATGTATCGCTTTGGGGACTCTTATAGTATTTGTGACGACCCTGTCGTCGGGGATATGATTCCACCTGTACAAAATTTCTTTGAGCTGCCACTCGAAATTACGCGTGAGCCAGTCTTCGCATTCAAGATTTAATTCGCCGTCCCGGTTTAATTCGCCCCACGGCAACTGGTCAATCATGAACATTGGGCGTTCGGGTTTGAGCGAATTCAATCCTTTCCATGCTTTAAAAGTTTTGTCCTGTATCGGCAATACGCTGATTTCCGCGACTTTTTTCGCGAGGGTACGCAGGAGTTCTTTTTCTTTTTGATAGTTTGAGTTTGACATATTTATTCCTCCGGTTAATATTATTTTTATGTTTATTTTAAAATCAATTATACAGGGCGTGCCGCCCCCGATACGCCGCAAACAAAAATCAAATCTATGCAAAATCAGATTCGCGGCGTGCCGAGGGCGTCACGCCCTACGATTATAATATCAAAATTGTTCCGTTGTTTATTCGTTATCTTCCGGTTCTTTTATTTCTTCCGCTGTCTCTTCTTCTTTTACGTCCTCGACCGATTCGGTTTCTTCTTCGGCAGGAGCAACATCTTCAACTATTTCAACCGTTTCAATTTCTTCGGCAGGTTCAACAGTTTCAACAGGTTCATCAACAACTTCTACCTCAGGTTCAGCTTCTGCTTCTTCAGCAACCGGCTCGGGTATGCGCTCCGGCTCAAGCAGCGCGCGCATTGACAAAGATATTTTCTTTGCCTCCGGGTTTATCTCGGTTATCTTGACCTGAACAATATCCCCGACGTTTAATATCTCAGCCGGATTCGAAATCTTTTTGTTTGCTATCTGCGATATGTGTATAAGCCCGTCAACTCCCGGAACGATTTCGGCAAATGCCCCGAACGGCATTGTGTTTAATATCTTCGCGTCAACAACGTCGCCGACTTTCGTCTCTTCCGTAAATTTCGTCCACGGGTTTTCGTTCTCGTCTTTATATCCCAGAGATATGCGCCTTTTCTCAGCGTCGAAATCTTTTATATAAACCTCGATTTTATCGCCGAGCTGCAAAACTTCCGACGGATGTTTTATTCTGCTCCATGAAAGCTCAGTCCTGTGGACCATTCCGTCTATGCCGCCAATATCGACGAATACGCCGTAATTGGCGATAGATTTGACTATCCCCTCGTATTTCCTGCCAATCTCGACTTCTTTCCAGACTTTATCTTCGTTGGCTTTTCTGGCTTCCATGGCGGCGTTCCTGATAGAGGCTATCGCCCTGCGTTTGACTGTGTTTATATCAATAACTTTGACGTTCACTTTTTTGCCGATAAGCGTCTGCAAATCAGTATCTTTTGAAACGTCCGCGTGCGATGCGGGCACGAATACCTTTATAGAATCTATAAGAACTATAATACCGCCGTTTACGACCTGAACGACTTTGCCCTCGACGACCGTGCCTTCTTCATAAAATTTAATAATATTGTCCCAGCTGTCCGAAGAATCTATTCGTTTCTTTGACAAAAGCGCGATGCCTTCCTGGTCGTTGGTCTTTATGACCTGCGTTTCGATTTCTTCGCCGACTTTGAACATTTCCCTGAGGTCAGCCGAAGAATCGTCCGTCACTTCGTCAAAAGAAAGCACACCGGTATAGTTCAATCTCAAATCGACGTGTATCTCGCCCTCTGAAATAAACGACACAATGCCCTTTATCCTGTCGCCCCTGCTTAAAGTCGCGAAGTTTTCGTCAAGCAGTTCGGCGAAAGTTTTCTCGCCGTTACCCGCTTCTTTTGAATCTATATTATTCTCAGTTATCTCAGCTACTTCAGCTACTTCACTAACCTCAGCCGCATTTTCGTTTTCATTCACATTCTCATTCATATTTTCATTCATATTTTCATTTTCATTTGCGTCCGCGTTTTCAGAGCCTGCAACCCTTTCCTCAATATTTTCAGCCTCAGTATCAATATTAATATCAGTATTGTTAATATTGTCCGTCATAATTTTTTTTACCTCCATAATTATACTGTCAGGAGTTGAAGCCCCCGCAGTTATACTAACTCTCAAAGCATCGTCTTTCTTTTTATTTATCTCCGCCGTTTTTAAATCTCTCAGATTTTTTAATATATTTAAAGGCAGATGCTCTGAAGTTTCGACAATAAAAGAATTCGCGCAGTTTCTTTTGCAGATTTCATAAAGTTTTCTTGTGTTTGAACTGCCCCGGTCTCCGACTACTATCATCGCGCCGCTTTTTTTTGCCAAAAGTTCGGCTTCCGCCTGCCTTTTTTCCGTTGCGCCGCATATCGTGTCGAAAAAAACCGTTTCTGTGTTTGTATCTACGCATTTTTCTTTTATACAGTCCTTGCATTTTGAATAGTCACTTATATTATGCGTAGTTTGCGCCAATATAATTAATTTTTTATATAAATTAATAAAGTTAAAATCGTTTATAAGTTCTTCAAAGTCTTTGACAATCCGTCTTTTACCGTTTACGTAGCTGTCGAGGGCGATAATTTCGGGGTGGTTTTTGTCGCCGAATATCAGAGTAAATGTGTCTTGATTTGTATTTTCTCCGGCTATCTTGTGCATTTTCTTGACGCATTCGCAGGTCGCGTCGATGATTTTCAGATTTTTCTGTTTTTGCATATCCGAAAGAGATTCAAAAACCGTTTTAGTTATCCCGTGAGCCCTTATTACCACCGTCGAATTGTCTTTGATTTGGTCTATTTCCCCGTCGTTGATTATAATTACGCCTTTTGATATAAGCTCTCTGATAAAATTATCGTTGTGTATGATTTTGCCCAGTAAATAAATAGTTCTGCCGTTTGTCCCGGTCATTTCGTTTTGAAGTAAATCAACCGCTTTTCTTACGCCGAAGCAAAACCCGCAGTTTTCCGCCGTGATTATCTCGATTTTTTTATTCTTTGTCATAATTTTCTATGAATTTGTCGAGAGCTTTTTCGATGTTGCCCTGTGATTTATCGAACTGCGAAACGAAATCGGTCTTTTTGCCGCTTGCTAAAGAGTTTAATATCGTCGGCAGAGTGCCTATCCCGTAGATATATCCTATATCGTAAACTTTATTGTTGAAGATAATATCGAGCATGCCCTCGGATTCGTTGTCCCTCAGGACTTTCGACGTAAGGCATAAATCATAGAACGCGGGCATTAAAGTCGTCCCGGATTCATAAGCGAGAGCCTCGGTTATAAGCCCAGCGTATTCCAAATCGGCGTTCATCGGGATTCCTATAGAAAGCCCGTTAAACTCGGCATATGTATAATAATTATCCTGATGTTCGTCATATTTTGGAGTCGGCACAACCCCGAAGTCCGTAGGCATTGCCCTTAAATCCCTCGCTATCGGCTCAAATAGACTTGCGCGCATTAAAAATCTGTCCTCCTGAAAATACGCGCTTGCCTGAATCCATATGTCGGACGCGCCTTTTATCGTGTCAGCCATGAACATCGCGCCGGGTTCGGCGCAGATTGTCAGGGCTTTCTGTATAACGTCAAGTGCTCTTGGGGTGTTCATCGTTATTTCGGGCACTCCGTCGCTGTTGAGAGTTATTGTCGTTTCGCCCGACGCTTCAAATAAATGCAACGCAAATTCGTACTGCGACATAAATCCCCACTGGTCTTCCTGGTCCATGACCCCGTCGCCGTTTAAATCTTTGTTTACGTCTTTGGTTATTTCCATAAGTTTGTCTATGGTCCACGTGCCATCATATACATATTTGTACGGATATTCTATGCCTATGCTCTGGCACATATCTTTATTGAAATACAGGCACGACAGTCTGAGTTTATCCCTTAAAACTATATCCCCCGCCTGAAAATAAAGCTTGCCGTTTATGGCTAAATCCCGAATCATAGCCTGGTCCCACCAAGGCTTGTCCAAATCATCTTTTATATAAGGCACGGTAAACAAGTCGGCTAATAAATGCTGGCTTCCGAGATTTTTTACGTTGTTGATTATATCCACGATTAAATCAAAGCTGTCGTCGCCCGCAAGTATGCTTTTTTTCGCCGTATCTGACGGGCTTGAAGCAGCCGGGGTTACGTTCATAGTTACGCCGAACTGTTCTTCGATATGAAGGCTGCGCGTATATAAAGCGTCGTTAATAGGCTCGGCGGTCTGTTCTTCGGACGTGAATTTATCATACATTCTGTTTTCGTCGGTGACGTTTATAGTTATAACTCTGAACCCTCTGCCTCCGAAATCCATTTCGGGCAAATCAATCGGGTCGCGCTTCCACTTGTCGGCTTTATCGGTTTTATCGTCTGTATTCGCGGACTGACTATCGTCCTTGTCCTCTGCGTTATCCTGTAAACCCGCCTCGTTTTCTTTGTTGTTATTGTCTGAATTGCCGCCGTCGTCTTTTCCGCACGACAACATAAAAATCATCGCCGCGCTTAAAATTATAATCATCAGGACGCATATAATTTTCCTGTATTTTAACATAAATTTTATACCTCCAATCAATCTTTACTCAGTTTTTGTTTTTTTATTTACAATGGCAAAAGACGAATCCTTGATTTTTTTAAGTCGATTGATAAAATAGCCCCTTTTTCCAATTCGTTCGCGTTTTGCAATATCTTCGGTACAATCCATTCGCCATCTTGCTCCGCTCTTATTCGTTGAACGCGCACCTGTATAATACTTGGCTTTAATCCATGCGTAATAGATAATATTATATTAAAATCTAAATCGCAAGTCATAATAACATAATTGTTTTTGACAGCATATTCTATTATTTCTGTATCTTCGGCATTCGGCGCGCCGATTTCTGACCAATGTACCGCATCAGTATCTTTTTTTTTAAATAAATCTGCAAATTTTTGCGACAAATTCATATCAATTAATATTTTCATAGCCCGCTTACCAATTCCTGAGAGCTAACAGTCCACGCGCCATATTCTAAAGCCGCCAATACATCCTCACGCGATAAATACGGGAAATCATCCAGTAATTCATCAATACTTGCCCCGCCGCTAAGTTGGGCAAGTATCATGCCTACCGTGACGCGCGTTCCTTTTATACACGCCTTGCCGCCCATTATATTAATATCATGACTTATTCTCGTAAATTGTTCCATAAATATCTGTGTCTCCTATTTCTTTACATTCAAAGTGTCATATTTTTTGTAATTCTCTAAAATTACCCCGTAAACCATATTTGTGATTATATTATACAGCTCGGTATTGCTGATACCCTCGTGTTCTTTCGCGATTTTCTCAAGCTGTTCAAACGGGATATATTCCCCGAATACGACTATAGTCTTATGAAAGGCTCTGACTTTATATTTTTTTGTTATCACACTAATCGGCAATATCCCGGTTTTTGCCCTGTAAGCGAACATTGCCACGCCGCTCTTTAAAGTAGCCGTTTCGGGGTGAACCCTCTTAGACCTTTTACCCTGCGGGTATATCCCCACGACTTCGCCGTTTTCGAGTATATTTATAGTAGTTTTGACAGACAAAACGTCGGCTGCGTCTCTTTTTACCGGAAAAGCCCCGAATAATTTTACGATTGATTTTAATACAGGGATTTTAAAAAGTTCGGCTTTCGCCATATATCTCAACGGTCGGTGCATACACGCGCCAATTAATATCGGGTCCCAGTTCGACGAATGATTTATACACGCCACATATGATTTTACGTCCTGTTCAAGGGGCTCGTTTTCGGGATTTATAATTCTTACCCTGAATAATTTCCTGAAGAAACCGGCTACAAAAGTTTTCTGCAAACTACCGAATACAGACATCGGGCAATCTTTCCTTTATTATATTTAAAGCTTTATTTAACGTGTCGTCCGGGGATTTACAATCCGAATTGTCGAGAATTACAGCGTCGTCCGCGGGTTTTAAAGGGGCGGCGTCCCTGCTTGAATCCTGTTTGTCCCTCTCGTTGATTTCTTTTAAAATCGCATTATATTCAACGTCTTTGCCTTTTTCCGTCAGTTCTTCGTATCTCCTCCTTGCCCTTTCTTCGGGCGAAGAAGTAAGAAAAATCTTTATATCGGCGTTAGGTAAAATAACCGTCCCGATGTCCCTGCCGTCCATGATTATATTGTTTTTTTCGGCGGCGTTTTTCTGGATTCCAAGCAAAAACCTGCGTACTTCCGGGATTTTTGAAACGTCGGACGCGTATTTTGATATATGATTTTCCCTGATTTTTTCGGATACGTCCATATTATTCAAAAACATTTTCTGTTCGCCGTCTTTATAAACCGCGTCTATTTTTATATTCCGGCTGTCAACGCAGTCTATTATTTTTTGCGTTTCGTCTCCGCCGATTTCGGCTTCAAAGACATATAACCCGACCGTCCTGTATAAAGCCCCAGTGTCAAGATATAAAAACCCAAGCTTTTTCGCCAGATTTTTGGCAAGCGAACTTTTTCCCGCTCCGGACGGTCCGTCTATTGCGATTGATACAAATGCATTCATAATTTGATATTACGTATCCTTACAATATTAAGCAGTAAAACACTACACAATACTGCCATTTTACAATAATACAATATTTATTTATCTATTTAAAGCAATTTTAGATAAGAGATTTGTTAATTTAATGTAAATTTTGCGATGAAACGGCGCGCCGTTTTTGTGTAAAAAACTTATGCGGTCTTTATAACGCCGCGTTTTTCCCCGCGAGTTTTCCGGTCGCGAACGCTATCTGCAAGTTAAATCCCCCGGTATAAGCGTCAACGTCGATTATTTCCCCGGCGAAATACAATCCTTTGACTAATTTCGATTCCATTTTGTTTGACAGAATCTCTTTCGTGTCAATTCCACCGCATGTGACTATCGCTTCGTCTACCGGTCTGAATTTTTTGAATGTCAAACTAAAATTTTTAAATAAACCGACAAGTTTCGTTCTTTCGGTTTTTGTGATTTCGTTTATTTTCTTTTCGGGATTTATATCATTCTCTAAGATTTTAATAAAAACCGGGATCAGTTTTTTCGGCAGTAAATCATCGAGAGTGTTTTTGAACATCTTGTTTTTATATTTTTCAAAATCAGACAGTATTCTTTTATCCAGTTGTTCTTCGGTCAAGCCGGGTTTTAAATCTAATTTTATCTGATAATTCGGGACGTCGGGGACGCCGTCCCCTACACGAATATGCGACGACGCGCTTAAAACCAAAGGTCCGGAAACTCCGAAATGCGTAAATAACATTTCGCCCAATTCTTCAAATATTTTTTTGTCGTTTTCATAAACATATAATTTTATATTTTTCAGGCTCAGTCCCATTAAATCAGAGCAAAATTTTTCTTTTATCTCGATTGGCACAAGCGACGGTTTTAAATCTATGATATTATGCCCTGCCTGTCTCGCGAATTTATATCCGTCGCCGTCTGAACCCGTTCCGGGATATGATATGCCCCCTGTGCATATAATCACAGAATCAAAATCATATTTTTTGCCGCCGGCGATTAATCCGGTTATTTTTGTAGGGGCGGGGTCATCCCGCCCTTGATTTATTTCGGTTTGGATTCGAGGGCGGGAAGACCCCGCCCCTACATTGTCATCATCAACCAATAATTTTTCGACATTTTCATATTTGACGTTGACATGATTAATTTTCACGAATTTTTTCAAAGCGTCAACAATATCGAACGCGTTGTCAGATTCCGGAAATACTCTTTTCCCGCGCTCGACTTTTAATCTAACGCCGAGATTCCCGAAAAAATCAACGCAGTTCTGCGGGGTGAAATAATTCAGCGCAGAATATAAAAATTTTGGATTAGTCGCGACGTTTGACAAAAACTCATTGACCGGGCAAAGATTTGTGACGTTGCAGCGTCCTTTTCCGGTTATAGCGAGTTTTTTGCCGAGTTTTTCGTTTTTTTCAAACAGCGTAACGTCCGCGCCAAGCCTTGCGGCTTCGCCTGCCGCCATAAGTCCCGACGCTCCGCCGCCTATGACTGCGATTTTTTTCATGTGAATCATTTCACTCCAATATCTTTTCTGTAAAACATATCTTTGAAACTTATCCTGTCAATCTCGCCATACACTTTTTTTATCGCCGACTGTAAGTCTTTATCGACTGCCGTAACTCCCAGAACACGCCCTCCGGCAGTCTTGAAACTGCCGTTTTCGTCAAGTGCAGTCCCTGCGTGATATACTGTAAACCCGTCGATTTTTTCAATTTCCTCGATTCCCGTTATTTCATAACCCTTTTCGTATTTTACAGGATAACCGCCCGACGCTAATATCACGCAGACTGCGGCGTTATTTTCCCATTCTATATCAATTTCGTCAAGTTTTTCGTCGATTACCGCGTTGATTATATCAAGAAAATCCGTTTTGAGTCTCGGCAGTACGACCTGAGCCTCAGGGTCGCCGAATCGCGCGTTATATTCTATCACTTTTACGCCGTTTTCAGTCAGCATAAGCCCGAAATATAATATGCCTTTAAACGGTCTGCCTTCGTTTTGCATTGCGTTTATTGTGGGGATATAGATATTTTTCATGCAATAATCCGCGATTTCGGGTGTGTAAATTCTCGACGGGGAAAACGTTCCCATGCCGCCTGTGTTTTCGCCTTTGTCATTGTCAAATGCTCTTTTGTGGTCTTGCGAAGATACCATCGGTTTGACTGCTTTCCCGTCGCAGAACGCAAGAACAGTAATTTCCTGCCCGACTAATTCTTCCTCAATTACAACGCGGTTGCCTGAATCGCCAAACGCTTTATCTTGCATGATAAGTTTTAACGTCGCGAGAGCTTCGCTGACGTTCGTCACGCGAATCGCGCCTTTGCCGAGAGCCAATCCGTCGGATTTTATCCATACCGGGAATGTTACAGGGACGTCGAGGACGCCGTCCCCTACATTCCTGACATAATTTTCGGCAGTTTCGAAACTGTCAAACGTTTGATATTCAGCCGTCGGGATATTATATTTTTTCATTAATCTTTTTGAAAATACTTTGCTCCATTCGATTTCGGCGGCGTTTCGTCTCGGTCCGAATACACGAACGCCGATTTTTTCGATTTCGTCAACAAGACCAAGAGCCAAAGGGTCGTCGCTCGCGACAAAAACCAAATCAAATTTATTTTGTTTGGTCAATCCGACTATTTTTTCTATATCCGTCGCTTTGATTTCTTTGAAACATTTTGCAATTTTCGATATGCCGCCGTTTCCGGGGGCTGCGAACAATTCTATATTAGCGGACGCGCAATGCGCGCCCCTACATTCAGACAATTTTTTTATGATGGCGTGCTCTCTCCCACCGCCGCCGACTACTAATATTTTCATAAACCTCTCCTTTTATTAATGCTTAAAATGCCTCATGCCCGTGAAAATCATCGCTATGCCGTACTTGTCGCACGCGTCGATAGAATCCTGGTCGCGTATCGAGCCGCCCGGCTGGATTATCGCAGTTACCCCGACGTCATGCGCGAGTTCAACGCAGTCGGCAAACGGGAAGAAAGCGTCAGAAGCCATAACCGAGCCTTTTACTTTACCGCCCCCGTATTTTATCGCGATTTCAAGCGAGCCGACTCTGTTCGTTTGTCCCGGACCTATGCCGACCGTCGCGTTGTCTTTGGCTAAAACTATGGCGTTTGATTTTGTATGCTTGACTACTTTAAACGCGAATAACAAATCCTGCATTTCTTTTTCCGTAGGCTGTTTCTTTGTCACGGCTTTTAAGAGACTTTCGTCGATAAAATCAGCGTTGAACTCCTGAACAAGCAAACCTCCGGGGACTTTTTTCATGTCGTACATATCTTTTGTGTTGGGTTTGCTTATATTATCGAGCTTGAGTATCCTTACGTTTTTCTTTTTGGTTAATATATCAAACGCGTTCTGAGTATATGACGGGGCGATTATAATATCAAGATTAATCTTCGTCATTTCGTTTGCCGCCGCTTCGTCAACTTCCTGATTTAACGCCACAATCCCGCCGTAAATCGACACGGGGTCGGCGTTATACGCGTTCATATAAGCTTCGCATACCGTCTCCCCGATTCCCACGCCGCACGGGGTCGCGTGCTTGACTGCTACGACTGCGGGCTTGCCGGAATCAAATTCTTTTAATAAATCGAGCGCGCCGTTTGTGTCGTTGACGTTAAGATACGACATCTCTTTGCCGTGCAACTGGACCGCGTTTGCGACTGTGCCGTCAAGATTGCCGATTTCTTTATAGAATACTCCGCGCTGATGGGGATTTTCGCCGTAACGCATTTCCTGCGCTTTTTCGTATGTGAAAGATAAACTCTCCGGGAATTTATCTGAGTTTGTGGCTTTGCGTAAATATCCGGAAATTAGCGTGTCATAAGCCGAAGTATGCTCAAAAACTTTATACGCGAGTTTTAGTTTTGTCTCTTTATCGACAGAACCGTTGTTTTTTATTTGTCCGGCGATTAGAGCATAATCTTTCGGGTCAACGATAACAATTACGTCCTGCCAGTTTTTGGCGGCTGAACGCAGCATTGTCGGACCGCCTATGTCTATGTTCTCGATTGCTTCTTCAAGCGAAACAGGTGGTTCTTTTAATATAGTCTGCTTGAACGGGTATAGATTCACGATAACCATGTCTATCGTCCCGACGTTCAGCTTTTCTAACTGCTCCATATGCGCGGGATTTTCACGCATTGCCAGAATCCCTGCGTGAATATGCGGGTCAAGAGTTTTTACGCGCCCGTCGAGACATTCGGGGAATCCTGTCACGTCAGAGATATTTATAACGTCTATGCCGCCGTCTTTTAAAACTTTTTCAGTTCCTCCGGTCGAGATTATTTCGTAACCGTTTTCGGTTAAAATTTTCGCGAAATCAACAATGCCCGTTTTGTCAGTCAAACTGATTAACGCTCTTTTTTTGTTCATGATTTTATTCCTCCATAAAATTTTATTTGCGGAACGCCGAGGGCGGCGTTCCCTACAATATATAAACCCTGCCGTTTCTCACTTCAAGCCTGTCGTTGCAGAACAGATTCACAGCCTCTATTAATATAACCTGTTCGCATTCTGTCATGATTCGCGCCTGCAAAGTTTCGGGGGTGTCGCCGTCTCTGACTTCGATTGCTTTCTGTAAGATAATCGGACCGCCGTCGGTGATTTCGTTGACGAAATGCACAGTCGCGCCGCTTAATTTAACGCCGCGTTCAAGAACTTTTTCGTGGACTTTTAAGCCGTAGAACCCCTTGCCGCAAAACGCCGGGATTAACGCCGGGTGTACGTTTAAGATTTTATTTTCGTAGAGTTTTATAAAATCTTCGGACAAAACAGACATAAATCCCGCGAGAATAATTAAATCAATATTATACAGTTTCATTTTTTCGAGGACTTTAACAGAAAATTCATCTTGGTCGGGGTATTCTTTACGCCGGACGATTTCTACGGGGATATTATTTTCTTTTGCCCTTGTGAGAGCGTAAACGTCGTCTTTGCTTGATAAAACCAGAGATATTTGCCCGTTTGTGATTTTTTCCGACTTTATCCCGTCGATGATTGCCTGTAAATTTGTTCCGCCGCCTGAAACGAACACCGCTATATTTTTCATAAAAACCATCTCCTCAAATATAAAAAATACAAAACAACAACAGCCGAATATCCGGGACGTAATATTTGCCCAGACGGTCGGCTGAATCATGTTATACTTCACGCGGTTTATTCCGCTTCCGTCAGTCGTATAACAACTGAGTGTTATTATAACATAAAATTGTTTTTTTGTCAATATCTAAATTTTGATTTTTATTCTTCTTCGGTTTTGGCTAAATATATATTTGTCTGATGTTCCGCGCTTGTCCTGCCGTAATAAACCCTACCGGAATTGATATTCGCGACAAAGAAATAATACGGGCTGTTTTCTTCAGGCCATAAGGCGGCAAATATCGCGGCGTATCCCGGATTGCATATCGCGCTTGGGGGCAGTCCTTTGCGCTTGTATGTGTTATACGGCAAGTCTTCTTCCAAATCTTCGGCGGTCAAATCTGATTTATGCCCGATTTCATATAATATAGTAGCGTCGGATTCCAGATACGGGTAAGCCGCGCTGTGCAGCATCCTGTTATGGAAAACCGCCGAAATCGGGTCGAAATCGTAGTTGTGCTTAGCCTCGCGCTCGACTAACGAGGCTAATATTATCGCGTCGTCGATAGTAAAATGCCGCCCTGTCTGCTCTAAATATGTCCTGTCGAGTATTTCGCATTTATTATAGCAGTCTTCTGTAAACCAACTGTTAAAAGTGCTGAGAAACCTTATTATTATATTTAATTCGTTTTCGTCCGTGTAAAAATCGTATGTGTCGGGGAAAAGATAGCCTTCGAGCAAATATTTTCTGTCGGGGGACAGATTGGCTCTGTTGTCATATAGCGGCTTTAGGAATTTATATCCCAATAATTCGGAGAAATCCGTTTCGTTTATTACTTTGACAAAATTATCCCTTGAGCCTATATTATTGTTTATGACAAACTCGTCGATTATCTGGTCAACAGTAAATCCTTCGGGGATAGTGATTCTGACAGCCGTTCTCGCGGCGGCCCTTTTTCTGAACGTCGCGATTAAATCGTCATAATTCGTATCAGCCGAAACCTGATATATCCCCGGCTCAAACTCCCATTCTTTGTCTTTCTGCCTGTAATTTATATAAAAATTAAAAATCTTGGGATATTTTATAAGTTTATTCTCGTATAAAATCTGGGAAATCTGCTCTATACTGGCGTTTTCGGGGATAGTCACGTTGGCGGCGGCGGGTTCTTTTATAAAAGCGAACACGTCGTTTGCCATCATGATTATATTATAGGCTATAATGCCGGATATGACAAACACCCCGATTATATAAAGCACGACTTTAAGCACTCCGGACATAATCGCGCCGCCTTTTTTTGCCTCGGCTTCGGCTGTTTTATTATGTTTCCTGATTTTTTCCTTGTCTGCCGAGACCTGCATATTGCCGTCGTCATCAAACGGCTGCCTTTTTCTTTTATTGTTATCTTTATTATCTTTGTCCGGAACGTCCGAGAATCTTTGGCGGCTTGATTTTATATCGCGCCCCGTGAAGTGATATGTCCCGTCGCCGGTTCTTGTACGGGAAGATTTGGCGGAGTTTGCTCCGGGATTATTTTTATCGAATGTTCTTGTGTGCCCGCTCTGAAATTCGTCGTGGCTGTTAGTCATATTCGCGTCTCTTGCCGTTCTTACCGCTCCCTGACCCTGCCCGTTTTGTCTCTGTTGGTTTGGCTGCCTTTGTAAATTCTGCGGCGAGGGACGTCTGGGCGCGACTGCGGGGTTTGACCGTTGATTTTGATTTTGAACGGACCTGTTTTGATTTGGGTTTCGGTTCGGGTTCTGATTATTATTCTGATTCTGGTTTGAGGGCATGACTGAATTCCCCTGATTATTCCGGCTGTTCTGACTGCTTTGGATTTTTTGAATATCCTGAATACCGGGGGTTTGATTTTGTCCTTGATTTTGGTTTGCGTCTTTTGTATCTCTTGTATCTCTGTTCATTGAGATTTCACCTTTTTATAATTCTGATTTCTGAATTTATATAAATACATATATGAAAAATATGATTATAGCCGCGAGAAAAGTCGGGGACAACAAAGACCTGTAAAGTCTCAGTACCGATGGGGCGCGTTTATTTTTTTTGTTTTGATTATTTTTATTATTTTGTTTATTTTCTGAAAGATGCACGGGCGACGGTTCGTTGTTGTACGCTTTTTTATAATATACGCCCTCAAGCCCGTTTAAAACAAGGCAAATAAATATAATAAAAAATATAGCCGTCAGAAATATAAATATAACCCTGTTCTGCTCAAATTTCAATACTCCCAGAAGTTTGTCCCATAAATATATGGCGCAGAAATTATATCCCGCGTGAAGTATTATCGCGAATATGACAGAATTGGTGATTTTTGTCAGGATATAAAATATTACGGCGGCGAAAAAATACGACGGGAAGAATTTAAAAGAAAAATGAGACATCGCGAAAGCCGACGAAGTTATTATAACAGCGCAGAACGCGCCGTATTTTTCATATTCGGCGAAAAGCACCGACCGGAAAAAAAACTCCTCGCAGAACGCCGGCAGAATCACGAAAGAAATAAAAATCCCCATGTCGTATACCGGGTTGCCTCCGGTATAGAACAAAAACGGCAGAACGCTCTCGATATTGCCGGCTTCCGCCCCTGTTCCCGCGCTCCCGAAATAAAACAGCAGGGAATTTATCAGGACAGTCCCCGCCACAAGCGCGAGAAACATAAATATAGTCAGGGAAATATATTCTTTTTTGAATTTCGGCACGCTGAGCCTGAGGTTTTTAGAATATCCCGCGCCTTTGAGCTTGATATAAAAAATTGCCGGGAGCAGAAACGCGCATATATTCGATATTACCGCAAGTATGAAAAATTTATCAGGTCTGTATTTTATGTTATTGAAAATTATAAAATCGTTATTACCGTCAACTATATCAGTTTGCGTATCGAAATCAAATTCGGGTTCTGTATAAACAACATCGGCGTTCGTGAAAAAAACGCTCTGGAATAAAATCAATATAATCATTGCCGCAATCAACAGGCACGGAGCCGTTATATTGTTCGATATGTTCAAAAAAATATCAGCTCCTTTTCTTTTTACTTTCTGTTTTTTCTATATCACAACAACGCCTTTTTCGGTTATAATCACGTCAAGCTTTATGTCATACTTGCCTTTCGGGAGTTTGGTTGACTTAAACTCAGAATAGCACAAGCCTATTTTAGTCCCCTCGAAAGCCGGAAGAAACCTGTCGTAATATCCTTTGCCGTAGCCCATTCTGTACCCATCGGAATCATATGACAGACACGGTATGACGCAGACTGCGAGAGGCGGTCTTTTGCCGTCTGTGATTCTGTCATTCAGCAAATCTTTGAAATCGAGATTTTCTTTTGGCGGCTCAGGTATATTATAACTCCCGGAATTTAATTCTTCTATTGAATTTATCGTTTTAAACGACAAAGTATTGTCCAGAGTATTTGAAATCGGGCACGCGACTATTTTTTTGTTCGCGAGTGAATGCTCGATTATAGCCGAAGTCGAAATTTCGTCTTTTGTCGATGCGTATATCAACACTATATCGCAAAACCTGTACGATATAGACCCAAGAAAAATATTCGATATTTTTCTGTCCCATTCTTCTCTTTTTTCAGGGGGGATACTTCTCCGTTTTTCTAAAAGCTCTAATCTTAACTCATTTTTCTGGCTGCGTAATTCAGACATATTAATCCTCACTAATCTGTTTATATATACGATTTAAAATAATATTTGTTCCGCTATTTTCTTTGATTCATCTTCGCCTTTTAAAACCCTCGCGAGTTCAAGCCCGAATTCTATTGAAACCCCTGCGGCTGCGGCAGTCGTGAAGATACCGTCTGTGACGACTTTCTTTGTTTCTTCAAGAACCGCGCCATTCTCCGTGAGATAATGCCGGAACGACGGATAAGCCGTAGCCCTTATATTTTTCAGATAACCCAGTCTTGCCAGAATCGACGGAGCGGCGCATATTGCCCCGATTTTGATTTTATTTGCAACACAGGAAAAAATAATTCTTTGCACAACATCTGAGTTATATAAATTTTCAACTCCAATTCCTCCGCCGGGAAGAACGACCATTTCCAATCCGGGCAGATTTTCCAAATCAATATCGCGTTCATTTATATCCGCCATTATCTTTATATCATGCGAACCGTAAACTGCCAGATACGGAGTTTCGCCGACTTTGACTGTTATAACGTCACAGCCCGCACGCCTTAATATATCAATCGGCGCGACGGCTTCAACTTCCTCAAACCCGCCCGCAAGTAATACATATATCATAGATTTTTTGCTCCTTAACTTTTATAAATTCATAAACATATTAAGATAAACCGGGACTTTAATATTGCCGGTTATATTTTTTATATCGCCGGACAGCGGCAAGAGCATAGCCAACGGCACGTTCTGACTGTCGGACTGCGATACCGGGGGAATGTTTATCTCGATATTCACATTGTCCCCAAAATTTAATATATAACCCGAGAGAGTTTCAATTATATTGCTTATATTATCATACCCTGTGAATATTATATCATCAATATAATAAGTATTTTTATATTTTTTGTAAAAAACATAACAAAATTTTTCGACATTATTTTCAAAAACCGCAAAATGAGGCGTTATTTCCGGATTTTCAGAATTATCCAAGTAGGATTTGGCGCATTTGAAATAAAACAGCCGGTCTTTTATCGGGGATAATATTTGTCTTGCCGTAAATTCTATATAAGAATCATATAACCCGTCAAAAATATCAACGTCGGTTATGTCTTTGTCTTCTAATCGTAAATTGCATGTAGGGCGCGGCATCCCTGACGCACCGTGAATATCCGTAAATGCGTTTTTTTTACGCGGCACGCCGGGGTCGTCGTGCCCTACAATTATTTTTTTCGCCGAAAATATATTTTCAAACCCGAATTTTGCGTAATAATCAAAAAGTTTTTGATTTTGATTCTGCGGAAACAAAAAAATTGCTTTAAAACCCCTGTTTTTGTATAATTCGACGGCATATTTGATAAGTTCCGACATACAGCCTTTGTTCCGGTATTCTTTTTTTGTGGCGGCGGCGAATAAATACGCGCATTTCCCAAGATTTTTTCTGTTTGAATACAAATCAAATTCTATAAGATAAAACATCGACGCTATTTTTCCGTTTTCTTCTAAAACAACCGGGACGTTATATTCGGGAATCATGTATGCGTCCAAAAAAGACGATATGAATTCTTCGCCGTCGCCGAACGCCTCGACCCACAATTCAGTCAATTCCTGTTTACGCGAAAAATCCGCTAATATTATTTTTGATATTTTATGCATAGTTTTATCTCACCAACTCAAATAAATTCCTGCTTATTTCTTCCCTCGTTTTCGGGACGAGAACGTTCGCGTCGTTTCTTCTGTAACAGACGATTTTTTCCCAGCCCAGATATTTTGCGGCGTATAAGCCCGCGTCGTAGCTTTTACGGAGATATTCAAAATCCATTTCGTGTATATCTTTCGTAGTCTGCGTCTCTTTCGCCCTTTCTTCGATTAATTTAATCGCGACGTCGGGGTGCATATCAAACAAAACTACTAAATCGGGTTCGGGTATCCCTAATTTTTTAAACTCGTAATCATAAAGCCAGTCCAGAAATTTATCCCATTCGGTTTCGGGAAGCTTGGACAACTGATGCACGGCGTTTGCCGTCGTGTAACGGTTGGCGAGTATTACGGCGTTTTCTTTCCCGTAAAATTCCTTCCAGTTCTTCATATATGAGATATACCTGTCCGCGGCGTAAAAAGACGACGCGGCGTAGGCGTTTACGTCGTTGGGGTTTTTGCCTAAATCCCCGCGCAGATATAATTTCACAAGAGACGAGCTCTCGCTCCCGTAGTCCGGGAATGTCAGATACAAAATATCTTTCCCTGATTCTTTAAGTTTTTTTTCGAGGATTTTTGCCTGAGTCGTTTTACCCGACGCGTCTATCCCGTCGAATGCGATAAGATAACCCATGTTTTTGTCCTTTACTGTTATTTTTTAATCTTTTTTATTCTTTTTCTGCCGTCAAACCAATAAAAATTTAAAAATAATTAATTTTATTGTATTTAGTTTATATATTTGTTATAATTATACTATATTATAATTATATTATATATTATTGTCTGGACGCAGATATTAAGAAAATATTAAAATTCAAAATTCAATTAATTCAATAAATATAAAGAAATAAAGGAGAATGTGTCATGAACGGCAATCCGTCAAAGAAAATTAACCCAAACAGGGTCGGCAGCGTCAGGGATTTAAAAGAACTGTGGGAATGGAACAAAAACACGTACGGACCTCAAAAATATTTTTCATATAAAAAAGATAAAGCCGTGGTCGATATTACTTATAACGAAATACACGAAATTATCCAGAAAATAGGCACGGCGTTCTATAAAATAGGGGTCATGGGGAAAAATATCGCTATTCTGTCAGAAACCCGCTACGAATGGCATACGTGTTATCTTGCCACGACAAACGGAAACGGCATAGTCGTGCCGCTGGACCGCGAGCTTCCCGAAGAACAAATTCTGAACTTTATAGAAAGGGCAAAAGTTACATGCGTCGTCTATTCGGGAGCATACGCGAAATTTATAGAAGATTACGCGAAAAATCCCGGCAGACAAAATAATAAAGCGGGGGTTTTTATTAACTTGGATTTAGAGCCGGATAAAGAAGAATTGCCCGAAGATAAAAACTATAAAATATATTCGTTTGAAAATTTATTGAAAACCGGGGAGCAGGCGTTAAAAGATAAATGCATGAATTTCAAAGACGCGGAAATAGACCGCGACAAACCGTGCGCGTATCTTTTCACTTCGGGTACGACGGGGACAAGCAAAGCCGTCATGCTCTCGCACAGAAATATCGCGACAAACGCGTATAACGCGGCGTGCTGCTGCGAGTTTGGTTTCAACGACACGATGGTCGCCGTTCTTCCGGCGCATCATTCATATGAGACCACATGCACGTTTTTCGCGTCTTCAATGCTTGGCTCGCATTTATGCCAGAACGAGTCTATTAAAATGGTAATGCGTAATTTCCAGTTCTATAAGCCGGACAAACTTGCCCTCGTGCCGCTTTTTGTTGATAACATGGTCAAAAAAATCTGGGACGAAATAGAGAAAAAAGGCAAAACAAAGACAGTCAAAACAGCGATAAAATTAAGCAACGGTTTAAGAAAAATCGGCATTGATTTAAGAAGAAAACTGTTCAAGGACGTATTAGCCGCGTTCGGGGGGAATTTAAACGCTATTATAGCCGGGGGCGCGCCTTTGAATCCTGAGCATATAAAAACAATGGACGCTTTCGGGATAAACGTCTGGCAGGGCTACGGGATAACCGAATGTTCCCCGCTTGTGGCTGTAATGCCCGGAGATATGCACCTGAAAAAATCAGGCTCCGTGGGGTATCCCGTTTTTCAGAACGAAGTCAAAATCGGCGATAAGGACGAAAACGGCAACGGGGAGATTCTTGTAAAAGGCGAAAACGTCATGCTCGGATATTTAGACAACGAAGAAGCCACAAAAGAAGTTTTCACAGACGACGGATTTTTCAAAACCGGGGATATAGGCTATCTTGACAAAGACGGGTATGTATATATAACGGGACGCAAGAAGAACATAATAATATTAAGCAACGGGAAAAATATATATCCTGAAGAAATAGAAGAATATCTGTATAAAATCGAGGGGATAAAAGAATGCGCGGTAATCGACAGAAAGAAAGACAACGGCGAGGACAGTATCACGGCTCTTATTTTCCCGGATTTAGAAGAAACGGGAAGATTCGCGGGGAAAGAATTTAAAGAAGCCGAAGCTATAATAAAAGAAGAAGTCGATAACGTCAACAAATTATTGCCGGTATTCAAGCAGATAACCGAAGTAGAAGTCCGTGACGTCGAATTTGAGAAAACCACGACAAAAAAAATCATGAGATATAAACTGAAATAAAAAATGCTGATACCAAATAATGTAGGGCGTGACGACCCGGCACGCCGCAAATCTGATTTCACGTTGGCTTTTGTCGGCGGCACGTCGGGGTCGCCGTGCCCTACACAATATTATTCACGCGTTGATTTGTTATTTTATAAAAATAAAACCAAAATAAAAAAGATAAATAAGGAGCGGAAAAAACATGTTTGAATCAATAAAAAAGCTTCTCGTCGAACAAATGGGGATAGACGAAAAACTTATAACCCCCGAAGCAAAACTCATAGCCGATTTAAAATTAAATTCACTTGAACTTGCTGAGTTTATACTTACATGCGAGGAAGAATTCAAAATCTCTATAAAAGACGAGGATTTGAAAAAACTTGTATGCGTCAGCGATATTACGGAATATATAGAAAACCTGTAGAATTTACGGGAAGAAAGGCATAAAAAATATATGAAAGCGGTAATAACCGTAACAGGTATAGATAAAATAGGAATAATCGCGAACGTCAGCGTTATTCTCGCCGAAAATTCAGTCAATATCGAGGATATTTCCCAGACGACTATGCAGGGGTATTTCATGATGTATATGCTTGTCGATATATCCGGCATGACTATATTATTTGACGAACTTGCTGAAAAACTTTCGGATAAAGGCAAAGAAATAGGGCTTGAAATCAGAATCCAGAAAGACGAGATTTTCAGGGCTATGCATTCAGTGTGATTGATAATTGTGTAGGGGCGGGGTTATCCCGCCCTCGAACAAATGCAAGGTTAATATCAGGGCGGGACGTTTGGTTTGGACGGCATCAAGGGCGACATGTTTTATTTGGACGGCATCAAGGGCGGGAAGACCCCGCCCCTACAATATATATATTTTAAACGGGGAAATATAATTTATGATTGGCAAAAACGAAATATTTGAGACTGTCAAAATGCTCGGCGAGGAAAAACTCGATATAAGAACAATCACTATGGGTATATCTATACTCGACTGCGCCGATTCCGATATTGATAAATCATGCGGCAAAATCTATGACAAAGTCACGCAAAAAGCCGAGAATCTCGTCAAGACCGGCGAACAGATAGAAAAAGAATACGGTATCCCGATAATCAACAAAAGAATATCGGTAACGCCTGTTGCTATTGTCGCATCGGCTTGCGAAAATCAGGATAATTTTGTTGGATTCGCGAAAGCCCTTGACAAAGCCGCGGAAACTACCGGGGTAAATTTTATCGGGGGGTTTTCGTCGCTTGTCCAGAAAGGATTTACAAACGGCGATAAAAATTTAATCAAGTCAATCCCGGAAGCTTTATCGTCAACTTCAAGGGTATGCTCGTCTGTGAATGTCGCGACGACAAAAGCCGGTATAAATATGGACGCTGTAATTGAAATGGGTCATATAATAAAAAAAGCCGCCGAATTGACGAAAGATTCGGGCGGGCTTGCGTGCGCCAAACTCGTGGTATTCGCGAACGCTCCGGACGATAATCCGTTTATGGCGGGAGCGTTTCACGGCATAGGCGAAGCCGAATGCGTCATAAACGTCGGGGTAAGCGGACCGGGGGTAGTTAAACGCGCCCTTGAACAGGTTCGCGGGGCGGATTTCGGCACGGTCGCCGAGACTATAAAACGCGCCGCGTTTAAAATAACGCGAATGGGGCAGTTAGTCGCGCTTGAAGCGTCAAAAAGATTAAACGCGAGTTTCGGTATCGTTGATTTATCTCTCGCGCCGACCCCGGCAATCGGGGACAGCGTAGCGGAGATATTGCAGGAAATGGGCTTGGAGCAATGCGGGGCGCACGGCTCGACTGCGGCTCTGGCTCTGTTAAACGACGCTGTAAAAAAAGGCGGCGCGATGGCGTCGTCGTATGTGGGGGGATTAAGCGGGGCGTTTATCCCCGTGAGCGAGGACAGGGGCATGATAGAGGCGGTCAAACTCGGCGCGCTTGATATAAGCAAACTTGAAGCCATGACTTCTGTATGCTCCGTAGGGCTTGACATGATAGTAGTACCGGGGGACACTCCGGCTGAGACTATATCGGCGATAATGGCGGACGAAGCGGCAATCGGGGTTATAAACAACAAAACGACGGCTGTCAGGATTATCCCCGCTCCGGGTAAAAAAGTCGGGGATATAGTCGAGTTCGGGGGACTGTTGGGTTCCGGTCCGGTGATGAGTGTAAATTCATTCGGGTGCGGTGAATTTATAAAGCGCGGAGGGCAAATCCCCGCGCCTATAAATAGTTTGAGGAATTGAGGTTTTTATAAATTTTTCAATTCAGCCAGCAAAGTTCTTTTTATCGCAAGAGCGTCGGTGAATATTAATTTCGCCCCGCGATTTACTTTTGCAAGAACATCTTTTGCATTTGATACAACATCTTCAACGATTCTGTTATCAATTTTTACAGGATTATTATTTTTATCGACATATATTTCTCTTATGTATTTATCAGTCACCGGACACATATTTTGAATTAAAAATGCCGCTTGTTTGCCAAGAACTTCTCCAAAGCGTATAAATTGACACCTATTATATCTCTGTATATTTTTATCATAAATTGCCTTATATTTTTCATATTTAGAGGATATAGGAACAAGCCATAAAATATCTGTATGTATTGTGTCTTTAAATGCAAAGAAACAGGGTCTGTCGGCGAGTTTACCGTCAACGGTCTCTTTGTTTTGCATAAGATTATGATTCGGAAAATCTTCATAGTAGTTATCTGATAAAAAACAAAATTGCCAGTTCACCATCAACTAAATCCTCTCAAACAGCCACATAGCCCTATCTAAATGATAGGGCTACATGAACGATATTTTTATCCCGGTCATTTATCAGCCGCATACCGGGGAGCGAACGATATTTTTATCCCGACCATTTATCAGCCGCATGCCGGGGAGCGAACGATATTTTTAATGTGTTAAGTCAATGCTGTATAGGTCAATTATATTTTATCATAAATAATATTTATTGTCAAGATGTTTTTGAAATTTTTATATTATTGATAAAACCCGCAGTCGCCGAAATTAATAACACCACCGTAAACACTACATTCACATATCAATTTAAAATCATTGCAACCAGTAATGTCTAAATCGATGTTAACGGGACTCGATGTTTTAGTCATAGGCGGAGATGTATAAATAATCTTACCATCATTTTCAATCCAAAATGTCCATGACCCATTTTGAGATGTTCCTGCCGATATATACGCTGTACCTTTAAATCTTGAATATTTCATGTTAAGAATAGTTTGAAAAGTTCCACTATCGCCATATCCAGTAGAATTAAAATAGTGCGCAACCGTGTATGTATTACCATAATTGTCGGTTTTTCCATTGCTGTTTTTAAAGTAGCTTTCACCACCACTTATATTTACTGCATCTTCCAATCTCAACGACGGATATTCCAACTTCCCGTTCATATTACCCAGATAAACCGTATAATTCGGACCGTCCCAGTACACTTCCTTACCAAGCGCGGTTGCCACAGCCCTGACTGGCAAATATGTCGTCCCGTTCACGATAAACGGCTCAACCGCGTTTCCGTTTGCGTCCGTAGGCTTGATTTCTTTATTGTCAACCACGATTCTTATATTGTTATACGCCGCTTTTATAGTTTTCTCAATCGGCGCGGCGAATACGTTCATCACCAGTACGCAAAGCAACGCGCAGGTTATAAACCCCGAAATAAATCCTCTTTTTTGATTTTGCATAAAACCTCCTAAAAATTTGTATTATATTATTTCTCAACGGTTTTTTCTCTGGGCGGTTGGTGCATAAACCGCCCAAAGAGTATTTCCGCCGAAAAACAACAAAAAGCCGTGCGTGACCAAACCCACACACGGCGCGAAAACACTCTTTTATAAATCAACGACGACAAAACATACTTGACTATATAAGCCAAATAGTATATAATATCATTGTCGAGTACGGGAGAAATTTCGATGTGTATGGTGCCGATTACACCTTATAACATGCCGTAAGGTGTTGAGTCCACTTTACGGCTGCTCGCATTTTGTTATTTCTCTGAAATCATTTTAGCATACGTTTATAATTTTGTCAATAGGAAAAAATAAAAAAATAACAGGAATTGTAATACCTGTTATTTCTTGTGTAGGGCGTGGCATCCTTGACACGCCGCCGACATAAAAACGCCGCAACGTCATAAAATGATGGATTATTATAAAACAATTTAATGTAATATTCGCGGCGCGTCTGGGACGCCGCGCCCTACTTAAACAAATCCGCCAATATTTCAAGAATCTTGAATCTTATCACATATTTGCTGCCCTTGTCCTTTTTTAATATATTTATCTGGTCGTTTGAATATCCCGCGACGGCAAGCTCATCCTCTATTTTTGAGCCGGACAAACATAACGGCGGGAATAATACGCACCACCAGTTTTTGCCCTCGCCTTCCCCGATGATTATCCTCAAAGACTGATATTTGCCCGACGGGAAAGTATAATCTTCGCCGTCTGAATCAGTATATGTTCTCTCAGGATATACTTCCACCGAAAGAATGGCTGTGACGCTATAATCATAGCCTTTTTGGTTTATATAATCTTTGGCTTTTGATTCTATATCTTTTAAGCCGTCCCGGATTTTTCCGGCGGCTTCTTTTGCGTCTTTGCAGTCCTGCGTGAGGTCGGCTATATCGCCGAGTATGTAATCCCTCACTTCAAGTTTTAAATTCTGGTC
>Ga0082212_10001757_pt1 | contig 31937 bp, 22 predicted proteins | sample TergutNt197P3_FD_71548 | JGI IMG/M metagenome (GOLD analysis project Ga0082212, IMG submission 71548) | Neocapritermes taracua P3 segment gut microbial communities from Petit-Saut dam, French Guiana - Nt197 P3 | ecosystem: Host-associated > Arthropoda: Insects > Digestive system > Gut ...
TCCGATCTGTTGAACGGAAATTCGTCCGTATCCCATCCAAGCAGGTAATCGCCTTGATTGGCGTCTATGCTACCTAGCATGCCGTTGACGGCGCATATGCGGATATCGTGCTGGAAGGTATGCCCGGCCAGCGTCGCGTGATTCGCCTCCAGATTCACCTTAAAGTCTTTATCCAAGCCGTATTGCCTGAGAAAGCCGATGGCTGTCGCCGAGTCGAAATCATACTGGTGCTTCATGGGCTCCTTTGGTTTTGGCTCGATGAGAAAGTCGCCGTCGAAGCCTATGCTGCGCCCGTATTCCACAGCCAGTCGCATCAGCCGAGCGATATTGTCCAATTCAAAGCGTACGTCGGTATTGAGAAGGGTTTCGTAACCTTCCCTACCGCCCCAGAATACATATCCTTTACCACCCAGCTTAACAGTGAGATCCAGTGCTTTTTTGACCTGAGCCGCTGCGAAACAAAAGACGTCCGCGGAATTGCTGCTGCCGGCGCCGTTCATGAAACGCGGGTTATTAAACATATTGGCGGTACCCCAGAGACAGCGGACGCCAGCCTCTTTCATTTTTTCCAACATATAATCGGTGATTACGTCAAGCCGGTGGTTAGTCTCGGCGATGTCTTCCGTCTCCGTCACGAGATCCAGGTCATGGAAGCAGAAAAAAGTTAAGCCTAGTTTCTTCATAAACGCGAATCCCGCGTCCACTTTAGCCCGGGCGTGCTCATCGGTGCCTTTCACTGTCCCGAAGCTCTTGTCGGCGGTACCCACACCGAACATATCGGCTCCTTCGGCGCCCAGATTATGCCACCAGGCCATAGCGAAGGGCAGGTGCTCCTTCATGGGTTTCCCTAGAATGACCTTATTTGCGTCGTAGTACTTAAACGCGAGTGGATTGGCGCTCTTCGCGCCTTCGTAGCGGATTGCGGGTATGCCTTTGAAATAATCCGGCATGACAACAACCTCCCCATTTATTGCGCATTTCTTGAAGCCATTATACCGTAAAGCGCTTGTTTTCGGAAGAAAAAAGAATTATGCTATGATAAGGATCAAGCGAATGTAAGACGAGGAGAAAAGCTCATGACAGACGATAAGAAACGCGGGTGTGTTGATCAAGCCGAAGCCCTCGTGGCACAGATGTCCGTCGAGGAAGCGGCGGGGCAGCTTTGTTTCCAGGCACCGGCTATCCCGCGCCTGGGCGTCCCCGCCTATGTGTGGTGGAACGAAGCCTTACACGGCGTAGCTCGGGCAGGGACAGCCACCAGCTTTCCCCAGGCCATAGCGTTGGCGGCGGCTTTCGATCCCGCGTTGCTTCAAAGCATCGCTTCTGCCATCGGTGACGAGGCCAGGGCGAAGTATAACTACGCGTCGGCTCGGGGCGATAGGGGGATATATAAGGGGCTGACTTTTTGGTCGCCTAATGTGAATATATTCCGCGACCCGCGCTGGGGGCGCGGGCATGAGACCTACGGCGAAGACCCGTATCTGACCGCCCGCCTGGGAGTGGCTTTCATCAAGGGCTTGCAGGGGGACGGGGAAACCATGAAAGCCGCAGCCTGCGCCAAGCACTTCGCCGTGCATTCCGGCCCGGAGGCGTTGCGCCACGAGTTCGACGCTGTATGCAGCAAAAAGGATTTGTTTGAGACGTATCTGCCTGCCTTTGAAGCCTGCGTGCGGGAAGGGGAGGTAGAGGCTGTCATGGGGGCGTACAACCGCACCTTGGGCGAGCCCTGCTGCGCGTCTCAGCTGCTGCTGGTAGATATACTGCGGGGCAGGTGGTGCTTCGAAGGCCATGTGGTATCGGACTGCTGGGCCTTAGTGGATATCCACGCTCATCACAAGGTGACCAAAGCAGTAGAGGAATCCGCCGCCATGGCGTTAAACGCGGGCTGCGACATGAACTGCGGCAGCGTATATGGATCGCTCATGGATACTTACAGGCAGGGGCTCATCACAGAGGAGCAGATCCGGATCTCCGCGGTACGGGTGATGGCGACGCGTTACAGGTTGGGCATCCTGGGGGAGGGAAGCGAATACGACGACCTGCACTTTGACGTCGTCGACTGCCCCGAACACAGGCGGCTGAACGTCAGAGCCGCTGAGGAAAGCTGCGTATTACTGAAGAACAATGGCTTGCTGCCGCTGGATCGGTCGAGCATAAAGAACCTGGCGGTCATCGGGCCCAACGCCGACAGCCGTATGGCGCTGAAAGGCAACTACTACGGCAACGCCCCCCAATATATCACCGTCGCGGAAGGGCTCCGGGATTACCTGGGGGACGATGTACGCGTTCATTACGCGGAGGGCTGCAAACTGACGGAGTCATGGATCGTGGAGCGGCCGGCCGACCTGTACGCGGAAGCCGCGGCTGCGGCTGAGCGCTGCGACGCGACGATACTGGTACTTGGCCTGGACGAGACCATCGAGGGGGAGGAAGCCCATAATGACAAAGTGCAGTTCGACGGGGATAAGGCCGACTTACTGCTGCCGGAATCTCAGCGGAAGCTGCTGAAGACCGTCCTGGATACGGGAAAGCCGGTGGTCGTCATCCTCATGGCGGGCAGCGCCATTGACTTACATGAAGCCCAGGAAGCGCCTAACGCGGGGGCTATACTCAACGCCTGGTACCCCGGCGCCCTTGGCGGGACGGCTGTAGCCAGGCTGCTTTTTGGCGACTGCTCCCCCTGCGGCAAGCTGCCGGTGACTTTCTACCGCTCAGCGGACGACCTGCCGGACTTCACCGACTACGCCATGAAGAACAGGACTTACCGCTACTTCGAAGGCGAGGTCTTATATCCTTTCGGCTACGGGCTGACCTACGGGGACGTCCGGGTGACGGCGGCGGATTTCGACCGGTCGGGCATGACCGTTGCCGCGACGGTGAAGAACAACAGTTCGGCCAAGACGAAGGACGTGATCCAGATCTATGTCGAAGCCCGATCGCCTTTCGCGCCACTTCATCCCCGTTTATGCGCTTTTATAAAGGAAGAGTTTCTCCCCGGAGAGGTGAAAGACATCCTGATCCCCATACCGGATGAAGCGTTTACGGTGATCGACGACGGCGGGGAGCGCGTATCCGGCGGGAGGGATTATATATTATACGTCGGCACGGGGCAGCCGGACAAACGCACCGGGCAGCTTACCGGGTTTGATCCCGTAGCCGTCCATGTGCGCCTGGACAGCGGAAAATAAAGGACCCCGGTTGGAGATGAGAGCATACAATATGTTTTATATAGAGACAAAAAGCACCGACCCGTATTATAACCTGGCCTTCGAAGAATACATCCTGAGAAATAAACGCGAAGGCGACTGGTTGCTGCTCTGGCGAAACGCTAACACGGTCGTGGTGGGCATGAATCAAAACCCTCTCGAGGAGATCGACGAGGGCTTCGTAAAGGCCCACGGCGTCGACGTGGTGCGCCGTACCACGGGCGGCGGCGCTGTTTACCATGACCTGGGCAACGTCAACTACTCGTTTATCACCGACGCGGGCGACGCCGAACAGCTATCCATGGAGCGCTTTACCGGGACAGTTTGCCGGGCGCTGGCGTCTATGGGCGTCGGCGCGGAGCCCACGGGGCGCAACGATATCACCGTACAGGGTAAAAAAATATCCGGTACGGCGCAAAGGCTGGACGGAGACCGGCTGCTTTGTCACGGCACCCTCCTGTTTAAATCGGATACAGACATGATCGCCGGCGCACTTCGGACGGACCCGGATAAGTACCGCTCTAAGAGCACAAAATCCGTGGCAAGCCGGGTGGGTAATATCAGCGACTATCTGCCGGGGGAGACTACGGTGGAGGACTTTATCGAAAAACTGCTGGCTGCCCTGACGGAGGAGCGGTTTACGCGGGCTGAGCTTATTTCCCGGGAAATAGAAGAGGTGGAACACCTGGCGGAGACGAAGTATAGGACCTGGGAGTGGAACTACGGCGCCTCGCCGCCTTATGACGCCGTCAGAAAGAAAGCCAGGCGGGAGGGCGGAACGCTGGAGATTTATATCAAAGTGGAAAAAGGGCAAATCGCGTCCGTCGGCTTTCGCGGTGATTTCATGGCCCGCGTACCGCTGCGGCCCCTGGAAGCCGCCCTGGCCGGACGCCCCTTCCGCCGCGGTGAAGTCGCAGGCTTGCTGGGGGAGTTCCCCATAGCGGACATGTTCGGCGGGATTACGGCGGAAGAAATATTGGAGGTCTTATTTGACTGAGCGGCAACCAAAACTAACGATATGGAACCGGACTTTCGTCTGCCTGTTTATCGCGCAGGCATTTATGTCCCTATCGCAGCAATCGGTGAGCATATTGATAGCCAGATACGCTACGGAATCCCTGGGCGTAAGCCCGGTAGTCATGGGCAACCTCGTGGGGATGTTTTTCGCGGTCTCCCTGGCCATACGCCCCATAGCCGGCCCTTTGCAGGCTAAGCTGAACAAAAAGAATCTGCTCATCGCCGTTTACTTCACCGGCGGGATCGTCAACCTCGGTTACGCGTTGTTCAATACTACGGCAGCCTTCGTCACGTTCAGGGCCATTCAAGGGATACAGTACGCCTTCATGGGCTCCCTCACCATGATCCTGGCGGTAGACAGCCTGCCCAGGGAGAAGATGGCTTCCGGCGTGGCGATGTACGGATTGGGCGGCATTGTTTCTCAAACCATAGGCCCAAATTTCGGGCTGTGGCTGAGGGATCTGGGCCCGAAGCTGGCGGAAGGGCCTGAAGGCGTGGCGCTGGGGTATAAGCTGGCCTTTTATTTCGCGACCATCATCCTGGCGGTGGCGGTGATCCCCCTCATGATGATCAGGTATAAGGAGACGGCTGAAAAACTCGTCAACAAAGAACCCTGGTATAAAACCATCTTCTCAAAGCATACGCTGCCCATGACGCTGGTCGTCGTCCTGTCCAATATCGCCACAGCGGGATACAGGAGTTATCTGGACCCCTTTGCCCAGGAAGCCGGTATACCGAATATTGGTTTATTCGCTACCACTACGGCAATCGTGATGTTGTGTACGAGACCGTTCAGCGGGAGGGTCATGGACAGGGTCAGCATGAAAAAGATACTCCCCATCGCTATGGCGCTGACCGCGGTTTCTATCGTCATGATCTCAAGCAGCAGGACGCTGCCCATGGTCCTGGCGGGGGCGGTCGTCGCTTCCATCGGGAACGGCTTCGTCATGCCGGGGCTGCAGGCCATGTGCATCCAGACGGAAACCCCCTCCCGACGCGCCGTCGCCAGCAATACGCTCTATGCGGGGGCGGATCTCGCCGGATGGGCGGGGCCGGTCTGGGGTAGCGTGGTGATCAATTATGCGAATTATTCTACGGCTATATTATCGGGGCTTATTCCGCTGGGCCTGGCGTTTATTTGCTTTTTCCTGTTTATGCCGGGCTTCACCCGCAGGAAAGCGGAGGTAGAAACGGCTCAATAAGCCATTATTTCAGCGCGAAACGGGCGCCCTTCAAGCCGTGCCGACCGGCAAATCTCGCCCGGGAGCCAAGCTCCCTTTCGATCTCGATGAAACGGCTCGCTACAGAACCTACGCCTGATTCGCGGACCGTGCCGGTCTTGAGCCCTACGGCGTAATCGGCGATATCGTCGCCCTCGCCCCGGGATGAACAGGGCATAACGCCGTAATTATTCTGATAGGCTAAATTAACCATTTCGAAAGCCTCTGTTATAGAGCCGATCTGATTGACTTTCAAGAGAACCGTGTTTGCCGCGCCGGCTTTGATCCCTTCCAGCAAGCGGGCGGGATTTGTGGTAAATAAGTCGTCGCCGACGACCTGGATATCAACACTTTTTGTGAAAATAGCGGTAGACTCATAGTCGTCCTCGGACAGCGGGTCTTCAATAATCACGAAGGGCCACTTCTTCGGCATGTCGATGAGAAATTGCAGCAACTCGTTTTTTGTACGGGGCTTCGCGTCGAATATACCCTCATAGCGCTGCGTCTCTTTGTTGAAATAGGTATCCGCCGCGATATCCCCCTGGATACCGATCCTGTCCTCATAACCGTGCTTGTTGATCGTCTCCGCCATGAGATCCCACAATTCCATATCGCTCTCGACGACGCCCGCGGGCACAGCCGAAGCGACGCGGCTCCTGAATTCGGAGCCATACTTGGATTTCAGCGCCGCGGTCCAGCGGGTGGTGATATCCCAAAGGGCGTAGCTGGCTTCGGCGAAAGAAGTAAACCCATAAGCCATGAACGTGTAGGATGGTTTGCCCGCGGCCGTTTTCCTATGGTCGCCGTAGCGGTCTGAACCGTTGAGGCAGTTCTCCCCGGGAACCGGTAGTACAAAGGAAGAAGCGCCGCCGATATGGGCGTATAACGGCACGTCCCTGGACGCCGCCCCGGCTTTCAATACCGCCGCGGAAACGGCTGCGACGGAGTTGCCGCCCAGGACGTCCTTCCCGATGTCGAGCATGACGCCGTCCACCTCGACCTGCCTGCCGGCGTCCATACCCATGATGGCGGGGGCGATTTTGGTTTCTATCGCCTCCACCGCGCGCAGGACGCCTTTGCCTTGGTATCTTTCGCCGCCATCGTAGGCAAAGGGGACTTCATGGCTCCCCACCGAGGAGCCGCCGACGCACAAGGCCCTGCCCACGGCGCCGTTTTTCGTCTTCACGATGGCTTCCACTCCTGGGAAACCGCGCCCCGTCTGGACTTCCTGGGCTCTTACACTAATGATATCTGATTTCATAATTATCCCTCCGTTATGATCGCTGTATAAACGCATTTCAACTTTATTGACATTTGTCAGCCGTCTTCATCCATGATGAGTATACAGTGCATATCGCCGACGCTGATATCCTGTATGGCGGCTATGCCTGATCCTGTCCGCCACAGGGCTTGTGAGGTATCGTGGGTCTTGACGGCTTTAAATAAGTCGACGCCTTTTTCTCTGGCTTCCCCGGCGGTATAGCCGTCCACCAGACCTCCGGTCAGATTGGTTATGCCCCGGGCGGTGGCCTCGGGATGAAAACGGCCGCCCGGCCCGTCCGTGCCGTCGGTGTCCACGGCGCCGATCACGACGCGCTTGCTGCCGTCGAGAACGATAGCCGCGGCGGTACTGAACTCCTGGTTAGTACCGCCTATACCGCTTTCGCCGTTGACGGTAGTGATGATTTCCCCACCTTCGAATAACGCGCAAGGCGGCTTGAACGGAGCGCCCGTGTTAGCGCTGTGCAAAGCGAGTTTGGCGACGTAGTGGCCTGTTGGAGCGGCTTCGCAGTGGGTGCTAGCGGTCAGCACATGGACGTCCAGGCCGAACTCCCTCGCTTTGGCGTAAGCCGCGCCGGTAGCGCTCAAGGAGTGGGGCATGACGCCAAATATCCTGCAGTTGAAGGTCTCATATTCCTCCCAGCCTACAGTACCGACTTTTGCCCCGTCGCTGAGCAGATAGTCGCGTATGGACCCGGGCAGCTTGTCCATTACCTCCCATTTACAGGCGATGGCTATCGCCTCGGCGTTCGTCGTACAATCCGGCCCGTTCGCCAGCCAGTTGTTTGTATGAATGAAGGTTTCGTACGCGCTCGCGTACTTGGGATCGGGTTTGCCTGGAGGCCCTATGCCAAAGAGATTCACGATTTGCGCCGGACGGAAAGCCCGCAGTACGCGCCCGCCGCGGAAGCGGTCGATTTGATTACGTATACAAGTGACGTCCTCGTTGGGCATGCCGGTGTCGATCAGGCAGAGCTGATTGAAGAACGTCACATCCTCTACGGTGATATCCCCGGCCGGCAGTACGGCTAATGAACTGCAGCCGTTACCCATCGCCGTGATCACCAGGTCATTTTTCGTGAGCTTAAGCGCCGCCGCCATATCCAGCATCCGTTGGCAGGTGTTGACGCCATGGGCGTCCGGCACCGGGTGGCCGCCAAATGCAACCTCAACCCTGTTCGTGACGGTAAGGTCCCCGTGCTTGCCCAGAGCGAGCCCTCCTGTGAGACGGTCGCCGAGCACGTCTTCCAGAGCCTTGACCATATACAGTATCCCTTTACCCACCGCGAAAATAAATATTCGGTCGATCATATCCAGGTCATATACCGCGGGGCCGCTTCTCGGGTCGCCCCCGGGCTCCATATCCCTGCAATCAAAGATCAGCTTGTTATCTTTGACGGACGCCAGCTTAAGCGTATTGTTGTAGGGATTACCCGCGGACAGCCCCGCTTCGATGATGTCGGCAACCATTTTTCGCCCCGTGACGTTGCCGTGGCTGGTTAGATCCTCATAGTTAATGATTCGCATATCAACCGTCCTCGTCCATAATAAGTATACAATGAAAATCCGCCACGCCGATATCCTGAGCGGCGGCTATGCCCGATCCTGTGCGCCAGAGGGCTTGGGAGGTATCGTGGGTTTTGACGGCTTTAAACAAATCGACGCCTTTCTCCCTGGCTTCCCCGGCTGTATAGCCGTCCACCAGGCCTCCGGTCAGGTTGGTTATGCCCCGGGCGGTAGCTTCGGGATGGAAATCCCCGCCCGGCCCGTCCGTGCCGTCGGTGTCGACGGCGGAGATTACCACGCGTTTATTGCCGTCGAGCACGATAGCCGCCGCGGCGCAATACTCCTGATTCGTACCGCCGACGCCGGTTTCCCCGTTTACCGTGACGATGAGTTCTCCCGTTTCGAGCAGAACGCAAGGAGGCTTGAACGGCGTCCCGGTATTGGCGCTGTTCAACGCGAGCTTTGCGATATAGTGCCCTGTGGGGCCGGCTTCGCTTTGTGTGCTTGGGGTCAGGAATATCGTTTCCAGCCCGTATTCCTTCGCTTTGGCTGCCGCGGCGGCGGTGACGCTCATGGAATCAGGCATGTTGCTGAAAATTCTGCAGTTATAGGATTCGTACTCTTCCCAGCCAAGAGTCATGTTATTTTTCGCTCCGGTAAGTAAATAATCCTGAATTGATTCGGGCAGCTTCTCCAGGACATTCCACTTCCTGGCAGCCGCGAGCGCGCCTTCCACAGTCGTGCTGTCGGGCCCGTTTGGCAGCCAGGTATTACCCTTGATGAAGCCTTCGTAAGGGTTGGCATATTTAGGGTTATATCTGCCGGGAGGCGCCACGGCATAGAGGTTAACGATTTGCGCCGGCCGGAAGGCGCGTAGTACGCGGCCTCCCCGGAAGCGGTCGGTCTGGTTGCGCAGTAAGGTGACGTCCGCCGTCGGCATCCCGGTATCGATCAGGCAGAGTTGGTTCATGTACATGATATCTTCGATCGTGATATCGCCGGCCGGGAGCGTCGCCAGCGAACTGCAGCCGTTGCCCATCGCCGTGATCACCAGGTCGCGCTCTGTGAGCTTTAGCTCCGCGGCCATATCCAACATTCGCCGACAAGCGTTGATACCGGATTCATCCGGTACCGGATGGCCGCCGAACGCGGCTTCGACCTTGCTCGTAACGCTTATGTCGCCATGCTTGGCGAGGGCGATACCGCCTGTGAGATGCTCGCCCAGTATGTCCTCCAGGGCTTTTACCATATACAATATCCCTTTGCCGACGGCAAAGATGAATATTCGGTCGAGATCGCTTAGATCATATACCGCCGGGCCGCTTCTCGGGTCGCCCGCCGTCTCCATTTCCTTGTGGGCAAAAATTAATTTATTCTCTTTGACGGACAGAAGCTTCAACGTATTTTCATAGGGATTACCTGCCGAAAGCCCTGCTTCGACGATATCGGCTACTATTTTGCGCCCTTTGACATTACCGTGGCAGGTCAGATCCTCATAGTTGCTGATTCGCATATCGTTCCCTCATTATTATCCTTCGCCTTAGTCCAATTATAACAAAGAAACGTGATTAGGATAAAGGATCGAAATTCCTGAGTGGATAGACGCCGGAGAGGTCGACGCTGCCGGCGAAGCGGGATTTGGAGCCCATTTTATGTAAATGAATGTTTGACCCGTCGTGGGCCACGCCGTAACCGAAGCCGCAGTCGCGCCCGGTGCGGAAGTTCCTGAATAACGAGTCCATACCCCCCGACCACTTCTGCTCGACCCAGGTCATGCAGTATACGTCGTCCCGGAATTTGATATATTCGCAGGGCGAGCTCCATACGGCGCCGCCGGCGCGGTTGGCGGGCGTCCCCGGTTCCGAGTTGTTGATGATGGTCCAGGAGTAGGAGTGGGGGGCGTTGTAGATGTGGATGGAGCTCATCTGATCCGAATAGGTCTGCGTATAGGCGCGCCCCACGAGTTCGTCGGTGAAGCCATGACGGAAAATACGCGTAGGCGTTACGCCTTCCGTCTGAAAAATACCGAAATGGTAGCGAGGCTCCGGGTCATGGATATCCCACTTCGTACCCATCGTGCTGGAGATGCAGGTAGCTAAGCCGTTCTTGAAGTCAAGAGCAAAGACGAAATGGGCGGGCCAATCCAAGCCCGAACGGAAAAAAGCGAATACGATGAAGCCCTCGTCGAGTTCCGTCGCCCGATATGGCTCGGGCCGCCAGTCTTCACCGCCTTCGACGCGGTACTCCAGTTCCGTGACCGACTTGAAACGCATCTCCACAGCTAAGCCGTCGTCCCCGCGGAACGCGACGGTCTTACCGACGCAATACGCGCTGTCGTCCAGGATGTGGGCTGAGGCCATCATCAGTTCCCGGGACTTGTCGATGGTGAAAATAATGGCGTTTTCCTTCGCTTTGACGATATCCTCTTTCGTCAGTTTTTTCGTCATGACGCTGGGGCGGTAAGCGTATCGCGTGCCTTTGGCGGAGAAATCATAACGGCTCTTGGCGAAGTTGGAGAGTTGATCCCCTTTATCGTTGAAATCAAAGAATGTAGAGAGGCGCCCGAGATATCTCCCGCGGCCTTGATAGAGTTCGTATTCGAAGGCGTCGCTTTCGTCGATGCCCATGGTGACGCCGACTTTCTTCATGCTGAAGATATCAAAAACTTCCACCGTCAGCCGCCCGGAGTATTCCACTTCGCCATAACAGTGTATGTATGTGTTATCGTCGATCTGCAGGAGGTCCGATACGAAAGTCAGGACGTCGCCCCCATCCGGCGTATCAAGCTCTACAAATGTCGAAAAGAGGGCGGACGTATAAGTGGTCAGCCATTTTTTGCCCCGGTCTTCCTTCCATTTGATCATGGCGTTCTCAAGCTGCAGGCTGAGCTTCGCGCGATTCTCCGGCGGGTTTTTGCCTGGTTCTTCTACATAACCGAAGTAATACTGCCGCTGGACCTCGCGGTTGATGAAGATCGGCTGCTTGCTCATCTCCGTAACCGGGATAAATGTTTGCGTCGTATCAGGCGGCTGACCTTCGTAGTCGATGAACCACATCTCAAACGCCGTTACGATCGACGTTTTCCAGTCCACGATGACCGTATAACCGCGTTTCGTACCGGGGATCATATGGGAAAACAAAGTAATCTCTTTCATGGATTTTGCGCCGTAATCGCAGGCAACGGCTTCTCCGCCGTTTTCCTTCAATGTGAGCTTCGTGTCGGATTGAAATTCATACTCCAGAGCGGGACCGGCGACAGGGAGCTTATCCAATACAATCTTCAGCTTTTGTCCCGACAAGCGTCCGCAAAAGCCCGAGACGCTTACCGGAGGGGCGCTTTTCGCAAGGACGTCTTCGACCTGCTTTTTGTTGAGATTCGTATAATTCAGCCGATACATAATGATCCTCCTTTGCCTCTTCGATTCGTTGATATGTCAATCATATGATGATAAAAAGCGTCTCACGCGAATATTTCCTGATCAAACTCCGGAAATTCGCCGTATGCGCCGATCATCTTAACGCCGGACTTGGTAAAGGCGCAGCCGACCGTCAGCATGTGCTCGTAATCCTGAAGCATGACAAATCGCTCGCAGCCTTCCGGCATATAAAGGCGCGAATTGGCGTGCCCTATGATATCCACTAAATAAATGCCGGCTTTGACCTTAACATATTTCGCGGGATATTCTGTGAATTCGCTTTCTCTGGGCGACCAGGACGCCCGGCACCGGTCGGCGTTAAGATAAACATTATCGGTGAACTTGTCGCAGCCGACTACCCAGCGTACGCCTGTCCCGGTCATCTCGTCGGTGAAACCATGGGCCGCTTTCGGCGCTCCGCCGCCGATAGAGCCGAAGACATACCCCTCGGGCAGGATAAGGGTCGCCTGCCCCCCGCCGAGTTCTATTACCGCCATATGATCGTCGAAGCGCACGAAATAGGTATCCGCTTCGATTTTCAGGCATTCATAATGGAAGTTGCGCGCCCCGTTGCCGGTATCGAAGGACAGCTTTTTCTTGCCGGCGAAAGCCATCGTATATTTTCTATCGCCGGCGTCGACGACCAGGATTTTATTCTTAAGATCGTAGTTGTGGGCAAATCTGTATTGGTCGACGCCGTATTTCGCGCCGTTATTAGAATAATTCATCAGGGATCCTCCTCTCAATCAACGTTGCCGGCTCAGACGACATAAGGGTTAGGCGCGTTCAGGAACGCGGGGTCAAGCTCTACGGGATTACCAAAAGCCCCGAACAGTATATTGGTGGGGACCGGTTTGCCGTCCGCCATCGTGGTTCCGAAGGTACGGCCGACGTGATACATGCGGTCGTAGTTTTGCAGGAAAGCCATGTTATTGCTGCGGAACCTGTTCGTCTCCCAATCGATACGCTCGCTGTAGACTTCGGTCAGGACGAAGAAATACATATTATCTTTGATTTTGATATAGCAAGCCGGCTCGTCCGACGAGGGCGTATTATTAACGGGGCTCGAGAGGCTTTGCCTGGCTAAGCTATGCCGGGGCAGGGCGATCCGATAATAATTGGCGCAGTAATAGGAATGCTGGGTAAACATTTTCGGCCGCCAGTGCCATTCTACCGTAGTCCCGATCAGGTCGGAGGTAAAGCTATGGCGATGAAAAGGCAGCGCCTCGCCGTCGACGCGGATCGCGCCGAAATCATAGTGGCTGTACACAAGCAGCGGATACTTCGGATTGACGCCCGTCCTGCAGATGAGCATAGTAACCAGGCGCTGCTCCAGATCGATGACCCAGGTGTGCCCCGCCCGGGGATTTGAGCCGCCGATCTCATAACGTAGCATGTAGGTCGTGTCATCCGCCTTTAGGCATTTATATGATTCACTTTTTGGCGCCTCTCCGGCTACATTCCAGGTCAGCGCGTCTTTCCCGGTAAATTTCATTTCGTAATCGTAACCGTCGTCCATGACAAAGAAGAAACTCTCGCCTTCCAACTCATAACAGGGGGGCTGTGTGAATTGGTTGATACTGTACTCTTTCCTTGGATAATCCCTGAGATTCAACGCTATCATCTCCTGTCTTTTGAATTCTGATATTGGTTGAGCCAATCATATCAGAAAACACGCTTTATCACCAGAATTATGATAATGCTCCGGCAGTAATATCGCTTGCGGGTTCTTGGCTCGTTTAGTATAATCAAATAGAAGGCATTTCAAAATGCTCTTCAGGTTTATCTGAGGAAAGAAAGAGAAGGAGCGATTTTATGTCAAAACGTATTGTTGTATGTCTGAGCGTTTTCCTGGTGTTTGCTATGCTATTCGCCGCTTGCGGCGGAGGGGGCAGCAGCAGCGGCGGGAGCAGTAGCAGCGGCGGCGGCGGAAGTAGCAGTAGCGGTGGAAGCAGTAGTAGCGGTGGTAGCAGCGCCGGAGGCAGTAGCGCCGCAGGTGGCGGGACCGGCGGTGTAGCGACCCATTCGCTTGATGACTTTGTATCATATAAAGTCGGCGTAACGCAATGGTTGGGGAGATTTATGCAGGGCCTGTCCCCGACTGAGAGCTGGCTTGCCTGCGACGGGGTTTTTGACTCGATTCTCAGGGTCGACCCGGCGTCAAGGCAAATCGTTTCCGACTGCCTTGAGGACTGGTATTATTTGGACGACCTCACATTCAACATGAAACTGAAAGAGAATATCTATTTCAGCAACGGCGCGCACGCCACGGCGGAGGACCTGCTTTACAGCTATACTGCAATCCTTGACCGTAACTCAACGCAGGAATCTTCTTTAGGGCCGATCATCTGGGATCAGTGCAAAGTCCTTGATGAGTATACTGTGCAGTTTAAATGGGAGAGGCCCTGGCGCGTCATGGAAAATATAATGATATACCTGCTATGCAAAGAGTGGTCCACGTCTCTTGCCGATGGCTGGGAAGACTTAGCGTGGTACTACCCCGTAGGCAGCGGTCAATATGAATGTACACAATTCGCGTCCGAGGATATCATCATCATCCGCGCGCGGGACGACTATTGGAACGTGGCGGAAGTTGGGCCGGTATATGTAGACGAATGGATCATCCAGTTCTACAGGGATCCCGCGACGATGTACATGGATCTCGAAGTTGGCGAATTACAGTTAGCGATGGTCGCCGCTACCGATTACAGCAGATTTGTCCATCAAGGCGGGCCGGAGGATCTTGATATGTTCCTGCTTCCCACCGGCAGCGTCATGTTCTGGAGCTTCGGTTTCCATGACCGTGAAGAATGGAATGATAAGCGCCTCCGCGAGGCTGTAGCGATAGGCATGGACTGGGATCAACTGGGTTTTGTCTGCTTCCAGGATCAGTTTACACCTGCCGATTCCATATTGCCTCCGCGCAATCCGTACTATTTCTCGCCCGGTAAGTATGAATATAATCCTGAAAGAGCCAAGCAGCTTCTAAATGACGCCGGTTATGGCCCGAATAATCCGCTTAAATTGTACACCGTACTGGGAGATTCACCGATGTATAAGAGTTTGGGCGAAAACGCGCAGTTCCAACTTGGACAAATCGGTATCGATATTGAAGTGGTATTCATGGATACGGCGTCCGCTATCCAGATATGGAATACCGGCGGCGGCAACGACTTCTTCTTCTGGTATCGGATTACAGGATCGGCGACAGGCGACGCGTGGGAAATCTTATCCGGCACTACCCTTGAGTCAGGTTCGACGGTCACACGGGTATATGACCCCTACTTCAGGCAACTCTGGTTTGATATGGCTTACAACACCGACCCCGCCATCTATGGCCCGGTAATCGAAGAAATTCAGCAGTATTGTTTTGATGAGATCATCTACGTCCCGTTCGCCAACCACACGATCACCATTGGCTACGATAAAACAGTATTCTCGGAAGAGCAGCTTCGGAAATTCTGCTATGGGATAAATATGTATCAACTTGGCGAACTTGGCGCTTTATCCGCTTGGGATTAATAAGGGACAATCACTGGGACCGGACTCCTGATTCAAATTCAATACCGTTGTCGTACAGCATAAGCCGTCTGTAAGAAGGCGGCTTATGCTGTACAAACTAAAGGAGGAAGCGCGCTTTGTTAAAATACACGTTGAAACGTATCTTGTGGATGATTCCGGTCATGCTTGGCGTAATCGTTGTCGTGTTTTCCATCGCTTATTTCAGCCCGGGAGACCCTGTGTTGAACATACTTGGCAGCGGCAACTATACCCCTGAGAGTTATGCCGCAAAAGCGGCGCAGCTTGGTCTTGATAAAGGTTACTGGGAGCAGTTAGGCACTTATATTTGGAATTTGGTGACCAAAGCCGATCTGGGCAGATCCTACCTGTCGAATATCCCTGTTTCTGATGAACTGGCTAATCGTATCCCGGTAACTGTACGATTGAGTTTGTTGGGAATCGTGGTGATGATGTGCATAGGTCTTCCCTTTGGCATCATATCCGCATTAAAACAATATGGCCCTATTGATTTTCTCGTGACTTCCCTTTCTCTGGTCATGGCTGCTATGCCCAATTTTGTATTGGCGCTCCTGTGCGCCCTTTTTTTTGGCGTCATTCTCAGATGGCTTCCCGTCACGGGCATCAGCACCTGGAGGCATTGGATCATGCCGATTTTCTGCGCAGCCGGAGGCGGTATCGCCGTTTTCACCAGAATGACGCGCACCACCATGCTTGAGGTCATTCGGCAGGACTATATCCGCACGGCCAGGGCTAAAGGGCTGAAGGAAGGCGCCGTCGTACGCAAGCACGCCCTCAAAAACTGCATGATCCCTCTTACTACGCTTATCGGCGCCTTTATCGCTACTATTTTTTCCGGATCGATCATTGTAGAAACGATTTTTAACATACCCGGCATGGGGACATATTTGCTGCTTGGGATCATCGGGCGGGACTATCCTATTATTACCGGCTCGATATTTGTCATATCCCTTCTTGTTTGTACGGTGAATCTGTTTGTAGACATCATCTACACCTTCATCGATCCGCGCATCAAGGCTCAGTTCATCACGTCGCAAAAGAAGGCTGAGCTCGTAAGCAAGCTGACGCAGACGAAGGGGGTGGAATCGAAATGATGTCATCCAAAGAGAGCGTTGGCCGGAATAAACCCGCGGTTGATTCGGTTACGCCCATGAAGAAAAAGAGCATGTTGGGTGAAATCGCCAGGAGATTTACCCGAAACAAACTCGGGATAGTCGGGTTATGTATTGTAGTAATCCTTGTTGCGTTTATCTTGTTGGCGCCGTTCATCACGACCTATGATTATGCTTTCCAGGATTATCGGAACAGGTTCGCCTATCCCAGCGCGAAACATCTTATGGGGACGGACAACTTCGGCAGGGATATCTTTACGCGCCTTCTCTACGGCGGTCGTATTTCCCTGTTGATATCGTTGGTATCCGTCGTCCTTTCAAATTTTGTTGGCATTACCCTGGGGTCGATCGCCGGATATTTCGGCGGGAAGATTGATCTTGCCGTCATGAGGATATTGGATATTCTCATGGCTATCCCTTCGCTCATCATGGCGATTGCCATATCGTCTGCGCTGGGCGGAGGGACGTTTAATACGATACTTGCGGTATCCATATCGGGTATCCCCTACAGCATGCGCATGACGCGGTCGACGATTTTATCCGTTAAGACCAACGAATATGTAGAAGCAGCCAGGGCGACCGGCTCAAGGAGCTTTCGGATTATTATTAGACATATTCTGCCAAACTCGTTCGCGCCTGTGCTTGTGAGCGCGACGCTCCTGATCGGTACCAATATCATGTCGATATCAGGCTTGAGTTTCATCGGTCTGGGCGTGCAGCCGCCTACCCCCGAGTGGGGCTCCATATTGGCGGCGGGGCGGGAGTTCCTCAGGGACTTTTGGCCGATCATCGTGTTTCCGTCCCTTTGCATCTTCCTGACGGTATTTGGGTTCAACCTTTTAGGCGACGGGCTCAGGGACGCCATCGACCCGAGGCTTAAAGACTGACCACACAAAACGTCAGGCAAATCAACGGTTTATAATAATAAAAGGAGGGGCATCATATGGATATATTTCAATTAAATAACTACAAGCAGGGCGCCATCGATCAATACGACTTTCCCCAGAGCTACGAACTGGCCGGACAGAGATTCGAGTTCGCCATGGACGACGGTATCGACTACGCGATCAATTTCATCGACAGGCAGACCCTGGAATGGAATTACGAAAACGAAAGCCCGCAAAAAGCTTCGTATCTATGCGTTAAAGGCGACAATACAACATATCTGGTCAGCTATGAACTTGAAGGTACGGCTTTACGCACAAATCACACCTGGGTCATCGATCTGGAAAACGACCTCGTGACCCGGGTGCTGGCGGTCATCGGCGACCATCCGAAGTATGAGTATGTAATCAGGCCGAAGTATGAGTTCGGCGCGATCAAACGGGAAGGCGCGGAGCTTAAGTTATACCCCCGTCACGGCTATACTTCCGATCTGGTGGGAAATATCGTACAGTGGTACTACGGCAGCGAAATGGTCACGGTGCACGCCTATTATTGCACCAATTATTATCGTATCACCTATCCGCCGGAGAGGGCCGCGTCCCGTACCTTCAACGAAGCGCTGGCGAAGATACCTTCCTCCGACGAGCCGACGGCGTACATCAAGATCAAGGAAGGCATGTACCTGTTTTCCCTGACGGAATCCACCAGCGAAAAAATCCTTCAGGGCGAAGGATTCATCCATCGCAGCAATACGATGGCATTTATCCAGAACTACAAACGCGTGTATCAGGTGGGCAGGTCATTCGGAACGACCATGGCGGACGGCAAGCCGAAATCGCTGCATAAAACCTTCGGCGCCTTCGGGAAAGTTTTAAAGGATCCGCCGGAGTATATCGCGAAGCTGCTGACGGATCCGAATCCGTATATCATATAACTCTTTTCGGACTGACGCCGATAAACGAAAACGAGGAGCCGGACTTGACCCCTCGTTTTTTTATTGGGATTTTATCGATTTAAGATACAGATCACTTTCCGATGACGCCTGTTACCATGGTCAGGAAGCTGTTTGCCGTCCAGGGGCTCCAGGGCCAGGCGTCGGCCTGGATGGGCGGCCTCTGCTGCTTGGCTTTCTCGCCGTTGTGCTTGTAGTAGTTATACGGCGCGTAACCCAGGATGATACCTTCGCGGCTCACATGGTCGCAGAAACGACGGGCGACGATATCGGCTTCTTTCTGCTTGCCGGCGGCTTGCAAGCCGACTGATATAATCATGTTTTGCGGCCCTACGACGCGCCCCAGTACGAAGGATACGCCGAAGGTCTGATTCTCGCTCTGCATGTTTTCCGACGCCAGCCCGATATGGGTCAGCCACTGATCTTCAGCGACCATCTTCTCGGCGACCTTGTCGATGATATGCTGCGGCAGGCGTTTGCCCAGCATGATGGGCTGGAAGTCCGAGAGGCCCAGGGAGTCCACAGGCTTGCCGTTTACCTTCGTGACGAACTTCTCCCCGTCCCAATACTCGTTGACGATGGTGTCGCATAGTTTCTTTGCCCTGTCCGCCCATTCGGCGGCTTTATCCGCATAGCTGAAGGATTTCTCCGCCAGCTTAGCGATGGTTTCCATAAGTAAAACCAAAAACGCGTTGGCGCAGGGGTCCACGGCCGGGAATCCGTCCCTGAACTGGGAGGAGTCGTCCCAGCCTGAGTCGCCGGGGCCATATACGACGATCACGTCGTCGCCGAAGCCGGCGTTGTGATAAGTGAGCCAGTAATCCGCCCATGCGCTCATCTTCGGGTACATGCGCTCCGCCTCCGCCTCAGTGATGAAATCATCGCCGAGCTTGCGGAAAAGATAATCCGCCGCGAAGCTCTGGAAAGCGCACTGATGCCCCGACATGGGCGGGTTGTTGTACGACATCATACCGGGAAGCCGCCCCGTGCGCTCGTCCTGATACAGGAACATAACGCAGATCAGGCGCCAGGCTTCTTCGGGGTCGTTTAGCATCGCCATGGCGTTGTAGCTTTGCTGCCAGGGCGCCGCCGTACATGTCCAGGCGTTCTGGTACAGGATATGGGGTTGTTGGAAGTAACCGATGGCTTTCGTGCGATGGCTCCAGACGATCCACTGGGCGTACCTGGCCATTTCCTCATAACCGGGCGCGGGGTCCCGGTATATACCGGCAAACTCCTCGAATTCCCTCCGGTTATTTTCTACGAGTTCGTCGAAATCCTCATACTCGCCGAAGGGAAGGAGACGATCCCTGTAGTCGTGGACTGCGGCTTCAAATTCCCCCGTCTCGGCGTCCGGCAAAAAGTCGATACGGACCAGGGAATACTCGTTCTTTTCTTCATCGAATATCGTGGTAACGTTATAATTGCCGGAAATCGCCTTGAAAAACAGTTTCCCGTAGTTCCCGAATTCACCTTCCCAGCCGCTTCCGTCGGCCAGGGCGTAGAGCCCCCGGCAGCAGGCGGCGCCTTTGCCGGAGGCGGAGCGGAGCTCCAGCCGCAAGCCCGCGTTTTCGCCCCGTATGCGGAAATGGGAGCGGTCGGTGAGCGCCACTTCCACTTCGGCGCAGCAGGCTTCCAGTTTGACCGAGGCCTCGTCGGCGAAATAGGTATACTTGACCGGCGCCCCGTTGACCGTCAGCTTCATATCGAAGAGGAAATCGGTGAGGCTCAGCCAGGTACCGGTCCAGTTGTTGCCGATCTGCAGCTGCCCCAGTTTGTAGAAATCTTCGCTGATAAACGTATTGGAGCCGCTCCTGGCGAAAGAACAGCGGATTAAGTTATATTTTTCATCAGTGCCAAACATACGCATGACCCTCACCCTCCTTAAAGTACTTTGTGCGCCAGCGCGATAAGCGCGGCGGCGTAAAACGGGCACGCGACGCCTTCCGCTTCTGTGCGTTTCAGGGCGTTCAGCGCGATTTCCTTAGCGGCGGCTTCTTCCCCCGCGTCAAATAATCCCCCGACAAGCATAAGCCCTACGGCGCTGCCTGCTACGTCCTGGTCGAATTTTGCGGTCAGCTTGCGGATGATTTCTTCCGGAAGCCGGCTGCCCAGAATGATCGGAACCAGCGACAGGAACTTGTCCGGTCCGGAGGCCTCGCCGGAATACGCGTTTTTGCCGACGAAGTCCTCGCCGTCCCACAACTCGGCGATCAGCAGCGCCTTAAGCCGTTTCGCGTATGCTTCCCACTTGCGCCCGGCGGCGACGTCATACTCCAGATGGGTCAGCTTACCCATCATTTCAGCCGCGAGAATCAAATAAGCGTTCAGATCCGGCGCCAGCACAGGCTCGCCCGCTTTGAAGAACTCCGGCGGCCTTTCCAAACCGCTCTCGAAGCGGTAGGCGTAGAAAGCGAGCCCGTCTTCGTCCGCGGTGCGTTCTTTCACGCATTTTCGGGCGACGGCTTCCAGGGCGTGATAGATCCGGTAGATCTCGCCTCTGGAGTCGTTAAGCATATTGTCTTCATACAGCCTCGCCACTGCCGCAGCGGCTGCCGGCGGCAAATCCATGGGGCATGCGAGGATCATGTTTACCGCTTTGGCCGCGTCTTTGAACGCCATCGACGCGACGGACATCAATACGTTCGTCGTGTATCTGGAATTATACTTATTCTGTACGACGACTTCGTTTTGCCCGTCAAGCACCCGGTGGCATAGCCATAGCGGATAAGCCAGCTTTGACTTAAGCCCGTCCCACTCGGCGGGCATGTCCGCCAGCCCGCTGATGAACGTTTGAAAATCGGCGGCGTTCTCGGCGGCGCATTCGTCAAGGGTTTTCGTGATCGCCGGCGCGTCGGTATCGTCGGGAAGATCGAAGGCGTACAAATCAAAACTTCCGTCCTCCGGATCGACATATACCACCGGGGCGACGCCGTGGCGCTTATGGATCATCCAGGAAGTGTCGCAGGAGATCTTACCCTTTCCCGCCGCGAACAGATAGCGGAATCCCCCGGCGGAAACGACAGTGCCTTCCAGTTTATTTAGGCCGGACGTGCCGGGCGCGTCTTTGATTGAATTCAACCGGATCGCGGTATCTCCCGTAATCCGTATTGCTTTGGCTTCTTTGTCGATAGCGAACCTGACCTTCGCGCCCTTCTCCGTCGTCAGCTCCAGGAACGCCTCCGTGGCGGTATAGGTAAACGCTACGGGTTCGCCGTTCGCCAAGGGCTCGATTTTCATCGTACCCGGCAGCCCGCTCCCCCCCATATTTAAGAAGCCCCCAACGACCATGGGGGCGCCGGCAAGCCAGAGCTCGCCGTCACGTTCGATGATGATATGGTTGGTTTCGCGATGCCCGAACCCGAACCTGGTCATGATCGGCTTGATATCCATCTGTTCCGCTCCCTTCTATGATTCCTTGCTCTAAGACCATGTAAGCTTTCTGCTGGACTTATATGCCCAGTAAGTAAACACGACGGTGACCGCGACCAATATCATACCCAGATAGTGCGAAAGCGCGTAACTCCCGGTGACGTCGTAAGTATAGCCGATGAGGGGCTGGCCAAAGGACATGACGAGGTTCATGCTCACCGAAAGCAGCACAAAGATCCGGGTATAGTCCCGGGAACCGTAGACCGTGTGAACCAACAGCGGCATCGCCACCGAGGAGATCGTGAGGAAATTCCCCGCCAGCAGTGCGCCGGCGAATAATGACGGCATATTCCCGGCGCCAATCCTCAGCAGGATCAGGGAAGCGAGAGTCAGGCTGAGATTGAAGTAGATCATCTTCATGCCGCCGAATTTGTCGTTGATCAAACCGAGGATTACTTTGATCGCGACATTCCCGACCATACTCAGGGAAGACAGGACCGCCGCTACCGTGGCGGCCAGGCCGATGGACGCGCCATAGGCGGCCAACAGATGGGAATACCCGGCAAAGTATCCGATAATCGCGGATACGACGAGCATCAGGACAAATGAAAATGAACGAACGGCTTCCTCCCGGGAAGCCCCTTTTACCTGCTCGGCCGGGGCAGCCTCCGCGCCCTGCTCCTCATATCCATAAGGCTGAAGGCCTCTGTCCGAAGGTTTCAGGTCGATAATGAAGATCAGGAAAGGGAGGATAATCACGCAGGCGATCGCGGCGTTAGCCACATAGGCGAACCGCCATCCGTAGCTCTGGATGATCCACGCGAGGATAGGGTTCATGATCGCGCCGCCTATACCGGAAAAGGTCATAGCGAGCCCCACGGCAAAACCCCGCCGCTTGATGAACCAGTTGCTGAGGATGATAGGGGGCATAACCAAGCCGACCGTAGGGGAAAGTATCCCCAGAACCGCGCCCGCGACATACCACTGCCAAATATGATTAAACGTGCTCATCAGAGCGGTGATTACCATGGTGAGGGCGAAGCCGCCCGCGATTAAAAGGCGGAAATTTACTTTTTCCAGTATCTTGTTCAACTGAAACATAGCGAATACCATAAAGACGCCGCGGATGCTGCCGTAAAACGTAAACTCGCCCATGCCGAAACCAAGATCCCGGGTGATGGGGACGAAATACTGGCCCGCGCAATTAGCCGTGATACCGATGCTTAGAGACAGGGCGCAGCATGCCGCCAATATGGCCCAGGCGTAGTGCTTGTTCTTTATCATTTTCGCTTCCTTCCCTCTCTATCGCGCAACGAATCCGTGTTGATTCATTATAACATATAAGACGAAAATATTGTCGAAAAGGTGTTGACATACCAGGATTTAAATTATAGTTTTGGATATAGACTTTTTCTAACCTCTATACTTATTATTAATGGTTCCACAGTCTGCAGTAAAGTGCTACTTAATTTAAGGGGAGGTAATCAAAAAATGAAAAAAAGCACAAGAATTATTGCCGTAATCCTTAGTCTGACCATGTGTCTGTCGTTATTGGCAGCCTGCGGCGGCGGTGGGACTCCCGCGCCCAGCGGCGGCGGCTCGACTTCGTCAGGCAGCAGCGACTCTTCACGTTTTGACTCCAGCGGCGGCACGACCACCGGGCCAAGCGCGGCGACGCCCGTATCGGAAGGCGCCAATCTCGCGGATCATATCGACATCATCATCAACGATACGCAGATAACAGTGCTCAACCCCATGCTTCCTGCGGGATCGGGCGGCCCTTCCATGTGGACTTACAAATTGATCCATGACTTTCTGGTAGATCAGCCGTCGCCCGGCGTTCTTGAACCGATGTTGGCGACCGAGTGGTCTACGGACGATTATACGACGTACACGTTAAAACTGAGAGACGACGTCTATTTTCATAATGGAGAGAAATTTACTGCCGAAGACGTCATATGGACGGCTCAGTACGCGAAGGATAACCCCAGCGCTCCGCCGAACGGCACCTGGCGCTTGATGGAGTCGATCAGGGCGATCGACCCGTATACTGTTGAGGTTGTATTGAACCAAATGTACATCGACTTTCTCAGCGATTTGTCGGGGGGCATGTCCGGCATACTCAGCAAAAAAGCCTACGAAAACAATCCTGAGGATGCGTCCTGGGGGCAGATAGGAACGGGGCCGTATAAAGTAACCGCTTTCTCATCCAACGACTATTGCACGATTGAGCAAACCGATAACTATTGGGGCGATAAATACCCGACGCGGAGCATGACCCTCTGGACCATTCCGGAATTGTCCATCCGTATGGTTATGATGAAGAATAAGGAAGCGCAGGTCAGCTTCCAGATGACGCCTGAAGATTTGGATCTGATGGAAACTGATCCCGATTTTGAGATATTCCCGGTGATGATCAACGAACCCGGTATTATCGGGTTTAATGACCAGGGCGACGCCATCATGAAGGACCTGAACTTCAGAAAAGCCGTGGCCTACGCGCTGAATTACGACGATATCGCCATGGTCGCTCTGGGGCATTGGGCTACAGCCTCCTGGGACGGCAACGTCTGGGGCCCCGACACGCAATATCGCCTCGAAGGCTTGCCGAAGAGAGAACAGGACATCGAACTGGCGAAAGATTATCTGGCGAAATCCGTCTATAAAGGTGAGACGATCACGATGATCACTACCTCGCCCCACTACATCCGGGCTTCGGAGATCATCCAGTTACAGCTCGAACAGATCGGCGTCAAACTCGAGGTAACGCCGACGGATCACGCCGGACTGGTGGACGCCCTTGTTTACAACCCGGAATCTACGGTTCAGTTACACCTTTTCTCCATGGCGATGTCCCACACCGCTAACGCGGTCTTTAACAGCCTGACAAACAGAGGTCTGAACAGGCTGAACTGCAACGACCCCTTTGTCTATGAACTGGCGGATCAATATAAAGTTACAGCCGACGAAGATAAGCGCAGGGGAATCGCCCAGGAACTCCAGCTGAAATATTTCTTTGAAGATTATCACGCGATCGCCGCGTTTTGGCGCGTACAGGGAATCGCCGCTATCAAAGGCGTCGGCGGGATCAATCTCAGTACCGACCAATTCAGGCATAATCTGAGGGGCATCTACTGGAATCTGGACGAAACGCCGGCAGGTCTGCGTCCCTAATTTAACGCATATCCATCGAAAAACATCGATCGCGATTGCTCATCCCCAATGCGCAGCGGCTTGGGCTTCAAACGCCTATGCTGCTGCGCGGGGGATTGCGCGTATCAATCAAAGGTTATCCGATCAGGCCGTCTAAGGAGGGAAACCTGTGATCCGCTACTTTTTCAGAAGGATACTGCAACTGATCCCGGTCATCATCGCCGTATCGTTCATCGTATTCGCCCTTATGGATATGATCCCCGGCGACATCATGAGCGGATGGGATTTGAGCAATTTTACTCAGGAAGAAATAACCGCGCTGAGGGCGGAGTTTGGCTTGGACGACCCGCTGCTCATCCGGTACGGAAGATACATGTTCCGCCTGGTTCAGGGGGATTTGGGCGTGTCGGATATCAGCGGGCTCAGCGTGCTTGACGCGTTTCTGAGCCGATTGCCAAACACGATGCTGCTGGCTGCCTGTTCTTTCACCCTCGGCGTAGTGATTGCCATACCGATGGGTGTGAGAGCGGCGAGACGGGCGGGGACGATCACCGACAATCTGACCACCGCGGTAACGATGATCGGGATGTCGATGCCGGGCTTTTGGCTGGGCATATTGCTGATCCTGTTGTTTTCGTATAAACTCGCATGGCTGCCTACCGGTGGTTTTAAAAACGGCGCCTTGAGCCTGGTGCTTCCGTCTATCGCAGCGGCGACGGCGCTTTTGGCGACCTGTACCAGGCAGACCCGCTCCAGTATGCTTGAGGTTCTGAGATCCGACTATCTGCGCACCGCCAGAGCAAAAGGCGTGCCGGAAAGGGTTGTGATCAGAAAACACGCCCTGGGCAACGCGTTGATCCCCATCGTGACGTCGGTCGGGATGGCCCTGAGCGGCGCCCTTGCCGGCAGCGCCGTCATCGAGACCGTATTCGCGTGGCCGGGCGTCGGGCGCTTGGTCGTTGAATCAGTATATACCCGGGACGTGACCGCCACAACCGGAACCGTGATCCTGACCACGACTATTTACTGTCTCGTGCAGTTATTAGTCGATTTGGTATACGCTTACATTGATCCGAGGATAAAGGCGAAGTACACCAGCAAAAATAAAGTCAGAAAACGTACGGCGAAACCTGCGGCCGCGAGGATAGCGCCGGAAGCGTCTTCCGTCGCGCCGCCCGCAGCGGTCGTTCCGGACCATAGCGCCGCAAATGCCTTCGCCGTCGAGTCAAATACCACGGAAAAGGACGTGGTTCCGATTGCCGGCGTTTATACAGGGCAGGATGAGATTTCGCTCATACAAGAAGACGACCCGACTCCTGCGTGGGAGCCGGATGTGACCGTCCGAGACGCCGGGGAGGCCAATCCGGAAAACATTACGGACAGCGGCGGGCTGATTACGCAAAAGTACAGGAAACGCAGTCAGGTTGGCGAAGTATTTCATCATTTGATGCAAAACAAGGGGGCGATTGTGGGCATGATCGTCATATCCGTAATGGTCGTGCTTTTTATCGTCTCGCTGTTTGTCCCCTTTGAAGCAATGACAGCGGCAAACGTAGCGCACCGGTTTTATCCCCCCAGTTTGACCTATCCTTTCGGTACGGACGCCATGGGGCGTAACCTGTTTATCCGCGTGGTATATGCCGCCAGGTACTCATTGCCCATAGGGGTCGGCGCGACTCTGGTCGCTACTTTGATAGGCGTTTTACTGGGTACGCACGCGTCCTACTACGGAGGGGCTGTCGACGACGTCATCATGAGAATATCTGATACCTTTGCCTCGGTACCCGGATTAATCACAGGCATGGTCATCGTCTCGGTACTGGGCCGCTCACTCATGACCCTGATCATCGCCGTGGGCGTAGCCGCTATACCGATATTTATCCGGACTTCAAGAGGTGCGACGCTCTCCGTCAGAGACAATGAATTTGTCGAAGCGGCCCGGGCGATCGGTTTATCCGACTTTCGCATTATGTTTACGCAAGTGCTGCCGAACGGAATGGCGCCGATCCTCATCTCGTTTTCTATCGCATTAGGTAATTCGATCCTGATATCGGCTTCGCTGTCCTATTTGGGTTTCGGTATCTCTGTACCGAATCCCGAATGGGGTTCGCTGGTCGCGGCCGGCAGAGACGTCATACGAAACGCGTCATGGCTTACCACATTCCCGGGCTTGTTCATTATGGCTACGGTAATGGGCTTTAACATGCTTGGAGACGGCCTGCGCGACGCACTTGACCCCAAGTTGAAGAAGTAGGAGGCGATCAAAGACGATGGATATTGACGAGGCAGTCGTCCTCGACGTAAAGGATCTGGTCGTCCACTATGTGTTGGAAGACGAGACGGTGGAAGCGGTTAACGGAATCAGCATCAGCCTGAGAAAAGGTCAGACCCTTGGGCTCATCGGGGAGACGGGCGCGGGGAAAACCTCTACCGCGCTGGCTATATTAAACCTGATCCAGACTCCGCCCGGCGTTATAAAAAACGGATCCATCACCGTCTGTGGTTCCGAAGTATTAAAGATGAGCGCCAGACAACTTGAAAAGATCAGAGGCAAGGACGTATCGATGATTTTTCAGGATCCGATGACGTCTCTAAACCCGGTGATGACCGTAGGTGAGCAGATCGCGGAGAGTATCCGCTACCACGAAAATTTATCGGAAAGAGAAGCCCTCATCAAGGCGGGAGAGATGCTGGAGCTCGTCGGGATCCCGGCCGAACGGTCGATCGAATACCCGCATCAGTTTTCCGGCGGGATGAAGCAGCGCGTAGTGATTGCCATCGCTCTGGCTTGTAATCCCCAGGTTCTCCTGGCGGACGAACCGACTACCGCCCTTGACGTGACCATCCAGGCGCAGGTGCTGGATATGATGCGCGACCTGAAAGCAAAGCTGGGCATGGCGCTGGTCATGATCACCCACGATCTGGGCGTCGTCGCCAAGGTTTGCGATTTAGTGGCGGTGATGTACGCGGGCAAAATCGTAGAATACGGGACGTTGGAAGAAGTTTTTAACACGCCGAAGCATCCATATACGGAAGGTTTGTTTAACTCGCTGCCGAATGTAAAGGACCGAAAATCGCAGTTGATCCCTATACAAGGATTAATGCCCGACCCGACAAAGCTTCCCCCCGGCTGCGCCTTCGAGCCGCGCTGCCGCTACGCCGTCGAAAGATGCAAGGAACCTCTTGAGATGGTTTCCGTAGAAGGTACGCACTCTCTGTTATGCTCGCGTTACGACGAGCCGGATTTCCAAATTCGCTTGAAACGGGGTGGCGCCCATGCCTGATGTTTTACTTGAGGTAAAGAACCTGACCAAACATTTTAAATCGGCGCGGGGAACGGTTCATGCGGTTGACGGCGTTTCGTTCTCTATCAATCGCGGAGAAACCCTCGGCATCGTCGGGGAATCCGGCTGCGGGAAAACGACGACGGGAAGAGCTATCCTCCGCCTGGTCGAACCAACGGATGGAGAAGCGCTGTTTGAAGGCCGGGACATCTTCAAGATGAACAGAAATAATCTGAATAAAGCCAGAAAGGATATGCAGATCATTTTTCAGGATCCTTTCTCTTCGCTCAATCCGAGAAGAACCGTATTCGAAACTATCGCCGAGCCCATCAAACACCATAAGATCATACCCGGCGCGACAAAACTGGACGTGGAACGAAGGGTCGTCGAGCTGATGCGGACCGTCGGGCTCGCGGAGCGCCTGATCAATACTTATCCTCACGAACTTGACGGCGGACGCCGCCAGAGGATCGGTATCGCCCGGGCCCTGGCGGTGGAACCCAAGTTCATCGTATGCGACGAGCCGGTCTCCGCCCTCGACGTGTCGATTCAGGCACAGATACTCAACCTTCTTAAAGAATTGCAGCAGAGCCGGGGGCTTACGTTTATCTTTATTACGCACGACCTTTCCGTCGTGAACTATTTTTCCGATACGATCATTGTGATGTATTTAGGCTTGGCGGTGGAAAAAGCGCCGGCGGAGACACTTTTTGCCAATCCGATGCATCCTTACACAAAGGCCCTCCTGTCCGCCATCCTTATCCCTGAAGCCGGCGTGACTCAGGAACGTGTCCAGTTACACGGGGAGCTGTCTTCGCCCATCGATCCGCCGGACGAATGCCGGTTCGCAAAACGTTGTATTTATTATTGTGAAGCGTGTAACAACGGCACGCCGCCGCTTATCGAGGTGGAACCGGAGCATTTTGTCGCGTGCCACTGCGTAAAGTCCGGCGTGAGTACGCTGGGGCAACGTTAAACCTACACTGGAACAATCAAGCGCGGACGCTTTCCTTACCGGATCGCGCCCGCGCTTTTTTTATGGGATCAAGATCGTCTCCTGTTCTGTTTGCAGAAAAACGCAGGTTCTCCCTGACCGGCGCTTAGTCTGCGGCCAGGGCAGCCGCGCCTATAGCCCCCGCGTATACCGCTTCGGCCGGGATCACGAACTTGACGCCGGATATCCTCTCCAGCGCCTTGATGAAGGCGCCGTTTTGCGTCATCCCGCCAAACAGCACCACGCAGCCATTGTCCGGCTTGTAGATGTCGTTCAGCGTCGAGTTCGCCCGCCAGGCGCAGGCTTCGTTCAGCGCCTTCACGATCTCCTTCGCGTCCACGCCCCGGTTAAGCAGGCTCAGGGCGTCCAGCTCCGCGAACACCACGCAGCCGTCGTTCACCTTCACCGAGCCCGGGCCTTCCAGCTTACCCACTTCCTCGATGCTCATGTCGAAGCGGTCCGCCATCCCCTCCAGGAAGAGGCCCAGCCCCGCCGTGCATTTCTGGTTGATGACGAACTCCTTGATCTTATCGCCGTCGATGGTCGCCACCAGGATCTCGTCCGCCCCGATGTCCACCACCGTCGTCACCTTCGGCTCAAATATCTTCGCCGCTTTCGCCGCGGTCACCGTCTCCGACAGCTGGTCCGCGGAAAAAGCCACGTCGAACTTGCCTTTGCCCGTGGAGATCACTTTCTCCACATCCGACGCTTTCACCCCGGCCGCCGCCAGGGCCTTATCATACACCGCCTGTACGGCGGCGGGACGGCCTACGCCGCCGGAGAGCCCGTCGGCTTTGCCCGCGACCTTGCCGTCTTTCATCACGACTGCCTTTATATACTCAAGGCCTACGTCGATTCCTGCTGTAATCATATAAGCACCTCCTCCTTAATCCACTTGCCTGCGGAAGCCCAGACCTTGCATCCAGGTGTCCAGCTGATCCAGTAAGCGTTTTTCGTCCAGGTCCGTACGGTCACCAGGCTGGCTGCCCTCGTAGTGCATGACGTTTACGCCCGCTTCCTTCAGATACATGCCTTGCTCCTTGCGGGTCAGCGTACAGCCTACCCCATGGCGCCAGATCGCCAGCAGCGCCCCGTCCGCCTGCATGATCTTCGCGAACTCCACGATGGCGTCCCTGCGGATGTATTCGTCGATCTTAAAAGCGTTTAGGGATCTCGCTTCTTTACCCTGGCTCACTCGGATGATATCCTCCCGGGTCGACATCTCTGTTCCCTCGGGATATTGGCTATTCTCCCGGACGCCAATGCTTCCATCGGGCTTGAATTCCGGCGCCCCGCCCATCATGTGGGAATACTGGGAGCCCAGGCAAATCGCGCCGTATTCTTCCATGTAGCGGTAGTATTTCATATAGTGCCAGGAAGGCGGATGGGCTTCGATCCAACGGAAGCGCTCGTTGCCCACAGCGGCGATATGGTTGTCCGCCCGCCACTTCACTTCGTCCCTCACCATCTTCCAGAACGCGACAGTGGCTTCGGGATCGACTTTGGTCAAGCCGCCGATGGTGTAGACCGAGTACAGGTCCTTCACCGACAGGGGGGACGGTTTGGTCTGCGCCATCAGATAAGTGATCTCTTTCGCATAATCCCTGACCAGCTTGTTGCCTTCCATGATTTCTTTCATCCGGTCTTCGCTGAACTTCTGCCCGAAGATGCGTTCCACGTCGTTGATAGGCCTGAGGCTGCAGTAGATCTTGTGTTCTAATAAAGCCTTATTCCTTTCTTCATCGAAGGGGCCGGGATAGATCACCATGTCCGCCATCCACTGGGGCATGTTCTCGAAGTCCCTGGCCTGCTGCCCGCGCTTCGCGTGCTGGTCGCACACGCAGGGCATGGGCACGACCATCCTGCGCCTCGGCCACGGCGTGCCGTCCTCGATGTAGCCCAGGAATTGGCCGCCCCAGCAGTTCCCCTGGTACCCGCAGATCTCCCTGCCCCAGCCCCGGATCTCGCTGGCCAGCCGCGCCTTCCGCGCGTAGGGCTCGTTCTTGTTCTGCATCATCGCGCCCACCGGGTTGTCCTCGATCACCGTGACCGCAGGGAATGCCGAAGCCCACATGCAGTTGCCCTGGCCCACTACGTTCTCTACGCTCTCGATGGATTTCTGCCATCCGGCCCTCAGCTCTTTCGCTTTGTTCCAGAACTCCAGCGGCCGGGTCTCCCATAATTGTTTACTTGCCATTTATTCCAGCCCCCTTTATTCTTCCCCGAATACCTTGTGCCAGCCCGCCAGATGGTTGATCCCAGGCTTCAGCATGTTCATGAACGATTCCAGCCTCAGCGTCGTGTCCTCCACCGGCAGATGCGTGTCCCTCTCGAAGAAATGGTACGGGATGTACCTTTCCCTCAGTATCTTCCACACCGCGTAGTTGTCCGTCCCGTGCAGGTGGCAGTATATCTGCTTCACCACCAATGCCCCGTCCACGTTGTAGTCCTCCGCCAGCTCGAAGATGTGCTGCGGCCGCCGCCGCCAGTTGTTGTCCTTGATCGGGTTCTTCGGCCGCCCAAGGTACTTCAGCCCTATCGCCATCAGGCGGTCCTTCTGCGGGATGATGTTGTTCCAGTAGTACCCCGTCCCGTTGTCCAGCTCGTCCACTACCACGTCTCCGCCCAGGGCCTCCACCAGCTCCTCCAGTTCCGTGTCGAAGGTCTCGCTCCCGATGAGCATCAGCCGGATGCGGTCTTTACCCGGCGTCCTCGCTTCCAGTTCGGGGATGAACTTCTCCAGGATCCCGTTCATCTCAGCCTTGTCCATCACCTGATCCGCCAGCACGATGTTCATCATCTCCGCCCCGTGGATCACAGGTTTCTCCATCCGCCTCAACTCGCTGATCTGCTTCAGCAGCAGGCGGTTCTTGTTGTACACCTCGATGGCATTATCTAAATCCGCGTCCGTGATCGCCTTCCCCGTCCATTCCTCCATCTTCCCCTTGAACACGTTCAGCTCCGACCGCGTCACATGCTTCGACGTGGGCGCGTCCGTG
>Ga0082212_10001758_pt1 | contig 31923 bp, 26 predicted proteins | sample TergutNt197P3_FD_71548 | JGI IMG/M metagenome (GOLD analysis project Ga0082212, IMG submission 71548) | Neocapritermes taracua P3 segment gut microbial communities from Petit-Saut dam, French Guiana - Nt197 P3 | ecosystem: Host-associated > Arthropoda: Insects > Digestive system > Gut ...
GTGAAAACCAAATGAAATTATGCAAATTCGCATTTGTTTTCAAAGCCCCATTCCTCGAAGACTTTAAACTATAACTGCGTTGGCAGGTTTCCTGACTTGTCCCCGTTTTGAGCCGCCTTCCCATTCCGATAAACCGGTACAGTGGCAATGGTGTTTGTCAAAACGTTGCATAGGACTTACAGTAGCGGGTCTGTTCAGGATTTGCACCTGATTCCCTCTTCGTCGGATTTGCCGGATGACATCTCCGAAACCAATGCGGGTGCAAAGGTATAAAATTTATTGAACGAAAAAAATATATCCGGTTTTTTTTTCTACCAGTTCAATATTCTAAAAAATCAGATCAAAAATTCTTCTCGCCAAGATACCGGATCATGTCTTCCAGCATGGCGCCATCAACCGGTTCGTTTTCGGACAATTGCAGCAGTCTGCGGTTGATTTCCGACGACGAGAAAGGAATGTCTTTCAGGGCATCGCCCATGGCCCGGATGAAATTTGTCTCCATGCCGTCGGAATAGGCGGCGGCATCGCGAATGATGCCTCCCTCCACACAAAATTGCAGGGTCAGGTCACCCCAGTCAAAACGGTTGCTGTATGCTGCCGTGAAAGGCAGCTTGCGTCCCAGCCGCCATTCCCACGAAGCATATTTCTCCGCTATCCGCTTAATGTCCCTATCATTCAATCGTTCCACAGGAAAAGGATGCGGCGTTCCATCATACACTTCGCCGAAAGCATCTATCAGCGCCTGTTGCAACAATTCTATCGTCACTTCCGGCGCAATCTCTTTCAGGTTGATCACGCGCGAACGCACGGAACTGACCCCTTTTGCCTGCAATTTGTCGTGCGATACGTTCAGATAGCGGGAAAGATTCGACATGTCTACATCGACTAAGATCGTCCCGTGATGATAACAATGTCCGGCAGCCTGATAAAAAGCGTTCCCCGAAAACTTCCTGCCGTCGACAAGTATGTCGTTCCGTCCCGACTTTTCCGCTTGCACGCCAAACTTTTTCACGGCGCTTACAATCACATCCAATTGCCTGCCCACATCATAATTAGCTTCGCACGCCAAAAAAGTAAAGTTAAGGTTGCCGAGGTCATGAAAGACGGCGCCCCCGCCCGACATGCGCCGCGCAAGGAACCCGCCGTCCTGTTCGAGCTCCCTGACATGACATTCTTTCCAGGGGTTCTGATTCACGCCTATCACCACCGTCTGCCGGTTTTGCCACAAATATAGCATACATTCGTCGCGCCGAACATTCCACAACAGATACTCCTCCAAGGCAAGATTAGGATAGGGGGATGTATTTTCGGAGGAAACATGCAGGAGATTAAGTGGAGACCGTACCGTCTCAAAATCATGGAACGGGTCGCTTTCAGCATGGGAGCAATGGATAGTGGTGGATTTATCTTTTTTCATCCTTTCGAAAACTGAATTGATGGTCGCAAAGATAACCATTTTATGCGAGTTCTCGGATAAAATCGCTATCTTTGTGCACTTTTACAGATTTACTTGTTTGCAAATGAAGAAAAATATCGGACAGGATTCGCAAGGAATATTTTATATTGTTCTGGCTTATTTGAGTTGGGGGGTATTGCCTGTCTTCTGGAAGCTTTTAGATACCGTCGCAGCGGTGGAAATCCTGGCACACAGGGTAATCTGGTCGTCCCTATTTACGATGGCGTTCTGTTTGGTCGCGAAGCGAAGCTATCTGCGAAAATATTTTACTAACCTGCGCTCGCTTGCGGGATTGACGGTCACGGGGATCCTTGTCCTGACAAACTGGGGCGTTTATATTTATGCCGTCAATTCGGGGCACATGATTGAGGCTTCGTTGGGATATTTTATCAATCCGCTGATAAGCATTATGTTAGGAATGATTTTTCTCGGCGAAAAGTTAAACAGGACCCAGTTAGCCGCTTTTTTACTGGCCATGATCGGCGTTATCTATCTGACCGTCAATTACGGACATTTCCCATGGATCGCCATTTCGTTAGCCCTGACATTCGGGATTTACGGACTGCTGAAAAAGAAGATGAATTACGATGCCATGAGTGCTCTGGCCGTTGAAACGACCCTTGTCGCTCCCATCGCTTTGGGCTATCTTGCTTTTGGCGTTGCGGGTGGGGGCATATTCTTTGCCATGCAATCGCCTTCGACGTCCATGCTGCTTGTATTGGCGGGCATCGTAACCACATTGCCGCTCTATTGGTTCGGGAGGGCAGCCGTCAGAATCCCTTTGTTCGCAATCGGCTTTATCCAATACATCTCCCCTACAATCAATCTAATTATCGGGATATTCATTTTTCATGAAACATTTTCCGGAACACATGCCGTCTCTTTTGCTTTTATCTGGGCAGGACTAGCCCTGTATATTGGAGATATGTTTTTGAAAATGAGAAGGAATGGCATATAGTGGTACATTACACATCCATTCTTCTTTCCGATAGTCGGATAAAGATGTACGAATGGTATTTTTTGGATGAAATTTTTGATAAAACATCCTTAAACTTTTTGCATTTAGATTTTCCGAGGCTTTTACCTCAAGAGGAATAACCTCATTTGAAAATTGCAGCAAGAAATCAATTTCACAATCCGAACGTTCTGACGACCAATAATTTATTACCAAGTCCTTGTTTTGAACAAGTTGTTGAAAAACAAACTGTTCAGTCAACGCCCCTTTAAATTCTTCAAAAATCCGACTGCCCTCCAAAATAGTGATTGCATCTAATTGACCAAAGGCTGTCATTAGCCCGATGTCTACCATAAAAAGTTTGAACGCCGACGAATCCTGGTAGAATTTCAACGGTAAATCAGGCTTTGTCACACGAAAAACCTGATTAATCAATCCGCAATCCAACAACCATTCCATCGCCAATTCATATTCACGCGCCCTGGCACCCTGTTTTATTTTTGCATACATGAATTTTCGGTTTTCCTTGGCTAATTGAGGTAAAATTGAATTCCAGAGCATTCGGATACGCGGTACAACTTCGTTGGGTGCATGTTTTGAAAAGTCGCTATCGTACTGGTCAAGGATATTATTTTGAATTTGCCTTACGCTTTCGACATTGCCCGTCCGGGCAAACAAGGCGACAGCTTCCGGCATTCCTCCTACCACATAATAATAACGCAACCAGTCGGTGTATTGCTGCTTAAAAACCGTTATGGACGACCAGTCCTGCTTTTGCAATAAATCCGCATACGATTTCTGCTCGATGGCATTTAGAAATTCGATAAAATTCATGGGGTATAAATCAAGAAAACTTACTTTTCCAACGGGAAAAGAAACATGCGAATGAAGGGTCATGCCTAATAGCGAACCTGCCGCAATCACATGATATTCAGGAGCATCTTCGCAAAAATATTTCAATGATGTCAATCCTCGCGGTGCTTCCTGAATTTCGTCGAATAAAATAAGCGTTTTTCCGGGTTTCGGCTCAATCCCGGAAAAGGTTATCAGTTTACTCAATATGTGTCGAGGCTCTAAACTTGCTTCAAATATGGATTTCATAATTTCATTCTTCTCGAAATTGACGTAAATGCAATCAACATATTGCGTTTTAGCAAATTCTTTCATCAACCATGTTTTTCCGACTTGTCGTGCCCCCCTGACAATCAGTGGCTTCCTATAACTGCTTGCTTTCCAGTTCAAAAGTTGCTTAAATGCCTGTCTTTCCATAATGCCTGTAATTTACAAATCAAGCCACAAAGATACATTTTTCATACGAGATATGCAATCGATTTACATTTTTTCGTACAAGAATTGTGAATATTTTACATTTTTTCGTACGAGAATCGTGAATAATGCACATTATTTCGTCGGACAACCGTCAGCGATACCGCAGCCGCGGGTTGCGGGCGGCGGCGACTTCGTCCGGTCGGCGGATGGGAGTAGTGAGCGGCATGTCGTGCAGGCGTTCGGGATTCGTCTGTATTTCGTCGTAAATTCTTTTAAATACGGCGATGGCTTCGTCCAACGTCTCCTTCGATTCGGTTTCGGTTGGCTCGACCATCAACGCTTCGGGTACGATCAAAGGGAAATACATGGTCGGGGGGTGCATGCCGTATTCAAGCAAAGTTTTGGCGACGTCGAGGGCGCTAACGCCAGTCTCCTCCTTTACTTTTTGCAGTGTCAGGACAAATTCGTGCATGCAAAGTCCCTGATGTGCCACACCGAAACAGTCCGACAGCTTGGTTTGCATGTAGTTGGCGTTCAGCACGGCATGGATGGCCACATCGCGAAGTCCTTTGGCGCCAAGCGAACGGATATAAGTCAAAGCCCTTACGACGACTAAAAAGTTACCGTAAAACGCCTTGACACTGCCGATCGTCTTGGATGGATGACCGAAGGCGTAAACGCCTTTCTCTTGAACGGGGTAGTAATCGGGCATAAAATCGCACAACGGTTTTTTGCAGCCTACCGGCCCGGAACCCGGCCCTCCGCCGCCATGGGGCGTTGAGAACGTTTTGTGGATATTGAGATGTACAATATCGAAACCCATATCGCCGGGGCGGGCGATGCCAACGATGGCGTTCAGGTTGGCGCCGTCGTAGTAGTTCAAGCCGCCTGCCTCGTGTACGGTCTTCGTTATTTCAAGGATGTTTTTATCAAACAGTCCCAACGTGTTCGGATTGGTGAGCATCAGGCCGGCGGTATCGTCGCCGACGGCTGCGCGAAGTTTTTCCACATCGACGCATCCCTCGCTGTTCGACGGGATATTCACGACCGTGAAACCGGCCATGTTGGCGGATGCCGGATTGGTGCCGTGCGCCGCATCGGGTACGATTATCTTTGTACGTCGTGTATCGCCGCGCCACGCATGGTATGCTTTTATCAGCAAGATACCGACGAGCTCGCCATGTGCGCCGGCGGCGGGCTGGAACGTCACGGCGTCCATGCCTGTCAGTTCGCACAGCGCTTTTTCGGTCTCGGCGATCAACGCCAGACAGCCCTGCACCGTATGTTCGGGCTGCAACGGATGGATGTCGGTAAAGCCCGGCAGCGCCGCCATGTCTTCGTTGATGCGCGGATTATATTTCATCGTGCACGAGCCAAGCGGATAAAAACCGCTGTTCACGCCAAAGGTACGCTTCATCAGGCGCGTATAATGACGGCTCAGTTCCACCTCCGACAGTTGGGGCAGTGGCAGCGCGATGCCCCGTCTTTCGTCGTCCCGGAGCGTCGTTTCGGGCACGTCCAACGCGGGAAGCAAATCGCAACCGTGTCCTTCGTTGCTTATTTCGAATAATAATTTCATGCGCGTTTCAATATTTCTACTAACCTGTCGATTTCTTCTTTTGTATTCATTTCGGTAACGCACCAAAGGATGCCGTTTTCCATCGGGTATCCGCCGAGCATGTCTTCTTTTTCCAAAACGGATAAAACAGCTGACACATCGCCCGGACAACCGGTCAGAAATTCGTGAAAAAACGAGCCTTGATAGCGCAACTCATATCCGGGTATGCCGCTGATTTGCTGCGCGGCGTAATGTGCTTTCGACAGACATTGGGTCGCCGCCCGCCGCAGTCCGTCGGGTCCCATAGCCGCCATATAAACGGCTGCCGTCATGGCACAAAGCGCCTGGTTGGAACAGATGTTCGACGAAGCCTTTTCGCGACGGATGTGCTGTTCGCGCGCTTGAAGGGTGAGAACGAACGCGCGCTGACCGTCTTTGTCGGTCGTTTCGCCGACGATACGCCCCGGTAGTTTTCGCATCATAGCCGTAGTACAAGCCATAAATCCAAGATAAGGGCCTCCAAAAGCAAGCGGCATGCCAAGCGGCTGGCCTTCGCCGACGGCGATGTCGGCGCCCTGCTCCGCAGGTGTTCGCAGGATACCAAGCGAAATGGGATTAACGCCCATCACATATTTGGCGCCGGCTTCGTGAACAATTTGCCCTAACGCTTCCGCGTCTTCAATCAAACCAAGATAATTGGGCTGCTGTACATAAAAACAGGCTGTCGAATCGCCTATCAAGCCTTTCAGTGCTTCTTTGTCGGTCACACCGTCGCACAACGGTACTGCCGTACAAGTCACGCCTGCACCATGACAATAGGTCTGCATGGTTCGCATGACCATCGGATGGGTCGATGCGGCAACGAGTACTTCCGTACGCTTGCGCTCGACGCACATCGCCATCGCTTCGGCTGCCGCCGTAGCGCCGTCATAAACGGATGCGTTCGATACATCCATGCCCGTCAACTGACAGATCATCGTCTGGTATTCGAATATCGACTGCAGTACACCTTGCGATATCTCTGCCTGATAGGGGGTATACGCTGTCAGAAACTCCTCTTTGCCGGTGATACCCTTCACGATGGCAGGAATGTAGTGACGATAGGCGCCAGCACCGCGGAAGATGGTTTTGAAACGGATGTTTGCAGCTGCAATAGCACCGATAGAACGTGCAACGTCCAACTCCGACATGCCCTGCGGAAGGTTTAGCTTCGCCACCTTTATCCCGTCGGGAATCTGCGCAAACAATTCATCGACGGTTTTCAGTCCGATAGCCGCCAGCATCTGTTCGCGCCCGGAAGCGCTGACAGGAATGTAACTACCCATTAATGCGCCTCCCCTTTGCAAAATTCTTCATAGACGGCAGCCGTCATCAGTTCGTCGGCGGCCTCATAATCGGTCACTTCGACAAGCCAATTCCGGTAAGGGTCTTCGTTAATCAGTTCGGGATGGTCGATGACTTCCTGATTCACGGCGCTGACCGTCGCCGTGAGCGGCGAAATGATGTCGGAAACGGCTTTGACCGATTCCACGTCACCAAAAGATTCGCCGGCAGTCACCGGATCGCCTACTTCCGGCAGATTGATAAAGACAAGGTCGCCCAGCGCCTGTTGCGCAAAGTCGGATATGCCGATACATGCTGTCGTATCACTGATGGCCTGAAACCATTCGTGCGTTTTTGTATAACGCAAATTTTCAATTATTTTACTCATGACATAAAAAAAATTACACTTGTTTTTGTCTTTTATAAAACGGGAGAGGTATCACTTCGGCTGTCGTGCGACGACCGCGAATGTCGATCTCTACCGTCATCCCTATCTCGACGCTATCGGTGAGCACATTCGCCATGGCGATGGGAATTTTCAGGAACGGCGCATGGGTGCCGGAGGTTGTCATTCCAATATGTTTATTGTCGAAGAAAACACGCTGCCGTTCGCGTGCGATACCGCGTCCGGTAACTCTAAGTCCGATACGTTTGCTGTCCGGGACTGGACTTCGCAGGAGCGCTTCTTTGCCGATAAAATCGTCCTTCGACAATTGTACGCTAAAGTCCAAGCCACATTCCAACGGCGAGATTATCTCGCTCAATTCATGACTGTACAAGGGCATGCCGGCTTCGAGGCGAAGCGTGTCGCGCGCACCCAGTCCGCAGGGTTTCAATCCTTTATCCTTTCCTGCCGCAAGCAGTATATCCCAAATGTCAGGTGCATCTTCGTTCGACATGTACAACTCGTATCCCGCCTCGCCGGTATAACCGGTTTGCGAGATCAGGCATTTCATACCGCCAACCAGCACATCTTTACGAAAAGTGTAATATTTGGCAGGGAGGTCGCTTTCGGGAACAAGTTTCAACAGGATGTCCTTGGCAAGAGGCCCCTGCAGCGCAATCTGTGCAATTGAATCGGAAACATTATCGACCGATACATCGCCAAACGAATGGGCAACCATCCATCCATGGTCTTTAATCGTGTTGGCCGCATTGACGACAGCCAAATAGTTTTCTTCGTCGAACCGGTAAATGATCATATCGTCAATGGATCCACCCTCTCTGTTGCACATCACGCTGTACCGTACCTGTCCGTCGACCATGGATGTAAAGTCGTTGGCAAGCAAAAAGTTCAGGTTCTTCAATGCATCCTTGCCGGAAAAGAAGATTTCGCCCATGTGCGACACGTCGAAGAGTCCGGCTGCCTTTCTTACGGCATTGTGTTCGGCAATAATACCGGTCGGATACTGCTCCGGCAACAAAAAGTCGGCATAGTTAATGATTTTCGCTTTGCATGCCCGATGACTCTCGTAAAGTGACGTCTTGTAAACTGGTATCATAAATTACATATTTATAAGTTTATAAAATTAAAATTCTATCAGTGTATTTTCTCCATGACTGCTTTTGTCGTCATGTATTATCTGTTCTTTCTTTATGGCAACCTCCTTGGCGGGCTTGCGTATTTTCGCTATTTCTTTCGGGCTACGGCTAAACGTCGGATGCTTTTCCAGAAAATTAATGAACTCGTCATTATCCATTTCTTCGGGCGTCAGCACGACAATATTCGACTGCGACACCCTGTTGACGGCGACGGTCATGTCGAAATTCTCGTAAACCTTTCGCACGCGATCAATATTTATCTCCTTTTGTGTTGCCTCTTCCTGCATGCGGCGTAGCGTTTCTTCATCTTTCCAGTCTTTGATTTCAGGAATGGCCTCGATCCCGAATCCGGTAGCGATAATCGTAAACTTCACCTCCTGGTCTTCTCCCAGCGTATCATCAATGCCAAACCCCCAATTCATCTTGATATGACTGTCGAAGCGCGCCATGAAAGTGTCGATCGTTTGCCCAAGCTCTTCCACCCTGAATTTGGACTCCTTCTTAAACGAAATATAGATGAGAATCCTTTTGGCGTTGTAGATGTCCTTGTTATTCAGCAACGGCGAATCGAGTGCATCAAGGATTGCCTTTTCAAGCCGGTTGTCGCCTTTTCCGAAACCGTAGCTGACGAGCGCCACACCGCTGTCTTTCATCGTAGAAGTGACGTCGTTAAAGTCGCGGTTGATGATCCCCTTGAGGGTGATGATCTCGGCGATGCTCTTGACGGCCATCGCCAGTACCTCGTTGGGTTTTTTGAACGCCTCTACCAGATCAAAGTCCGAATAATACGTCTTCAGGTGTTCGTTATTGATGACAATCAGCGCATCCACGTGCTTGCTCAACGCTTCAACGGCGTCCAGCGCCTGAATAATCCGCGGGATTTTCTCGTAGAGGAACGGTATGGTAACGATCCCGACTGTCAGTATGCCCCTATCTTTCGCCATTTTAGCGAGCAGCGGCCCGGCGCCCGACCCCGTACCGCCCCCCATGCCGGAAGCGATAAAGACCATCTTGGTGCCGTCGGTCAGTAATTTCTCGACCTCATCGATGCTTTTTTGAAATTCTTTCTTAGCCATTTCGGGATCGCCGCCGGAGCCTAACCCTTCTCCTAACGTTACCTTGACCGGTACATTCAAATCGCTAAACGAAAATGCATCGGTATTGCAAACGGCAAAGTTAACCCCGCGTATTCCGGCGTTATACATGTAATCTACCGAGTTTACGCCTCCGCCGCCTATCCCTATCACCTTTATTATCTTGGACGGATCTTTTGAAATATTCCAGTCCAAATCAACATTTGTAACCATATCGTTCATCTTATAATTATGCTTCAAGTAAATAAATCAGGATAATAGTCCTTGAATATTTTTTTCAATCTATTGTTCTTCTGTCGAGGCTGTTTTTCCCCGATACCGGCTTTATCATCACCGGTTTCCTTTCCGTCATCCGTCTCGTGTGCGTCATCTGCTCCGCCCTCTTGGCCGGTATCCCCCAAATGGCCTTTTTCCTGTTTTTCGTTAGGCTGCCAGGGTGACAGCGGATTGGAAACGCATGATTCCGTCCCTTTCAACATCAGGCTGATGGCCATCATATACAACGGATTGCCAATCTCGTCCGATTCGTTCACAAGCCCTTTTTGAATGATGGAAAATCGGACATGCTTCACCTTGCATTTTTCTTTTATCAGTTCAGGCAGATTTTCCAGTTCGGAAGCACATCCCGCCAGTACGATACCTGCTCCCAACTCTTTGGGCTCGATAACGTCGCAGATGCGGGCAACCACGTTTTCAACAATTTCCCTCGTTCGACCTTCAACGATGGCGTTCAAGTCGCCTAATTTGATTTCGCGTTCCGTGCCATCAACTTCCAGCTTGAATGTCTTGCTCTCGTCTTCCTTGCAATAGATGGCGTTCCCTCTTTCTCGCTTCAGACGCTCTGCGTCCGCATCGGTCAAATTCAAGGACTTCAAATCCAACGTGATCAGTCGGCCACCCAGCGGAATGACGCAAAGATGCTGCAGGTCGCCGCCCTTATAAATGGAGACCGATGTTACGCCTGCACCAAAATCGACCAGCGCGCATCCCAACTCCTTGTCGCTCAGACTTAATACAGCATCTGCCAGCGCCAAAGGCGAAACAAGAATCCCCGCTATTTCTTTTTCAGGAATTTTCTTGAAGCTTTCCATGATGCGGTGGCGGAGCGAAGAACGGCCAATAACCAACTTGTAGCGTGCTTCAAGCCGTTTGCACAGGGCGCCGACAGGCTTTGTGTCCTTTCGACCGTCCACAAAATAAACGGCCGAAGCCATAGCCAACGCTTCCCCGTCTTTCTTCTCCGGCTGATAATCACCGCATTTTTCTTTCAAAAACGCGATATCCGATTCCGTGATGCCTGTCTCTTCGGGGAAATCCATTTCCACGGGGTGGTCGATGGTGCGAATGGACTGCCCGCCAACCCCAAGATAGACTTTGTTGATATATCCGCCATTCAGGCTTCTTTCGAGTTTCGATAGGATGTCGCTAATATGTTTTGCCGTATTATCGCTTTTTGTAATCATGCCTCGATGTATACAATTATCCGTTTCAACCGTTTCGCACGCAATAATGGAAAAAATCCCATTTGCATTTCTTTCTCCGACGATCCCGGTCAGATGGGACGTCCCCAAATCAACTGCTACAATATAATCTGCCATATTTCCTTGTTTTTTATCTTTTTGTACATACAATCTGATCTCTATACTTTAAATTGATGATTCCATACTTCTCCCATCCCGTCTTGGGTATGACCTGCTCGTAATACAGACGTAATTTCTCAAGCTTCGTCTCAAAATCGTCCAGACTACCCAACAAAATACGATGGTTCCCTACACGGGGAACTATTTCGACATCTTTTGGCGTCCTGACATAAATCTGTGTGATCTGATCATTCCAGAACGCATCGTGCTGCAAAAATAGCGCAAAATTATATAATTCGGAAATTGCAAACGATTTTTCTATGTTTCCACTGGCTACCGGAACATAAATCGCCTGCCTCAATGTCGACGGCATTATCTGTCCCGTATTATCCACATAGTAGTTTCCACCGGAAGTGTACACGCGCAACACCGGCATTTTTTGGGTGATAACGATCGTAATCTTGCCCGAAACCGACTGTACCACTTCGACCGATTCGACGATGACATTTTTCAGTAACGCCTCTTCGATTTGAAGCGTGTTTATCTCGTCCATCTTATGATTCAACGGGTACAGTTTCTCTGCGGTAAGATAGGTGATGACCTCTTTTTCCGTCAGAAATTTTCTTTCTAAACTGTCTGCAATCACGATTGCTACTTTTTCGCATACAGTTTCGCCTTGTTTTTTGCCTGTAAAGTAGTATACAGTCGCTCCGATATAGACGAGCAGCAAGATGGCGAGGATGATAAACAGCGCTTTCTTCATTGACTATTTCTTTTTTTGTTTTTACATGTTTTGTTTAACATTTTTTTCTTATCATTGCCCGAATGGGTTCGACAAACCGGTCGATGTCGCCTGCACCGAACGTCACCAGTACCTCTATCGTTTCTTTTTCCAGTATCTCCATCAACTGCTCCTTTCGACAGCACGTCTTGTCGCCAATTGTCACATTATCAAATATGATTTCAGACGAGACGCCCGGTATGGGCGTTTCGCGCGCGGGATATATATCCAGCAGGATGAGCCGGTCGAGCAACGAAAGCGCCGATGCAAAATCATCCGCAAAATCACGCGTCCGCGTATATAAGTGCGGTTGAAAGACGCCGGTGATCTTTCGGCCTTTGTAGAGTTCCCTTACCGACAATATGCTGCTCCGTAACTCCTGCGGGTGATGCGCATAATCGTCGATGTAAACGACCCGGTCGTTCTTCACCTGAAAATCAAACCGGCGTTCCACACCGGCAAAGGATTGCATGGCCACGCGCATCTCGTCGGGCGTGACGCCGTTCAACGATGCCAAAGCCATCGCCGCAATGCCATTCTCAATATTTGTCCGCAAGGGAACGCCTAACTGCACATCGGGAATCCGCACGAAGGGAGATACAAAATCGAAATAAATCTCACCCGCCCCGACACGTATGTTCGCAGCATGAAAATCAGCCGTGTTGCCGACAGCCGAATAGGTGAAATACTGCACGCCCGGCGACAGCAACGGCGTCATTTCTATCCCTTCTTTCACCACGCATACGCCGCCGGGGCTGATCAGCGACGTAAACTTCTCAAATCCTTCGCGATAGGCTTTCGGCGTGCCGTAAATATCCAAGTGGTCAGGATCGACGGATGTAATGACTGCCATGTAGGGTCGCAAGGTGTGAAACGAGCGGTCGTACTCATCGGCTTCTACCACGACTAAGTCGCTTTGCCCTGAAAGCATCAGGTTGCCGTTGTAGTTTTTCAGGATTCCCCCCAGAAAGGCATTGCAGTCGATTGTCGACTGCTTGAGCAGATGAGCCGTCATGGAAGAGGTCGTTGTCTTGCCGTGCGTGCCGGCCACGCACAGACTTCGCATCGAAGCGGTTATCATCCCCAGCATCTCCGAACGCTTCACCAGTCTGAAGCCACCGTCGCGGAAGTAGGTTAGTTCTTTGTGTGACGACGGAACGGCAGGCGTATATACTACATACGTCTTGCTTTTGTCCCTGTACTCGTCAGGTATCAATGATACGTCGTCCGTAAAATGCAGGTCGACGCCTTCCCTCGACAAGTAGTCGGTCAGGGCGGAAGGGGTACGGTCGTAGCCGGCCACCTTCTTCCCCACTGAAAGAAAATACCGGACAAGCGCGCTCATGCCGATACCGCCGGCTCCGATAAAATAGACGGATGTGACCTCATTGATGCTCATCTTCCTTTGGGATTGTTTTGAATGTCCATTAATCTAACTGCTTCGTCTACAATTCGCTTCGCGCTGTCACGCTGTGCAAATTCGGCTATCTTCAGGCTTAAGTCGTGCAACCGCTCCCTGTCGTTCAACAATTCAATGGCCTTTCGAACCAATTGCTCTTCAGCCATGTTGTCAGGGATCAGTATGGCCGCGTGATGGTCTGACAGCGCGCGTGCATTGACAGTCTGATGGTCTTCAGCCACATTCGGCGACGGCACCAAAATGGCGGGTTTCTTCAAGAGGCAAAGTTCGGAAATAGTCCCTGCCCCTGCGCGCGACACAACCAAATCGGCAATGGAATAGGCATAATCCATTCGGGTGATAAAATCATTAACCCACAAACCGTTGTCAGTACCGTAATTGGTTCCTGAATCAAGTTCAGGATGACGTTGCAATTCGTAATTACTTTTCCCTGTCTGCCAAATAACCTGTATGCCTGCATCCTGTAATGCCGTCAATCCATTCCCGATGGCTCGATTGATGGTGCGTGCACCCAGACTGCCGCCGACCACAAGCAAAACCGGCCTGCCGGGTTTCAAGCCGAAATAATTGAACGATTCTTCGTCGTTTTCGCATGACGTTTCCAACTCTTTACGCACCGGATTGCCCGTCATCACGATGCGGTCTGCGGGGAAAAACCTGTCCATGCCACGATAAGCCACACAAATTTTAGAGGCGCGCTTACCCAGTATTTTGTTGGTCATTCCGGCGTACGAGTTCTGTTCCTGAATCAGTATTGGAATAGAAAGCGAAGAAGCCATCCACAAGGTAGGCCCGCTCGCATACCCGCCCACGCCAATGGCAATGTCGGGCTTGAAATCACGAATGATCTTTTTAGCCATCCGAAGGCACTTTAACAAACGGAGCGCCACCCCGATATTTTTCAGCGGATTTTTACGGTTATACCCGACTGCCGGCAATCCCGCAATGCGGTAGCCGGCGACCGGCACACGTTCCATTTCCATGCGGTTTTCAGCGCCGACAAACAGGATATCCGCATCGGAGAAGCGATGCTTCAGTTCGTTTGCTATTGACAGCGCCGGAAACAAATGTCCCCCTGTCCCGCCTCCGCTAATGATGATCCTGTATTTCCGCATGACTTAACAATCTTCCATCACCGATTCATCATCCCCAATGCCACCGTTATTGTCTGCATAGCATACCTGTTCGGCTTCATCGCCGGCTTCTACGCATACGGCCTCCTGACTGTCGGTTTCATCCAGCGCATCGGCTTCCTCCGGTTCGTCCTCACCTTCTCCCATACCTGCTCCGAAACGGCTGACACTAAGTATGATGCCGAAATAAAAACAGGTAATCACCGTGGATGTTCCTCCACGACTGATCAGCGGTAAAGGCTGTCCGGTGACAGGTATCAGGTTCACCGCCACCGCCATGTTTATCAAAGCCTGTGCGACAATCAGCAAGCCGCAACCCAGCGCGAGGTATTTGGGAAATAACTTTTCGCATCTTCGCGCGATGACCCCCACGCGAAACATCAGGATGACATACAGCATCATCACCAGAAATCCGCCCAGAAGCCCCAGTTCCTCAATGATAATCGCAAAAATAAAATCGGAATATGCCTGCGGCAAGAAGTCGCGCTGAACACTGCGACCCGGCATATTACCGATGATACCGCCTCTCGCTATCGCTATTTTGGCATGGCTCACCTGATAATTGTCATCATTGATCGTAAATTTGTGTTCACCCTTATCCTTGCCGAAATCATCGATTCGCCCCTTGACCGTCAGCAGCCGTCCCGGCAAATGCTTTTCCGCATACTCTTCGGACATCGAACGCAAGGTGAAAACCGAGAGACCTCCGCTCACCAACAGGAAGACAGATAACATGAGCATCTTTTTGCACGGCGCTTGCCCGACAAACATCATCAGGAAGCAAACAGAAAACAAAAGAATGGCTGTCGAGTAGTTCTCGGGCATGATAAGGACGCACGTCATGCCCACGCCAACCAGGGTAACCCAAAATATCTTATGCGCCGAGATGCGATTCTGCAGATGGAACATGTAAGCGACAAAAACGATACACGCCATCTTCGCTACTTCCGACGGTTGAAACTGAACGCCCATGATGGATAAAAACCGCTGGGCTTCATTGATGTTGACGCCCTTATACATGGTGATTGCCAATAGTACGATCGAAACCGGGAGAAGGAGTACCAGCAGCGAGATGATAATGTTAAAGTATTTGCCCGGAATATTCAGTAAAAGAAGCACAGCGGCAAACCCGATAGCAAGGAACTTGGCATGTCTGACGATCGGGTCCCAGAAGTTGGCGTTTTTGTAGGCCAGCGTACTTGTCGCGCTGTACACCTCGACTAACGACACAAGACACAGAAGCATGAAAATGATCCATGTCGAACGGTCTCCTTTAAATATTTTATTGATTTTTTCCATTTCAATACAGTTACGAATTATTAAATGATAAGTTATAGATTGCGGACGCATTTTTTAAATTGATTGCCCCGGTCTTCATAATTTTCAAAAAGGTCAAAACTGGCGCAACAGGGCGACAGCAGTACCGTATCGCCTTTGCAGGCCAGCCGATAGGCTTTCGCGACAGCCTCTTCCATCGAACGGGCGTCTTCCTGCTGCGATACCTTGCCGTCGAAAAAAGCATGTAACGTCCGGTTATCCACGCCAAGAAAAATCAATGCACGCACTTTCTTCCTTACAAGCGGTTCGATTTCGGAATAGTCATTTCCCTTATCCGTACCTCCCATGATAAGTACGATGGGGGTTTGTACGCTTTGCAAGGCATACCAGCATGAATTGACATTGGTCGCTTTCGAATCGTTGATGTAATCGACGCCCCGCACGCGTGCAACCATTTCGAGGCGATGTTCCACGCCGCAAAAATCAGTCAGTGATGCACGAATCTTCTCGTCGTGTATATCCATCGCTTTCGCGGCTATTCCCGCCGCCAATGAATTGTACAAATTATGCGTTCCTTTTATTGATAGCAACTCTCTGTCCATAGTATATGTTCCTTTTATTGTTTCCATAATAATTTTTCCATCCATCACATATCCCTTCACGCCCGGTGCGGGACGTTCCGAAAATGGATAGGCCGTTGCCTTCGGCTTGAACTTTTCAATTCCTTTCCGGATGGCCGGATCATCGTTCCAGTATATGAAAACGTCTTCCGCTGTCTGGTTCCTGATAATACGGAATTTGGAATCTACATATTCCTGAAAATCATAATGATAGCGATCCAGATGGTCGGGTGTGATGTTCAGCAGGACGGCAATGTCGGCCTTAAAGTCGAACATGTTGTCCAACTGAAAGCTACTCAATTCGAGTACGTAATACGCATGCGGACTTTCGGCAACCTGCAAGGCAAAACTTCGTCCGACGTTCCCGGCCAGCCCCACGTCGAGTCCCGCCGTTCTCAGTAGGTGGTAAGTAAGCAGGGTTGTCGTCGTTTTACCGTTGCTCCCCGTGATGCCAATCATCTTGGAGGCAGTATACCGTCCGGCAAACTCGATTTCCGACAATATCGGTATGTTTCGCTCCGTTAATTTCCTGATAATGGGTGATGTAGCAGGTATACCCGGACTTTTGACGACCTCGTCGCCGTTCAATATGACTTCTTCCGTATGCCTTCCTTCCTCCCATAAAACGTCGTGGTCGTCAAGCATCTTTTTATAGTCCGGACGAATGGACGCAAAATCGGAAACGAAAACCTCAAAGCCCTCTTTCTGCGCCAGGACAGCCGCACCAACGCCGCTCTCGCCCGCTCCCAATACCACAACTCTCCTCCCCATCCAATCTACCGTATCTTCAAAGTAACAATCGTAATGACCGCCAGGATAATCCCAACAAGCCAGAAGCGCACGACAAGTTTCGATTCGGGAATCACCTGAAGCGGTCGTTGTATAAGCGCATCAATGCCTGCATTCCCCGCTTTTTGAAAATGGTGATGGAGGGGCGACATTTTGAAAACACGCCTCCCCGTACCATATTTCTTCCTTGTAAATTTAAAAAAAGCCACTTGAACCATGACGGAGAGGCTCTCAACCAAAAACACGCCGCAAAGTATAGGGATCAGCAGTTCCTTCCGGATTACAACGGCAAAGACGGCAATAATACCACCCAGCGTCAAGCTCCCCGTATCCCCCATGAACACCTGCGCCGGATAGGTGTTATACCAAAGGAAACCAATAGTCGCGCCAATAAACGCAGTCGCGAAGATCACAAGCTCTTCCGCTCCGGGTAAAAACATGATATTCAGGAAAGAGGCAAACTGGATATGCGACGACATATAGGCAAAAATCCCCAAAGCGCCCCCAATAATGGCCGAGCTTCCGGCTGCAAGTCCGTCGAGGCCGTCTGTCAGGTTTGACCCGTTGGATACTGCCGTAACAATAAAAATCACAATCAGCACAAAAAACAGCCACGTCACCTCTTCTTTCCATTTGCCGGCCCACGAAGCCAACCACGCATAATCAAAATTATTATTCTTGATGAAAGGGATGGTCGTTTTTGTGGATTTGGTCACCGTGTGGTGAATCTGCACGTCCTCCACCACAGTTTCCATATTTACCACATTTATATTCTCTTGAATCACCACTTCCGGGCTCAGGTACAACGTCATGCCGACAATCAATCCAAGTCCTGTCTGGGCTACGATTTTGAATTTTCCGCGCAAGCCTTCCTTTTCCTTTTTAAAGACTTTGATATAGTCATCCACAAACCCAAGCGTTCCCAACCAGATGGTCGTGATCAACATCAATACAATGTATATGTTGTTGAGGCGGGCGAACAGCAGAACGGGAACCAAGATGGCAATAATGATGATAATGCCGCCCATCGTTGGCGTGCCCTTCTTGCTTATCTGTCCTTCGAGCCCCAGGTCCCTGACTGTTTCGCCTATCTGCTTCTGTTGCAGCACATTGATAATGCGTCGCCCGATAGAGGTTGAAATAAACAAAGCAAAGACAATGGCCATTCCGGAACGGAAAGAGATGTATTTAAACATGCCGGCGCCCGGAATGTCAATCGAATCCAAATAGGTAAACAGGTCGTATAACATTTAATATTCAATTTTTTGTTGTTTATCACATATTGTAGAGACGCGGCGTGCCGCGTCTCTACTGAAAATTTCACAAATAATTTTTTTATCGTCAAACGGATATTTCACGCCGTTCATATCCTGATAGTTCTCATGTCCCTTTCCGGCGATAAGGACGATGTCGCCTTTTCGGGCAAAAGCGATGGCTGCCTTGATGGCTTCCCGCCTGTCGGTTATGCAAAGCGTGCGTTCCTTCTCGCCTGCATGAAGTCCTGCCATCATCTCGCGGATGATATCCTCCGGATTTTCGAAACGCGGATTATCAGAGGTAAGAATCAGCCGGTCGCTTTGCCGGGCAGCTTCTTTGGCCATCAGGGGTCGTTTGCCCTTGTCGCGGTTTCCACCTGCCCCTACAACGGTAATGACATGTGCGCCCTCATCTAATACCTCCTGAATGCTGTTAAGCACATTTTTAAGTGCGTCGGGCGTATGCGCATAGTCGACAATCGCGGTGACGCCCTGCTGGGAGCGGATCGTTTCAAACCGCCCTGAAACGGGACGAAGCGTGCTGATTGCGATGATAACATCATCCGATTCTTCGCCAAGCGCCATGGCTGCACCATAAACGGCAAGCAAGTTGTACGCATTGAACCGACCCGTAAAATGGGTATGCACAACTTGCCGGTTGATTTCCATTTCTGTACCGTCTACGTGCGATTCAATGATTTTTCCCTTAAAGTCGGCCATGGTCTGGAGCGAATAGGCAAGTCGTTGCGCCGATGTATTCTGTAGCATGACGGGGCCGTTTGCATCGTCGGCATTGGTCAAGGCAAACGCGTTCGCTGGAAGCGCATCGAAAAATGTCTTTTTTGCGTGCAGATAGTCTTTGAATGTTGCGTGATAATCAAGGTGGTCGCGCGTGAGATTGGTAAATATGCCACCGTTAAAGTCGATACCGCTGATACGTTTCTGGTCGACTGCATGCGAACTAACCTCCATGAAGGCATAATCGCATCCCGCATCGACCATCGTCGCCATCAGTTTTTGAATCGTAAGGGCATCAGGCGTTGTATGGTCGGTCGGAAAAGCCTCATCATTGATATAGTTGCAGATAGTCGACAACAGTCCGGCCTTGTATCCCATTTTCCTGAAAAGACGATACAACAAAGTAGCGATCGTCGTTTTCCCGTTTGTGCCTGTCACGCCTACCACCACCAGTTGCCGCGACGGTTCGCCATACCAAACCGAGGCCAGTCGCCCCAACGCATCTGCCGCATCGGGAACCGTAACAAACACTGCGGGGAGAGCCGTGGGGGGTTTCGCTTCGCAAACCACAGCCACTGCACCTTGCTCGATCGCCTTTTCGATAAAGTCATGTCCGTCGACGTTCCTGCCCTTTACGGCGACAAAAAGCGAACCGGGCGTTACCTGTCGCGAATCGCTGAACACACCCGTGATTTCAGGGTCAAAGCCGTTTGTCCGACCAGCGCACCCGTTGCTTCGCGCCTCCCAATGACGTTGACGTGATTCGTACCTGTCAATCAATTCGGATAATCTCATTTTCATTCATTTAAGCGTTAATGTAACCAACTGCCCCGGCACGACCTTACTGCCATTTGCGACCGATTGGGACACAACGCTCCCATATCCTGTTACCGTCACGCGCAAATTGCAGTTTTCGAGTGCAAAAACCGCATCTTTCGCGCCCATGCCGACCACGTTCGGCACTAAGTTGGTACCTGTCTGCAAGGGCTTCATTGTTACCCCTTTATCATCTTCCGTTGCGACGACGTAGTCCGACTTGATGTTATTCGCATCATTTGTTTTGATCCGAAGCCCTTTCGTCACATTTTTGGAGGCCGTGTAATCGCCGTTTTTCACGTTCGGGTAAAGTGTTTTTCCTGAATCGGCGGAAGCCGTCTTAATATCCAGTACCGTACAATGGGAATATATTTTTTCGGCAATGTCTTTCACAACAGTGCCACACATCGACCCTCCCGAAACAATGCCGTTTTGTGGGCGCGTAATGACGACGATACAGGTGTACTCGGGGTTTTCGTAGGGGAAATAGCCGCAGAACGTGACGCGATGTCCGCCCGACCCGTAACCGCCGCCGCTCGCGATCTGCGCCGTACCGGTCTTGCCTGCAATCGTAATCACATCCGACTGCGCCGGTCTTCCGGTTCCATTCCGGTTTGACGGCGTGGGATCAACATAATTCACCACATTATACAGCATGTCCTGTATGACCTTCAGGGTCTGCGGCGTGCAAATCTGGGGAATGATCACTTCCGGATTAAAATGTTTCACCGATTTGCCATTCTTCAGGATGTCTTTCACAAACATCGGGCGTACCATAGTTCCGTTGTTGGCAATCGCATTAAAGAAGGCAAGCGTCTGAATGGGGGGTATTTGCACTTCATACCCAAACGACATCCATGGCAACGAGTAGCGCGACCACAACTTGTCGTCCGGCTGTCGAAGTCTGGGCTTTCCGGCACCGGGTATTTCCAGTTTCAGGTCGGCATCCATCCCGATCCGCCGCAGACCGTCGATAAATTTTTTCGGGTTATTTTCGTAACCTTTCAGTATCATCTTCGCCATGCCGATGTTCGACGAATACCAGATGGCCTTTTCCGCATTGATCATCCCGTATCCACCGCGGTTCGAATTATGGTCCAACATGGTACGGTTTCCATATTTGTAAACACCCTTGCCCACATCAACCGGTGTCTTGGGATTCACCACGCCATCATCCAGCGCTACCATCATGGCGGCCACTTTGAAAGTCGACCCCGGCTCAATGACATCCGCCACGGCATGATTCAATGTTTCGCCATATTGTCCGGGGCGTATGCGTGCCATATTGGTGATGGCCTTTATCTCGCCGGTCTTGACTTCCATTACCATGGCAATGCCATCGGCTGCGTTCAGTTCCTTCAATTTATCGACCAATGCCTTTTCGACCAAATCCTGAATGCTAATGTCAATCGTCGAACGAATATCCATTCCGTCCACCGGGTCTACTTCGACGACTACCGCCCATCGACCGCCCACGCGCTGCTCCCTGCCTCTTCCGGGTATCCCGCACAACAATGAATCGTATTGCAGTTCCAATCCGTTTTTCCCTTGGGTAAGGCCTGTTTTTTCGTCTATCTCGGTGTAGATGTCGCCCACCGTGCGCGAAGCAAGATTGCCGAAAGGCTTCCGGCGATACATTCTTTCCTTTTCGTGCAGTCCGTTGCGGTAGATTCCCAGCCGAAGAAACGGATACGTTTTGATTTCTTTCAAGTCCTTATACGAGATGCCAGGCCCGACAAACAAGGGGTAATCGGTCTTTTTCGACTTGACGCCCTGAAGGATATGCGTTTTATAGCCTGCCTGCGTGCGGTTTTTGAGTTTTTTTGAAAGAAAATAGGAAAGCGAATCGACACCGTTTCGTCCGGTACCCTGAAGCGAATCCAGCAGGATGGCGCTCGACTTGAAATCCATGTACAGATGGTACTGGGGGAAGTTGGTCGCCATGATCCGGTCGTCGTTCGAAAAAATAGTGCCACGGGCAGGGTTGATCAAACGGCTCGTTCGTTTCAAATCCTTTTCCAGCTTCAGCCATTCTTTCTTCTCGACTACTCCAATCTTGATGGCAGTGGCAAAGATAGCAATTGCAAATCCTCCCAAAAAGATCGCAATGCCAAAGTACCGGATTAGGATGTACCAGTTCTTTTCATTTTTTATTTCATCTTGTTGCGTGGAATGAATGTCTTCCGATTGTGTTTTCTTTGCTGACATACGTTTTTTCTCTTATGGCCGTTGATTATTTGTGAAGCTTATAGGGGGGGGTGTTGGCCTTTTCAAGCCCTAATCCATTGCGTTTGACAAGCTCTTCCACTTGCGACGGACGCGTGTTGCCGGTCAGCTCGGCCGATAAGTCCAATGCTTCCGACTTCACTTCTTTCAACTGTGTCTGCAAGCGGTCTATTTCGCGAAGCTTGATGATGCAGGCATAACGGTTGCTGATATAACCAAATATCAAAACCACCACCAGCACAATCATTTTCGTATGCCTGACAATAAAATCCTCTTTCAGTATATTTCCGTAAAAAATATCCACTATCCATTCTATCACTGTTCTTTTCTTCCTTTTCTTTTTTCCCATCTCTCCCTTTAACTTTAAACGTTTAACTTTTACATCTGACTTTTACATCTGATTTTTTACTTTTAACATTTGACCGCCACGCGCAGTTTGGCGCTTCGTGCGCGCGGGTTCCTCTCAATCTCCTCGGTCGAAGGGACAATCACCTTGCCAACCGCACGAAAAGGCGTGGGTCGGTTGCCGTAAATATCCTGTTCGACTTGTCCTTCAAAGTTGCCTGTTTTAATGAAATTCTTGACGATCCGGTCTTCCAGCGAATGATAGGTGATGACAGCCAAACGTCCATCCTTCGCGAGTAACGTCAGCGATTGCAGCAGCAATTCCCGTAAGGCCTGCAACTCCTGGTTCACCTCCAGCCTGACTGATTGAAATACCTGTGCCAGAAACTTTTTTTCGTTTTCACGATTCGAAAATGCGCTTACGGTATCCACTAAATCGGCTGCGGACGTCAACGGTTGCACCATCCTTCGTCTCACGACAGCCGAAGCAATCCGGCGGGCCGACTTCAACTCGCCATACAGGTAAAAAATATCGGCCAAATGTTCTTCCGTGCTGGTATTGAGCACATCGGCAGCCGTCATGCCGGCGCGGTTGTTCATGCGCATGTCCAACGCACCGTCAAACCGAAACGAAAAACCACGCGTCACATCATCAAAGTGATGCGACGAAACACCCAAGTCCGCAAAAATGCCGTTTACCTCGCTCACTCCATGGTAACGCATGAAGTTGGAAAGATAACGGAAATTACTTCTGACAAACGTAAACCGCCCGTCACCCATGCGGTTGTTTTCTGCATCCGCGTCCTGGTCGAAGCCATACAAGCGTCCTTCCTGTCCTAATCGGCCTAAAATTCCATACGAATGACCGCCTCCACCGAAAGTTACATCTACATATACCCCCGAAGGACAAATATTCAGCCCGTCAAGACTTGCCTCAAGCAGTGCCGGAACATGATATTTTTGTTCTTTTAAGCTCATTATAAACTATTTATACAAAATTAAGGTGCCGCAGCAATCCGTACGAAGGTGTAAAATTATATATTTTCTGCATCTTAACCGGAAAAAAATCATAAAAAAGTTTTCAACACCCCCGTTTTTTGGGTGTATAAGATTTTAATGGATAAGATTTTAATGTTTAAGAAATGAGATTTTTTATCTGTCTGTGTGTAATTTCGAAAATTTCAGCTACATTTGCAGACAAAAAACACCCATTATTTGAATATATGCAAAAAATTATTGCGCCCATCGACAAAGAACTCATCTTGTCGGAACTTACGTCCGACAAACGGTTAAGAAGCACCAACAAGTCTGGTAATGAGATATATATCATTACCGCTCACGATTCGCCGCAGACCATGTTGGAAATTGGCCGTCAGCGCGAAATAGCTTTCCGTCACTATGGGGGCGGCACGGGGCTATCATGCGACATTGACATGTTTGATACGATGGAAAATGCTTACAAGCAACTCATCGTGTGGAGTCCGAACGAAAAGGAAATACTTGGCGGATACCGTTTTTTATGCGGATCGGATGTAAAATTCGACGAACAGGGAAAGCCGATGCTTGCTACTTCCCATTTATTCGATTTCACCGACAATTTTCTAAATAATTACCTTCCTTTTACGGTCGAATTAGGCCGTTCGTATGTGTCATTGGACTATCAGGCCACCCTTGGGCGAACCAAAGGCATTTTTATACTCGACAATCTGTGGGACGGGCTTGGCGCATTGCCGGTCATTGACCCTTCACTAAAATACTTTTACGGCAAAGTAACCATGTTCAACACCTACGACCCCAAAGCGCGCGATATGATATTGTACTTCATGAAACTGCATTTTCCCGACAATGACAACCTTGTCACGCCTAAATACCCCTTGCAAACACATACCGACGAAAGCACGCTGAAAAGCCTCTTCCCGTATACGGATTACAAGGAAAATTTCAAAATACTACATCAGGAAGTACGAAAACTGGGCATCAACGTCCCGCCCCTTGTCAATGCCTACATGAGCCTTTCACCGAAAATGCGCACCTTCGGAACATCCCTGAACGAGGAGTTTGGCAACGTGGAAGAAACAGGTATCCTCATCGACTTTAACGAGATTTTCGAGGAGAAGAAAAAACGCCATATCGAAACTTTCCTGAAAGATGCCAATTACGACCAAATGCAGATCATCAAAACACGCTGAGCCTGTCGTTGTCTGAATGTCGTACTTAGGCTACGTACTGGTCTAACCACGAAATGAGCGCCTGCGGGTCTTTCCCGTAGCCGTTGGCACCGATACTTCGGGCAAAATCGTCGTTTAGGGGCGCTCCGCCCACGGCAACTTTCGTGTCGGGATATTTCTGACGGATGGTGGTGATGATTTTACCCATGTTCACCATGGTCGTGGTGAGCAATGCCGACAAGCCGACGATGGCGTTCGGATTGGCGTCAATGGCGGCTACGAACTGTTCGGGCTTCACATCCACTCCCAAGTCGATCACCTCCCAACCGGCGCCTTCCACCATCATGCAACACAAGTTTTTGCCGATATCATGCAGGTCGCCCATCACGGTACCCATGACAACGACGCCTTTTCGTTTCACTTCACCCGTCTGGAAAAACGGTTTGAGGTGCGCCATTGAGGCCGACATGGCTTTGGCCGACAATAACATTTGCGGGACAAAAATCTTGTTTTCCGTAAATCGTTGCCCCACGCGATTCATTGCGGCGACCAATGCCAAGTTCAGAATATCGCCGGGCGTAACACCTTCATCAAGCGCCTGGCGCGTCAATTCATCAGCGCCCGGTTGACCTTTCATTTGCGGCGGGTAGGGCGAAGCAAGATTCACTTTTCCATTTTCTACACAGGCAGAAATTTGGTTAATCATTTGATCAATCATTGGTTCATTCATTTGTTCATTCAATGGATTCATTAGCATAAAAATTAAATATTTATTGATATTATCACATTCACAGTCCGCAAAAATACGAATTTTTATGAATAAATCAATACTTCCAACTACATATTGAAGAAAAAATCATATATTTGCAAAAAATTTTCAGTTAATTGTTATGGAAAATAAAAACAGACTTTTTATTGCCAGCGCTTTATCATTATTTGTTACGGCAGTGGCTTTCGGCGCCAGAAGCGGTCATCTGGTACCTTGGATGAATGAATTTGGCATCTCCACCGTTCAGGTAGGCTGGATTTTCAGCGCTTTCCTGTGGGGCGTCACCGCCTCTGCGTTAATATTTGGATTGTTGGTCGAGACCTGGGGAACGGCCAAAGTAATCGCCTTTCTCTTTATCGCGCAAGTAGCGGGTCTTATCCTGACCATTTTTGCCACAGGATTCTGGAGCCTGTTTTTTGCCACGCTGCTTATTGGCGTTGCCAACGGATGCGTCAATGCGGCATGCAATCCATTGGTTACGAACCTCTATCCAAACGAAAAAACAGCCCGACTCAACCTCTTTCACATGTGGAACGCCATCGGCATGGCTACGGGCGGACTGATGGTGTACTTTTCTAATCTGATGGGGGTGGGCTGGCGTGCTCAAATGGCTATTCTTCTGATTCCTACCCTGCTGTACGGCATCCTGTTTTTCAGGCAAAAATTTCCAGCCTCCGAGCGTGTATTGCTTGGCGGCAGTTACCGCGACATGATGAAATCCATCATCTCGCCGCTGTTCCTTTTCCTTGCCTTTCTGATGATTCTATCCTCTTCGGTTGAGTTTGGCGCCAACCAGTGGATACCTACCCTGTTTGAAAAAGCAGTAATCAACCTGTTTGGCGAAAGCGCTTTCGGGTCGATACTGATCTTGGTCTGGATTTCGTTAGCCATCGCACTGGCTCGCTTATTTGCCACGCCGATCGTACGCCAGCTTTCGCCTGTCGGCGTGCTGCTGCTGTCGTCCGTGCTTGTCATCATCGGCATTTATCTGATCAGCGTATCCAACGGCTGGGTCATTTTTGTGGCCGCAACCATCTTCGCTTTCGGGATTGCCTACTTCTGGCCTAACATGCTGGGATTAGTGGCCGACCGTCGCCCCATGAGCGGCGCGTTGGGAATGGCCATCATCGGCGGAATGGGAACGTTGGGCGGCGCCATCATCCAACCTGTTATCGGAAGTATTTTCGACGCGCAGAAGCAACAACTCAACGACCACCTGGCAGCAGGAGCGGCCACCATCCAATACATCATCGTCATTCCCGCGTTCCTCGCAGTTGTGTTTGCCGTCATGCTGATTCAGCAACGAAAAAAGAAAATCACGAACAATTGAATATGGAAGTAAAAAAACAATTATACGACTATGCTTTCGACGTTGCACAACGCGTCATGAAAAGCGATTTCGATAGGCTGGCTGCCATCGTGCAACGGTTGGTACAGGCAAAAACTGAAGGGCGAACCGTTTACGCTGCCGGTAATGGCGGCTCGGCGGCTACTGCCTCCCATTTGTGTAACGATTTGGTCAAAGGATGCCGCGTGAACGACCGGACAGGCTTCAGGGCGGTTTGCCTTGCCGACTCAAACGCCATCGTTACTTGCTTGGCCAACGATTTCAGTTATGAAGATATTTTTGCCATCCAACTGAAGACCTATGCCGAAAAAGGCGATGTCTTGGTCGTATACAGTGGAAGCGGCCATTCGCCCAACATCCTCGCGGCGTTGGTGGCTGCCCGCGAGATGGGCGTCGCCACCATCGGATTCACCGGTCGCGACGGCGGAAAGATGAAAGACTTGTGCGATCTGCTCCTCATCGCTCCCACCGATTCGATGGAGCAACTCGAAGACATGCACTTGCTGTACGAGCACGCCATGATTTGCTCCATCAAAGATATTTTGACCCAAACGTGTATGTCATGAAATACTTGGGGTCAATCGATGTTGGAGGCACAAAAACGATGGTCGGCATTATCGGCGCGGAGGCGCGCGCCGTGACTGACCGTCCGGAGGCACAGACACTGTCCGACCGCTACGATGCTCAAATCCTGTCAAAACGCCATTTCCATACCACTGTTGACGACTGCCACACTCATTTTTCGCACTGTCGGACGCACTTCAACGCGTGTCTTTCCGAATGTCGACTGACCGTCGACGATCTGGACGGGATCGGCGTGAACATGCCCGGCATGGTCGATGCCGCCACGGGCAGGCTCCTCGAAGCGCCGTTTGCCGGATGGTACAACATTGACGTCAAGGACGCTTTCAGCCGTTTGCTCGGAACGGATAAACTATTTGTAGAGAACGACGTCAACGCCTGTGCCGTCGGCGAACTGATGTTCGGCAATGCCTGCGACAGTTTCCTGTGGGTAACCATCAGCACCGGCATCGGCGGCGCAATCATCGTCGACCGGAAGTTAGTATCCGGCAGCAACTCCTGCGCCGGAGAATTAGGCCACGTAAAAGTGGAATACGAACATCCGGCCGAGTGCAGTTGCGGGCAATGGGGATGTGTCGAGGCACACGGTTCGGGAACGGCCATCACCCGGATGTTTGCTAAAAAAGTAATGGAAAACTTTGAATTGGTACATATACTTGCCCAAAAGGATCTGATCCCCGACGCCAAAGGTTGCGCGATATTGGCAAATGAAGGCAACAGGGACGCCATTGAGGTGTTTCATTCCGCAGGGGAATATATCGGTCGTGCCTTGTCGTATGCCACCAACCTGCTCAACCCGCAAAAAATCTATATCGGCGGCGGCGTTTCCAATTCGTTGGAGTTGCTGTTGCCGTCCATCTGGCCAGTATTCAACCGCTCAACGGTAAGGCAGTGCGCCGGCGTCGAAATCGTTAAAACCGCATTGGGCTACGATGCAGCCCTGCTGGGCGCTGCAGCATTGGTATTGGCAAAAAAAATGGCATAACCGGTTCATTCGCATGGCTGGCATGGCATGGCATGTCATTTCATGTCATTTCATTGCACGGCACGGCATTTCACGGCATTTCACGGCATTTCACGGCATGGCATGGCATGGCATGGCATGGCATCGAGCACTCATCCCCGTCAATGCGGGATCGGGTCTTGAACGGCTACCGGACCGTGATTTTTCGCACTCCGGTAGATCGCCTCAATAATGGCTACCGACTTCCTCCCTTCGGCCCCGTCAATGTCGGCCGGCTTATTTGCCCTCAGCGCATTTACAAAAGCTTCAAAAAGCAGCTTATGCCCGTGGTGGCCGATGGCCCCAGGATCGGCAGCGCCGCCCCCTGTTTGGGTGGCGCTACCATAAATCCGCCTTATCTCTTCGTCCCCGTCATTCTCTTCTGCAAATTTCCAGGTAGTGATATTTTCTTCTTCCATGGTGACACAGCCCTTGGAGCCACATATCTCTATTTTTTTCAGGAATCCCGGATAAGCGCCGGTGGTGCCCTCAATGACGCCAAGAGCACCGTTCGCAAATTTGAGCACCGCAGCCGCCGTATCTTCCACTTCGATCCGTTCGTGGGCAAGCGTCGCTGTCGTGGCAAAAACTTCCGTCACATCGCCCATAAACCACTGGAGCAAGTCGATGGCATGGATGCCCTGGTTCATCAGGGCACCGCCACCGTCCAGTTCCCAAGTACCCCGCCATTGACCCGAGTCATAGTAGTGCTGGCTTCGGTACCATTTTATCTGGGCGTCGGCCAAGACGATAGTACCCAGTCGACCCTGGGTAATGGCCTTTTTGATAATCCCCGATGCGGCATGGTAGCGCGAAGGAAAGATGGTTGCCAGCAACACCCCGTTGGCCCTGGCTTCGGCAATGATGGCATCGCACCTTGCGGTGGTAATCTCCAACGGCTTTTCGACGATGATGTGCTTGCCGGCCCTGGCGGCTGCGACAGCGCCATCCAGGTGAAGCCCCGAAGGCGTTGCGATGCAGACGATGTCAACCTGTTTGTCCGACATGAACGAGCCCAGATCGTCATATCCCGTGCCGCCGTATTTCTCGCAAAAATCTTTGGCCCTGCCCTGTTGGGTATCATAACCCGCAACGAAACGGCATCCGGCTAATTCCTGTATGGCCCTGACATGAAACTCGGCCACCATCCCCAATCCGATAATGCCGAAGCCGATGGTGTCTGCATCATGTTCCTTGACTGTCCTATTCATATTATTTGGATTTATTGGTGATTAAAAGTCTTATTGATTTCATAATTCGGTTTTCCTGCCACTTTTCTGACAATAAAGCTATTGTGTTCCAGCTTGTTAATTTCGATACGCACTTTTCGCTTGAAATTTCCAAATTCTTTCAAGTCGGCTAAAGTTGATTTTTGTGATTTGAAATACAGATAATTTCCTATCAGGTTAGCGCTTATGCCGACAGTAGAGCCATATTCGCCATGTAAAAATATTGCTTGCAAAACGCTTTTAAGCGACGATGACAACCCATCGTAATCTTCGCCAAAAATCGCTTTTAGTTCGATCGTAAAGTCCTCCTTCTTTAATATCGGATTCAACCCGAACAATTGCAGTTCAGGCGTACTTTGCGGCAGGCGTTTGATTAACCCCCAGTAACATAAATCATTAATAACCTCAAAATGATTATTGTCAGGCGAAAGATTAACCGTATATTTTTCGTCGGCATTTAATTTCTCCGACTTGTAAATATAGGCAAGTACGGTTTGTTGCGTGGCTGTCAATTCGATGCCGCCGGTCGAATTTTTAATAAATTTCTCAAAACTCTTCAGCCAATTGACGGTTTGATCGTCCAATACTTTTCCTTTCGGGATAAACAAGCCTATTTCATCCCCGCTATAAATCCTGAAATACGGGATGTCTATTTGATTGCTTAAGGCATAGTCCGTAAGTGTCGCCATACCAATGCCTCTTCCTTCCCATCGCTTGTAAATTTTTAAAATATCGGCAAGGTTTACATTCCGGGCTTTCGGTATGGGAATGATTCTACGTAACCTGTTCGTTGTATCATCATTATTATATAACATTTGTTCCTGCCTGAATCTTCCGGGGTTTCTAATTTCAATAAATTCATTATTCCTGACACGAAGAATCGAACATCTTTTTATCGTATAGTCTCTATGTGCCAACGCATTATTTATCGTTTCCCGAATCACTTCTTCCGGATAGTCGTAGATTGCAGAGCCGCCATTTTGAACGCTAACGCCTACATTAATCTTACTGAAAGCAAAGGCCCAGCAGCTTTCCATCAAAGGAATAATATTGTCTTTATATAATTTTTGGTCGTCTGCAAGACTTTTAATTTTTTCGAACGTTTCAAAATAGGCGTCCATTTCACATTTTCCTCCGACATGATTAAAGATGTCTTTTCCGCAAACCAACATGCCCAGTAACGTCGGGTTATTGTTTCGAACAAATTTGTTTCTATTCAAAAAAGAAATGGCAGCTGGTATATCCGACTTTAAAGTCTCTACTTTTTTATCCGAGTTAAGTCTTATGATATAATCATTCATCTTATCAACATCCAAATCGTCTAGTGTCGTCCCTGCAACCAACTCTAATTCGACGGCGTTACGTAATTCCTCTATTAATTCGTCCTGTTTTAGTATTTTTTCTTTCTTTATCCGATGGTCGCCGGTAAGCTGTCGTTCATAAGCATCTCCATTGTAAAAAATGTATTTTTTATCGTCTGGCAGTTTTTCGACAAAAACCAAACACACATTGCCATCAAGAAATGATTTTATTTCCACGAAGTCAGGATTGATAAAATCTGACAAATCCATCCGGGTGCCGTTCTTGTCAGTAAATAAATGAGGGATATTTTTGATTTTTTCTTCCGTACTGTGTGTAGCAGAAAATCCTGTAAATTGATATTTTTGGTTTTTAGTATCCTCTTTGATTCCAATAACAATAATACCGCCTTGGGTATTGAGAAAAGCGCAAATGGTTTTGTATAATTCTTTCCAGTCTTCCCCGCCGGAAAGATCTTTTAGCTCTAACCGGTCTGTTTCAACAATGGTATATGATTTCCCCTTAACGTGCTGCGCTAATTTTTCTAATATTTTATCAATAGCTCTCATTTTGTTTTCTTTTATTTCTGCTTCAATGTGCAAAGAAAACGATTTTTTTTTGAATAACAAAACGGTATTATAAAAAAAAATTACCACCTGCAATTCCCGTATCGGAGCAAGGCTTCCAGGAAATAATAGTCGGCGTACGTCAAGGGAACGTCTATTTCAATGTTGGCGGGCAAGCTGGTCACGCAATGTTTCAGCACAAAATGGCCGTTTTCACCCGCGTCGGCCATGTATGCTGGCGAGGCGAGCGAGGCGAGGGTCTGCTCGGCAATGGTCAGATATTCGTGGCATCGGGCTGTCTTGAAAGAAGCCAGCTCGATAAGCGCCGAGGCTGCAATGGCGGCTGCCGAAGCGTCGCGGAGTGCATCGGGCAGGTTGGGCGCATCGAAATCCCAATAGGGAATGTGGTCGTCGGGCATGTTTTTTTGCGCAATCCACCAGTCGGCAATATGCTCGGCCTGTTCGAGATAACGTTGGTGACCTGTTTCACGGTAACACATCACATAACCGTACAAGCCCCATGCCTGGCCGCGCGACCACGACGATTCGTCAGCGTACCCCTGCGCCGTATGCCGTTTGCGGACAGCGCCGGTAATGCTGTCGTAGTCTACCACGTGATAGCAACTGAAGTCAGGGCGGTAATGGTTTTTCATGGTGACGTCGGCATGCGATATGGCTATCTTGTAGTACGAGGAATCGCCGCCAAATCTGGTGGCGTTGAACAGCAGTTCGAGGTTCATCATGTTGTCGATGATCACCGGATATTGCGACCCGGTTCGG
>Ga0082212_10001759_pt1 | contig 31919 bp, 34 predicted proteins | sample TergutNt197P3_FD_71548 | JGI IMG/M metagenome (GOLD analysis project Ga0082212, IMG submission 71548) | Neocapritermes taracua P3 segment gut microbial communities from Petit-Saut dam, French Guiana - Nt197 P3 | ecosystem: Host-associated > Arthropoda: Insects > Digestive system > Gut ...
TTATTTTATTTATTTCTATTTTTTTTATTATTATTTTTTTATTATTTTTATATAATATATTAGAATTGTTAATATAGTTAATTATTTATTTTATTAAAAACATATTTAAATTAATAAAAAGGTATGTTTTTTACTATTTTATTATAGTAATTTAGATATTTTTAAATAAATTTTCTATTAAACAATTTAATTAAATTAATGTTAATAATTATTATTTATAATTTATTAAAATATAGGTACTAAATATTGTTAATATTATTATATAAAATAATTTCACCGATTTAATTTAATATATTTAATTATAAGTTAAATATAAAATAATTATACAGATTTAATTTAATATATTTAATTATAAGTTAAATATAAAATAATTATACAGATTTAATTTAATATATTTAATTATAAGTTAAATATTAAATATTAATATTATTAAATTATATATAGATTATAAAAAAAATTAAAATAATTTTAAATTATAATTATTTTTTCTAAAAGAGAATATAATTAAAATAAAAATTAGATTATAATTTATTCATATATTGTTCGTATAATATAAAAGTATATATATTATATTAAACATATTATTATTTAAGAAAATTTAAAAAATATTAAAAAAATAATAAATATATAATAAATTTTTAAATAAATTATTTAAAAATATGTGGAGATATTATTATGGAAAAGACTATAGAAGAACTTATTCAAGATTTAAATGATGATGATGAATTTGTTCAAGAAGAAGCTTTTGGGCTTCTTGAAATCAGAGCTGAAGAATCTTTAGAACCGTTAATTGAAGCTTTATCAACTAAAGGGATTAATAAAACAATAAAACAATTTTCTGCTAAACTTTTAGGATTTATTGGAAATGAACAAGCTATAGATTCTCTAATAGCTAGTTTAAGAGATAATAATAAGTTTGTAAGAAGAGAATCTTCTACTGCATTAAGTAAAATGGGGGACAGTGCTGTTGATCCTTTAATCGATATTCTCAATGATGATGATTGGAGAGTTAGAGGGGCAGCTGCTTGGGCTTTAGGAAAAATCGGAAATAAAAAAGCTTTAGATAAACTAAAACCTCTTTTAGATGATGAAAGTGGTTTTGTTAGAAGTGGAGCTAAATTTGCTGTAGGAAATATTGAAAATAGTTGATTTTTTAACTTTTTAACTTTTTAACTTTTTAATTTTTTTTCTTTTTCATTTTTTCTTTTTCTTTTTCATTTTTTCATTTTTTTCTTTTATATTTACTCATTTTTTCAATATTATTTGTTTTTTATATATTTTACTTAGTTAACCCTTTTTTTAGATATTTTTATTAATATTAATTTTTATCTTATTTTTTTTAAATAATATTCATATTTAAAAATTTTTAAATATTAGATATATTTATTAATTATTTTTATTAAAAAGAGTATAATAGTATTAATTTTTATAGAAATATAATTAATTATAAAATAAAGTAATATAAAGTAATATAAAGTAATATAAAATTATAATAAAATTATAATAAAATTATTAATTATATAAATTTTTTTATAGTTTTTTATAAAGATTATAATTTTTATAAATTTCAAGGAATTCTAAGATGATTAAGATAGGAATATTAAATTTACAAGGTGCTGTTAGTGAACATCTTGATATGACTCAAAAAACTATTGAAAAGATGAACATGAATCATGAGATTAAAGCTGAAGGAGTTCGATATGCTGATGAGGTAGCACAATGTAATGGGATTATAATTTCTGGTGGAGAAAGTACAGTTATTGGTAAACTAATTAGAGAAAGAGGAATTGATAAGGTAATCAAAGAAAATCAAATTCCTGTTTTTGGAACTTGTGCAGGAATGGTAATTTTATCTAAAAAAACAGATTACGATCAGGATATTCTTGAAATAATGGATATTGAAGTTAAAAGAAATGCTTTTGGAAGACAAAAAGATTCTTTTGAGAGTGAAATTAGTATATTGGGAGATACATTTCCCGGGGTATTTATCAGATCTCCAGCTGTTTCAAAAATTTTAGTTTTGAGTAATGAAAATAGTGATTATATCTCTAATAATAATTATAATAAGAATAATAATTATAATAAGGATAATAATTATAATAATAAGGATAATGTCAGTAATTATGCTAATAACGATAATAATAAAAGCAATAATAATGTTGAAATATTATCAGAACTTGATTCTAATATTATAGCTGTAAAACAAAATAACAACATAGCATTGTCTTTTCATCCAGAACTTACAGCTGATACAAGATTGCATGAATATTTTATTAATGAAATTATAAAATTAAATTTAAAATAAGGTAGATAGATAAATAAAGTATAATAATTATAACTATTAAATAAATAATATTTTATTATTAGATTAATTTATGGCTTGATTATTAAATTAATTATAATCTAATTAATTAAAAAATAATAAATTCTAATTTAACTGATTTTATGGCAGAAAGTGAAAATATTAATAAGGATGAATTTGAAGAAACAGAAGGAGTATCTACTATACTTGGAGATCCGAAAAAAGCGGTGTTGAAATTATCAGGACCTATGATTATCGCTATGTTAGTTTCAGCTCTTTATAATTTCATCGATGGTGTTTGGGTAGCTGGACTTGGACAAAATGCTCTTGCAGCTATTGGATTTATAACTCCTATTTTTTTGGTTGTAATGGGATTTTCAAATGGTCTTGGAGCAGGAGCTACTGCTGTTGTTTCTAGGTTTATTGGTGAGAGAAATAAAGTCAAGGCAGATAATGCAGCACTACATATTATGCTTCTGACAGTAATATTTACTATAATAGTCATGCTTTCTCTAGGTTTATTCTTAGAACCTATTTTAAAATTGCTTGGAGCAGGAGTTACAATTAATTTAGCTCTTAACTATGGAAATATCATTTTTGCAGGTACAATATTTATTGTATTTACTGCAGCAGCTTATGGAATACTTCGTGGCGAAGGTAATGTTAAAAAAACTACATATGCTATGGTATTTGGGGCTATTTTTAATATGATTATCGATCCTATTTTCATATATACTTTTCATCTTGGAATAGCTGGTGCTGGAATAGCTACTATTTTATCTTTGGCAATTGTAAGTGTTATACTTATTTACTGGTTTAGAGGAGATACTTATATAGACTTTTCATTGAAGTTTTTTAACTTCAGTAAAGATATTTTAAAGAAAATTTTAGCTGTTGGAATACCTGCAGGTGCGGAATTTCTTATAATAGCAATATTAGCAGGTTCTTTAAATATGATATTGGTTACAGTTTCAGGTGCTGATGGGGTAGCTGTTTATTCATCTGGTTGGAGAGTAGTTATGATAGCTATAATCCCAATTTTTTCTGTATCTATTTCTGTTGTTGCTATAATTGGTGCTTCATTTGGTGCAAGAAGATATGAAAATTTTGAAATTGTTCAAAACTATTCTATTAAAATTGGAATATTAATTGCAGTTATAACAGCAGTAACCACTTTTATACTAGCACCGTATATTGCAGATATATTTACATACTCTCCTGAAACACTTCCTTTGAATGCTCTCATTACAGACTTTTTAAGGGTAATGGCATTATTTTACATATTTGTTCCAATAGGTGCTATATCTTCTTCAATATTCCAGGGTGTGGGGAGAGGATTGGATTCTTTTGTTTTAACTGTAATTAGAGAAATTCCTTTGATTGTTTTATTTTCATATATTTTAGCTATTCCTTTAGATATGGGTCAAGAAGGAGTTTGGTGGGGAATCGTAATTGGAAATATAGTTGGATGTATAATTGCATATGCATGGTCTAGAATTTATATAAGAAGGTTAATATCTGTTAAAGGTAGAGAAAAAGAAGTTTTTGATTAATAGGTTTATTTATAATCTAATTATTCTTTCTTTATTTTTTTTCACTTATTGTAGCTAAAGAGATAAAAATAATTTATTAAGCCTAATATTAGTAATTATTTATTAATAGCTACTTTTGAACAAATTTATCACAAGAATCAAAATCTTCTTTTTGTTCATCTGTTAAAGTACAACCAGAAATCATAAAATAAGTCCCTGGATAATAATCATCTACATTTCCATAATATTCGCAGTCTTTGCAATAGCCCATATTGTTCCTTCTAAATTTTATTTTTTTAACTATTGTTTCTGTTGTTTTTTATCCAAATAACAATATTTTCACACCTAAAGCAATTAAAACTAATCCAGCAATTATTTCTAATTGATTATCAAATAAATGTCCTATTTTTTTACCAATATAAACTCCTAATTGTGAAAATAGAAACACAATAGTTCCGATTAAGATTAATGGAATTATAATTGGAGTATCTGTAATTGCATAAGTGATTCCTATTGCAAATGCATCAATACTTGTAGCTATTGATATAATAGTTAATTCTTTAAATGAAAATTTATTTTTATTTATTTCTTCTTCAGTATTGGATTTTAAACTTTCATAAATCATTTTCAGACCAATAACTGAAAGGAGTATAAAAGCTATCCATGGTGAAAATGTTGTTATTAAATATTCAAATTGAGTACCAGATAAATATCCTAAAATAGGCATAAATATATGGAATCCTCCAAAAAATATTCCAAACCATAAGGATTGCATTTGACTTATGTTTTTTAAACTAAATCCTTTTGCAATACATATACTAAATATATCCATAGCTAAAGCAACTGAAATTATAATTACTGATATTAAATCCATATAAAATCCTTTTATAATTATTTTTTTTTTAAAATTAAATTTAATCTCTATTTGTAATGATAAAAATTATTTATATTATAATTCATCCATTTAAAAATACTTTTTCTTTATTTGGATCATAATCTGTTTGTTTGGCTATACAAAATTTACAGACTGCTTGAGGGGTCTCACTTTGTTTATCTTTTACAGGACAGAAATAGGTTCCATTTCGATAAGTTACTTTTAAACTACCTGGAAATGGAGTTCCTAGTGGATGAATTGGTTCATTTAAAATAAAAGTGGTGTATAAACTTATTATTGTATATATGACTGGAAATTTATCCTCTTCGCAAATATGGATAGTTTCATCATGGGGTTGTTTTTCTAATAAATCAATAGCTTCTAGAAAGTCTTTTTCATTATATATTATTTCACTATAATTTGATTTATCCTTTTTAATTTCTTTAATTTCTTTAATTCTCATAATGAAATATTTAATATATATTTCAAGATATTTTTCTCTATAGTTAGTTTGAACATACTTGCCTTCTTCTCTAAGTAGTGTTGAAGCTAACATAAGGTCATGAACAGAAAGAGTTTTAGCTAATTCTTGAAGAATTTTTATTAAATCCTTTTTTAAAATCTTTTTTTTTGATTTTAGATTATTTAGTTCTTTAAACATTATTAAATCTCTGGATTTTTTCATATTTTCTTGAATTTTTTATAATTTTATTTATTTTATAAATATTAATATACTATTAAATAGATATTTATTTTCAATATAATTATATAATATTTATAATAATTATTTTTATAAGTAAATTGTTATATTAAAATATATACTTAATTATCTATATTTAAATGTGTTTAATTAGCAGATTTTATATTTATTTAATTAGAATTGTATTAATTATTCTTCTATTTAATCATATTTAGTTATATTAAATACGGTGTTTTAAATGCGTGGAGATTTATCTGAAGAGATTGTAACCATAACAATTAAAGAAAATCTTAATCAGAAAGCTATTTCACTTAATCAAAAAAGTGCTTTTGGAAGATTAGAAGAAGATGTTCTTGAACTTTCAATTATTGAAGCTTTTTATCTTATGGAAAAAGGTAGATTAGATATTTATAAAAGTAGTGATGATGATGAAAAGATTGAACCTAATTATATTAGAGACATAATTAAAAAAAACAGTGCTTATGGTAAATATATTGTTTATAAAGATTTAAAGGATAGAGGATATATTATAAAAACTGGTTTTAAATATGGCTCTGAGTTTCGCCTTTATGAAAGAGGAAAATCTCCAGGTGAAGGGCATTCTGATTATCTTGTTAAGATTATTCATGAAAATTATAATGTCAATGCATTGGACTTTGCTAGTTATATTAGGGTAGCTCATGGAGTTAAAAAAAGTCTTCTTTTAGCTGTAGTTGATGATGATGAAGATATTACTTATTATCAAGTTGAATGGATAAAGCCATAATTTTTAAAAATAATATTTTATTATGTCTTTATTTTTTTATTTTTTTATCAATTTTTTTATTTTTATTTCTTTATTTTCATTAAATATAAATATATAATGGAATCAATTATTTTATTATAGGTATAAATAATATTTATTATATAATTATTAAAATATTTTATAGATTGAATTAATTATTTTATTATATTTATTATAATATTTTATAGATTGAATTAATTATTTTATTATATTTATTATAATATTTTATAGATTGAATTAATTATTTTATTATATTTATTATAATATTTTATAGATTGAATTAATTATTTTATTAAATATTTTATAGATTGAATTAATTAAATTTATTAAATAGTATAAATCTTAAAATTAATTATCAATTTTTATATATATATTATTTTAATATAATTTTTTTAAATTTTTTTAAATTTTTAGGTGATATATTGATAGATCCATGGGCATCTTCTTCTGTTGATTATGAAAAGCTAGTAAATCAATTTGGAATAAAAAAGTTTTCTGAAGTTTTAGATAATATTGAAAATCCTTTATCATTAATGACTAGAGGAGTTATATTTGGTCATAGAGACTTTGATAAAGTGATTCCACTTATTAATAACCACAAAGATTTTGCTGTTGTAACTGGAATGATGCCAAGTGGGAAAATGCATATTGGTCATAAGATGGTTGTAGATCAATTAAAATGGTATCTCGATTGTGGTGGGAATCTTTCTCTTCCTATAGCTGATATGGAATCTTATGGTGCTAGGGGAATGGATTTTAATAAAGCTAAAGATTTAGCTATTAATGAATATTTAGCTAATTATATTGCCCTTGGGCTTGACCTTACTGATAAAAAAGTACTTGTTTATCTTCAATCTCAACTTAATCATGTTAAAGATTTAGCATTTGAATTATCTAAAAAAACTAACTTTAATGAATTAAAATCTATTTATGGGTTTTCACAGTCTACTAATATATCTCATGTTTATGTTCCACTTGTTCAAGTAGCGGATATATTACTTCCTCAAATTGAGGAGTATGGTGGTCCAAAACATGTAGTTGTTCCTGTAGGGGTTGATCAAGACCCTCATATAAGGTTAACCCGTGACCTTGCAGATAGATTTAAATCTGAGGGAGGTTTTATTCCACCATCTTCTACTTACCACAGATTCCTAACAGGGCTTACTGGAGGTAAAATGTCTAGTAGTGAGCCAAAAACAGCTATATATTTAAATGATTCTCCAGAAGAAGCTGAAAAAAAAGTGAAATCTGCTAAAACTGGAGGGCGTGAAAGTTTGAAAGAGCAAAAAAATAATGGTGGTTGTCCTGACAAGTGTGTTGTTTATGAGATGCTTGTTTATCATTTAATTGATAAAGATGATGAACTTTTAAAAATATATGAAGATTGTAAAAATGGAGTTTTACTTTGTGGGGAATGTAAGCTAATGACGGCTTCAAAAATGAAGGAATTTTTTGAAAATTTAGCTTTAAAAAAAGAAGAATCATTAGAAATAGCTAAAACACTTTTATAATTTATATAATTTTTAATTTATAATTTTAATTTTTATATATTTAAAAAATAAAGATATTTTAATTAATTTAAAAATTTAATCTATTTTTGTTTATATAATATAATATTTTTAATTTATTTCTAAATTCTATAATTACATTCTTTATATCTAATATAAATAAATTTAATATATAGTTAATTACCAAATATTTGCAACTGTTATTTATATATAAAGAGTTGCAAACTTTAAGTAATATACTATAATAAATTTAATTTAATAAATTAATATAATAAATTTAATATAATAAATTTAATATAATAATATTAATATAATTTTTAATATTCATTTGATAAAATAAATTGATTTAAGGTGAAAAACTGAAAAATATTAAACATTACCTTTATTTAATTGGAAAAGAAATGGGAACAGCATTTGTAGAAAATAAATTTATTATTCTTTTTTCAATATTGATATTTATTATCCCAATGTTTATTGGATATATCTTTGCACATTATATTTCAGAGTTATTAAATCCTATGGTCGATTCATTTAGAGATAGGGTTCAAAATGGTGATATAAAAATTGCTTTTGATTCAATTTTTTTAAACAACATCAAAGTTGGCATAATTATGTATGGTGGGGCTGTTGTATTTGGATTATTAACTGCTTTACTATTAATATCTAATGGTGTTTTTATAGGTTACTTTGCAACACAAATGCCTTTAAATGCTTTTTTATTATATACTCTTCCTCATGGTATATTCGAAATTCCTGCTGTTATTCTAGCTGGGGCTAGTGGATTTATATTGTTTAAATTTATTGTAAGTTTTATTTTCAATATTTTTAGCTCTAAAATTAATGAAAATCATAATAATTTTGATAACTTAACTCTTAAAGATAAAATAGTTTATTCATTAAACTTTAATATTAATAAATTAACCCAATCAATTTCTTTGTTTGGACTATCTTTTGTTTTATTTATTATAGCTGCGGTTGTAGAAGCTTATTTAACTATTCCTATAGCTAGTTTTTTTATTTAAAATTTTTTTTATAAATTCAATGAATTATTTTTTAATTATTTTCTAATTATTTTTTAATTATCTTATAATTATTTTTTAATTATTTTCTAATTATTTTTTAATTATCTTATAATTATTTTTTAATTATTTTCTTAATATTTTATAATTATTCTTTTGTTATTTTTTATTATTTTATATAAAATAACATATTGACATATCTAAATATATCAATTTATTATTAATATGATAAATATATCTTATTTATATTATGAGAAAAAATTATTTTTTAAATTATGAGAATTCTTTTTTATTGAAAAAAATTTATATAATATTGTCAATAAAAAATAATATATTATTATATACTAAATATTAAGATAGTTAATTTTATACTATCATATTTTTTATTAATATGAAAAAACTATATTTTTTATTTATAATAGTGATTTTATGATTAAATGTGTGAATTGTAATGCAAAATTTGATGATAATGAAGTCATTTATACTTGCAAGAATTGTGGCTCAGTACTTGAAGTAGTTGTGGATATTGATAAATCAGATGTTCCACGAGATACTTTTGATTGTAGAAGAGATGTTTTGTGGAAATACAAAGAATTTATGCCAGTTGATGAAACTAATATTGTTTCTATTGACGAAGGAGGAACTCCTTTTTGTAAATGTAATAAAATTGGTGAAGAACTTGGTATTGATCTTTATGTTAAAGTAGAAGGTTCTAATCCTACAGGGAGTTTTAAAGATCGTGGTATGAGTGTTGGAATGACCAAAGCTATGGAACTTGGTGTTGATACTGTTGGTTGTGCTTCTACTGGAAATACTTCAGCATCTCTTGCAGCTTATTCGGCTAGAGCAGGGCTCCGTTGTGTTGTTCTTCTTCCTAGTGGTAAAGTTGCTCTTGGAAAACTAGCTCAAGCAATGTTTCATGGAGCTGATGTTTTTTCAGTTAATGGAAACTTTGATGAAGCTCTTGAAACTGTAACAGCTCTTGCTCTTGAAAAACATTTATATCTTCTTAATTCTATTAATCCTTACAGACTTGAAGGACAAAAGTCTATTGGTTTTGAAATTGTTCATGAACTTGGTTGGAAATCTCCAGATAGAATAGTTCTTCCTGTTGGAAATGCAGGTAATATTTCAGCTATTTGGAAAGGAATTACTGAGTTTTACAATGCAGGATATATGGACAATCTTCCAATGATGACTGGTATTCAAGCTGAAGGGTCTTCCCCAATAACTAATGCTTTTAGAAAAAAATCTATGGATATGGTTCCAGTTGAAAACCCAGAAACCATAGCAACAGCTATTAGAATTGGGGCTCCTGTTAGCTCAATTAAAGCTCTTAGAGCTATTTATGATTCTGATGGTTATTCTGATACTGTAACTGATGAAGAGATTCTTTCAGCTCAACTTGAACTAGCAAGAAAAGAGGGAATTGGTGTAGAACCTGCTTCAGCTGCTTCTATAGCTGGTCTTAAAAAGCTTGTTGATAACGGAGTTGTTGATAAAGGTGAACAAGTAGTTTGTATTGTAACTGGTCATTTACTCAAAGATCCTAATACTGCTATTAATGCTTCTATTGAACCTACTGAAATCGATGCTGATATTGATGCATTAAAGAAAGCATTGTTCAATAAATAATTATTTAATAATTTAATTAACATTAATTAAAATTATAATTTTAAAAATTAATTTATTTAGACAAAATAAAATAGAGGTGTATTATATGACTAAAATAGATGAAAAAATATTTGTTGAAAGAAGAAAACAATCAATAGGTTCCAAAACTGCTGAATTACTTGTTGCACAATTGGGACATGAATTATATAATCATAATTTATACAGAACATTTGCTAACTATTTTGCAGTTAAAGGATTACATAAATTAGAAGAATATTATATTGAAAGAGCTACCGAAGAGTTTAATCATCATTTATGGATTGTTGATAGATTAAATTATGCTGATGTGTCTTATGTTTATCCTACAATTCCTTCTGTTGATGTTAAAATTAAAAATGAAGAAGATACTTTTGCATTATCTTTAGATAAAGAAATTGAAACAACCAATTTAATTTACAATATAGCGAAATCTGCTGAGGAAGATGGGGAATGGGAAACTGTTAAATGGTTACAAGATACTCTTATTGATGAGCAAAATGAAGAAGAGCATATAAGTAGGAAATTCCTAAAAATTGCTAAGCAAGATACTGATTGGGTTTCAAAAGAAGATTATATTTTATCTTCTTATCAAGAAGGTCAAGGATCTGATACTAAAGCTATTTAAATTAAACAGCAAAAAAATTAATTACAATATTTTTTATAATTTTTTCTTTTCTTTTTTTCTTCTTTTACGTTATTTTATTTTTTTATCTTATTTTGCTAAGATTCAATAATCTTTGATGAGAAATTTATTTTCATAATTTAGTGAAGAGATTGTGAGCTTTTCCAATTTTCCCTTTATTAAAAAAATTAACTTTTTTTCAAGCTCCACATTTGCTCTGTTCAGTTTATTTTTATCTATTTTCTATTTCATCACTTATGATTTACCTATATTTTTTCATATATTTTTCCATTACTCATTTTGTTTTTTAGCAATTGAATCGTTGATTTATTAGAGATTGTTAATATAGTATTGCTGCTATAATAACTACTAAAGCTATTGCTATAATAATATATGATATTAGATGTTTTAAATCCATGAATTCACCTCTTTTAATTTATTTTCAAGTTTAAACTTATTGAAAGTTAAACAATTAAATATTGGAAAATTTTTACGAAAATATTTTAATATTCAATTATTGTTAAATAATTTATTTTTTATAGCATTAATTTCTATAACATATTAATTATACATATTTTCTATAGATATTTATCTAAAACATATTTTCTATAGATATTTATCTAAAACATATTTTCAATAATATTTTTATTAATATAAATCTATTAATATATATATATATATATATATATATATATATTATATAAATCTATAGGTTTCAGTTAATAAAAAATATGAATTTTTCACCAAACTTCTAAAGATAAAGTTTACTATTAAATAAAAACAAATTTCCAAATAACTTCACAATTTTTTCACATCATAATTTTTGTTCTAATTATTCAAATATTAGTAATTATATCATATATTGTTAGCTAATTTTTAAAAAATTTTATTCAAAATAATTTAGATAAGTGGTTTTGATTTGATATTTCATTATGATAAATTGGCATGATTCATATAAAATTACATTGTCAAAGTTTTATGTATTTAGAAATTTACTATCAATTAACCAATATCTTTATATATGATGAACAATACAGTATTATCAATAATTTTATGAGGTGAAAATATGGAATTACCAATTGCTCCTATCGGCAGAATCTTAAAAAACGCTGGTGCTGACAGAGTCAGTGACGGCGCTAAAGAAGCATTAGCTGAAGCTATAGAAGAATGTGGAAACGATATCGCTACTAAAGCAGTCGGTTTCGCAAGACATGCTGGTAGAAAAACTGTAAAAGTAGAAGATATCAAATTAGCTACAAAAAATTAATAACTAAATATGAAAAATAGTAAAATAATTAAGTTTAACTTCATTGTTTTACTTTTTGTTTATATTAATTGATATTTTTTATTTTTTTTATTTTTTTTAATATAATTTGATTAATTATTAATGATTTTTTTTAAAATTTTTTTTAATAATAAATTTTTTTATAATTTCATGATTTTTTTGAATTTATTAATTTTATTATAATTTATTAATTTTTTTATTAATTGTCATGGTTTTTGAAAACCTTTATAAACTATTAAAACATATTTCATATTGTCTATTCTCATGACTTTTATTTCATTTATTATTTATATTATTATTTTGAAATAAATTCTGAATTTTTGAGATTTTAGAGCTATAATTGATGCAATCAGTCTTAGACTTTTGTGTAATGATGTTTTAGCTAAAATTAATTAAATTTATCTTTAATATTTTTATTAATATTTTAATTTTAGCTTATTTTATTATTACTGATTATAGTACTTTTTATAGACATTTTAAACTATAAATTAATTAGTATGATTCAATAATTTCTATTTTTATAGAAAAATATATTAATTAATATTTAATTCAATATTTGAATTAATTTTGAATTATATTTAGGTTATAACAGCAGATAATTGTAATATATTTTATTATGACTCATTTGAGCTGCAGTTATAATATTTGCCGATGGATGGTAAATGCCAGATGAAAAAGGAGGTAAATAATATGGCAAAAGCAATATATGTAAAATTTGATACCCCAGAAGAAATAGCTGAAAAAGCTGAAGAAGCATTAGAAACTGCAAGGAATACTGGAAAAGTAGCTAAAGGAACTAACGAAGTTACTAAATTTATAGAAAGAGGAAATGCAACACTTGTTGTAATTGCAGAAGATGTTGATCCTGCAGAAATTGTTGCACACATACCAATTCTTGCTGAAGAAAAAGAAATCCCTTATGTTTACTTACCAACTAAAGAAGCTGTTGGTGGAGCAGCTGGATTAACTGTTGGTACTGCTTCAGCGGCTATTGTCGATTCTGGTGAGGCAGAAGAATTAGTAAAAGAAGTTGTAGAAAAAATCGAAGAACTTAAAGACTAATTATTTTCTCGATCTGTTTAAAAAGCAGAAACTTTCTAAAAATTTAATAATTTTAAATAATTTTAAATAATTTTTTTATACTAATGAATTTTAAAAAAATTTCAATTAATATTTAAAATAAACATTTTTAGAAATTTCAGCTTAATTTATATTAACAGGTGATTATATGGAAGAAGGAACTCCAGCAGAAGTCATTGAAGTTTTAAAAAGAACTGGGATGACTGGAGAGGTAATGCAAGTTAAATGCAGAATCCTTGATGGAAGAGACAAGGGAAGAATATTAACTCGAAATATTATGGGTCCTGTTAGACAGGGAGATATTTTGATGTTATTAGACACAATTAGAGAAGCTAAGGAGATTAAGACACCATAAATTTTTATATAGTGTTAATATGTCTTAGTTAACTTTAATTCTAAGGTGAATATAATGAGAACTTGTTCATTTTGTAAAGAAGAAATAGAAGAAGGTACTGGAAAGATGTATGTCAAAAAAGACGGATCAATATACTTCTTCTGTAGTAGTAAATGTGAAAAAAATATGATTAAGCTTGGAAGAGTTCCAAGAAAAGTCAAATGGGTTAAGAAAAACTAATTTGAAGGCAAGGTAAAGAATGATGGAAAAAAGCTTTGTTATGATGAAACCTGATGCTGTACAAAGAAGAATTATGGGAAAAATTCTCTCTCGCTTTGAAGAAAAAGGACTTCAAATTGTAGCTTGTAAACTTTTAAAAATTGATGAAAATCTTGCTAAAGAACATTATGGGGAACATGCTGAAAAACCATTCTTCAACGATTTAGTTAGTTACATAACTTCTTCTCCTGCACTTGCTATGGTTATTAATGGTGAAGATGCAATATCATTAATTCGAAAGATAGTTGGAGCAACTAATCCTAAAGAAGCTGATCTCGGAACTATTAGGGGAGATTTTGCAATGGACATGGGTAGAAACATTATTCATGCTTCTGATTCTCCAACTTCAGCTGAAAGAGAAATTTCTCTCTTTTTTGATGAAAATGAGATTTGTAACTATGAAATTATTGATGAAACTTGGATTTATGAATAAATTTAATTAATTATATTAAAAATATATTATTTAGAAGGAGATTATCTTAATATGACTTATAATTTAATGTTTTTTTAATATTTAATATTTCTCATATTTAATATCTCTTATATTTAATTAACTTAATGTATTATGGATATTTTAATTTAACTTTAAATTATAATCTATTAAAATTATAATCTATTAAAATTATGATTTATTAAAATTATAATCTATTAATTTATCTAAATGTGATAAACTTTATTTTGATATATCCCAATTATTTTAAATATAATTAACAATAATTAACTTAATTTATGCAAATAACATTGAATAAAATGAAAATTAGATCTCCTATTGTATCAGTTCTTGGTCATGTGGATCATGGCAAAACAACTCTCCTTGATTTTATTAGGGGAAGTAGTATAGCTGCAAAAGAAGCTGGGGGAATAACTCAGCATATTGGAGCTACTGAAATACCTATTGAGACAATAGAAGGTATTTGTGGTGACTTTATTAGAAAGTTAACTATTCAAAATGATATTCCAGGGCTTTTTTTCATTGATACTCCAGGGCATGAAGCTTTCACAAGTCTTCGAAAACGTGGAGGTGCTTTAGCTGATTTAGCTATTCTTATAGTAGATATTAATGAGGGATTCAAACCACAGACTTATGAGGCTTTAAACATTCTTAAAATGTATAAAACTCCTTTTATAATAGCTGCAAATAAGGTAGATAAGATGTTTGGATGGGAAATTCATGAAAATGAGTCTTTTTCCAAATCTTTTATGAATCAAGCACAAAGTGTTCAATTAGAATTAGATAAACAGATTTATGAACTTGTTGGAATATTACATAAGGAAGGTTTCCAATCTGAACGATTCGATCGTATTAGTGATTTTTCCTCACAGATTAGTATCATTCCTATAAGTGCACAATCTGGTGAAGGAATTATTGAGTTACTTGCAATGTTACTTGGACTTGCTCAAGAATATTTAACTGAGCAACTTAAAATTGAAGAAAATTCTCCAGCTAAAGGGACTGTCTTAGAAATTAAAGAAGAAATAGGGCTTGGTGTTACTATAGATGCTATTATCTATGATGGTATTCTTAAAAAAGATGATGAAATTGTTTTAATGGAAAATGGGGATGTACTCACTACAAAAATAAGATCTATTCTTAAACCTTTTCCTTTAGAGGAAATGAGAGATTCAAAGAAAAAATTTAAAAAAGTTGATGAGATTGTTGCTGCAGCTGGTATAAAAATTGCTGCTCCTAATCTTGACGATGTAATTTCAGGTTCCCCACTTAGAGTAACTAAAGATGGAGATCATGTTAAAGAAGATATTTTACAAGAAATGGAAGATATCACAATCCATACTAATGAAAATGGAGTAATGGCTAAAGCTGATACTTTGGGTTCTCTTGAAGCTCTTGTGAATTTACTTCAAGATATGGATATTCCTATAAGAACTGCTGAAATTGGGGATGTTTCAAAAAGGGATGTTATCAATGCTTCTATTGTACAACAAGAAGACCCTTCTCATGGAGTAATCATAGCATTTAATGTTAAGATTCACCCAACGGCTCAAGAAGAATTAGCTAACTCTGATATTAAGTTATTTTCTGGTAACGTTATTTATCAAATTACTGAAGAATATGAGGGTTGGATTGAAGAAAAAGAGAAAGAACAAAGAAAAATTTGGCTTGATGCTATTATCAAGCCTGCAAAAATTCGAAGCATTCCTAAACTCATATTTAGACAAAGTAAACCCGCTATTGCAGGAATTGAAGTTCTTAGTGGGACTGTTAAACAGGGGTATTCTCTTATTAATCAAAATGGAAATACTGTTGGTGTTATTGAAAGTATGCAGGATAAAGGAGATAATTTACCTTCTATAGTAAAAGGTCAAAAAATTGCTATGGCAATCAAAGATGCAGTAGCTGGAAAAGACTTTGAAGAAGGGGATAATCTTTATATTGATATTCCTGAAAAACATTATAAAATTTTAGAAAGAGAACTTAAAGATAAATTGAGTGAAGATGAATTTGAAACTTTAAATGAAGTTTTATCTATTAAAAGAAAGATTGATCCTGATTGGGGAGCATTTGGACTTTTTGAATAATAAAAAATATGTAATAATAATTATATAAAATATAATTAGTTATATTAAATATATTATATTATAATATATCTTAATATTATTAAATATTTTCATACAATTCATAAAAAATTATATAAACCACATTGAAAACGAGTTAAATAATAATTAATTAAATTAATAAAAATTAATTATTATAGTTAAAATTTTTAAAAACTAATTAAATTAATAAAAATTAATTATTAAATTGATTTATTAAATTAAATTTATTATATAATCAAATTAAAATTAATAAAATTAATCAAATACTTAAAAAAATTAAACAATAAAATCTAAGGAGGAATTTTTTGGCATTTAAGGTTGTTGTTTCAGAAAAAAATGAAAGTTACCAAATTGAAGTCGATACTAACGAAAGACAGATTATTGGCTTAGCTATTGGGGATGAATTAAATGGAGATTTACTTGGGCTTGATGGATACACATTGAAAATTACTGGTGGAAGCGACAAGAATGGTTTTCCTATGAAAAAAGATATTGAAGGTCCTAGAAGAGTTAGAAGTTTATTGTCTAGTGGAGTAGGTTATAAACCTAAAGCCGCAGGTGTTAAAAGGAGAAAAACATTAAGAGGAAATACTATCTCTGATGAAATTGTTCAAATTAATACAATTGTTGCTAAAGCAGGTAATAAATCTATTAATGACATTCTTAATCCTGAGAGTGAAGCTGAAGAAGAAGGTACTGTAGAAGAATAATTCCTTTGTTATTCTTTGTTGAATTAGTGGTGTTGAATTAATTTATAAAAACAATTAATATTTAATTAATTGATACTAATTATAACTAATTATTATGATTGAATTAATGGATAAATAATCTATTAATATTAAATTAACTGATACTAATTATATATGGAAATTAGAATATTTAATAATAAAAATCTAGCAGGTGTAATCTGTGAAAGTACAGTCTGATGTTAACATAGGGCTAGTGGGTCATGTCGATCATGGTAAAACAACTCTTACCAAAGCATTATCAGGTATCTGGACAGATACTCACAGCGAAGAAACAAAAAGGGGCATATCTATTCGTTTAGGATATGCTGATATTGAATTTAGAAAGTGTAACAATTGTGGGGAACCATTGTGTTATACTACAGCTTTAACTTGTGAACACTGTGGGGAGGAAACTGAACTCTTAAGAAAGGTATCCTTTGTTGATGCTCCTGGGCATGAAACTCTTATGGCTACTATGTTATCTGGTGCTGCAATAATGGATGGGGCAGTTTTAGTAATAGCTGCTAATGAATATTGTCCACAACCTCAAACAAAAGAACATTTAATGGCTCTTGATGTCATTGGTGTAACTGATGTTATTGTAGTTCAAAATAAAATTGATATAGTTACAAAAGAAAGAGCTATTGAAAGTTATGGGGAGATACAAGACTTTGTTAAAGGTACTTGTGCAGAAGGTGCTCCTATTATACCTGTGTCAGCTCAACAAGGAGTGAATATTGATATTTTAATTGATGCTATTGATAAAAAAATTAAAACTCCTAAACGGGATTCTAATAAATTCTCAAGGATGTATGTAGCTAGATCCTTTGATATTAATAAACCAGGTTCACCTCCTAGTAAAATTAAAGGAGGAGTTATTGGAGGATCATTAATACAGGGGACTCTAAAAGAAGGACAAGATATTGAAATTAGGCCAGGTATGGAAAATAAAAAGGATGGTAAAAATGATTGGATAGCTTTAACATCTCAAATTATTGGATTAAATGCTGGTGGAGAAGACGTTGATGAAATAGGTCCTGGAGGTCTTGTAGGAGTAGCTACTAAGTTAGATCCTTCACTCACAAAAGCAGATTCATTATCTGGTTCTGTAGCTGGAGAACCTGGAACTCTTCCTGAAGTTTTACATAGTTTTGAAATGGAAACTCATCTTTTAGATCGTGTTGTTGGTACTAAAGAAGAAAGAGATGTGGCTCCAATCAAAATTAAAGAACCTTTAATGATTAATTGCGGTACAACCACTACTATTGGTGTTGTTACTAAAGTTAAAGGCAATATAAAAGTAACTTTAAAATTACCTGTTTGTGCTGATAAAGGTGATAGGGTGGCTTTAAGTCGTAGGGTAGGTGCTCGTTGGAGATTAATTGGTTATGGAATTATTCAATAATTTTTATAATATATTACAAGATTTTTATGAATGTAAAAACCGAAAAAAATGAAAAAAAAATTGTTATTGATACAAATTTTTCATGGTTCCCTTTCAGTTCAATGTGGATATAATCGACGAACTTGAAAAAGCTTTTCCTTCTTATAAGCTTATAACTCCTGAATTTGTAATTAATGAGTTAGTTGGTTTAAAGAAAAATTTAAAAGGCAAAAATAGGGTTGCAGCAGTAATAGCACTTAAAATAGCTAAATCTTCTAATGTTAAAATTGAAAAAATTCCTCTTAAAACAGAAGAATCTGTTGATGATGCATTAATTAGGATTTCTAATGTTTTAGCTACTAATGATATCAAATTAAAAAAAAGAGCAAAGGAAAATAATATAACTGTTGTTTATTTACGTCAAAAAAAATATATTGCTGTTGATGGTTATTTAGAATGATTAATTTATTTCAAATGTCTTAAAATAATTACAAATGTATAATATTGTGAATATTCTTGATTAATATTATTATATTTATATTGATATAGAATTATATTATATAGAATTATATTGTATTAATAAATTTATATTGTATTATATAGAATTATATTGAATATTTATATTGTATTTATATATTATATTAATTATAATGGAAAATCTAAAATTATAATTAAAAATATGGTGGAAAAATGAATTTATGGACTGAATTATCTCCAGGATTAGAATTTCCTGAAGTAATAAATGCTGTAGTTGAAATTCCTAAAGGATCAAGAAATAAATACGAATATGATAAAGAAAATGAAGCTTTCAATTTAGATCGGGTTTTGTATTCTTCAGTTGTATACCCTGCTGATTATGGTTTTATACCTCAATCTATTTATGATGATGGTGATCCTATGGATATTATGGTATTGATGGATCAACCAACATTTCCAGGTTGTGTAATTCCTTCAAAACCTATTGGAATTATGGGAATGATTGATAGTGGAGATAAAGATTATAAAATATTAGCTGTTTCTGTAAATGACCCTAGATATAAAGATATTAATAATATATCTGACATTCCATCTCACATTTTAAAAGAAATCAAAGAGTTTTTTAAAACTTATAAAAATCTTGAAGGTAAAAAAGTTGAAGTACTTAGTTGGGAAGATGCTGAGTCAGCTAAAAAAGAAGCTCTTAGATCTATTAATCTTTACAAAGAAAAATATTAAAATCATGTTATTATTATAATAATATTTAGAATAATATAATTAAATATAAAAATATTAATGAACGAATTAAAAGAGGGATTTATTTGTACTATTTAACAAAAATCGAGGATACTGTTAGAATTCCTCCTTATAGGTTTGAAGATTCTCTTGAAGAAGTAGCTATTGAAACTTTAAATGAAACTTATAATGGTAGCCTTGATAAAAAATTAGGTCTTCTTGTTAGTGTTAATAATATTGAAGACATTGGTGAAGGAAAAGTAATAATGGGTGATGGTGCTGCTTACCATGAGGTAACTTTCAATGCAGTATTTTTCAAACCAGAATTATATGAAATTATTGATGGAGAAGTTATTGAAATAGCTGAATTCGGAGCTTTTATCAGAATTGGACCAATGGATGGATTAGTCCATGTTTCACAAGTTACTGATGATTACATTAACTATGATTCAAAAAGAGGAGCTTTACTTGCTAAAGAATCAAAAAAATCTCTTGATGAAGGAAATAAAGTTAGAGCTAGAATTGTAGCTGTTAGTTTAAAAGGTAAATCCACTAAAGAAACCAGAATTGGACTTACTATGAGACAAGCTGGTTTGGGTCGATTTGAATGGATTGAAGATGAAAAAAAGAAAGTTAAAAATTAATCCAAAATTTATAAAAGGAAGAATTTAAATGAGTATGAAATCTTGTACTTCATGTAAAAGAATATCTACAAAAGAACGTTGTCCATTTTGTGACAATCCTACTTCAACTAATTGGAGTGGTCTTTTAGTGATTGTTGATCCTGAAAACTCAGATATCGCTAAGGAATTAAATATTGAATTACCTGGTGAATATGCTCTTAGAGTGAGATAATTAAATAATTATTGACAATCATTATTTAAAAATTAAGAGGTTTAACTGTGTTAATATTAGATGAAAATTCAAGAGATGAGTTTAAAAAGCCATTAGGTAAAATTTTTCCTGAATTTGATGAAGCAATACCTAATTTCAAATCATCTAAATTTTTAATCTCTGTGGGAGATGCCACAACAAATAACCTTCTTAAAAATGAAATTTATCCAAATATTAGTATAATTGATAACCTTATTCAAAGAAAAATTCATAATCATGATATTATTCACACAGAAAATATTTTAAATGCAAAAAATCCTCCAGGAACCATTACTGATGGGCTATGGGAAACCATAGAACTAGCTATTGAAAAATCAACAGAAAATAATGAAAGACAACTTATTATTGTTGATGGGGAAGAAGATCTTGCAGTTATTCCCTGTATACTTTTGGCTCCTGAAAATTCTGTTCTTTTATATGGGCAACCTAATGAAGGATTAGTGATTTTAAATGTTTCTGATGTAAAAGATAAAGCTAATGAACTTATTCATTTGTTTCAAAAAATTAGCTAATCAATTTTTGATAGTTTCATTGATAATTTTATTAATTGATTCTATTAATAAAATATTATTATAAAATATATAGGAATAATAGTTTATGAGTAATTAAAATGTAATAAAATTTAAGTAAAGAGGCTTAAAAATGGAAATTGACATAATAAATAAGAAAGAAAACAAAGCATTATATAGAACTGAAGTTAAATTTGATTGTATTTATGAAGGTAAAGCTACACCTAAGATTTTAGATGTTAAAAATAAATTAGTTGCTTTATTAGATACTAAAAAAGATTTAATTGTAATTGATTCTCTTCAACCTCGTTATGGTGAAACAAAAGCTTCTGGCTATGCAAAAATCTATGACACTAAAGATAATTTACTTGATATTGAAACTGAACATGTTTTAGCTAAAAATAAATTAATTGGTGACGAATCTGAAGAAGAAGTAGTTACTGAAGAATCTACTGAAGAAAAATCAGATAATGATCAATCTGTTGAAGAAGTATCAGTTGAAGAAATTCCTGCTGATGAAGAACCTGTGGAAGAAGAAATTAATGAATCTGAAGAGTCTAATGATTCTGAAGAAGATATTGCTGAAAATGATGAAGAATCTGAGGAATCAGATTAATATTATTTGGAGGGCTAAAGTATGAAAAAATCTACTCTTTATGAAATTGATGGAGATAAAATAAAACGGAAAAATCCATTTTGTCCTCGATGTTCCGGAGGAGTATTTATGGCTGATCATGGTGATAGATATGCTTGTGGAAAATGTGGATATACTGAAATGAAAAATAAGGGATAATTTTTATTTTAAATTCCATATTTTTATCTTTTTTTATTATATTTTTATTTTTTCTTTTTTATAAATTTTTTTTATAAAAATATTTTTATTTTTATATTAATTTTTCTAATGAATAGTTAAGTAATTTATAATTATTTTTAAATAATTTTTGATAAATTTTGAATAATTTTTTAATTAACATTAAATTTTAAAAAAATTTTATAATAATTAAATAAGTTTTTATAAATAAACATTATAAAGATAATAAATAATTATAATTATTAAAAATTTTTAATAGTTTTATTGGGGTATTTAGTTGAATTTACGAAGTGGCAGATTAGATAAAAAAATGACAAAGGATGGAGAGGAATATACATCATCTCTTGAAGCTGATAAATATATTTTTGATAGTGATGTTAAATGTAACTTTGCTCATGTTTTGATGCTTAAAAATGAAGGTATTATTGATGAAGAAGTTGCTGATAAAATACTTGAAGCTCTAACTAAACTAAGAGAAGAAGGTTTTGAGGCTCTAAAGTTTAATCATTCAGTTGAAGATATTCATATGGCTGTTGAAAATTATGTTACTGATATGGTTGGTGAATATGTAGCGGGGTTTATGCACACAGCTAAATCAAGAAATGATCAAGTAGCTACTGACATCCGCTTAACACTTCGTTTTAAAATCACAGAAATTCAAATAAATATTTTAAAATTCATTAAAGGTCTTGTAAAATTAGCTGAAGAACATAAAGAAACTGTAACTATAGGATATACTCATCTTCAGCATGCTCAACCTATTACATTGGCCCATAGTTTCATGGCTTACAGTCAGACTCTTAAACGAGATTATCAAAGATTATCAGATACTTATAAAAGGGTAAATCAAAATCCTCTTGGTTCAGGAGCTCTAACCACTACAAGTTTTCCTATAAATAGAGAACTTACTACAAAACTTCTTGGTTTTGATTCTTTTCTTGAAAATTCAATGGATGGAGTTTCTGCTAGGGATTTTATAGCTGAAACTGTCTTTGATCTTGTAACATTAACTACAAGCTTATCTAAAATATGTGAAGAGTTGGTTTTATGGAGTACTTATGAATTTGGTATCATCGAGATAGCTGATGAATTTTGTTCAACTTCATCTATCATGCCTCAAAAAAAGAACCCTGACGTTGCTGAGATTGCTAGGGCTAAATCTGCTGTAATTAATGGAGAACTAATTACAATATTAACAATTTTAAAAGCAATTCCTTATACTTATAATCGTGACTTGCAAGAGATAACTCCTCATCTTTGGAATTCTGTTGAGGTAGCTAATAATACTTTAAAAATTGTTTCTGATATGGTTTTATCTTTAACTATTAATAAAAATAGGTGTTTGCAATTAGCTGGAGCTAATTTTGGGACGGTTACTGATTTAGCTGACGTTATAGTTAGAGAAAGAAAAATTCCTTTTAGAACAGCTCATAAAATTGTAGGTCGTCTTGTAAATCTTTCTATTGAAATGGGTTTAGCTATTGAGGATATCGATTCTGGATTTATTGATGGAATAGCACATGACCTTGGTTTCGATAAATTAAAATTATCTAATGAGTTAATTCAAAAAGCCCTTAATCCTCTAGAAAATATTAAAATGAGGCAAGTTCCTGGAGGACCTTCTCCAGAAATGGTTCAATTAGCTTGTGATAATATGAAAATCTTTTTAAAAGAAGAATTTGATAAAAACGGATTGTAAAAATATTATTTTGTCACGCTTTTTATTAGATATTTAGAGATTCTAATCGTCTATCAATTTCTTCATCACTAATATCTTCTTCTATTTCTTTTTTTTCCGCTGTTTGTTCTATATTTCTTTTTTCATCATTTTTAGAAAACTTCTTTTTTCTAATTTTTTCCTTTCTTAACTTAACTTTATAACCTTTCTTTATTTCTTCAGCAATTTTTTTATCTCCTTCAATTATAGGTCCAGTATAATCACAATCTTTACATTCCCAAACAGACCAATTTTGGGGAATTATCCAATCAACTTTCCCTGACCCACATCTAGGACAAATTTTCATTATTTCACCTTTGTTATTTATTTTGTTTTAATCGATTTTTTAATTTCATTAAATTTGAGATTTTTTGCATATACACTCCATATTATTATAAATCTTCAAATTCATAATTTAGTTTTTTGACTATACATTCTAAATAATTTATAAATTCTATTGATTAGAAAACATTTACTAGTATATTTTATATAATTTACTATCTATATATTTATCATTTTTTTATAATTTTGTAAATCTATCAATAATTAGATAATATTATATAGAAATACATCTAAATTATTGTTATGAAAAATGATAACAATAATTTAATATTTGGATTAATATCTATTGTTGCAGGTGTTTTAGTGATTGTTTTCCCTAATATGGTTTCCTATGTTATTGGATTATTTTTAATTGTTTATGGGGTAATGAAATTTTTTTAATTTCTGTTTTAAAACATAATCCATAATTAAACTTTTTTTTATTATTTTATTTTATTTTAATGATTAATTATTAATTAATTTTAGTTAACTAAATCTTATTGTTATTCATTTTTTTGACTTTTTTTGAAAAATGTTTTAATATTATTTTAGTTTATAAAAACTCCATATTAAATCTAGAGCTTCTCCAGATTCTAATGCTCCTGCTCGTGTTTCTCTAAGAATTCTCTGCACTGAAAATTTTTTTAGATGGGGATATTTTTTATGAGTTTCATAAAGCAAGGGGCATCCGAATCCTTTTATTTTTTCTAAATTGTATTTAAATACTATGTTTTTCATTTCCTCTTTACTAATTGAAAGTGTAGCAGGTAAATTTAGTCGATATACTTTTTTTGTGTTATTATTAGGACTATTAATGTTATTATCGTTACTTAAGTCATTTATATTAATTTCATTAGTTTTGCAATATTTATCATTTTTTGGAGTAAATATCTGTTTTGTTATGCATTGTAAACCTGTTGAAAGCATATCTCCAAAAATTACAATATCAATGTTATTATTTGTAGCATAATTAAATATTGTAGATTCAATCATTGAAGAACATCTTCCACATGGATGTAACCTTCCATTTAAGGAGTCGGTTATGATTTCATTAAAATTTACTGATATATATTTTTGTTTAACATTAATTTTATCACATAATTTTTTTATATTATCTTTGAATTGTTTTGGAAGTATTATTGTTCCAGGATCAATTGTGATAGCTATTGGGTTAAACCCAAGTTTTTTTGCTAATATTAATGAGAAACTACTATCAATTCCTCCAGATAGTGCAACTACAGCACCATGTTTTTTTTTATTTTCATTAGTAATATTTGTAAAATAACTTTCTAAATCAAAACTGTAAATATTATTTATTTTTTCTTCTAAAAGAAAAATAAGGTTTTTCAACGGAGTTATTAATAAATGATTATTTAACCTATGATTGGTTTGATTATTTCTTTGGTTATATGTTGAGTTATTTTTGGAATTTTCTTTTAGGAATGAATTTATTTTTTCAAGGGATAACTTCATCTGATATTCTTTTAATAAAAAATCTGAATAATTTTCTACATGGATTTTATTTAAATTAGTTTCTTCTTTAAGTCTTCCTATAACCCATCCACCTTTTCCTATTATAGCTGATTTATCAGGTCTACCTGGAGTTATTATCCATAATTCATTATTTTTATCATTGAAAATTAATTTTTGAATATTAATATCAGAATCATCATGCCCTATTTCTTTTCTGATTTTCTTAATATGCTTTATAATATCGTCTTTTTGTATTCTCAAAATTTCACCAATGATTTAAAATTAATATTAATATTTTAGTTTTCATTATTATGATAATTTTTTTAATTAAGTATATAATTATATATACTTTGTTAAATATATCTTAATTATAGTTTAATAATATCATTATAAATAATTATAATAAATATAAAAAAATAATATTCCTATAAATATATAGTATTATTTTAAATATTATCTATTGCATATTAGAATATTACTAGCAATCTATTTCAAATTTTAATTTAAAATATAAAATAAAGTTAATAATTTAAAAAAGTTAATAATTTAAAAAACTATTTAAAATAATTAATGAAAATCAATGTTTATTATCATTTATTAAAAATTATTTTTATCAATAAAGGGAGTTTAATATAATGCCTAGTCTACTTGGAATTTTAAATGAAGATAGTGATGAATTTTATCAAAGGCTAGCTAAAGAAAATATTAAGCTGGGTGTTAATTATAAACGATTTAGTAAGCCACCTATTTTTGGAAAAAATATCCTGCTTCGTTCTAACAGTATTATTTACAATGATGTTGTAATAGGGGACGATTTTAAAACAGGACACAATGTTATTATTAGAGAAAATACTGCTATTGGTGATGATGTTTTAATTGGATCTAATACAGTTATTGAAGGAAATTGTAAAATTGGCTCTAATGTTAGAATTCAGTCAAATGTTTATATTCCAACCAATAGTGTTATTGAAGACAATGTCTTCATTGGTCCTTGTGCTTGTTTTACTAATGATCGTTATCCTGTTAGGGTTGAATATGACTTAAAAGGACCTCAAGTTAGAAAAGGAGCTTCAGTTGGAGCTAATACTACTTTCTTATCCAATATTGAAGTAGGTGTAGGAGCTATTGTAGCTGCTGGAGCTGTTGTTACAAGAAATGTTCCTCCGTTTTACTTAGCTATTGGAACTCCAGCTAAGATAAAACCATTACCGGATCATTTAAGAGTAGCTAATATGCTTTAATAAAATTAACATTTTAGTATTTTAATGCTTTATTTATTTTATTCTTTTAATTAAACTTATTTTATATTTTATTTTATATTTTTATTCTTTTCTTAGTTGTATTATGATTTTAATTTTTTTTTAATAATAAAACTTATATATTATTAATTATAATATATAATTAATCTTAATGATTTCTTACATCAATTTTTATAAAATAAAATTTATTATATAAATTGAGTTAGGGGTGAAATTAACAATGTTTAAAACAAAAATTAAAACTTTTTTATTATCATTAATGGTACTGTCTGTTTTAACTATTATACTAATGAGTAGTGTTAATGCAGCTAGTGAAACGATAAATCCTAACAATGGTAGTTTGAATGAATCTATTGGAAAAACTAGTATTGATACTATTTTTCTAGAAAAAGGTAATTATTCCGGTGAAAATAATACTAATCTAACAATTTCTAATAAAAACATCACTATTTCAGGTATAGAAAGCGGTGTCGTAATTGATGGAGCTGGCGTAAATTGGATATTCAACATTACTAATGGAGCTAATCTTACTTTAAATAATATAACATTACAAAATGGATATCGTAATAATGATGGTGGTGGAGCTATTTATGTTAACAATGGATCTCTTAATTGTAGTTATGTAGTTTTTTACAAAAATGAGGTTAAAGATGTTGGTGGTGCGGCTATTTACATTAAAGAAGGAGGTAATTCCTTTTTTAGTAATTGTGATTTTAATTTAAATAATGGGGCAAATGATGGTGGAGCTGTCCATATAGTTTCTTCTAGTGTTTCTTTCACTAATTGCATTTTTAAAAATAATAGTGCTGGATCAAATGGTGGTGCTATTGCTTTAGGTCGTTATTCTAGCATATATTCTTTCTATTGTAATTTTACTGAAAATACTGCTGGAGGAAAAGGGGGTGCAATTGGAGCAATTGATGGTGTACTTTATTTTAATGGAAGTTTAGAATATTGTAATTTTAATAACAATAAATTGCTTACAAGTAAGGTATTTAATGCAATTCATGATCCAAGTGGTATAATTAAAAGACTGAATTGTAATGAAACGCCTAAGGATGGAACTCCAACGGTTCTTTCAATACCTGAACCACCTCATTATTATAATCCAAAGCCTTCAGATAATAAAAAGCCTACTCCAGCACCTGCTGTTAAAAAAGCTGATTTGAAAATAACAAAAGTTTTTAAGAAAGGTAATTATCGATATGTAACTATTAAAAATATCGGTAAAAAAACTACTGGTAAAAAGTTTTATCTTGGTATTTATGTAGGTAAAAAGATGATAAAAAAAGTTCTAGTGAAAATCATTCCTGCTGGAAAATATAAAAAAATTAAAGTATTAATTCCTAGAAAATATAAAAATAAGGTTAAAACTTTTAAAGCTGATAGTACAAATCGTATTAAAGAGAGTAATAAACGAAATAATTCATATAATTCTCGATAATTTATGTGTTTATTTTTTTATCTCTTTTTTTCATTTTTTATTAAATTTCATATTTTTTTATTAAATTCTTTGAAATTTTGATTTTTTTATTATTTACAATTATTTATATTACATTTATATACATTTCATTCTTTTTTTTATTCTAATTTATTTTATTGTATTTAATTATTATATTTATATACAATAAAATACAATATTTAATTAGTTTTTTAAAATCTATAACTATTATATATTTATAAATATGGATGATTAAATGGGTTTCAATAGTATTAATAAGGAAAAAGATAATAATTTTTCAAAAAATTCTGATAATAAGAGTAATTCTGATTATAATAATTTTGATAATGACAATTATAATAATAAAGATGATGAAAATATAATTCCAGAACTTTTATTTAATGATCCTTTGGATAATAAAGATAAAAATTTTTCTAATCATAATTTGAATAATTCTAATCTGAATAATTCTAATCTTAATAATTCTAATTTCAATAATTCTAATTCTGGTGATTTTAAAGGAGATAATTCGTTTAATTCTAATTTGAATAATTCTAATTCTAATGATTATAAAGATAAAAATTTTTCTAATCCTGATTTGAATGATAATGATTTCAATTTAGATAGTATTGTTGATGATGAAACTACTGAACTGATTAATCGACCTGTTGATGTTAGAATTATTGTTGAAGCTCCTGAAAAATCAGAATTTCTATCAAAAGCTATAAAAAACATTGATTTAGATGATTTTAATATTATTATTTCTTCAATTATCACCACTACGGATATTCAAATAGCAAAAAATGCTACTTCAGGGTCAAATATTATTCTTGTAGCTGTTGACTTGGATGAAGAAGGTGAAAAGCGATTTTCTATTTTTTATGATGCATTAAAAACTGATTTCAATTATGTTGAATTTTTAAAATTTCCAAAAATTCGAGATATTGAAATAACTGATATAAAAAATGTTGAAAATGAGGTAAAAAACTCAATTATTCGTTCAGGACTTGCTTCTATATTTGATATATCAAATATTAATCAGGTTAAATATGAAATTTCCAATCTAAAGGAGGTTATGGATCAATCTATAGCTACTAATGAAAAAATAACTCTTGAAAATGATATGTTAATTGATGAATCTAAAAATCTTCGAAAAACTAATGAAAAGTTAAATGAAGATATAATTAAGCTCCAAAATTATATTGATGATATTAAACATGATTTTACTGACTATCAATCTCGTTATTCCAATATCCATTCTAAAAATTTATTAGAGATTTTTTTAATTAAGGAACTTTGGTTTGAAATTTTTGCTGAATCTTTAACTGATGAGGAAGTGGATAAAATTGTTATTGCCACTAACAAATTCCGACCTGAAAATCTTATTGTTGGTCAGGATTATATTGGTGCTACCTCTAAAGAAGATGGAATGGATTGGCTTAAAATCGTAAAAACTGCAATAATTTTCATTGAAAACAATAATGATGAACTCCAAGAGGAAATGATTAATTATTACAAGAAAAAACAGAAATTTGATAATAATTTTTTAGAAAATCCTCATAATAATCTTAATAATCCCAATAATATCTATGATAATCATAATAATGATTCTAATCATGAACATAATAATTATAAAGACAAAAATAATGATATAAATATTGAAAATAATATTAAAAAGTCTAATAATAAATATAATGAAGAAGAGGATGATTATGATTATGATATCATGAACCAATTCCAAAACTTTTGGGATTAAAATTTTTTTTTAATCATTTATTTAATTAAAAATATTTATACTAGAAAATAAATATTATATATTAATATTAAAATGTAGAATATGAATTATTTTCTATATTAATTTTAAAGTTTTGAATAAAAAATAATTTTTTTATAATATTATATAATATATTAAAAAATTAATTTAGATTATTTTATTCAATGTTTTTATAATTTAAAATTATTAATTTAACTTTAATTCAATTATTTTAATGTTAAATGTGGTTTAATATACTTGAACTAATAAATTTTATATGTTAAATGTGGTTTAATATAACTTGGTTGATGATTTAATAATTTAAATATAATTATTTGATTTTTTTTTAAGTGAAATACGGAGATTATGGCTTGAAAGATAAATGTGGTATTGTGGGTGTCCACTCTAAAGACTCTTCTAAAGATGTTTCTTCTTTTATATACTATGGTTTACATGCTCTGCAGCATAGAGGTCAAGAATCTGCAGGAATAGCTACTTTTAATACTTATGAAAAAGATGTTAATGGTAATCATAAGGGTATGAATTGTCATTGTGGTATGGGTTTACTAATTGATGCTTTTAAAGGAGATATAATTAATGAATTAAATGGTGAAATTGGTATTGGCCATGTAAGGTATTCAACTACTGGTCAATCAAAATATGAAAATTCCCAACCTTTTGTAACTAATTCTGATGATTTTTCAATAGCTGTTGCTCATAATGGAGATATTATTAACTCTGGACGATTACGTAGAGAATTAATGGCAGAGGGTGTCGAATTTATTTCTGATACTGACTCTGAAATTTTATGTTATCTGATTAAAAAAGAACTCATAAAGAATTCTGATATGATTGAAGCATTGGAAAATATTTCCCATATTATTAAAGGCGCTTATTCTTTTGTTATATTAATTAATAATGAGCTTTTTGCTATTCGTGATCCTGCTGGGATGAAACCTTTAGCCATTGCAGAAAAAGAGGATATTTTCATGATAGCTTCTGAAACTGTTGCTTTTGATGTTATTGGGGCTAAGTTCATTCGTGATTTAGAACCTGGAGAAATAATTCATTTTGCGGATAATAAAATCAATTCTCATAAAATTGAAATAGCTGATACAACTAAAAATTCTCATTGTATGTTTGAATATGTTTATTTTGCAAGACCTGATAGTATTATTGATGGTAAAAATGTTTATCAGGTAAGATTGAACATTGGTAAAGCATTATATGAAGAGTTTCCTGTTGATGCTGATGTTATAATGCCTGTTCCTGATTCTTCTATTCCTGCAGCTATTGGATATTCAAGAGCTTCTGGAATTCCATATGGTGAAGGGCTTATTAAAAACAGGTATGTTGGTAGAACTTTCATTATGCCTACTCAAGAAGAAAGAGAATTAGCGGTTAAACTTAAAATAAATCCTCTTGTATCTGAGCTTGAAGGAAAAAAAATTGTAATTATTGACGATAGTATTGTTCGAGGAACTACTTCAAAATCTCTTATTCAATTACTTAGGACTGCTGGTGCAAAAGAAGTTCATTTGATGATTGGCTGCCCTCCAGTTATTGCTCCTTGCTACTATGGGGTAGCTATGGCAACTAAAGATGAATTGATTGCAGCTAATAATTCTGTTGAAGATGTAAAAGAAGAACTTGGTGTTGATTCATTAGGTTATATTAGCTTAGATAGTCTTGTTAATGCAATTGGGTTTCCATTTAGTGAACTTTGTTTAGGTTGTGTAACTGAAGATTATCCTACTGAAATTCCTAGTGATTTAGAAGTAGAAAGTTATTATAAGTTTTAGGATATTTGTTTTAGTATATTTTCTTTATTTCTTAAATATATTTTATTCCTTTTTTTTTAATTATTTTTTTACTTTTTTAGTTATTTT
>Ga0082212_10001760_pt1 | contig 31909 bp, 35 predicted proteins | sample TergutNt197P3_FD_71548 | JGI IMG/M metagenome (GOLD analysis project Ga0082212, IMG submission 71548) | Neocapritermes taracua P3 segment gut microbial communities from Petit-Saut dam, French Guiana - Nt197 P3 | ecosystem: Host-associated > Arthropoda: Insects > Digestive system > Gut ...
AAACCGTGACGGTATCCGCCTTTCTATCGAACAGCAACACAGGCGTTTCTTCATACATTATTGTGTATTTCGACACTTTGCCGTTACCGCTATTTTCTAACACCGGTGCGCCCTCCTTACAAGCATTTCAACATTCACAGTTGCGGGCTTCGACATCTTAGCAAATGTGGATTCGCTGTCAGTATAACACGCAACAGACGCAAATACAATAAAATTTCTGTTTGTTAAGCTCTGTACCTTTTTGTTTTGCGCCGTAAATCGACATCAAATTATGGGCAATGTGATTTGACATTGTTTATCCCTTGTGCTACAATACGCTTGCATGGGCGGTGTGTCGGCGGTCACTTTGTCCTCCGCGAGGAGGTGATGCGTATAATGGAGTACATAACAGAGCTTCGCAAACTAATCCAAGCTCTGGCTTCTCTGATTCGCGCTATAAAAACAAAGTAGCCGCCCCCGATAGCTAAGGTTGGCGGTTACTTTTTTAGTTCCAAAACCTTGAGGCGAAGACCGTTTGAGGTGCCGCCCCTCTGCTGTTATATTACCACTGTCATAACCCTTTGTCAAGGGTTTTTTTCATTGGGGAGTGTATAAATAGCACTGATGTTTTCGTAGGGGCGGATGGCAATCTGCCCGTGTTCCTTTATTCCTCTATTCGATTCCCATTATCATCGTACCATGTATATCTTTCCACGTTGTAAGTAAATCCGTATTGATTTTTTATCGGGTCAAATCCTCCTGTTCCGTAATACTCTTCTAAACGCATCCGCTTCCCTTGTATGAACGGGTTTATATAATCATAATAATAGACAAAAGTGTGGTTAAACCCATCAACCTGTGCTACAAGTTTATAATCTTCTTTTACAACAACGTGTTCTACCCTGATTGCGAACCCAAAGCCTAAATAAGCAAACGGAGCAATGGTAATTAGTGAAGCCGCAAACAATATAGCACACATAATTTTAATCGGTTTTTTCTTTATTTTTTTAATCATTTGTGCAGTTCCCAAAATTACTCCGATAATGAAAACTATCGCTGAAATATAGTAAATCCGGTATCTATAATCTAAATCCATTGAATTTAATATATATCTAAATAAAAAGAATGCGCCGACAAATAACACACAATAAATAAAAATTATATTTTTCAATTTGCATACGATAATTTTCATAATCTATAACCCCGACCTAATACAAATAATATACGCCGTTCCCGCTCACACTTACCAACTTGAAGAAAACGGGACGGCGGAAGCCGTCCCTTAGAGGTATAATCATGAAAAAACGAACAAAACCTAGCGTTTCGAGAACTGCGGCGCACGTCTCGCGCCCTTGAGACCATACTTCTTGCGCTCTTTCATGCGCGGGTCGCGCGTTAAGAATCCCGCTTTCTTCAGCGCGGGTCGGAACTCATCGTTCACCTTCAGCAACGCACGCGACAAGCCGTGGCGAATCGCGCCCGCCTGACCCGCTACGCCGCCGCCGATAACGGTCGCTATAATATCAACGCGCCCAACGGTCGAAGTTGTAACGAGGGGCTGACGCACGGTCAGTTTAAGCGTCTCAAGCCCGAAATATTTATCAATATCGCGGTTGTTAATCGTTATCTGCCCCGTTCCGTTCGGGAACAGGCGTACACGGGCAACGGATGACTTGCGGCGTCCCGTTCCGTATACATAAGGTCTCGCACTCTTATACATTACCGCTCACCTCCGTGTAAACTTCCGGTTTCTGCCCCGCGTGGGGATGCTCAGAATCGGCATAGATTTTCAAACGTCCCAAAGCACAGTCACGGTGTTTGTTCTTGGGCAGCATACCCTTGACCGCCAGTTTCACTGCCAGCTCGGGGCGTGTTCCCATCAGCGTGCGGTACTTCGTCTCTTTAAGCGCACCGACATAACCGGAGTGGGTGCGGTACATCTTCTGGTCAAGTTTATTACCCGTTAACACCACTTTCGCGGCGTTGATGATGATAACATGGTCGCCGCCGTCAACGTGCGGCGTAAATTCCGGCTTATGCTTGCCGTGAAGTAAAACAGCGGCTTGAGCGGCAACGCGCCCCATCGGCTTGTCCTCCGCGTCGAGTACAAACCACGCGCGTTCGATTTCCTGCTGTTTAGCCATGAAAGTTTTCATGGAATCCCCTTTCCTACTCGCGGTATATAGATTATTCTATGTGTCACCACGATAGTTTACCATGGTGTTTCCGCATTGTCAATAGTTTTTTTAATATTTCCCAAATTCGCCAAAATCTTCGCCGCCGCCGACCTCCGGCATATCAATTCGGGCGGATGCCTTGGGCATTGCGAGCCGCTTTTTGTCTCCCGCGCCGAGCGCGGATTGACCTCTCAGCTTGAACTGCGCTACCAGTCCGTCAAGTATCGCCGCCTGTCCGCTCATTTCCTCTGATGCCGCCGCCGATTCCTCGGCGGTCGCGCTGTTCTGCTGAACAATCTGCGCCACTTGATCGATGCCGTGGTTTATTTGCGCGATGTCGGCAGACTGCGTCTTAGACGACTTGGCAATTTCACCCACGAGCTGTGTGCTTTCGCCGATGCCCGATACAATCTCCTCAAGGCTCGCCGCCGTCTCGCCGGCGATACGCGCGCCCAATTCGGTTTTTTCCATCGAGTCGGCAATCAACGCGCCCGTCTCTCTCGCCGCGTCCGCGCTCTTGTTGGCAAGGCTTCTTACCTCCTCGGCAACGACCGCGAACCCCTTGCCGTGCTGTCCTGCTCTTGCCGCCTCAACGGCGGCGTTCAGCGCGAGAATATTTGTCTGGAACGCTATACCGTCTATAACGCTGATAACCTTATTTATGCTCCGGCTTGCGAGATTGATGTCCTTTACCGCCGACATCATCTCGTTCATCTGGCGGCTTCCCTTTTCCGCGCTGCTCATAATAGTGTCCGCTAGATTCGCGGCTTTGCCCGCCATTTCCGCGTTGCTCTTTGTCATTTGAGCTATCTCGGAAATTGAGCTTGAGAGTTGCTGTACGGAAGCTGCCTGTTGTGTTGAGCCTTGGGCGAGAGCCTGCGCCCCGTCCGCGATTTGTTTTGAGCCTGATGTAACCTGCGTTGTTGAACTGTTGATTTCACCGAACATAACATTTAGGTTATCGACCGTATTTTGCAGTGCATTCGCCATAACATCTTTCTCGGAAAGCACTTTCACATGGGCGGTCAAATCGCCGTCCGCTATAGTATTAAGCTCCTGTGATATATGTAAAATATGGTCGATAAACGCTCCGCAGCCCTTCATAAGCTGTCCTATCTCATCCTTGTAGACCGTATAGCTGTTCAAGGCATTTAGTTCTTCGGGGCTTACATTAATGTCACCTGTTGTTCCCGCCTTGTTCATGAAACCGGAGAGTAAAATCAGCGGCTTGCTGATTATTCCCGAGAGGTAAAACGCGAGAAGAACGGCGGCAATCAGCGCAACGGTTACGATAGCAACCGTGATTCTAAGCGAAGTCTGTCCGCCGGAAATCGTTTGATCGGCATAATCCAAAGTGTTTTCCTCAACCGTAGCAAGCACACTTTCCACAACCGTCAGCGCGTCACGTCCGTTCTTTATGCTGCTCTGAATAAGGCGTTCACGCTTTGAAAGACTTTCGAGGAAACTGTTTATGTCATTTTCATACACCTCAAGAGCCTCAAGCATAACTATGGAGTTTCCAATATCGAAACTATATGTGCTTTCCTCAAGAAACTCTGTCAAAAAAGCAACGGTTTCATCGAACATTTCCATATTCTTAGTGACATTGGATGTATCAAGCGTCTCAAACATAAGCTCAAAAGAACTGCCGATGTTGTTAAGCCTGTTTGCTATGTTCATGCCCTGCTCAATACGTCCGACACGGAACAGTTTGGTATTCTCATCAATAGGATGTCTCGCTTCGTCTTTAGCCAATATTATCTGATAATCAAAAATTCCCATACTCATCGAGGTAAGTTTTTCCTTGTTCTCTTCCGCGCTTTCGACAATGCTTTCCAGCTCTCTGTTTGCGTCATGAATGTGATTCAAATCATTGGTTATCCCGACTATCAACGCGCCGACCCTGTCGGCATCGTCTTTATATCCCGCAAGGAAGGGGTTGCCCTGTATGAGCCCGTTCATATCGCTCAGTGTATTCTTTACCAAATTGATTTCATTAACGACTTCGTCATAGTATGTATCGTCAAGCGAGAGCCCCACAGACTCCAATCCCGCGGAAACCAATCCGAAGTGTTCGGCAATCAGAGCAGCCGTGTTCAGCATTTGAATATCATCGCGCATATTCTCGACATTTTTGTTAGCGGATAAACTTGATATAACGATGACTGCGCCAAGTATAAGGATTATTACGCACGCTATACCGAAGGACAATAGAATCTTTGCTCTGATTTTCATGTTCTTCATAATGAAAGCCTCCCTCAAAATTTATACCCTCTTGTCGGATTGTATCATCTAACGGCGTTTTAATCAATACCTTTTATTAATAAAAACGGCAAACGCATATAAAGAACGGTCGGGCATGGAAGCCCGACCCTACATATTTGCAACGGTTCGTAGGGGCGGGGTTCAATCCCCGCCCGCGTTTACCGCCGTCCGCAAATCAAAACAAATATTTTTTTATTTGTCCTATGGCGTTTTTCTCCAATCTTGATACCTGAGCCTGCGATATGCCCACCTCTCCGGCGACTTCCATCTGCGTCTTGCCATCGAAAAACCGCTTTGCCAGTATGTTGCGTTCTTTGTCGGTTAATCGTGTGAGAGCTTCTTTAAGTGATATTCGTTCAAGCCAGTTTTCATCGTTGTTCTTTGTGTCTCTAACCTGATCCATTATGAGGATAGCGTCTCCGCCCTCGGAATAGACGGGTTCATGCAATGAAACCGGGTCAAGAATCGCGTCAAGCGCAAGCGCGATGTCCTCAACGGGCATATCCATCGCCTTGGCAATCTCCTCAATGCTCGGCTCACGCTGATTGTCGGCGAGCAGTTTTTCTTTCGCCTGCAAGACTTTATACGCCGTGTCGCGTACCGAGCGGCTTACACGTATCGAGCTGTTGTCGCGCAGGTAACGCCGTATTTCACCGATTATCATCGGCACGGCGTATGTCGAAAATTTAACGTTTTGTGAAGTATCAAAATTATCTATGGATTTTATCAGCCCTATACAGCCGACCTGAAACAGGTCGTCTATAGATTCCCCTCTGTTGGAAAACCGCTGAATTATGCTCAGTACAAGGCGCAGATTACCGGAAATGAGTTTCTCCCGCGCTTCCTTGTCGCCCGTTTTGGAGCGGTTAAGAAGCTCTAAAATCTCCGCGCTGGGCAGCACCGTGAGTTTCGATGTATTTACGCCGCAAATCTCCACCTTGGCAAGCATAACACCCCTCCTGTTCACCCTCTCATTATTGCCGGGTGACGGGTTTGTTATACTATGGCAAAGTTACCAAAAAAATTCCGTCTACTTGGAGGGTTGTATAGTTCCCACACCTATGCAAAAGGGAGTGTTCAATAGCGTTGATTTTATTTGTAGGGGCGCGCATTGCGCGTCCGCAATCAACAGAAACCACTGTTTTAGACGGACGGCCAATGGCCGCCCCTACAAGGTTATCAAAGCATTTTCCCACACCCATGCAAATTTGCGTCTTGACTTACGGGGGATTGTAAAATATAATCGGATATGTCGTTATTCGCGGCAAATTGTTTATTTCCGGTGAAAAACTTATTCATAAGTATGGAGGCTTAAAGCATGAAGACAATTTGGAAGGTCATCCGAAAAAACGAGCTGAAATATATCCGCTTCACCCTGTTTTACTTGTGCGCGGCGGCGGCGATAGCCGTAAGCAACGTGTATATAGCCTCGACAGAAGGGCTAATCGGTCAATCCGCCTCTGAATTTGACCGCCAAAACGTAATACGGCTGCTGCTTGTGTTAGCCGCGTACACATCGGTGAAGGTGGTGTTCAGCGCGTTGTCGGCGTTGTTCTCCAAACGTTTCGCCGGAAAGACAGAGTATAAAATGCGTGTTAATTTCGCCAAACACTTTACATATATCCCGTTCGGAGCTTTCGGCAAGAAGAACAGCGGCGAGATGCTGTCGCTGTACTCGAACGACCTGCCCAGCGCGTCAAAGTTTATAAGCACGGACATTTTGAAACAACTAGGCGAAATTATAGCGTTGATAGTTTCGGCGGTGTTTCTGGCTCTAATGAACCCCCTGCTGACCTTGATATATTTCGCGATGTACCCGCTGTTGATTTTCTTGCAGACAAAGATATCCGCGCCGATGGGAGAACATATGCAAAAGGTATCTGTTCACAGGGCGGACTTCAACGCCGTTGTAAATGATTGTTTGCAAAACCCCTCAACCGTAATCGCGTATTCGCTAGAGGACGCGATGGAGAAACGGTATCTGGAGAGCTACGATAAATATTTCAAAGTGTTTATGAAATACATTGAAACGTTTTCAAAGCTCGCGATAAGCGGAGTTCTGGCTTCGGTTCTGCCAACGATTATTGTTACGCTTTTCGCGGCGTTCTATGTCGTAAACGGCAAAATGAACATAGCGGAGTTTATAGCTTATTACACGGTGGCAGATGTCGCCGGATCATGGCTGACCATGCTGGCACAGAACCTCGGGCAATTACAGAATGGAAACGCAAACGCCAAAAGGCTTCTTGACAACACCGAAGAATCCTGTGAAACATCCTCCGGCAGATTGGAAACCGCGCCTGATTACAACGCTCCCGCAATCTTGTTTGATAACGTGACTTTCGCTTATTCGGATGAAAAAGAAGTAATATCGAACCTGTCATTCAGTGTTCCCAAAGGTACAAAAACAGCGATTGTGGGAACCAGCGGCTGCGGCAAAAGCACGATTATTAAGCTGCTGCTGTCGCTGTACGAACCGCAGAGCGGTGATATAAAAGTATTCGGTACTAACTGCTCAAATGATATGCTCGCCTATGTACCCCAAGACTGTTTTCTGCTGCCCGTGTCAATAGCGGAGAACATAACGGGCGATATGCCGTTTGAGCGGGAAAAGTTTGATAAAGTGTGCCGCGACGCGGGCATATTCGACTTCGTAGAAGCCAATGGTTACGACATGGTGTTAAGCGAGTCGGCAGAAAATATATCAGGCGGTCAACGGCAGCGCATATCACTGGCGCGCGCTCTGTACAGGGAAACGCCGATAGTGCTGTTGGACGAATCCACGTCCGCGCTCGACCCGATAACCGAAAAGGCGGTACTTGATTCGTTCTATGCGTCAATGGAGGGTAAGACAGCGTTGGTAGTGGCGCATCGCATAGCGGCGATAACCGCTTGCGACCGCGTTATTGTGTTAGACGGCGGCAAAATCGTTGAAACAGGCACGCACAGCGAACTGATGAAAAATAATTCACTGTATGCCGCGCTTTATGAAGGGGGTGAGTGAAGATGGACGGTAACATTTCAAGAAAAACGGCGTTCTCGTTCATACTTAGCTTCATAAAACCATACTTTGGGGGTTTTATACCCGGCATAATTCTGTACAGTTCCCAGAATTTCGTATTCCCGCTGATAACGGCTTATCTCCTTAACGGCGTGACGGCGAAAATAATGCTCGTAGACGCGGCGGGATTGATAAGTACGGGTATAATAACGTTTCTGTTAATGGTTGGGGTAGGGATAACGACAGGAATAGGGGTTTATTTGTACTGTCAGGCTTATACAAAGGCAGACCGGAATTTGAAGAAACAACTATTCAGGGTGTTTCTGCGAAAGGGTCATGAGAGCCAAATTTCGTCTCACTCAGGCGAGGGAATAGCCGCGCTGAACACAGACGCAACGGTTGCATCGAATTTATACAGCAACTCGCTGGCGAGGCTGCTGTTCTGTATAATTCCCATAGTATTTGCGTCACTGGTGGTTTTTCTTGTGGATTACCGCATGGGCTTTCTCTCGCTGTTAATCGGATTGCTCTCACTGTACATACAGAAGAAATTCGCGAAACCGCTCGGTGAAATAGGGCGTGAACGCTTGGAAAACAACTCCGAATCGGTAAAGCGTATGTCCGACATATTTTCCGGCGGACAGATAATACGCGCGTTTTCATTGCAGAATAAAATGCTTATATCTTTCGATAAAAATAATAAAGAGCTGCTGAAGCTCTCCTATAAAGAAGCCGTCATAGGAATGCTGCAGGATCTTTTCACAACAGTACAGGGGCTGTTATCCATATCGGGGGTATTCGCGGTCGGAGGCTTACTGGTATCAACAGGCGAACTGACGCTACCGCAGTTGATGATGACAACGCCGATGTGCGCTTCACTGTCAATAGGTATGTCGTCATTGGGCGGCGCGTGGGCGAGTATGCAAGCACCCCTTGAGGCCGGAAAGCGTTTGTATAAACTTATGGGCGGAAGAAACAAGATAGAGCCGATAACGGAAACCGCGACCGCTGACTGGAACGGCGACTGCACGCTGACACTGCGTGACTTCGGGTTCAGCTATCAGAACGCCGATACTCCAACGTTAAGTGATATAAATCTTACAATAAACAAGAATGAGATGGTTGCCTTTGTGGGCGAGTCGGGCAGCGGCAAATCAACTCTGTTACGCGCGGCGGCGGGACTTTTCGAGAGAGAGGACTTAGGTATATACTTAGGTAATATTCAGTTAAGGGACACGGAATTGCTGTCATGGCGCAAGCATTTTGCTTATGTAGACCAAAGCTGCAATCTCTTTGACATGAGTATCGGCGACAACATCGCGTTGGGCAAAGAAAACGCCGACCGTGACGAAATCACGGCGGCGGCAAAAGAGGCTTATGCGGACGGCTTCATAACAGCGTTAGAGGACGGCTATAACAGTCCGGCGGGTGAAAAAGGGCTTTCGCTTTCAGGGGGTCAGAAACAGCGGATTGCAATTTCACGCGCATTAGTGCGTAAAGCTCCGATTCTAATTTTTGATGAAGCCACAAGTGCGCTTGATATGGAATCCGAGCGGCAGGTAATGGAAACCATACAGCATTTGCGTAAGACGCATACAATACTGATTGCGACGCATAACTTGAAGAGTATCGCTAACGCGGATAAAATCGTGGTATTAGACGGCGGCAGAGCAGCGGAAGTCGGTACACACGATGAATTAGTAAGCCGTGACGGGATATACAAGAGATTACTGGGTGCGGAATAGTTACTGTTATAAAACTCCCGCTTCTTTCATAACGGCTTTCAGCTTCTCGACCTGACCGCCGCTCATATCGCACAGGGGCATTCTCAAATGCCCTACATTTTTGCCCATAAGGTTCATCGCCGTTTTCACGGGAATCGGGTTTACATCCATAAACAGCGCGTCCATCAGCGGTATGTATTTATAGAAAAGCTCCTGAGCGGCTTCAAGATTGCCCTCATAGAACAGCGAGCAGATTTTCGCCATCTCTTTGGGTATCACGTTAGCCGCGACAGAGATTACACCCATCCCGCCCATCGCCATCATTGCCAAGGTTTCGTTGTCATTGCCAGACCAGAAGTTGAGGTTATCGCCGCATTTCGCGCGTGACGCGGCAATCAGCCCCATGTTGCCCGACGCTTCCTTCGTCCCGTTTATGCGCGGGTGCTTCGACAGCTCGTAATATGATTCGGTGGTGAAGCTCATACCCGTGCGTGACGGCACATTGTACAGTATTATCGGTATGTTCACCCTGTCGGCAACATAAGTAAAGTGTTTTACAAGCCCGGACTGCGAGCATTTGTTATAGTACGGTGTTACTATCAGCAGCGCGTCCGCGCCCGACTTTTCGGCAGACTGCGACATGAGCAGCGCGTGCGCCGTGTCGTTAGAACCCGTTCCGGCAATGACCGGAACACGTCCCGCCGAATGCTTGACGGCGTACTCAACCGATGCCAAATGCTCGGGTATGCTCTGTGTGCTGGCTTCGCCGGTCGTACCGCATACAACGAGTGCGGATGTTCCGGCGTTTATCTGCTCGTCAACCAATTCGCCTAATTTTTCAAAGTCAACAAAGTCATTTTTGAACGGCGTTACGATAGCGGTGCAAGAACCTTTGAATATCGGTGTTTTCATGGCTCATTCCTCCTAAATATTTTCTTGTGACACATCAAGTTTGCAAACCATCAATAAATTTGAAATGCGTGTCATAAGTCAGCAACTTGTTATTACGTGAAATGGCTGCCGCGGCAATCCAAATGTCGTTTTCCGGGATATTAGCTCCCTTTGCGCGTAATTGTTCTTTCACTTTTCCGTATATAGCGGCGGTATCTTCATCAATGGGGATAATTGTAAAATTAGAAATAAAATTTGTAAACAACGCTAAATTGCTTTTTGTCCTCGACGATTTTTGCGCCCCATATTGCAGTTCGCCAACAACTATAACTGACACGGAAATTTCAGAAGCATTATCAATTATATCTCTTGCTGAATCGTCTCCGGCAAGATATTTAATAATGACGTTGGTGTCAAGCATATTACCATTCATTTATATCTACCTTTTCCGTTTCTTTCAACGCTTCTGCAATTTCTAAATAGCTGTCGGCGGACAATTTGCCGAAAAGCTCAATATGGTTATAACGGTTTGCCTTCGATTTCTCAGCTTCTATAATCGTTATTAAGGCGGGTTGGTTCAACTTCACCTTAACCGGAGAAACAGGCACAAAAACGCTGCCGTCATAATACGCTTGTATTGCGTCCATATTCAATCACACTTCCTTTACAGGTTTTTACAAATACCCTTTGTCTGTAAGCAGTTCCGCCATCAGAACCGCGCCGCCCGCCGCGCCGCGCAAGGTGTTGTGCGACAGGCTGATGAAACGTATGCCGTTCGCGCCGTCTCCGCGCAAGCGTCCTATGCTGACACCCATGCCGTTTTCCAAATCCCTGTGCAGCTTCGTCTGCGGATAGTTGTCCTCGGTGAAATAGCGCAGAAACTGTTTCGGCGCACTCGGTAAATCAATGCCTTTATACTCATTCCAACGTTTTATTATCTCATCGTGCGATACGGGCTTATCAAACTCGGCGAATACCGCCGCCATATGCCCGTCTGTGACCGGAACACGTATGCACTGCGCCGAAATCACCGGAGAAACGGCGTTTACAATGCCGCCGTCTTTTATCTTACCCCAAACCTTGAGCGGCTCGAGTTCGCTCTTCTCTTCCTCGCCGCCGATGTACGGGATAACGTTGTCTATCATCTCGGGCCAATCCTCAAAGGTTTTGCCCGCGCCGGAAATTGCCTGATACGTGCAGGTTTTAACGCTTACTAACCCCATGTCCAACAGCGGGTGCAGGGAGGGTACGTAGCTCTGAATCGAGCAGTTGGACTTGACGGCTATAAAACCCCGCTTCGTGCCAAGCCGTTTGCGCTGATACTCAACGACTTCGGCGTGTTCGGGATTGACCTCGGGAATCAGCATTGGGACATCCGCCGCGCCGCGAAACGCCGAATTGTTGGATATAACCGGGCATTCCGCCTTGGCGTAACGCTCCTCGAGTGCGCGTGTCTCGTCTTTTGACATGGCGGTCGCGCAGAATATGAAGTCTACCTCTCCGACTATCTTATCAAAATCCTCGACAGCGTCAAGAACTTGTATGTTTTTCAACTTTTCCGGTACGCTTTCCGGCATTTTCCAGCGTCCGTCCACGGCTTCGGCATAGCTGCGCCCCGCTGAACGCCCGCTCGCCGCCAATACCTTAACCTCATACCACGGATGATTCGCCAGTAATACGGCGAATCTCTGCCCGACCATACCTGTCGCGCCTATTATTCCTACCTTCTTCAATATTATTGAACCTCCTTATTGCATTTTGTCGTTTTATGGTATATAATGTTATGTAACCCTGTTTACAGATAGTGAACCGTCACGGAAACCGTCATCTGTAAATTTCGGATTCTGATTATTATATCATAAGGTGATAGCCTATGTCAAGATTATTGTTTGTATTAAATCCCGGTCGTAGGGGCGCGCATTGCGCGTCCGCGAAACCCCGTAGGGACGAACTGCGTTCGTCCGCAGACGCGCAATGCGCGCCCCTACGGATTCTCCTGTTTGCATTTTTATTATTCACATCATTTATTTTCCCTCCATTTGCCTTGGCTCAGGGTGTTGAACCCGTTATCCGCGTGGGGTTGGCATACGGCGAAGGCTCGCTTGCGGTCGCCAACCTGCAAAACCTAGACGGATACGGCATTGGCTACCGCTTGGGTTACTTCTCCGACATCGGCGAGTTCTTTGAGCTTGCGCGTACAAGCAGTTATAAAATCTCCATGCGAGCGGGTAACAACTCGTCAACCATTGTTGTCAGCGATACCGACACGGGCGCGTATATATTTGAGTTTGAAGGCAATCTTGCCATTCTGCCGTCACTTGGCGAAGTGCCGCGCCCCGTTACATGGTTCAGGGGATTTCACTATGCCGGAGGTTTTGAATATCGGCGGCGCGGAAATAATGTAACAGTTATCAATGTCGTGGGCATGGAAGATTATGTAAAGGGCGTTGTGCCGTATGAAATAGGCGGCGGCGTACATATCGAGGCGCAGAAAGCGCAGGCTCTCTGCGCGAGGAGCTACGCCCATTCCAACCGCAGAAAGCACTCAACGTTCGGATTTGATGTCTGCGCCACCATCGACTGTCAGGTTTATCAGGGTACTAAATTCGAGACCGACAGCTCAAACGCGGCGGTCGAGATGACGCGCGGTCAGTATGTTTTCTGGAGCGACAACGTGGCGCAGACATACTATCACTCCTCTAACGGCGGCTCGACCGAAGACGTGACTAACATCTGGGTGACGGATTTGCCGTATCTCCGCGCTGTGCGCGACAATTTCGAGGATTTATCGACATCATCCAACGGGCGGTGGACCTATACCTTAACAAACGAAATGCTGACATATATCCTCAACGGCAAGGGACACGAAAACAGCGGCATCATCTCAATGACCGCCGAATATACGGCGGCGGGCAATATCTTAGCTCTGAACTTCACGGATTCTAGCGGAAAAACGTTCCGCTTTGAGAAAGAGAGGGCGCGGAGCATCCTCTCAAGCGCGACATATGATGTTTCCATATATTCCCAGAGATTTACGGTAAACACCGGGCAGATGGTGAGCCTTGAGAGTTCATCGGGCGTGACCGTGCGTTCGGATTTGGAAAACATAACGATTCTGGGCGCGTGGGGACAGACCGCGAATGTCAGTCTATCGACTGGCATACTCGGCGGTGACGGTACTATATCACCTATCCCACAGGCGCAGAGCAACGGGACATATGTGATTACAGGCACGGGTTGGGGGCATAATGTCGGCATGAGCCAGAACGGCGCGAAAGCAATGGCGAACCTCGGCTACACTTATGTTGACATTATTCAGTATTATTTTAGGGATGTATATGTGGGGTATCTGTAACAATGCGCCTAAATGACTTCGACTTCGACCTGCCCGAACACCTCATAGCGCAGACACCCATAGAACCGCGTGACGCTTCGCGGCTTCTGTACCTAAACCGCGCGTCCGGTGCGGTCACGCACAGGCAGTTCACGGACATAATTGAATATCTGAACGCGGGAGACTGCCTTATCCTCAACGACTCGCGCGTAATACCCGCGCGTCTGCACGGACACCGTGACGGCGGCACGGCTAATATTGAAGTGCTTCTGTTAAGGCAAACCGCCCCGAATGAGTGGGAGTGCATCACACGCCCCGGCAAAAAAACGCGCGTGGGCGCGTTTTTGCGCTTTGACGGAAATTTGACGGCGAGTGTTACGGGCGAACTGGATGATGGAGTAAGGGTTTTGCATTTTGACGGGGAAATTACAGGCGGCGAAATGCCGCTCCCTCCTTATATACACGAAAAATTGGACGACAGCGAGCGGTATCAGACCGTGTACGCCAGCGAGAGCGGCTCTGCCGCCGCGCCCACGGCGGGCTTGCATTTCACGGCGAATCTGTTGGATAAACTGCGCTCTAAAGGTGTTGAAACAGGATTTTTAACCCTGCACGTTGGATTGGGGACGTTCCGCCCGGTTCAAACTGAGGACATCATCAAGCATAAAATGCACACGGAATACTATACCGTCCCCCAAGAGACGGCGGATATGATAGCGCGAGTTAAAAAGGACAGAGGGCGCGTTATCGCCGTTGGAACAACGGCGTGCCGCGCGCTTGAGAGCCGCGCGAACGCGGACGGACATCTAACCGCAGGTTCGGGCGGAACGGATATTTTCATAACTCCGGGGTACAAGTTTAAGGTTATAGACGGGCTTATAACGAATTTCCATCTGCCCAAAAGCACACTGATAATGCTCGTGTCGGCGTTCGCCGGGCGAGAGAGTGTACTCGCCGCGTATGGGGAAGCAATACGGGAGGGGTACAGGTTTTTTTCGTTCGGGGATTGCTGTTTTATTCTGTAACACAGACGAGTTGCATTTTACAAATTGACAAACAGGTCTGTTTCTGATATAGTAAATATGCTGATAACTTATTATTAGGAGGTCTGTTATGAATATTTCATTGTCCACATTAAAAGAAAATCCCATAAAATATTTTGAACTCGCAAAAACGACTGATGTTGTTGTAACGAGACGCGGCAAGCGTCTTGGGCGAATCATCAGCGAAGAAAAAGCTACGATGTCGGAAAAACAACGGGCGATTGAAGCTCTGATTGGCTCTGTTGCGTTTCCTGCGGAATACAACGACCCCGTCTACGATCCGGATTACGAAATTCTACGCGAAGCCGCATACAGAGACAGGGGACTTTTATGATGAAAGTCGTCATTGATAATAATGTCATTATTGACGCGCTTAAACCTAACCCGGATTTTGAAGCGGATGCAAAACGTGTGTTTCAGCTAATTTGGCATAATAAAATTACGCCGTATATGTGTGCAAACAGTTTAACGGATATATTTTATATTTTTCAAAAGCTGCAAGGCGCGGAAAAAGCCAAAAGCATAATTTCAAATCTCATAACGGCAATTAACATTATTCCATTGACGGAAACAGATTGTTCCAAAGCTCTCGCACTGCCAATGAATGACTTTGAGGACGCGATAATCTCTGTATGCGCTGAAAAAATCAACGCGGATTTCATTGTTTCGCGGGATGAAAAATTTATCAAAGCAGAAAATGCGGTCGAGGTTATCACGCCAAGTCAGCTGCTTGCGAAAATATAAATTTGATGCTATCCCAAAACAACGAGTGCAAGCACTCTTTCAATCTGTCAAATCACCGAACGCATACATACCCGGTTTTTTGACACCCGACAAGAACAGCGCGGCTTTGACCGCGCCCGCCGCGAATACCTCGCGGCTGAGTGCGGAGTGACTAAGCGTGATAACCTCGCCGTGACCCGCGAACACGACCTCGTGTTCGCCAACGATTGAGCCGCCGCGCAAAGTGTGCATTCCTATTTCGGTCTTGCCGCGAGTTTGGCGTACATCCGAGCGGTCGTATACGGGAGTTGGGTCGTATGGGAGCGAGCCTTTAACGGCATCGTAAAGAATCAGCGCGGTACCGCTTGGAGCGTCCAGTTTTTGGTTATGGTGACGCTCTATAATCTCTATGTCAAACATATCTCCCAGCAAGCCGGCGGCACGGGAAACCAAATCTTTCAGCACATGGATACCGTATGACATATTACCGGACTTGAATATGGGGATTTCACGCGCGGCGGCTTCAACCGCCGCGTATTGCGCGTCCGTATGCCCTGTTGAACACAGAACCAGAGGGATTTTCTTTCTAAGGCAATACGACAGAAGCGCGTCTAACGCCGATGTGTGCGAAAAGTCCACAACGCAGTCGGCGTAGCCGCCGAACTCCATAGGGTCGGCATAGACGGGGAAGTTTGCGAGTTTAACGGTATTAACGTCAATGCCCGCCGCGACCGTAATATCACTGCTTTCCCGGCACAGCTCCGCAACGGCGCGTCCCATACGCCCGTTACAGCCCGATAATAATATCTTTCGCATATATTATTCCTCCGCCAATATCATCGCAATATGCGGGTACACAATCCGTACACACGGCGCGCCGGGGTCGTCGCGCCCTACAATACGCGGACGACCAAAGGTCGCCCCTACATTAGAATACCATTTTAACCGATAATTTCTACCCGAATAAACGTTTTTTTGCCCTTGCGTATAACCATTCCCGCTTTGATGTCGTTAACCGTGAACACGGCGTTCAGCGAGTCTATTTTTTTGTCATTGATAACCAACCCGCCCTGCTCGATTACGCGCCTCGCCTCGCCTTTTGACGGCGTAAGCCCGCACGCGACAAGCAAATCCGTGACAGCTATACCGTCACCGACAACATCCGCCGTGAGCGTGTGTGACGGCATATTGTCGTTCGCCGCGCCCGCGCCGAACAGGCTCTTTGCCGCTTCGGCGGCTTCGTTTGCCGCTTTTTCGCCGTGGATAAGTGTCGTCAGTTCAAGCGCGAGCCGCTCTTTCGCGCGGTTAAGCTCCTGACCCGACAGATTGGCGTACTCTGAATCAATTTCATCGAGCGGCACGAATGTCAGGCGTTTGAGGAACGGCACGGCATCATCGTCAAGAACATTTCTGAAATACTGATAAAAGTCGAACGGAGACGTTTTCTCCGCGTCAAGCCATAACGCCCCTTTAGCGGTTTTACCCATCTTTTTACCGTCTGAGGTCAGCAAAAGCGGTATCGTCATCACGTTTGAATCTTTCCCGAGTTTGCGGCGGATAAGCTCCGTACCCGCAAGCATATTGCCCCACTGGTCGTCGCCGCCGCACTGCATATTGCAGCCGAGCGTTTGGTGCAGATGAAAGAAATCGAAGGCCTGCATCAGCATATAGTTAAACTCAATGAACGACAAACCCTGCTCATAGCGGCTCTTGAAGCACTCTGCCGCTAGCATTCTGTTAACGGAGAAATGCACGCCGATGTCACGCAGGAATTTGACGTAATTTAAGCCCATAAGCCAGCCGGCGTTGTTCAACATATGCGCTTTGCCGTCTGAGAAGTCGATAAACTTAGAAATTTGCACTTTGAATTTCTGCGCGTTGACATCAATCTGCTCAAAGGTCATTACCTTACGCAAGTCCGTGCGCCCCGATGGGTCGCCGACCATAGTCGTGCCGCCGCCAATCAGCGCGATTGGGGTGTTGCCCGCCTGCTGCAAGTGGCGCATGAGAATGAGTGGCAGAAAATGCCCAACGTGCAGGCTGTCCGCCGTTGGGTCGAAGCCTGTATAGAACACGGCCTTGCCGTTGTTTATCAGTTCCTTTACCGCGTCTTCGCCCGTTGTTTGGGCGATTAACCCGCGTTTTTTAAGCTCGTCAAAAATAGCCATATCTATTCCTCCATATCCATCACCTGCATTATAACAGATATTTGACAGAAATGTCAAGAAAAGCCGTGCGAGACGCACGGCGAATTTGTAGGGTGCGCCGCCCTCGGCGCACCGTGTAATCAATATAACGGCGCGACCAAAGGACGCGCCCTACATATGGGAACGCGGTAAATCTATAATTATCCGAGTTCGGCTATTTTCTTTTCGACCCACGCTACATCTTCGGCTTCCATAGTTGCTTCGGTTCTGATTATGAGTTTAAGCAAACCCTCGACCTTAACCCCCGCCTTTTCATTGTCCCGTTTCAGCTCAAGTAAGTCAAACAGCGCGGTTTTCTGCATAACCCGCATTTCCAAATTAGTTGGCATAACATAGCCCCCTTTCCTGCCCTCAGTATAGCATTCAGCCGCCAATCTGTCAAGAAAAGCCGTGTCGTTTGGACACGGTGATTCTCTTCACCAAATCAACAAACTCATATATCTTTTTCGCGTCTTTTACGCCGTCTGTCTCAACGCCGCCGCTTACATCCACGCAAAACGGCGACAGAAGCGTTATCGCCTCGGCGGCATTGGCGAAAGTAAGCCCGCCCGCCAGAAAATACGGCAATCCTTTGTATTTTTTTAATACGTTCCAGTCGAAAGATGTTCCCGTGCCGCCCCGCTGCTCTGATAATGTGTCAAACAGGATGTAATCCGGCTCACCGATTGATTGCAGGGACGGCATTTTGTCTCCAACGCCCACAGCTTTAATGATTTGCAGGGGCGGCGTTTTGCCGCCCGATTGTTCCCTTAACCGCGCTATATATCCCGCGTCCTCGTCTCCGTGCAGCTGAACCATATCAATTACGCCGTTTTTGTACAGGTCTATGATAACCTCAACTTTTTCATTGACGAAAACGCCCACGGTCTTAATATTGGGGTGCAGGGGCGGATTTCCATACCCGCCCGTCCGCAGTTTGTACGCTTGATCGGGTGTAACTTGACGGCGGCTTGCGGCAGCGAACACAAACCCGATATAATCGGGCAGGGCGTGATTTACGGCGGTTATATCCTCCTCGCGGCTCAACCCGCAGATTTTGACATTACTCATATTTCACCCCTGTAGGGGACGATGGCAATCGTCCCGTTTCTTCGCGGGCGGATTGCCATCCGCCCCTATACGCCCCGTAATTATCCAACGCGGCTTTTTTATCGGGCGCACGCATAAGCGTTTCGCCGACCAGTGCCGCGTCTGCCCCGATTTCCCGCAGTTTTGAAATATCCTCGGGGCGGCTGACACCGCTCTCGGACACAAAAAGCACATCCGGCGGCACTAAAGGGCGCAGGCGTTCACTCAACGTAATATCGACTTCAAATGTTTTTAGGTTTCTGTTGTTTACGCCGATGATTCTCGCGCCCGCCGACAGTGCCGTATGCACTTCTTCCTCGCTGTGAGTTTCAACAAGCGCGGAAAGACCTATATCGTGAGCAATATCAATGTATTCCGCAAGGGTGTCCTTGTCCAATATTGAACAAATCAGCAGCACCGCGCTCGCGCCCAGCAATTTTGCCTCGTAAATCATGTAGCTGTCAACGGTAAAATCCTTTCGGAGCAGGGGAATTGTGACCGTATCGGCAATCTCGCGCAGATAACTGTCACTCCCCTGAAAGTAAAACGGCTCGGTCAAAACGGAGATTGCCGCCGCGCCCGCCGCTTCGTAATCTTTCGCGATGTCAAGATATGGAAATTCCTCCGCGATAATCCCCTTGGACGGCGATGCTTTTTTAATCTCGCAGATAAAGGCTATATCGTCTGATTTGAGTGATTTTTCAAAGGGGAAGTCATCCATGTAGGGGCGGTCGTCCCCGACCGCCCGTTTTTCAAAGGGGAATGCGGGCGGACTAAAGGCCGCCCCTACGGAATCAATTATTTTTTCCAATGGCAGGGTTTTCTTTCGTTCTTCGATGCGTTCCTTTGTACGTTGTGCTATTTCATGTAAAATGTTCATGACATCACCTTTTTTTGTAGGGACGCGCATTGCGCGTCCGTAATTTTTTGTGCGGGCGGCCGATGACTGCCCCTACGCATTTGAACAGCGGATAAAATCATCGAGCTTCCACGTTGCTTTGCCGCTGTCGATAACATCTTCCGCTATTTTCACGGCAGCTTCTATAGATTCATACTTGCCTGTGATAAACATAGCCGCCGCCGCGTTAAGAACCGCCGCGTTTCTTTTCGCGCCCTTTTCGCCGCCCAGCAGGGCTTTCAATATTTCGGCGTTTTCAGACGGAGTACCGCCCAACAAGTCCTCGCTTTTACAGCGGTCAAAGCCGAACTGCTCAGGCGTGACGGTATACGAGCGCACCCACCCGTCTTTAACCTCACAAACAAATGTGGGCGCGGAGAGAGAGATTTCATCAATCCCGTCTTCGCCGTGGACGACCATCGCGCTTTTAACGCCCAAATTGCACAGCACCTGCGCCAACGGCTCGACCAGTTCGCGGTCGTAAACGCCCATCAGCTCCATTTTCGCGCCCGCCGGGTTGGTGAGCGGTCCTATGATGTTAAAAACCGTGCGGATGGCGAGTTCTTTGCGTATCGGCGCGACAAATTTCATCGCTATGTGATAGTTCTGCGCGAACATAAAGCATATCCCGATGTCTTTGAGCAGTTCCGCGCTTTTCTCCGGTGATATTGTGATGTTAACACCAAGTGCTTCCAACACGTCCGCCGCCCCGCATTTGCTTGAAGCGGCGCGGTTTCCGTGCTTCGCAACGGGAACGCCCGCCGCCGCCGTTATGATTGCCGCCGCCGTTGAGATATTAAAGGTATTGGCGTGGTCGCCGCCCGTGCCGACTATTTCGAGAGCATCGACATCATGCAAAAGCCGTATGCAATGCGAACGCATTCCCGAGGCGGACGCGGTGATTTCATCGGTAGTCTCGCCTTTCAGGCTCAAAGCCGTGAGATACGCGCTCATTTGAACCGGAGTTGCTTTTCCGGTCATAATTTCATCCATGACGGCCTTAGCCGTATCATAGGTCAAGTCCTGTTTCTTTGACAGGGTCAAAATCGCTTCTCTAATCATAAAAATACCGCCCCTACAACATTTGTTTTATGTTCTTCGCAAATCGGCGGACGGGTTCAACGCAATCACGCCCATGCTCCGCGACAATTCTGACAATCGCGCTTCCAACGATAACGCCGTCCGCGTACTCCGCCGTTTCACGCGCCTGCTCAGGTGTGGAGATTCCAAACCCGACCGCGCAAGGTATATTGTTCGCCTGTTTTGCCAATTCAATCATGAGGCGCGCGCTGCCGCCGATTTTATTCCGCTCTCCCGTAACCCCAAGCGATGAAACGCAATAGAGAAACCCGCTAGAACCCCTTGCTATACGCGCAATCCGCTCCTCGGAGGTCGGCGCGATTAACGAAATTAACTCAAGCCCGCGTGAGACGCAAGGCTCAAGCAGTTCGTCCCGCTCCTCAAAAGGCAGGTCGGGTACAATCAAGCCGTTTATACCGCAAGCGGCGCATCTGTCCGTGAATCTGTCAACACCGTAAGCGAATACCGGGTTGTAGTAGGTCATAAACAGGATTGGAATTTTAATATCCTGCCGAATATGAGCAACAAGGTCAAACAGTTTGTCAACCGTGCATCCGGCTTTAAGGGCGCGTTCGTCCGCCGCTTCTATGACCGGACCTTCGGCAATCGGGTCTGAAAACGGAATACCGATTTCGATTATGTCCGCTCCCGCTTCAACCAAGGCGTACAGCAACTTTTCCGTTGTTTCAATGTCCGGGTCGCCGCCCGTTATAAACGGAATAAACGCTTTCTTCCCCTTAAACGCACTCCGTATCTTCTCATTGTTAATTGTTAATTTAGAATTGTTAATTGTTATCTGTTCATTGTTCATTGATCATCGCTCCTTTGTATCTGGCTACTGCCGCTACATCCTTGTCGCCGCGCCCCGACAGGGTTATTACGATGATTTTATCCTTTTCCTGTGTCGGCGCGTATTTCATGGCATACGCTGCGGCGTGCGCGCTTTCAATCGCCGGGATGATTCCCTCCATCCGTGTCAGGTACTCAAACGCCTCAACGGCTTCATCATCGGTGATTGGCACATATCGCGCCCGCTTTTGGTCGAATAAGTTCGCGTGTTCCGGTCCTATGCCCGGATAGTCCAGTCCCGCCGAAATAGAGTACACCGGGGCAATCTGCCCGAATTCATCTTGGCAAAAGTAAGACTTCATACCGTGAAAAACTCCGGTTGAACCGTTTGCGAGCGTTGCGGCGTTATACGGCGTGTCAATGCCTCTCCCCGCCGCTTCACAACCGATAAGCTCCACGCTTTCATCGTCAATAAACTCGTAGAATGAACCGATGGCGTTACTGCCGCCGCCGACACAGGCGATGACCGAATCGGGCAGTCTGCCCTCGACATCAATTATCTGCTCTTTTATCTCCCTGCCAATAATAGCTTGGAAGTCACGCACCATTGCCGGGAACGGGTGCGGTCCCATGACCGACCCGAGGCAGTAGTGAGTATCCGCCATTCGTCCCGCCCATTCTCGCATTGTGGCGTTAACCGCGTCTTTGAGCGTTGCCGTGCCGGAAGTGACCGTGTTGACCTTCGCGCCCAAGAGCTTCATGCGGTAAACGTTGAGGGCTTGGCGTTCGGTATCCTCCCTGCCCATGAATATCTCACATTCCATGCCGAGAAGCGTCGCGGCGGTTGCGGTGGCAACGCCGTGCTGTCCCGCTCCCGTTTCGGCGATAAGGCGGGTTTTTCCCATTTTTTTCGCCAGTAACGCCTGACCCAACACATTGTTAATTTTGTGAGAGCCTGTGTGATTCAAATCCTCGCGTTTGAGATATATTTTCGCGCCGCCTAAATCCTCCGTCATTTTTTTGGCGAAGTACAAGAGTGACGGTCTTCCGGCGTATTGGGCGAGCAGATTATTAAGCTCGTTCACAAAATCCCGGTCGCCGCGCCAGCGTTCATATTCACGCGCAAGTTCATTAACCGCGCTCATCAGCGTTTCGGGGACATATTGCCCCCCATGAATCCCGAATCTTCCGTTTGTCATGTCCAAATCTCCTCTTTTCCCCTCCAACGAGGATTTTTTTGTAGGGGATGCCGCCCTCGGCATCCCGTTATTGTTATATCCTTCCAACGAGGATTTTTGTTGTTAGGCGGTGCGGCAAAGCCGCAGGAATGCTTTTGCATTTCAAGGGTTTGACCGTGCCGCATGGCGGCAAAAATACCGTTGGAAAAATGTAAAAAGCCCTGACAAGGTTATTATGCCTTGTCAGGGACGAATATACAATCCGCGGTGCCACCCTGATTCACGGTTACCCGTGCGCTTATCCCATACCCTCAGCAGTCCATTTAACAGCCCGCTTTTCTATCCGGCTCTCAGCACCCCGGACTCTCTGTACAGCGCGTATACTGTTTTTATCTCTGCGTCAACGGTTTGGAATTATTAGTTATTATACGCCGCCTGTGAAAGGATGTCAAGCAAAATTTTCGGGTTAACGCCAATCCTCTCTGAGGATAGCATAACTAACCTTGTCCGCCACATGACCCTTTCTTACGCGGCACTGACGAGCAGTTCCTTCGTACAGCATTCCCGCTTTACGCAAAACCTTGCCGGAGGCGATGTTGCGCGAGTCGTGGTCAGCCCATAATCTGTTTAGGTCAACATTTTCAAAGCAGTAGTTGATTATTGCTCGCAAGGCCTCGGTGGCATAGCCGTTTCCCCACCATGCCTTACCAAGCTGATAGCCAATCTCGGCAGAGTGTGCCTCGCGGTCGTTTTCGTGAAAGTCTATTGTTCCGATTAGTTCACCTCCGGATTTTAGCACAATGGAAAAAAGACACCATGACGAGCCGGGTGTCAGTTTATTAAAATACTCAAGCCACTGTTCTATATGCTTGTGTGCGGCTTCTAAGCTCTCGCAGACTTTGTAGCACATGAAGCGTACCACATTCGGGTCGCTTGCCAAGTTCCGGTATATGGATTCTGTGTCTGACAGCTCAAAAGGCCTAAGAATAAGACGCTCGGTTTCAAGTATAGCCGTGTGTGTCATAGGATACCCTCCAATCCTGTTCAAAGCTCTGCCTTTAATCAGGCAGAGCTTAAACATTTGAACTTTAGTGTCATGCACTCTTATATCGCGGCTTTGACTTTCTCAACGATTGCGGCAAACGTTGCCTTATCGTTGACCGCCATATCGGCGAGGACTTTTCTGTTAAGGTTAATATTCAGCTTCTTCATACCGTTCATAAAACGCGAATAGTTGATTCCGTGCGGTCTGACGGCCGCTGATATGCGCGTTATCCACAGTCTGCGGAAGTCGCGCTTCTTCAAGCGGCGGCCTATATAGGCATAGCTCAGGGATTTCATTACGGCTTGGTTGGCGGTTTTGAACAATCTTGACTTGCCGCCCCAGTATCCCTTCGCTAATTTGAGCACCTTACGTCTTCTGTGGCGCGTTGTAACCGCGCCTTTTATTCTGGCCATTGGTATATCCTCCTGTAATTATTTCGTGGTGCGGCGATTACGCCGCCGGAGTTTGTTACGCATACGGAATCAAACTCTTAATGCTGTCTTGATTGGTTTTGTCGGCGATTACGCTCCCGCGCAGACCGCGTTTAACTTTGGCGTTTTTACGACCCTTAATGTCGTGACCTGTAAACGCCCGACTGCGTTTCACTTTTCCCGACGCCGTCAGCTTAAAACGCTTCTTTGCGCCGCTGTGTGTCTTAATTTTTGGCATTTGTAAAAATCTCCTCTTTTTATTTTTTCGCGGGTAGCTTTGGAGCAAGGAACATCAGCATATTGCGCCCGTCCAACTTGGGATGGCGTTCAACATTGGAGACATCCGTCAACTCCTCGGCGAATTTAAGCATTTGTGTTTGCCCTATGGATGTATGCGCCATCTCGCGGCCCCGGAAGCGTATTGAAACCTTGACTTTGTGACCGTCTTCAAGGAATTTTCTGGCATGGTTTCTTTTGAAATCAAAGTCATGCTTGTCGATGCTCGGTGACAGGCGTATTTCCTTTATTTCAATGATATGCTGATGTTTTTTAGCCTCTTTTTCCTTTTTAGCCTGCTCAAAGCGGAATTTTCCGTAATCCATGAGCTTACAGACCGGCGGAGCGGCTGCCGGTGCGATTTTGACAAGGTCTAACTCACGCTCTGCTGCCATTCTGAGCGCGTCTTTTGTATTAACGACACCGAGCTGAGAACCGTCGGAATCAATCAGACGTATCTCCTTGTCCCGAATATCGTCGTTTATTTGGTGAACCATAGCGCTAATGCAGAACCACCTCCATATATTTTGACGACAAAAAGAGCGCGGAACACCCCGCGCTTATTGGAGGGCAAAAGCCCCGTCAATATCGACCCGCGCACAATGAGCGCGGCGGGTGAGGGATGAACCTTCTTTATTGTCGGGCTGAGTATATCACAGGGGAACGTGTTTGTCAACAATTATTTTCAGAAACTCAGCAGAAAGTCAAAAAGGGCTTGTCAGCCCTTTACCGCTCCCGCGGCGACGCCTTTTGTGATTTGATTTCTAAAAGCCAGATAGAAAGCTAAAATGGGAATAATCGAGAGTGACAGAGTTGTAAAAAGTCTTCCGTAATCCGCGCCCAGAGAACCCGCGAAACGACCGACCGCCGCAGGAATCGCCTTATATCTGTCGCCGGCTGTCAGAAGATTCATTAGAATAAATTCGTTCCAAGTTCCTGTAAAGGTAATGATTGCAAGCGTTACGGAGACAGGGGCGCACATGGGGAAGACAATTCTCGCGAAGGTCGTCAAAAATCCCGCCCCGTCAATTCTTGACGACTCAAGCAGCTCATTTGGGATACCTTTCTTGATGAAGTCCGTACATAGGTATACTCCCATTGGAAGCCCCAACCCTATGTAGGGAATCAATATTCCGAGCCGCGTATTAAAAATCCCCGCCGAGTTTATCATCAAAAATAGGGGAATCAAAATCGATTGGATTGTCAGCAGTATGCCGACTATGAAAAGTCCGTGCAGTAATTTTGTTATTCTATACTGGATTTTGGCAAAGGCATAGCCCGCCATATTCGCGAACAACACTACCGCCGTAACGGTGATTGTTGTATAAATCAAACTGTTTTTGAAGAAGTTGCTGAATCCGTCTGAAAGTCCGGCGTTATTCCATATACGCGGATAGTTGCCGAAATACCACACAGCGGGGAGTGAGAGCTTATTTGTGGTAAGATAAACCTGATTTGTCTTGAAAGACTGGAGCAAAAGCCATAGTATCGGATAAATAGCTAAAAAAGTAAACAGACCCAGTATTATGTATAAAATTACTCTGTATATACCGTTGACAATGATTTCTTTATACTTTTTATTAGTCATAATCTAATCCCCCTTCTCGCTGAATATTTTGCCCAACTGACGGGTGACAATGATTAGAATAACGCTTATAAGCACCATTACCGTGGATATAGCGTTTGCCAGCGGATAGTTAGGCGCACCTCTGAACGCCGCTTCGTACATAAACAGGGACAGCACGCGGGTCTGACCCGCCGGACCGCCCGCCGTCATCGCGTAAATCAAGTCAAAGGTTTTCAAAGAACCGGAGATGGCGAGTATCGAACAGGTTACGATTTCGCTTGTCATAACGGGTAAAACAATTTTTGTAAGTATTCTGCCTTCGGTCGCGCCGTCAACCTTGGCGGCTTCGATAATGGCGGGATCTATACGCTGCATATGAGCTAAGAAGATTACCATGTAAAAGCCCGTAAACATCCAAAGTATTACGAACAGTACCGGAATTATTGGTTGGGTATTAAGTACGAACTCCGCGTTGGGATTGATAAGTTTCTTAATTTCCATAAACACGGAATACGGGCTGATGATAAAGGCGTTAAAGAGTACGCCGATAATAATTGCCGAAATAACATTGGGCAGGAAAATCATTGTCTGGAAGAAGCCGCGCCCTCTGGTTATCAGCTTCCGCGACAGGATATACGCCAAGATAAACCCGAGAGGGATTTGACCGAATACGGACACGGCAACTATAAGCAAATTGTTGTTAAGCGCGGTATAGAAGGATCTGACGGGTTCTGTAAACATCCATATGTAGCTGTCAAACCCGATAAGCTGAATATTTGAGTTTCCGAAAATAACGCCGCCGTTATAATTGGTGAAACTCAGAAACACCGAAAAGACGGTTGGAAAGGCTACGACCAGCAAGTAAATTAGAACAGCGGGCGTAACCAGTACCGCATACGAAATCCTTTTTTCACGATTGATAGTCATATGGCCTCTCCACCTTCATTTCTTAATTTTGAGTATGGGGCGATTTGCCATCGCCCCATACTATATAATGATAATGATTTATTGGGTTTTCTTCCAGTTGTCTAAGGCTTCTTGGGTAAGTTTGGCGACATCCGCCGCGGTTTGTGTGCCAATTCCCATGGCCTGAAGACCATCGTTAATCGGAGTATACACAACATCCGCGAAAGGACCGTCGATAACTATTGTCGATTTGTCATATTTTGAGCTGAGGTTGGCAAGCTCTTTCTGCATGGGTTCTAAGGGCAGAGAGTTGAAGTCAATACCTTTCCATGAAGGATTGGAGATGCCGCCCGTGCGGAGTCTGAAGGTCTGAACTTCTTTGCCAACGAGCCATTTAACGAGCGTCCACGCGGCTTCGAGTTTGTCGCCTTCAAGTTTCGCGTTGATGCCCCAACCCGTACCCACTATATCCGAGTTAGATCTGTTGAATTTCACGCCGGGTACATCGATGTCGGGGAACACGCTGATTTCAAAATTAGTCTGCCTGTCGGGGGTGATTAAAGCCACGCCGGTAGAGGCATCGGTTATGAACGCGCCAACGCGCCAGTCACCATCGATATAATAGGCGGCTTTATTTGTGGAGAAGAGACCCGGGCCATCGCCGTAGTCGATTGCGAGTGAAGACTGTTCAAGCACGCCGTCATCATACATCGTTTTGATGAAATTTAACGCCGCGACAAAGTCGGGGTCATTAAAATCTCTCGCGCCCGAAAGAATATCCTGTTCCCATCCTTCGCCCATGAAGCGTCCGGCTACCAAGGAGAACAAGCAGGACTGCATGACCCATGTGTCTTTATTGGGCATGAGAATGGTTTCATAGCCCGCCGCTTTCAGAACCGGAACTTGGGCTACCAGCTCGGAATATGTTTTGGCGGGTGTAAGTCCGACTGCACTAAGCACTTCTTTGTTGGCGATAAACGTATTGGTCGAGGTTATGCCCTGCGCGAGCATTCCCATATAACCGCCCGCCTGTTGGCTTGGGTCAAGCACTATCGAGCTGTAGTTGTTGGAAAGGTTGTCGCGCGCGGCGAGAGGACCTAAATCCTTGAGCAGCTTCTGCGTATGGAGCGTTGTGGAACGTCCCGAAGGCCAGCAATACATAACGTCGGGAAGTGTGCCGGCAGCGGCATAAGCGTCTACTGAATCGTGGAAAGGATCGTTGAATTCGTCTTCTCTGTTGACTGTGATGTTCGGGTGAGCTTCGTCAAATGCCTTCCAAACTACATCGAGTTCTTCCGCGGCACCCGCAGAGGACATATCAATGTAGTGCAATACCCGCAGTTCGACTTTTTTGTTACTGCCGGAACCGCCTGACGCGCAGGCAACCAAGGTGACTACCATGAGAGCAGCGAGGGTGAGTACAAGGATCTTTTTCATCAATTTTTACCTCCAATTTTCTAATCCGCTTTCGCGGTTACGTCGTTATTTGCCGCCCGCAAACACAGGAGAGCAAGCGGCGGGATTTGTACCGGAACAACAATATCACAATATTTATTGCCTGTCAAGCAAAAATAATAAATTTTTACTAAACAATTATGAGAGACAAGCAGTTTATTTGGACACAAGCAACAATCATTTGGTTATCCCTTGCAATCGGCAGCGGTATTAGTCACAGATAAGTGGCGAGGTATCAACCCCACCACTTATTTCATAAAGCTGAATTTGCCATTCTTGCTCATACTACTATTCACTGATTTTGTAATCTTTGTATATATTCGTTAGTGTAGTTCTTATTCGCTTGATAGATACCGTATAGTACTTTTTCAAGTGCAAAAAACATTTTAGTGGCTTGTAATGCTCTGAGCGATGTATCAGAAGTTGTTCAGCGAAAATTGTAGCCTCTTGTTCATGTTTATCTTCCATAGGGGTTACATTAATTAAATCGTAATGCAATGCCACGTGACCTAGTTCATGCGCTATAATGGCACGCTCACTGAAACTACATCCATTATTAGCGTATGTTATCATTGCACCGTGCTTAACTCCTTGTTCAGAAATTACCGCATATGCTATACCTTCATTGACACCAAGTCTCTTTTCGGTAAAAGACGGAGTGCGCTTTGTTATCTTAAATTTCGGGCTACTATGTTTTCTTGCCATATAAATACGAGTTTTATTTATGTATCTGTCTAAATACCCCTCGTCACTCTTTTGTCCAATAATCTCGTCAAATGTTTCTCTAGGTGTCATTTCCCAAACTCCTAACTCTTTAGTTTAATGTTAGCTAATTCGAACACCTATTCGGTATGTCTTACCATTAGTGTCCGCATAATATAACGATGCCCACATATCATTTGTTGATATACTTACATACGCTTGCCCATAATTTAGGTTTGCCATAAACGTATCCTTCTTTTCGATTAAACCGTTAAGAGAGTCGGATACTAACCTCGAGAGAAATCTAAGATAAACATCGTCATTCTTAAACTCTTTGTAAAACTCATTTTTTATCGTGGAAATCAATTCATTATACAGACTATCGGTTTGTTTAAGCAATATAACACCCCCTTCAGTGGCGCAATTAAAAACAATATTTACACAAACTCCTCCCAGTCGCGCGATGCAAGCAAATCCTTTGCCAAGTCATAAATTTTTTCTAATGTTAAAGATGGAGTTCCTAGCCCTCCGGCAACCCCCATAATATTATAAAGCACTTTCGTTCTTTCTTCGTAGTTACTATCGGACGGACATCCAAAACCGTGCTTTTCGAATATTCCATCAATAGATTTATAACCATCTAAATCCTTGCATCCTCTCAGTTCATCTTTCAATTCAGTGTCCGCCATCATTTCGCTTATATTTCTAAACATTAATATTCCTCCAATTTTCTAATCCGCTTTCGCGGTTACGTCGTTATTTGCCGCTCGCAAACACAGGAGAGCAAGCGGCGGGATTTATACCGGAACAACAATATCACAATATTTATTGCCTGTCAAGCAAAAATAATAAATTTTTACTAAACAATTATGAGGGACAAGCAGTTTATTTGGACACAAGCAACAATCATTCGCATCCGCACACTGTCGTACCCGCTCCTCTGACACATATATTCAGTCTGTGTCATATAATGTCACATAAACTAAAAGGAGGTGTTAATATGGGCTTTGGTTTTGGATGCGGAAACAATGACGATTTCGGCTGCTTGTGGATAATTATCATTATCGTTGTAGTCATGTGCTGCTGCTGCAATTAGTTTAAGAATGCAGTGTAATAGCGGGCGGTCAATGACCGCCCGCAAAACATAGGCTTACAGTATTATGCAAATCAGACCGCCGCTGCCCTCGTTGATGATTCTCTGTAAAGTGTCTTGGAGCTTCGCCCGCGCGTCGTCGGGCATTTTTTTGAGTTTGTTGTTAAGCCCCTCGCTGACAAGGTCGTGCAAAGACTTTCCGAAAATATTGGATTGCCAAATTTTCTCCGGCTCGCCGTCAAACTCAGACAACAGGTAATGTATGAGTTCCTCGGATTGCTTCTCGTTACCGACAATGGGCGATACCTCGGTGATACCATACAAAGAGACGGGACGTAAAACGGCGCAATTCAAGGTTTCTCCGTATTTCATGATGATTCTTATACGCATATCTTTCTGGGTGCTGCCTTTGAGGATAACCACGCTGTCGAGCATTTCCCGCGCGACCTGTAAGGACGGTTGGGGGTTCGTGGGCGGCAGGTTGCCGCCCCTACGGGGTGCGTTTTGCGTGTCTGCGGGCGGCCAATGACCGCCCCTACGGGTTAATGTATTGAAAAATTCCCGCACGTGATTTAATGTTGCTACGGTGTTACCCGCTTGCGACTGTTCTTCACGCAAGGCGGTAAGTTTTTTGTTTAGTTTCTCCGCGTCCGCTTTGAGCCGTGTGTTTCTCTCTAAATACTCCGGCTTGTCTATATCGCCCTCGATGTGCAGTTCTAAAATTTTGTCCTGCTTGGACTTTACTTTATCCAGCTCTTTGGCGATTTTAGATATTTCAATCGCATAGTCAATATTGTCTTTTTCGGATTTTCTGTACAGTTCTATAAGGTTGTCCACGCTCTCGACATACTTCTCCCTATTGGACAGCAAGTCATTCCCGATATACTCAAGAATAGCGTCAAGGTCTTTCGTGTAAATGTGAGGCGTGGCGCAAGCTATGCGTCCTTTTGCAAGATACTCTTTGCAGCACCAGCTTTCGGCGGGAACTTTCCTGTCTTTCCAGACCTTGCGGTAGTGATATGTGCCGTGTTCCTCGCAAATTATTTTGCCGCTGTAGACAAATCTGTTTTGAACGCCGCTGCCCTGACTGTTGAACTTCTCGGAACGTTTATTCAAAATTGCGTTTACCTTGTCCCACAGTTCCTCGGAAACGATTGCCGGGATAGAATCATCTTTATAAAGGAGGCGGTCTTCCTCGGTGAGTTTTACATTTTTCTTGCGGCGATAATCGCTGCTCTCCGTAAGGCGGCCGTGGTAGTATCCCTTGTATTTGGGGTTTGTGAGAATCCGCTTAAATGTGCCGGGGTTTAATTCCCTGCCGTCTTGATTGCGGTATCCCTTCTCGGTGAGCAGTTTGGTGATAGTTCTGTATCCGTGTTTTCCTTCGGCATATAGGGCGAATAAATCCCGTATGAACTCGGCTTCTTCGTTGTTGACGACCAAACGACCGTTTTCTTTGCTGTATCCGTAAATATTATTCTGACCTAAAACCTTGCCGCTCTCATAGGCGCGTTTCATCCCGAATTTGACGCGCTCGGACAAACGGCGCATTTCGTCCTGCGCCAGAGATGACATTATTGTTAGACGCAGTTCCGAATCTGAATATAACGTGTTTATGTTATCGGACTGGAAAAATACCCCCACACCCGCGTCAAGCAGTTGTTGGGTGTATTTAATGCTGTCGAGTGTAGAGCGGGAAAAGCGGGAAATTTCCTTTGTGATAACTAGGTCGAATTTACCCGCCTCGCCATCGTTAATCATTCGCAGAAAATCCTCGCGCTTGTCCACGCTTGTCCCGGATAGCCCTTCGTCCACATACCCGCCGCTCAATGTCCAGTTGCGGTTGGATTTTATATAGTCGTCATAGTAGTTTATTTGGTTTTCCAACGAGTTAAGCTGCTCGCGCTTGTCTGTAGATACTCTGGCGTAATAAACAACCCTAAGCGGCAAGTCAAATATCGTCTTGCCGCTGTCTAAAAGTCTTCTGGTTTTTAATAAGTCCATAATTGTCACCCGCTATATTGTAACACGACTGTCAAACGCGGTCATCGCCCGGCGCGGCAATTTAGTTTTGTAA
>Ga0082212_10001762_pt1 | contig 31860 bp, 25 predicted proteins | sample TergutNt197P3_FD_71548 | JGI IMG/M metagenome (GOLD analysis project Ga0082212, IMG submission 71548) | Neocapritermes taracua P3 segment gut microbial communities from Petit-Saut dam, French Guiana - Nt197 P3 | ecosystem: Host-associated > Arthropoda: Insects > Digestive system > Gut ...
CCCTTCCGATCATTGAAACGCAGGCGGGGGATTTCTCGGCGTATGTGCCGACCAACGTGGTGTCCATAACGGACGGTCAGATATATCTCCAGTCGGATCTGTTTTTCGCGGGGATACAGCCGGCCATCAACGTGGGCATTTCGGTTTCGAGGGTCGGAGGCGCGGCGCAGATCAAGGCGATGAAAAAGGTCGCCGGCTCCCTGCGCATCAATCTGGCGCAGTACCGCGACTTGGAAGTGTTCGCGCAGTTCGGGTCTGACCTTGAAAAGGCGACGCAGGATAAGCTGAAGCAGGGGGTGAGGCTGGTAGAAGTGTTAAAGCAGCCGGTCAATTCGCCGCTTCCGGTCGAAAATCAGGTAATAATCTTATGGATAGCGACGGGAAGGACGCTTATGGACGTCCCGGTTCAGGACGTCCAGCGCTTCAATAGGGAATTTCTTGATTATCTCGATGAAAAATATCCGCAGGTCAAGAAAAATATTTCCGAAACGGGCGCCCTTTCATCCGATGACGAAAATATTTTACAGGCGGCGGTCAGCGAGTTCCAGAAGGATTGGAAATAACAGTTTACGGAGGGCTTTATGTCGGGGCTTAATGAAATCAAATCGAGCATCGCAAATGTAAAGAGCATCCGGAAGGTTACCAGGGCTATGTACCTTATTTCCGCGTCAAAATCCAAGATCGCCCGGATCAAGCTTGAAAAAACGCGTTACCACTTCAATCAGATCGCTAACACCTTATCAAAAATACTGACGACGATCGACAGCCTCGAATCGGTATATACAGATCCGGAATTCACAAAGGACGCCGAAAACAGCAGAAATCAAAACCTCGTCGTCAGAATATGCAGTTTTCGCTCCCCTTCCGTTGACTTCAAAAAGACATCAAAATGAAACTGCCACGTCTCATTCTGACCGATCTCTTGATAAGCCGCCGGCAACTTTTCCAAAAGACTATCAATCTCATTAAGACGGCGATCCAATGTCTTCAATTCGGCTTGACATTTCTCTTTCTCTCGTTTCGCATCTGCATCTCCGTCAAATGCTTTTGGTTCCAACAATTTGATGCTTTTGTCCAAATCCTCTTTCACTGCATCTATGTCTACTTGTTCCGACCGTAATAGGTCGGCATATTCGTCCCCCTTCCAAACGACATGCTCCAACGAAGCCGCTGCCGAAAACTGAATGCCAATACTTTCATATTCCCCTGCCTGTTTCAAAATCTCTTGCGATGTTTGCACTTCGGCAAGAAATGCCGATGACGATGACGGCTCAATTTTTGCCCAATCCCCTTCCGGCTCCGCCGTAACTTCAAGCACGACATGGTACGTTGGACTCATGTGCGCAAAAACATTCTGCCAAAGTTCCGACGCAAAGGGCAACTCAACGACATACTCCGGCGTTTCCGATTCGGCAAGCCGCATCAGTTCGGAAACCTTCACCGGCTTCGCTTGCACAGGAGCGAAAAGCGGAATCATTTTTGCCGTCTCCGGTTCGTCCGCTACGCTCAACTGCAAAAAACCGAGCGACGAAAGAACCGTGTCGTAAAGATGTTGAGGATTCAAACCTTCCTGTTGCCAAGTCATTTCGAGCCCAGTCTCCGTCAGTTGAAAGCGGAACATCGGCGTTCCTTCGGGAGTTTTCTGGTCGATGGCTTGGACACGCCACACCAAATCAGGCAGTGCATCGGGAACCGGTTCCGTTTCAACTTTTGATTCGGATAATTCGAACAGCGGAATAAAATGGAGTTCCAGTGCCGAACCAAAGGGGTGGAGCGGCTCCAACTCGGCAAACGTTTTCGGCTCCGGCACATCAACTTGACCGTCCTGAACGTCAGGAAAATTGATGGCAAGATATTCGGGAACATCGAAACTCTTCCAAAATTGGAGCAACGACTCTTTTTGTGCCGCCCTATTCTCTTCAGAGATTTTTGGAACATTTTCCGGCACGTCAGGGTCGGTACGATCCAGTTCCGAGTCAATACCATTTTTACCGTCGGGTTCGATTGGCAGGTCAAGTTCTTCGGGCGGAACAACGTCTTCCTGTGGATTTCCGGTGCGCAACCATTGCAGAATACCATAGTTTCCCGCCTGATCCAGCACTAAAAACAGTAGAAACAACACCAAAACGAACGTGATGCCATACAGGAGATAGAACTGCGACCGAGAGGAACGATGCAGGAATGATTCGAACAGTCCCGACTGTTTTTTGCGAGGTTGAATGACCGGCGTGGAGACGAGTTCGGGTCTCTCCGTTGACGGTACGGCAACTTGCGACTGCTCTTTTTTCGCGTATTCTCCGTGCGGTTTTGTGTCGGCGTTGATGAGAGCGGTCGAATACTCTTCGCTGTCCAGCGGCAACATGTGTTCCTGTCCGAACCGGGCAAAGTCGAGGTATCGTCCCGTTTGGGGGAGTCCCATCGGTATGGTGAGGTCGATCACCAAATTATTCAAATTTCGGGCAAGCGTTTTGACTTCACTGGAACCGGCAACTATCCCTTTCCATTGGCACGAAATCGTGTCGGGCAATCCGGTGCAATCGGTGCAAAAAGTGGTCAACCACGGAAAATAGGTGGGTAGCAACGCCAATGCTTCCACAAAAAGCGGCAAAATGTTCTGCTCCGGCTTATAGATCAGCACAACCGGCTGCTGTGTCAAGGCGGTTTCTGCAAGGATGCCCCCCCAGCCTGCATCGCCGGTCAACTCTTGCCACGTCGGACACGGTGATGTCGGTGCGGCGGCAAGGGCGATTTGCTCGTCGTTACGTCGGACAGCGGTAAAATAGGTGTCCGACTGGGTATCTACGGCACCGGTGAGTGCCATTTTCTGCGGATCGAGCCATCGGGACTGTCGGGCAATTTGTTGTCGGCGAGTCAGCGACGGCGGATTGGTGAGCGTCGGCAGGGGACGACCATGGACAAATCGGAGCGGCGATTCATTCCATTCGGTAAGATGGAAGGCGGGCAGTGCCAAAAGCCAGGCGGGACCTTCGACCACAAATTCCGAGTCGTCGAGAATGACGTGGTGTGCCAGTGTATTCGGTTGCTGTTGATAATCGACACCGACTTCTGCCGTGCGGGAGAGTACGTGTTCCTGTCCGTCGGGCAAAATGAGATGAGAATACACGACGGAACTTCTCGCGGATTCTGTCGTTGCGGTGAGATGCCGATAATGACTTAAAGCGGAGAGACTCTGAACGAGCGGCGAAGAGACCGCCGCATCAGCCGCTACCAGACAAAAACCGTGCTCGTTTGGATCAAGCCCTTGTGCGACGGAAGTCAATATGAGTTCATGTGTCATAGGCAATCCCCCTTCGAGAAAAGGTAGGTTTCCGCACGGAGTACCGGCTAAATGCCACTTTTACCCGACGATTTCTTTGATTTGGACAAGTGTATAAACTTGTCGATGACCGGTTTTTCGTTTTGAATTTTTTCGGCGACGAAATTTGGCGACGATCAATTTTGGTCCTTTGAATTCGGGTTCGACGACTTCGGCGACGACTTTTGCGCCTGCGACGGTAGGTGTTCCGATTTTGACTTCACCTTCGCCACTGATGGTCAAGACTTCGGTAAATTCGATGGAATCTCCTTTGAGGACTCCATCTCGGTAATCGACGCGGAGTCTACGTTCTACTTCGGCTTTAACTTGGCGACCTCCGTCTTTGATGATTGCGTACATGGCGTTTTGTGTTTTTAATCCTACCCGAACCCGCTATTAACGCTGTCATTTTACCCGATTGGGAAAGAAAAACAAGGGGGAAGTCGGTACACTCGTCTCCGCGAAATCCCTCTTTTTAGTTCAAGTTTTTGCTCAATTTGTCCGATGTGAACGATGCTGGTTGTGCCAAGCGTTTTCTAGTCATCGCCATGAAATCGAAAAGGATCGCCATTCTTTGTTTGTTCGCGTTGTCTTGTGTTTCGTTGACTGGTTGTTTGAGTTTGCAATTCGGCGGTAAAACGCATAATTGCAGCGGCTCGAAGGAAGCCGAAGCACGAATCGCCCTGTTGGAGAAACGAATCAACATGTTGGAAAACTACGCAGGCATGGCAAACTCGCCGGTTTCACTGGCATCGGCAACGACCGAAGTCCCGAACAATTATCCGCCTCTTCCTCATTGATATTGTTCCCTTGAATACGCTTCGGGCTTCATTTGCGTCACCTTACGATGGCGGCACTGTTAACCGAATTTCAATTTTCGCTCGGCAGTCTATACCGTAACCGGGCACAAATTGGTCGTTTTTTTTCTTTGTGAATTCTTTGTGTCCTTCGTGCCTTTGTGGTAAAATTTTCTTAACCACAAAGACACAAAGGGCACGAAGCACACTGCATAAGCAAAACACCAATTTGTTGTCATTTAGAGAGAGTGTAGCAACAGGTTGGAAGTTTTTAATGCGGAAGGTACGGAAACAGCGGAAAATGCGGAAGTCTATTGTTCCGCATTCCTGTCCGCCTTTTTCGCGTTTTCCGCATTGAAAATACAGACGCAAAACAACTTTTTACGTACTTTGTTGCTACACTCTCCAGATTACAAAGAATAAATCTTATGACTCATGAAACGATTCTCGATCAGGTCGTGCAACACGAACAGTGTTGCTGTTGCGGACTCTGTGCCGCCGTCTGTCCCACACAGCGGCTTGCCGTTCGAGAAACGGAGTTCGGCGAATTCTTTCCCGCCGGTGAATGTACAGAGTCTTGCGGAATGTGTTTGAAAGTGTGTCCGGTGGAGACGGCGCAACAGAGAGCCGGCGACTGTGTCGCCGATCACTACCAAACCTTCGTTGGCGGCGTTTCGCAGGACTCAGAGCGGCTCAAAGCCCCATCCGGCGGATTTGCTACGGCAATGCTCTGCCGATTGCTCGAAGAAAACAAAATTGATGCCGCCATCGTTGCCGCTCCAACGACGGAACGTCCTTGGTTTGAACGCCGTATCGCAACGACGACGGAAGAAATACTGCAATCACGCGGTTCCGTCTATCACGTTCTTAAAAACGACGACGTGTTGCGAGAAGTGTTGAACGGTCCTGACCGCCGATATGCGATTGTTGCTCTTCCTTGTATGGCAAAAGCGATTCGGCTCGCACAGGAAACGATTCCGAAATTGAAACAACGCATCCGTTACATTTTCGGTCTGACGTGCGGCGGATGTAACACATTGCACGTTCCCGACTTGCTGACTGTTATGCTGGGAAACCGACAAGCAGAACTGCGCTATCGTTCCAAGCAGAATTCAAAGACCGCCAGAGATTTTTCGGTGGCGTTGTTTGATCATCCACAGCGTCGTGCTGTCAGAATGTTAGGAGCGTTCGGCTTTCTTTGGATCAATCACGTCGGACAGTTGACCAGTTGCCTTTATTGCAACGACGTGTTCGCCGAATACGCCGATGCAACATTTATGGATGCTTGGTTGCCCGAATACATTCCTGATGCTCGTGGAACGAGTTTGGCAATTTCACGAAGTGCCGAGTTGACCGAAATGTTCGAAGCGATGTTTCGTGATGGAACGTTGCAAGGAGGTACTATTGAGCCGGAACGAGTCCGTGAGAGTCAAGAATCGCTGATCGAAGAACGGCAACGACATCACCGGATTTTTTCGGCATTGGCAAGCGCAAGAGCGGCGGACGCAAGTCCGCCGGTGAATGCCGATGACCTCCAATGGGGCAAACGGTATTTGGCGTTTCACAACGATATGCGGAAACTTTTCCGATACTATTCACACCGGTTGGCAAGGCGACCGAATTGGTATTCACGATTCTACATCATTCGAATTTTTTGGCTCACGTTTCTTTCACTATTGCGGCATCGGTTGCTCAAAAAGACGATGCAGTCTTTACATTTTTTGAAAAAGAAGGGATGAAACTTGCTAACGAAACGTTGTACATCCGCCACGAAAGTTCTCAACGAATTGCCGATAATCTTCCGGTGTGTCAATTCCAATCGTCGCCTCGTCAACCACGCCGACCATCAAGTCGTAACCGTGATGCAACACCCGAAGTTGTTCGAGGCTCTCCGCTCTTTCCAATTCCGACTGCGGCAAGCGACTCAACTGCAACAGAAATTCACGCCGATACGCATATAATCCGATGTGTTGATAAAACAGTGGCGGAGACTGCAAAAAACGCTCTTCCCGAATGCCGCCGCGCAGATGCGGAATGGCACTCCGGCTAAAATATAATGCCCGATGCTGAACATCGAACACAACCTTGACGCACGCCGAGTCTTCCAGTTGCTGCCGATTCCGAATCGGTGTTGCCAATGTACTCATCACGGCATCGGGATTGTCGAGGAGCATTTGAATCGCCAAGTCGATGGAAGTACCGGCAATTTCCGGCTCGTCCCCTTGAACATTAACGATGATGTCCACATCGTCGAGTGTGGCGGCAACTTCGGCGATTCGGTCGGTGCCGCTGGGAGCGTTCGGATTGGTCATCCGCACGGAACCGCCGAATTGTTTGACGGCGTTAAAAATTTCGTCGTGATCGCAAGCGACGGTAACGGACTCAGGCAATGCCGCCTTCTGTGCCGACTCGTAGGTATGCTGTATGAGCGGTTTGCCGGTTTCATTGAGCAACAATTTACGCGGCAATCGGGTCGAAGCATATCTTGCCGGTATGATAATAACGCTTTTCATGTTTCTATCCTTCGAGCCAATCGACGATTCGTTGTGCCGCCGTGCCGTCGCCATAAGGATTCGTCTTTCCCCGGAATGTATCATAATAAGACCGATCCGTCAAAAGTTTGCTTGCCGTTTCGACAATCAATTTCTCATCCGTGCCGACTAATTTCGTTGCTCCGATTTCCATGGCTTCAGGGCGTTCCGTCGTATCCCGAAGCACCAACACTGGTTTCCCTAACGACGGTGCCTCTTCTTGCACACCGCCGGAATCACTCAATATAATTGTCGAGCGATCCATCAACCAAACGAATTCAGGATAGGCAGCCGGTTCAATCAAAAGGAAGTTCGGCAAATCGCTTAACAACCGGAATACCGGTTCATGCACATTCGGATTCAAATGCACCGGATAGACAAACACATGTTCGGTAAAGGTCAATGCCAACTGCCGAAATGCCGCACAGAGCGACTCGAAGCCGTGTCCAAAACTTTCTCGGCGGTGTGCCGTAATGAGAACCATCGGTCGATTTCCCAGCGAAGGGTGTTTGACTTCCCATCGGACGGCATTTTCCCGTTCGCGTCCGACGGAGTGTAACAGAGCATCAATGACGGTGTTACCCGTGAGTCGAATCGCCGTTGCCGGAACATTTTCGGCAATCAGTGCATCAACTGCCCGTTGCGTCGGAGCGCAGTGCCGGGCGGCAACGATACTGGAAACCCGGCGATTCATCTCTTCGGGCCACGGAGAAAACATGTTTCCGCTCCGCAAACCTGCTTCGATATGCACGAAGGGTTTTTTATTGTAAAACGCCGCCAGCGAAGCCGCCAAAACAGTCGTGGTATCTCCTTGTGCCAACACGAATGCCGGATTTTTTTCGACAATGACGCGATCCACTTCGGTCAAACATCGGCTTGTGAGCGAGGCAAGCGTTTGATTCGGCTGCATCAGTTGCAGATCAATGTCGGGAACGATTTCAAAATATCGATTAACTTGATCGAGCATTTCCCGATGCTGACCGGTAACGCAGACAATCGTTTCAAATATGTTGGAGCGTTTTTTTGCCTCCAAGACGACGGGTGCCATCTTGATGGCTTCTGGACGTGTACCGAAAACGAATAGGAGACGTATCATAAGTAATGGTTGTTTTTACGTTGGGGCTCCCCACTGGACTTCTGTTTCTTCCGGCACTTCTTCCGTTTCGGTTACGGGTTCCTCCTCTTCCGGTTGTTCTTCCGGCGTTTTTTCACGCACCCGAAAAAATTCATCTTCGATGTCAGGTTGTTCGGGAGTCAAAAATTCCTGCAACACTTCGTTGCGGCGGCGCAAAATCAGCAATGCGAGTCCGAAAAGCAATGCAAGACCGCCTACGACGATAACCAATAATTCGCTCCAATGAAACGTCATACGTCCAGGTTATTCTACCTCTCAACTTCGCTACAATGAATGCTCCACCACAACGGTTGCCGCCGACGGGTCATGTTTACCATCGTCCGTCAAGTGCTCATCATGGACGTTCAAATGATCCGCCGATTCGCTGCCGTCTGCACTAATGCGGACATAGAATTCCAGTGGACCCATCGCTAATTTATCGCCGTTATTGAGTTTTTGCTCCGCCGTGATCTTTTCGCCATTGATCCGCACTCCGTTTCGGCTGCCCAAATCGCGTGCCGTAACTTCGCTCCCGACAAGAATGGCGCAGTGATAGCGGCTGATCATGTCGCTCGTCGGCTTCAAATGACAATCCGTCGCTCGACCGATGATAAACTTTTCTGTCGAAATAGGAATCACCTGTCCCGACCGATTTCCCGATGTAACTACCAGTTGAACAATCATCTCCGCTCTCTCCATTCAGCACACATTCGACGGCATTGTACCATTCCGGCAACGATTTGACAAGGGACTACAACGTCACGCTGCCGAAACTTGTTATCGTCGTGTCGTGCGTGATTTCGGACAGACTCAAGACGACCAAGCCCGGTATCGCCGCCGTCGTCATGTGCTTCAACGCCGCCCGAATCTGCGGATTCACCAACAATATCGCCGGATAATTCTGCTGCGTCAGTTTTTCCGTTTCCGCAATGATCTTCTTGCAAAGATGCTCCTGCGCCTGCGGAGAAATACGGAAGAACAAACCGTTCGGTCCATGCTCAAAACCAGCCCTAATCTGATCTTCCAATGACGGATCAAGCATGACCACATTCAATACATTATTTTCGTCTCGGTATCGGGTGCAAATTGTTCGAGCAAGTTTCGTCCGTACAAACGTCGTCAGAATAATCGGGTCTTTCACCTGAGCACCGTGGTCTCCCAGCACTTCCAAAATCGTGCCGAGTTGCTTGATCGGAATCTCTTCACGGAGCAAGAACTGCAAGACCTGCTGCACTTGGGCGAGCGGCAAGACCTTGTTTACTTCTTCTACCACTGCCGGACTCTCCTTTTTGAGTTCATCCAGCAACGCTTGCGTCGCATCGCGGGTCAAAATTTCGTCGGCGTGCCTGCGTACCGTCTCCAAGAGATGCGTCGCGATGACCGCATTCGGCTCGACAACGGTATAACCATAAATCTGCGCTTGTTCTTTGACGTTTTCGTCAATCCACAAAGCGGGACTTCCATAAGCCGGTTCGATGGTTTCCAAGCCTTCGACCTTATCGGTTGCCATCCCGTGATCAAACGCCATAAAAAGGTCAGGATAGACCATCCAAGACGCAACCGGTTGTCCCGCAATTTTGATCTGATAATGATTTTGATCGAGTGCCAGCGAATCTCGAATCCGCACACGCGGCAGAATGATGCCAATTTCGGAGGCGACTTCTTTTCGCAACCGATGAATCCGGTCGAGCAAATCTCCTCCCTTTGCCGGATCGGCAAGCGGAATTAAGCCGAGTCCGAGTTCCAACTCCATCGGGTCAATTTTGAGATGTCCCTCGACGCTGTCTTCCGCTTGCTGCGCTTGATTTTGTGCGGCGGCTTCGGTCAGTTCCGCTTCGGTGTCCTGTATCTTCTTGTTTTTCCGCGTCATGACAAACGCCAAGCCGAGCGAACTAGCAGCAATCGTGCCAAGCGGAAGCGGCGGTAAATCTGTCAGCATAAGCACCATCAAGAAGGCGGCGGTCAGCACCATCACAATCGGCTTCGACAGAAGTTGTCCGACGAATTGTTCCGGCAAATTGGTACTGTGACTGCTTCGGGTTACGAGCAAACCGGTGGCAATCGAAATGAGCAGGGCAGGAACTTGCGTTACGAGCCCATCGCCAATCGTCAATCGAGTGAACACTTCCAAAGCCGCGCTGAAGGTCATTTCATACGAAATCATTCCGATAAAGAGACCGGCAATGATATTGACAAGCGTAATGATGATACCCGCAATGGCATCGCCGCGCACAAACTTCCCGGCACCGTCCATTGCTCCGAAGAAGTCGGCAGACTGTGTAATTTCCTCACGCCGTTTCTTTGCCTCTCGCTCATCAATCACGCCGGCGTTCAGGTCGGCATCGATTGCCATTTGGCGACCGGGCATTGCGTCCAATGTGAATCGGGCGGCAACTTCACTTACCCGCGTCGCACCTTTGGTGATGACCACGAACTGAATAATGAAGATGATGACGAAAATAATCAGTCCGACGATGAGGTTTCCGCCGGCAACGAAGTCGGAAAAGTTTTTGATGACTTCTCCCGCCGCAAATTCCCCTTCTTCGTGAGCGCGGCTCAAAATGAGCCGAGTTGTGGCAATGTTCAACACGAGCCGGAACAATGTCGTTGCCAGCAAAACCGACGGAAAAATGCTGAAATCGAGCGGCTTGGTAACGAACAGGGTGGTGAGCAGGATGATGACACCGAGGGAGACGTTCAGGGAGAGAAGGATGTCCATGAGCCAGACCGGCACAGGAACGATGATAATGATGAGGCTCGAGGAAATCAGGAGCGGCAGGATCAGATCGACGAATCGTCCCTGTATGATTAACCCCCGTATGTATGCAAAAATCCCCGGCATGCGGGAAGGGTAGCAATTTTACTGGAAAAAATCCAGAGAGAATTTTCCCACGACCGGCGGACGCAAGTCCGTCGGTTTTAGTCGGTATTCCGGGCTTTCTACGCTTGCGGCTCCGTTTCCGGTTGAGCGGTTTCTACGGAGACGTTCTCTACTTCGGCAGGAGCGACCGGCTCGGGTACCTCCGCGGCAGGTTCGGCAACGACTTCTTCCACAGGCTTCGCCTCTTTTTTCTTGCGGACGACCGGTTCCATTTTCGGTAGGTCGGTCGGCACACCCGGTCGGCGGCGACTGGTCGCCAAACGTTCGACGGCGGCTTTCTGCTGTTCCAGATGCGTACCGCTACTGCCGTATTTCTTGATAAGGACGGCAACTTTGTCGGAAGGTTGGGCACCGACACCGATCCAGTAGTCGATCCGCTCGCCGTTCAAGACGGCGCGGGCATCGGTTTCGGGAACCATCGGATCGTAGTAACCGACTTCTTCGAGAACCCGACCGTCTCGCGGATTACGTCCATCGGTAACACAAAGGCGGAAAAATGGTCGATGTCGCCGACCAAACATTTTCATTCGTATTCTAACTGCCAACGCTCTCTCCTGATTTTATTCAATTTTCTCCGAAATCGAACCGACCATTATTTTACCGGAGTCTGCGAATCTGTCAAGGCGATGTTTCGGGGCGTTTCGCCGGATTTTTTATATCCTACGGTAGCACACTACGTCGCATCGGCGATCAATTTTTTCATTTCTTCGAGGTTCGGCACACGTCCGGTTATGATGACTTGCCCGTTAATGACCATTGCCGGTGTTGTCATCACGCCCAATGCAATGATTTCACTCATTTCGGACACTTTTGAAACTTCCGCCATTGTACCGGTCAAACGCACTGCCTCCACCGCTGTGGTGTACAGCCGATTACACTTATCGCAGCCTGCACCAAGAATTTTGATTTCTTTTGCCATTGTACATTGATTAAAGGGGAACCACCGGCACCCTTGCGGGTGCCGCTCCTGTCGGTGGACTTGCGTCCGCCGCTCTTGCGCTTGCGCTGTTACACATCCCAACTGACACCGCTGCCGCTGGATGAGTTCGCCGAGGAATCCGTACCGACCGGCTTCATCGTCGGTTTCGCAAACGTCGCCGTCGTAATGCCCGATGGAGACTTCGGAGGAACCAATACCTTCGCCGACGAATCGGTCGATAAATCCAACCGGGAACCCGACCCCGCCGAACTCGGCGAGTCAGGATTGAGAATTGCCGAACCGAATTTTTCGCAGACCTGCCGCCACGTCTCCCGCTCCGAATTCAAGACCCGAAGCGCATCGTCCAACTTTTCAGGGTCGTGTGCCATTCCTCCTTCCGAAAGGCGGCGAAAGATGAAAACGTAAATGGACGCAATTTTTCCTGCCAATTCGGGATTGCCGTCCTTGTCCACGGACGAGAGGATTTCCGCCACGATGTCTTGGGCGAGCGAGAGGGACTCGAAACCGGCTTCGAATTTTTCCTCTTCCCAAGCCTTTTTGGTGCGATGGATATTTTTGATAGCCGCTTCGATGAGGAGCAGTTGCAACTTCTGCGGTGTTGCCGTCTGCACTTCCGCCTGTAAATAATTTTGACGCGCTAGGTTTTGCATGGTTTTGTTGAGAGGAGATAGGAGATAGGAGTTAGGAGATAGGAGAAGATAGTAAGGTTCTTCGGTAGGCGGTTAGTAAACGTCCGATTTCTTCTGTTAGTTCCCATAGTGTATCATTGTTTGTGTATTCTAGGTCTTTGGCGAGGATGAGGTAGTAGCGGCATTCTTCTAATGAACCTTCCGATATGTTCAGCATTCGGGCTTTATCTGTTTTAGATTGTTTTCTAAATCCTTCTGCGATATTTGCGGCAATGGAAACGGCGGCTCGACGAAATTGTGAGGTCAAACCATAAATTTCCTCACGAGGAAAATCCGAACGGGTCATTTGATAGACGGCAAGTACAAACCGATGTGATTTTTGCCAAACGATCAAATCTCGAAAACTTTTCGCCGGTTGCATACTTCAATTCCCTTCTCCGGCGACACAGTCGCCGGCTCTCTCATTCTAACTCCTATCTCCTAACTCCTAACTTCTATCTCCTCTCCCTACCCACTACTATAATTCTGTTGCCACGCATTGGAAATGTTGCCGACCGCATTCATGTCGTTGCTCATACGTGCCATCGCCTGCTCCATTGCAATAAACTGCTTCATATACATCTGACGCTTGAACTCCAAACGCTCCGTTAAAAATTCAATCCGAATCTCGTTGCGGTCAATCGTCTCCGTCAGCGTATCAAGCCGGGCATTCACCTTGCCGGTCTGCTCTATCGAACCGATTAACGTATCGCAAACGTCACTGAACTTCTGCGCCCAACCGTAGTTCGCCTTTACCGTTTCCCCTTTGCTGTCGAGATACTCCCGCTCGTCAAAGAAGAACTTCTGCACCGCTTCGGGATCACGTTCCCACGCTTCCAAGAACTTGTCCTCGTCAAAGTGCAACTTGCCCGTCTCCGGGTTGCGACCGCCATCGTCAATGTGACTCCGCATCGTGATTCCCAAATCCGCCAGCGAACGAATGCCCGGTATCCCATCAATCCGCTTGAGCAAAACGTCGGCAATGTCCCGGTCAAACGCCTTCGCCACCGAACTGTTCCACAACGACCCCATCCCTTCGGGTGCCTTAATCCCCTCATTCGTGATGACATGCGTCATGTGTTCGTTCAGTTCCTCCCGGAACTTATTGTAGTTTTCCACGAACGTTTCCAACGACACTTTTACATCAATGTTGGATTTCGCACTGGTAATCGTAACCGGTGTGTCCGATGTTCCCGTTATCGTCAGGTCAATACCGCTGATGATTCCCTTGAACGAATTCGTTTTGGAACTCAACACCAAACCGCTCGACGTGTTGATGTCGCCGTAGATGATTTTCGCATCTTTCGCTTCGCTCATCGTTTCGGTCGTGAGTCCAATGGCAGAAAGATCGACGTTAAATCCTCCTGCCGCACCGGTCTGCTTGCCGGAAATGGAGAGTCGATACGGCGCAGCGGAACCGTCCACCAAAATGGATGCCGAATAACCCACGTCCAAATCGTTAATCTTTTGCCGAATATCTTCGAGACTGTCTTTCGCTTCCACTTCGATGAAGTGCGTTTCCGAGGCGGTAATCCTCATGTGTCCGTCTTCATCTTTTTTTGCCTGACTGACCGAACCGGCAATGCCGAGCGTGGCGGCAAACTTGGACGTGCTGTCCGCATCATAGCAAGAGAACGTTCCCGCACCTCTGGCAAACTCTTCAAGAGTAATGCCGTCGCCGCGCTCATTGATCTTTGCCACGACGTTCACACTGGTAATTTTGTTGATTTCGTTGATAAAATCGCCGACCGTCTTGACTGACGAAGGAATCGAAATCGTCGTCGATCTCCCAGAACTGTCGGTGATGACAATTCTTGCACCGAGAGTTGTAACCCCTTTTCCGGCATTCAAATCGGCAAGCGGTGTGGCGTAGGAAACGACCTGCCGATTCAAACTTGAACCGCTCACTTTGGAATTTGCCGCATCGACATTCAAGCCGAACGACGACGCAATGTTGCCGCTTCCCGTCGCTTCGGTATCGGGAGTACCGTCAAAGGGCGTAACTCCCATCACCGCACCGGAAACAAAATGAACATTCGTCATGATGGCGGTCATCCCACCGGTTTCGGCATCGACGAGGGCTTTTGCTGCCAATCCCGCCTCCAGTTTCACTTTGGGAGGATCAACCTCTCTAAAAAGCGAAGGGAGAACACCGTCCGCTGCCCAAACCAGTCCAATCTGATGGTCAATCGCCTCTTTCACCAGTGCATCCTGTTCGGCGGCAGTTTTTCCTGCGAGGGCATCTTTGTCAAGCCAAAAAGTGAACTTTTGGGCATTCGTATCGTAACCGGATTCAGCAAACACGGTGGTAAATTCGAACGCAAAACCATTCATCCAGTGCGTATTTTCAAACGTCAAGACGGCGGTTCCTTCTGCTCGTCCTAACGTACCGTCGCTCGTGATGGCGGTCTCATCGCCGCTAACGGCATCAGCAAGAGCAGCGTCGGCAAGTCCGGCATACTCCGTAACTTCGGGCGGGGGAAGTGCGGCGGAAGGATAAATCGTGCTCCATTCTGCCGCAATCAAATTGTCAATCGCCGCTTTCACGTCTGCGTCCGTCATCGACGAATCGACATAGACGGTGAATTTTTTATCCGTTGCATCGTACTCTTCGTTCGCCGCAACGTCCGTAAAAGCAAATGTAAAACCATTCAACGCTGCTGTTTTTTCAAACTCCAATTTGGCAAGTCCGTCTCCGTATGATTTTGCTACATATCCGCTGATCGCTCCTGACACCGCATCGACTCCTGCAATCGCCGGTTGCCCCGGTATCGTTGCCGTCGTCGGCATGTCCTTGAAAATCAGGTTGTGCGTACTCGCGCCGCTGGTGTCCACCACTTGCAAGCCGGTCTTCGAGTCGTTGATCTGCACATACATTTTGACATTGGCGGCGGTCAGTTTTGTATTGATGATCTTCATCGCATCGGTCAACGTCTGCATGGAGTTCAACTCGGTCTGCGAAAAAGTCAGCGTTGCCGTCTTGCCGGATCGGTCTTGAACTTCAATCGCTCCTCCGGCGATTGCTTTATCGAGTCCATAACCGCCGTTGAGTGTGGAAACGAGTACAGTATCCATTCCGCCGATCAGGTTCCGTGTTTGCAGTGTTCCCGCCCCGCTGACGACTCCGCTCGGTGTCATTGTTTGCGTAACAATCGCCGCACTTTCCGCCATACAATTTGCCATTGCCGTATCGCTCTGGTAAGTCTGCGCTTCGATGTCGGGACTCGCAAGGATGGGATTGACAATCGGCTGACTGTAGAATGCGTATTCGATAACCTGATAACTTTCCAAGTCCCGATAGACGAGTTTTTCGCTGGTAATTTCCCCCGTGTCAGAATCGGTGTCGATGCCCAAGTAGTCGAGCATATTCGTGATTCCGTCATCGACAATGCTCATCGTTCCGGTGCCGCCGGAGGTGTCCTTAAATTTCAACGCGTCTGCCCACTTACTGGTTGTCGTTGCACCTGCGAGGTTAACTTCAATCCCGACTCCTGTGCTGTCAAGTTTCGCATTGAACAGGTTCCGAAGGTCTTCAATGTTAACAACGCTATCCAAATCCCCCTGAGTGATGGTAATCGTCGTGCTGTTTCCGTCTTGATCCGTGAACGTGATGTCTCCCGGCGTAACCCCGGCAAAGGCAGCGTTCAAGTCCCAATTCTGCGATTCTTCCAACCAGAAGCGAGACACGAAATTGCAGCCGTTCTCACCGACAATTTGTATCGGATTTGCCGAACCCCCGGTGGTGTCATTGAACTGTAACCTTGTTCCATGTGCGTTGAGTCCGACAACAATACCGACCCCTGTGCTTGAAAGTTTATCGTTGAGAAGAGTCGCCACATTGTCCAGCGATGTAATGCCGTCGATGTCATCTTGAGTGATGGTAATGGTTGCGCTGTTTCCATCCTGGTCTGTAAAAGTGATGTCTCCCGGCATTACTTCTTCGAGTATCTGCGGAAGAGAGTTGCTGTATGCTTTCTGCGTTAATCCGAGCGACGAGACGATGTTTCCGCCGGTGAAATCAATGATCTCTGCCGGGACGGCGTGATTGTAGATATCGTAAAAACTTAACCCGTTGCGTGAACCGTTGATTGAGGCACGGACAGAGCAAGAGTCTCCGTTTAACGTGTATTGTTCGATGATTTTGTCATTGAACAAATCCGCAAGACCGAAAATGCTTGTGACTCCGTCTAAATCCGCTTGCGTAATGTCGATGACAACGCTTCCTCCGTCTTGGTCAGTGATTTTAACTTCGCCCGGCGTAACCGTAGAAAGAAAATCGGCAATGTCGGTGGACTTCGTGGATTGGGTTTCCGCCACGCCGAGTTTCTGCATTAAATTAGCACCCGTCGTAGCATCGTTTATCCACATCAGAGCAGCCGTTCCGCGGGCGGTGTCCGTAAACTCGATACCGGTTCCCATTGCGTTGAGCGACACGACGATTCCGACATCGCCGTCGATTTTATCGTTCAGTAAGTCCACGAGATCGCTCAGTGATGTAACGGCATCTAAATCATCTTTGGTGATTTCAACAGTTTTGTTATCGCCGTTTGTATCTCTAAAGAAGACTTCCCCTGGCGTAACGCTGGCAATGAGCGTCGCAACGCCCGTTTGCTTGAACTCGAATCCGAGAGCGGAAATGAAATCGCCGCTCACATCCTCGATCTTCATCTGCGCTGCCGTTCCATGAGTCGTATCCCGGAAAATGATACCGGTCGCGGTGCTGCTGATGTTGGCGACAATGCCGCTTCCCGCCGCTGTGAGTTTGTCATTCAACACGACCAAAAGACCATTGAACGTCGTAACGGCATCGAAATCGGACGCATCCAGCGTAATGGTGGCGACATGTCCGTTTTGATCCGTGAACTCTATGTCTCCAAACGTAATCGAGGAGAGCGTGTTGGCAATCGCCTCCGCTTCACTGGGATTGTACTTCGTTGCCGTCAAACCGAGTCTTGCCGCAATGTTGCTTCCGCCGCCGTCGGTAATCCTCATCGGCGAAGCACTGCCGCCCGTGTTGTCCTTGAAGAAAACCTTGTCGCCGTCGAGTACCACGTCGATGCCGGTAATGCCCGTCTCGGTGAACTTCGCCGAAAACAGATTGTGCAAATCGCTTGCCGTCAAGATGCCGTCCAATTCCGCTCGGCTAATTTGAATGTCCTTACTCGTGTCGGTTTGGTCGGTGAACCGAATCGTTCCCGGCGTGGCACCTTGCAATGCGACCACAGCGTCGACGGTTTGCACGTTGGCGATTCCCATCAGCGATGCCAAGTTGCTGCCGTGGTCTTTAACCAGCATTTCGCCGGTTCCGCCCGATATATCGACGGCGTAAACCCCAGAACCGCCAGCGGTTCCACGAACTTCTATTCCTACTCCGGCTGCCTCCAGTTTCCCGCTGACGAATGCGGCAAAATAAGCATATCCCACGCCCGGTGTGTTCCGCGCTTTGTTCTGTTCGTCCCGAATCGTCAGAATTTCATCGTGCGTCAATTCAATGACGGCACTGTTACCCGCCTTGTCCTGAAAGTACATTTTCGCCGTTTTGCCATTTGGATCGGTCAGTCCGTAGAACATATCAACCAGCGCATTCGTACCTGCGTCGTATTCGCCGGAGATGAGTCCGAGTGCTTTCAGGACATCATTACCGCGAGAAACCTGCTGTACCGACGTAAATCCGCCGCCGTTGGTTTTGTCTTCAAAGACGATGCTCTTTCCATCGTCGCTGATTTTTGCAACGATTTTTCCATTGTTGTTTGTGGCATTGTTAATGGTGTTGAGGAGATCGCCGACGGTCATTTCCCGGATATTGACCGGTGCGCCCGTCTCGCGTTCCGCTTCGGTGGTCAATCGATTGAAGTCAACGGAAACGGTCGAACCGTCTCGGCACGTAAAGGCGATGTCCGGTAACACACCGTCGAAGACCAGTCCATTGCCGTCGTTCAGGAGATTCAAACTCATGTTTTCGCCGAGTTTCCAGATGGTACTGCCGGTGAGAACACCGTTGGCGTTGGTTGCAGTTCCTCCGAGTAGTCCGAGCGAAGCCGCCGTAGAACCGCCGGAAACTTCCGAGACCACAAACTTACTCGGATCGCCGCCGCTGTAATCCCGAAGGACAAGCCGGTTGCCGTCGAGTTCGGCAACCACGTCGATGTCATGATTGTCGTTGATGGCATTCATGACATCCTTGACGGTGAGTGCTTTCCGCAGGTCGATGGTTACGCGGGTGCCGCTGCCGTCGGTGATTCGGATCGAGCCTTTCGACCAGCCTTCGCCGCCGTTGATGTCGCTGAGTTGAATGTCGCTTTCGAGTGACCAGCCTTTGCCGATGGAAATCGTGCCGGTTTTACCGAGCGGTTCGCTATCGCTGGCAACACCTTTGGCAACGGTTTGCTGTGCCGCTGCCATTTGGATCGGGGTGAACGTATAACTTCCGGGCAGAGGTTGTGTTGCCCCCGACTTCGAGGCGGTCATCAGGGCGGGATTGCTGCTGGAGACATCGGTTCGCAGGAAGGGGTCCAATTTATTGAGCCGCGTGAGCATAAAACTGGACTGCGTGAATGATCTCAGGAGGCTGGTGAGCGCATTTTTTTCGGCTTGCAACTTTGCGGTGCGCATTTCCAGATTATCTCGATTGATCCCGTCGAGGGCGATCAACTGATCGACGAGTGCAACAAAGTCAATACCGGAAATAAGTCCTGTTTGTAATTGTAATCCGCTCATGATTCGGGGGGTTGTTTAATAAAAAATATAATACCCTGCCAGTGCTAATTTCGTGTTACCTCTTTGCGTCCTTTGCGAATCCTTCGCGAACTTTGCGGTCAATTTTTCTAACCGCAGAGGACGCAAAGCCAACGCAAAGTGCGCAGAGAAACAATTCGTCCGTTTTTTCATCGCCAGACTTCTGTCTCCTTTCTTTTTATCGGCATTTTTCGTGTTGGAGTTCCGTTTATTCCGTTGGGAACCCCGGCACTATGGGCATTATAGGCAAAGATTGTGGGCAATGCGTTGGAAACTGGGCGTTTTGGGCAAAATGACGAAATTGCCGTCGGGAGAATCGGAATAATGCGCAAGAGCGGCATACGAGCAAGAGCGGCATCCCGCAAGGGTGCCGGTGAACAGAGTGTATGCTGTAACCATTTTACCGTTTTTAGCAACTCTTTTGCGAAAACTTTTGAAAAAGTACGGTGATTTCTCCGCAAAAACACCTCCATGTGGTAAAATCGAAAACGATAGAGTCTTGATTTCCTTCCCAAGGAGCAATGATCCGATGAACATTTTATTTGCCACCAGCGAAGTCGTCCCCTTTGCCCGAACAGGAGGATTAGCGGATGTCTGTGCCGCTCTTCCCACCGCCCTCGAACGACTCGGACAGAATGTTTCCGTCGTCCTTCCCGCCTACAAATCGGTATTCAACGGCGATTTTGCCCTCAAAGATACCGGCATCCGATTTTCTGTCCCCGTCGGTTCGAAAACCGTGTTGGCAAAAGTCTGGAAAGATAAAATTCCCGAAAGTGATGTCCCGATCTATTTTATCCAACAGGATGCCTACTTCGACCGGAATGAACTCTATAACGAAAACGGCGGTGATTACGCCGACAACTGCGAGCGGTTCGCCTTTTTCTGTCGGGCAGTCATGGAAATGATTTCCGTCATGAATCTCCGGGTGGACATTCTGCACTCCAACGATTGGCAGACGGGACTTCTTCCGGCACTGCAATCCGTTTTGTATCAGAAACAGACCGCTTATGAACACATCGCCACGGTTCACACCATTCATAATTTGGCGTATCAGGGAATTTTTTGGCACTGGGATTTACCACTGACAGGAATCGGCTGGGAACATTTTACGTTCAGCGGATTAGAATTCTACGGTAAAATGAGTTTGATGAAAGCCGGCATTATGTTTGCCGACGGTGTTACGACGGTCAGTCCGCAGTATGCGAGGGAAATCCAATCCTCCGCATTCGGTTACGGCATGGAAACCGCCTTGCAGTTCCGCAGTCCGATGCTCCGGGGAATCCTGAATGGTGCCTGCATGAAACGTTGGAATCCCGAAACGGATTCCCATATCATTTTTCAGTACGACAGGGAAAACGTTCTCGAAAAGAAGCCGCTCTGTAAATCGAATTTGCTGGAAACGTTGGGTTTGCCGCAACGTGAGAATGTCCCGCTTTGCGGAGTGGTCAGCCGGTTTGCACACCAAAAGGGAATCGACTTGATTGCCGAAGTGATTCCGCTTTGGGTCGAAAAGCACGGCATTCAATTTTGTCTTTTGGGCAAAGGTGATCGGGAGATGGAGTCTCGGCTTTCGGCATTGGCGAGTCAGTATCCTGAAAATGTGGCGGTTCGGTTCGAGTTTTCAGAGGAGTTATCGCACAAGATCGAGGCGGGTTCGGATATGTTCCTGATGCCGAGTCGCTATGAACCGTGCGGACTCAATCAGATGTACAGTCAAATTTACGGAACGGTGCCGGTGGTGCGTGATACCGGCGGCTTGGCGGACACGGTAACAGGTTTGAGCGACGAAACATTGGAGAACGGCACGGCGACGGGCTTTTTGATTTCGTCGGATGACGTTTATGGTTTGAACACAACGCTTTGGAAGGCGTTGGACGTTTATTGGCACAGAAGAGATGTTTGGAATCAAATGATTCAAAATGGTATGCGTCAGGATTGGTCATGGGCAAAAAGTGCAGTGGAGTACGTCAGGTTCTATGAAAAATTGGTGAGAAAGTAAAACTGAACGGGAACAGAACAATGTGTTTCCGTCGGTTGCATTTGCGTTTTTTGTATGTTACAAACGGCAGCAAATATTGGGGGTGTTCTCTTCCGACGGTCTTGAAAATCTCGGTCGATACTCTATACTTTCTGAAAAATAGTTGCCTCGTTGACATGATTTGCGTTACAATCGCCTGCGGAAGTCATACCCGAATGACCGCCGAACATGAGCGGCTCGCCGAAGAAGGAATTAAATTGGTCGAACTGCGGCTCGATTTTCTGCGCCGTGAACCCGACCTGAATCGGCTTATTCCGACTCGTCCGACCGCCACCGTCATTACCGTCCGGCGGCAGCAGGACGGCGGGCTCTGGCGTGAATCGGAAGAAAAACGACTCACGCTTCTCCGCACCGCCATCTCTGCCGAACCGGAATTCGTCGATCTCGAAGTCGATGTTGCCGACCAGATTCCGCAGTTTGGAAAAACCCGGAGAATTATCAGTTATCATAATACATATGCGATGCCGGAAAATCTGGCAGGACTGCATCAGGAAATGTCATCGAAGAAACCGCATTTCATCAAAATTGCCGTTACACCCAAGACGGTCGATGAAATGTACCGCTTCTTACATTTTGTTCAACAGAAAAATGATGACGGACGAAAGATACTCGGCGATAAAGCCGTCCGCGTCGTCGGAATCTGCATGGGTGAAATGGGCAAAGCCGCTCGGATTTTGTCCAAGCGGTTCAGTATGCCCTACACGTATGCCACTTTTTCCGAAGACCGGGTTATTGCACCGGGCATTTTGGTCTATAAAGACCTGCTTGATCTTTACCATTATGATCTCATTGATCACGAAACCGCCGTCTATGGAATCGTGGGTAATCCGGTGGGACACAGTTTGAGTCCGCTGGTTCACAATAGGGCATTTTTGGAACAAAATTTCAATGCCGTCTATGTTCCTTTCCAAATGGACGATTCGCACGTTGCCGATTTCATTCGTCTTGCACCGGAATTCGGAGTGCGTGGAATCAGTGTAACGATACCGCACAAGGTGGCGGTCATCGATCATCTCACGAAGGCGGACCCGGCGGTGGAACGCATTGGTGCATGCAATACCGTTGTGTTTCGTGATGGGGAACGAATCGGCTACAATACCGACTACATGGCGGCGATTGGTACGATTGAAATTGCACAAGGGGGCAATATCTCGGACGAAGTCAGTGTTTTACGAAACAAGAAGGCTCTCGTTTTGGGAGCAGGCGGTGCAGGAAAGGCACTGGCGTATGGACTTGTGCAACGCGGAGCAATGGTTACGGTAACGGATGTCCAAGCGGAGCGGGCAGTGGAACTTTCCAAGCATCTCGGTTGTGAATATATCAAGTGGGAGATGCGTGAGTCGGCGGAACCCAAGATCGTCGTGAATTGTACGCCGCTGGGAATGCATCCGAATGTCAATGAAACGCCCTATCCGAAGTCGTCGCTTCACTCCAACATGCTGGTATTCGATGCGGTTTATAATCCAGAAAATACCTTGCTCATCAAGTCGGCGAAGGAAAAGGGCTGCAAAGTGGTTACAGGCGTGGAGATGTTCGTCGGTCAAGCCTGTTATCAGTTCAAGTTGTTCACCGGCGAGAAAGCCTCGGCATCGAAGATGCGATTACTCGTCAAAGAGGCGATTGTACGTATGAGCATGGAATAGATATATCATACGTGGTTCATGTTCCTACACTTAACAAAATAATGTTCGATACCGCTTTTCTCAAAAAATTGGAGTATCTGTCGCTCGTGTCCCGACGCATTTTTCAGGGACAACTGCTCGCCAACCGGCGTGCCCGGCAATTAGGAAGCGGAATCGAATTCGCCGACTATCGGAATTACAGTTTCGGCGATGACCTGCGTTATCTCGACTGGAACGTTTATGCCCGATTCGGCAGCGAGTTGATCCGCCGATTTGAAGAAGAAAAAGATTTGCATATCTATCTTCTGCTCGATTGTTCCAAAAGTATGGCGGCAGGCACACCGAACAAGTTCGACTATGCCCGAAAAGTAACCGCCGCTCTCGCCTACATTGCCCTTGCAGACCTTGACAGGGTTTGCATCGTTGCCTTTGCCGATAAGTTGTACCAGATATTTCCGACGACACGCGGCAAGCAACACATTTTGAATGTCATCCGGTTCGTGGAATCGCTGGAAACGGTCGGCAACACGACCGATTTAGCAACGTCGATGAATGAATTTGTCCTGCGTAAACAGCATACCGGCTTGGCAGTGATGATTGGCGATTTTTTCGATCCGAACGGCTTTAAGAAGGGATTGGACACACTGCGGTATCGGGGTTATGAACCACACCTCATTCAGATTCATGATAAATTGGAAGCCGAACCAGCAATGATGGGAGATCGGCAACTGCACGATGTCGAAACAACTGAAATCCAGGAAGTGACCATCAGCGAAGATATGGTTCGCCGATACAAGAAAAAGTTTTCGGCATTTCTGGGGGAGATCAAACGCTACGGCATCGACAATGGTTTGAATTGTATGATTTCCTCGACGGCGGTTCCTTTCGACGAGATGATTATGCAAATGTTGACAAAGCAAATGTGATTGTTTTATTAGATTTATAGCCGATATTATCAAATCTTTTTGCGCATTCGAACGACATGAGTAACTGGACACGCCGCGATAAGAAAATGTTCACCTCCGCAGTCAAAGTTATGCAATCAATTCCTTTTCGATGACCCGCATCGATTCCCAAACCTTGCTTCGGTAACGGAGCCACAAACAGAAACAATACAGAAAAACATACACCGTTAAAACCGTCCAGCACCACAAAATACCGAGTCCGAAACAATAGATTCCCACGGCACAACCAATCGGCAACATCGGGGCGAGGATGCCGACGATCCAAGCAATGAAAATCGTATCGCCGGCACCGCGAAGTGTGGCGAAAAAAATCGCTAAGGCACCATCAAAAAGAAGATACAGAGCGATGAACCGGAGCAACACGATGCACAAATCACGCATGGCAGCGAATTCTTCCGGCGAAGAGTAAGCGGCAAAAACCGACAAAAACAGGTCGGGACAGACCAAAAAGGCAATGCCGAAAATTCCTGCGTAAGTGCAGCCAATCATTTGTGCCGTCATCGTAACCCGACGTGCCATGTCCACACGGTTCTTGCCTAACTGGTTGCCGACCATCGAAGTTACCGAAATGCCGATTCCATTGAGCGGAATAAATGTGAACGAATTGAGCGTAAAGGCAATCGTGGTGGCGTTGCGTTGTACGTGCCCCATTCCGCCGATCAATAGAATAAAAGCGGTAAACGTGACCGTATCCATGAAAGTGTACAGTCCCGCTGGGATTCCATAATAGCAAAGCCGACCCATCAACGGCAAATCAAGCCGCATTCCACGGAATATCTGAAACTTATGGGACTTTCGATCTTGCAAGAACATCAGAATCACGTAGATGAAAAAACGGACCCACTGCGAAAAGGCGGTGGCAATGGCGGCACCGGCAATTCCCCAGCAAGGAAAGCCGAATTCGCCGAAAATGAGACAGTAATCGAAAAAAATGTTTAAGACAACGCAGAAAATAGTGTTGTACATGTCGATTCGCATTTTCCCTTGCCCACGAAAGAAAGAAGCAGCGGCTTCTCCACTGATGAAAGCACTGCTTCCGAGCAGCATGTAAAAGTAATAGGTACGTTCGAGTTCGATCAATGCCGAATCGTGTCCGAACCAAACAAACACTTGGGTAAATGGCTCATAAAGTAGCAGGAGAATCGGCATCATCACGAATCCGAACCAGATTCCTTGCCAAACGACATGTCCGACCCGTTGATCGTTTCCGCTGCCGTGATATTGGGCAACGAAGGTCGTAACAAGGGCGGCAGTTGCCTGTGGAATCGCTACGGCAGTCCAAAAGAGCATGCCGCCGGACATGGAGGCGGTCATGGAATCGGCACCTGACCACATGAGGAACATGCGGTCGGTAAAATTCATCAGCGAAATGGAGCCGCCGGAAATGATGAGCGGAATGGCTTGCCGGAGAACTTCCAATCCTCCGCAAGGGCGCAACCACCAACTTTTTTTCTTATCCATAATCCGCCTTCCTGACCGCCTCATTGTATCGCAATGCGGAATGGAGTCAACTTGTAGGGCACCCTTTCATCGCGAGAGCAACGGCACCGGCGAGACCGGCATCGGAGCCGAGTCCCGTCCGCTCAAAGACGGCTTTCGGATTCGCATCCCGAAAAATCTTTTCCCGGAACGCCATTTCCATCGAAGGAAACAATAAATCGAACGAATTCGAGACTCCGCCGCCAATCACGACCTTTTCCAGATTCAACAGGTTGACGGCATAACTCGCCGCCTTGCCGATCAACCGACCGGTAGTAGTGAAAACGTACATTGCGGTTTCGTTCCCCGCTCTTGCCGATTCGGCAATTTCCTTAGCGGAATGTTTGGTCGGCTCTTGTTTCAACAGAGCGGCGTAACGCCGAGCAATGCCCGGTCCGGCGGCTTCCGCTTCCAAACAACCGTTGTTGCCACAGCCGCAACGGAATCCGTTTTCCTCGACAACGTTGAAATGTCCGATTTCCCCTGCATTGCCGAAATATCCGCGGTAGATTTCGCCATTAAGCACAAGTCCGCCGCCGATTCCATTGCTCACGGTGATCCAGAGAAAATTTTTGGTCTCCTTGCAGATCCCGAATTGCCGTTCCGCCAGAGCACAGGCATTGACATCATTATCGATGAATACCGGCTTACCGCCGTATTTTTCCGACAAAATTTTGGCAATCGGCACATCTCGGATGCCGGAAAAACAAGCGTAAACCCAGGTTCCGGTGTTGGGGTCAGCCAATCCGGGAATCGTGATGCCGATGCGGTCGTAATTGCCTTGCGGTGCGGATTCGGCAATGCTCTCTTCCAGCATGGCAAAGAGTTGCTCCTTTGTACAGTCCGGCGACAAAAGCCGCTGCGAAGCGGGAGCGAATTCCAAACCGGAGGCGGAAACCGCGGCGAGGGCGGTTCGAAATTGCGAACCACCGATGTCAATGGCGAGAATGTTCATTGTGCAAAACGATGTACGACCTTCATTTACTGTATATCCTTCTTACTATACCCCCGCCAGACATCTTCCGCAATCGTGTCGCTGATAAAACGAGTGCTGCCGTCACCGCAGGTTACATTCACGCCCCCCGGATGGTTGCTCCGTGCCGTCAGGATGCCCATGCCGCCCGCGTGAACATCGGGGTATCTTGCGTTCGGCAGTTGGTACGCATTATACGACGTATCGACTGCGGAACCAGCAATCCAGCAGTTGGCACGGCGACCGAGCCACTCGTCCGGTTCCGTTGCGAAATCCGTATTCATGTCGGGGTTGACTCCAATCGCACCAAATCCCGGTACCGTATCCGACAATTCCGGTCCGTCATCGTCGAATTTGCCGAGGTAACGTTGATACATCTTACCGCTTAATATACGGTCACAGTTAAACGGCTTGCTAGGACTGTTAAAAACGATTCGGGTTTTCTGCGAAACCAGAATCGTCTTTTTCAGTGGCACAAAAGTATTCATACACACTATCCCTCAACAACGGAAAACATAGCGGCTTCCTCTCGAGCGAGACCAGCGGCTCCGATCATACTGGCGAAAGGACCCAGTGCCGCAAAATCCAATTTGAGGTGCTGTCCCAATCCTCGGATCGCCCGATGTTCAATCACTTCACGAATCTGGGCGAGGAACATATCGCCGATTTTGGAACCTTTTCCGCCGAACATCATTTCTCCGCCGATCAGAACACATTCGGGATCAATCGTGTGCAACAATGTAACAATGCCGAGTCCCAGAAACCGGGCGGTATCAAGAATAATGTGTGTTGCCAGGTTGTCTCCGTTGTCCGCTTCTTCATAAACTTTTCGGGCAATGTCAAAAAGTTCATCTTGCGGTGTAATTTTGTCTTTTAGAGACGTGGGATGCCCGACTTCGACCAATTCTTTTGTCCGCCGGGCAACCGCCAGTGAACTGCAATAGGCTTCCAAGTGTCCCTGCCGGAGACAACCGCACCACCGCGCGCCGGGAGAAGGATCGACAACCATGTGTCCGAATTCCCCGCCGAATCCGTTGGCTCCTCGAATTTCACGCCCTTCGACAATGATTCCACAACCGATACCGGTATCGAGTAACAACAGGCAGGAACTTTGCGTGCCTTTGGAAGCCCCGACCCAGTATTCGGCATACGCCGCCGCATTGGCGTTATTGCTGAATGTTACCGTCTTCAAACCGGTGTATTCCGAAAGTTTGGCGACAATCGGATAGCCTGCCCAGTCGGGAAAATTGGGGGGACGGTGGATTTGTTCCGTTTTCGGATCAAGCGCACCGGGAAAACTGTATCCGGCGGCAACAATTGACGACAACGTTGTCCCGGTTTTTTCCAGTGCTTCTTTCAAGGCTTGGGCTGCATGCTTGGTTGCCGCATCAGGACCCAGTTCACCATGATGCGGCGTTACAAAAAAGGAAACGGTACGTCCCTCGCTGTCGATGATCCCGATTTTCAGATACGTCCCGCCGAAATTCATACCGACGAACAACGGCTTTGCCGCATCGCTGACGGGAAAGTAAATTTTCTCTTCCACCATGGTACCCATTGTGCTCCTGTTTCGTTGTTGATACTGTTGAGAGAACTTCCGGTATTCTACCAAAAAACATGACGGAAAGAAAGTCCTCGCAAATTATATTGGACACAAACAATGAGTTGCAAAAGAGAAAAAATGACGTATAATGTCCGGCAGGTACTTTGTGCCGTAGAGGAACCAAAAAAAGGAGTTTATCATGAGAACGTTAATCGGAATCTTTGCGTTATTAATCGCACTCCCTCTTGAAGCGAAACAGTGCGAGTTCACCGTTTCGACGCCGCAACCCGTCTTGCTGGCGGGAAAAAAGCAGACGACCGCCGTAAAAGTCGCCGTCAAAGGATTCGAAATGAAATCCGAAAAGGAACGAGCACCGCTGAACATCGCCCTCGTCATTGACCGCTCCGGTTCAATGACCGGTCAGAAAATCGAGCGGGCAAAAGAAGCCGCCATCCAAGCAATCCGGCGGTTGGATTCCAGAGACATCGTCTCCGTTGTCGTCTTCGACAACAACGTGGACGTGTTGATACCGGCAACGAAAGTCTCCAATCTTGAAGGAATGGAACGCAAAATCCGCTCCATTGAGCCCGGCGGAACCACCGCCCTTCATGCCGGTACACAAAAGGGTGCCGATGAAGTCCAAAAGTTTTTCGAGAAAGGCATCGTCAACCGTGTCATCCTGCTCAGCGATGGTCAAGCGAACGTCGGACCGAGTTCACCAGCACAACTTGCCGAACTCGGCAGAACGCTCGGCGGCAAAGGAATTTCCGTTACCACACTCGGACTCGGCAGTGATTACAACGAGGACCTGATGTCGAGACTTGCGTCGGCAAGCGACGGCAATCACAAATTCATCGAAAGTGCCGGCGAAATGGCGGACATTTTCCAGAAGGAATTCAACACCGCTCTCTCCGTCGTTGCTCAGGATGCGAAATGTGTCGTAACCTTGCCTGAAGGAAATCGACCGGTGCGTGCCTTGAATATGGAAGTGAATATCAACGGACAGGAAGTGACGTTCGGCTGGAATCAGATTTACAGCAATCATGAACGGTACTTGATGTTGGAAGTGGAAGTACCGGCAACGAACGATGGTCGCAGTCTCGAACTGGCAACGGCAACACTCAGTTACGACAACCTCGAAACAAAAAGTCTCGATAAATTGAGCGGCAAAGTTGCCGTTCGGTTTTCATCTTCAGAATCGCAGGTCAAGGAGGCGACCAACAAGACCGTGATGGAGGATTACGTGGAATTGGTTGCCAACATCGAAAACAGGCGGGCGATGGAACTCCGCGACCGGGGAGATGTCGAAGGAGCGCAGCGGTTGTTTCTCAGCAATTCCGCATTTCTGGACGGTAATGCTAGGCTTCTCGGCGGATCGACTCGATTGAGTCGCGGGGTGATAACGAACAGAACCAACGCTGCCGAAGCAGCGGCTCCAGCAGCCGAGTGGAACGATTCCCGAAAGAGAATGGTCGAAGGACAATACCGGATGGGCGCACAGCAGAGTTATTGAGACAGAAATGCAGTACACCAGATTTGGTCATGCGGGGCATACTGCCCCCATCGCTTCAGTATGTTCAAATTTCAATATTCAAAGGAGCATCACTCATGAAACCGCTTTATTTTTGTACTGCATTACTGTTTACGCTTTCCAGTCTCTTTGCGGACGATCCGATTCGGGTTCTCTCGATCAACGTCCGTTGCTCCACTGCCAATGATGGAGAAAACAACTGGTCGAACCGAAAAGATTTTATGACCGATGTGATCGTCTGCGGAGACTACGACTTCATCGGCACGCAGGAAACCGTGATGGATCCCAATCCCGAACGGAATCAGGTCGCGTACATCGTTGCTAAACTGCCGGACTACGGTTCGCTTGGCAGGTCGCGGGAAAAAAATCCCGAAGTCGGCGAAGCCATGATGATATTCTACAAAAAGGAACGTTGGAAAATTGATGACACCGATCAAGAAACGTTTTGGCTTTCCGACACGCCGGAGATTGCCGGTTCAAAAACTGATCCCACGGCGGGTTGTACGCGGAGCGTTACGGTTGCTCTCTTTCACGAACTCGAAGCCGGGCAACCGACGGGACGGAAAATCTATGTTTACAACACGCATTACGACCACATGAGCGAAGAAGCCCGGCAAAGGGGAGCGAAATTACTGATGGATCGGATTGCCGACCGGAAAAACAATGACATTCCGGTTGTTGTCATCGGCGACATGAATTGCGGCGAAAAAAGTCCTGCTATCCAGTACATGCAGGGAACCCCCATGAAACTCGACGAGAAAGAATGGAATCCGCCGTACAAATTGACGGATACCTTTCGGGCTGCCAATCCCGATGCAACGGACGTGGGAACGTTTAACGGTTTCCAAGCACCGGGCAAGGACAAAATCGACTACATTTTCATTTCACCGAGTTTGAAAACAGTTTCGTCGGAAATCATCCGTACTCAACGAGAGGGACGTTATCCGACGGATCACTTTCCGATCAATGCCGTCATTGCGTGGTGAACAAGTCAGAACCGGTCGGGCACCAATTCACCGGCGTAGTCCGTTACTAAGGTGATTCCTGTTGCTCTACCGGTGCCGGTTAATCCACGGAGCCGAACTTCGATACAGCGTCCGTTCTCGTTTTTTAACAGTACCGCCGCTGTCGATGTGGAACCATCGGGATAGAAGAAAATAGGCACCGACCAAGTTTTTCCATTGGCACTGGGTGTTTCTCCCAGCCGGACTTCGCCAGTCATAATTGCTTCGACTTGGTAAATTTCGATGTCATCGGTTTGCGTCTCAGCAGGAGCAGTCAATCCCAAATAGAAAGCAGACCGCTCTTCCGCCGCCGCAATGGCATCGGCAAAGATGATGCTCTCCGGCAGTTTGATAATGCTTGTTCCGCTTCCTACTGTTGCAGCATCGGGATCACGGAGGACAAAATCTTGTAGATCGCCGGTGAATCCCCCTTTTTCAAAGGGGTCGTATTCATAACCGGTATCATATCGGCTCGAGGTTTGCCGGGAAGAAAGTCCTGCCGTAAAGTGGGCATCGAGTACCCGGTCAACGATGATCGTGTTTCCGCCGATTTGGCACCGCATACAGAAGATTTGTCCTTCTTCCATTGCACGGACTCGTGCATCGAGCCATTCTCCGCGCATTTTGTCGGCGGAAAATTTTAACTGTTGATGGACAAGTGTTCCCCGCAAAGTGGAAATTCCCAACATCGCGATAAGGACGAGGATGAAGAGAACCACCATCACCTCGACAAGAGTGAAACCGTTTCGGCGAGACATAGTACAATCAGAGACTAACGTTGACTCTCCGCCATTTTAACATTTTATTATGAAGACTCACCGGGGGGATCTGTATTCCGCAAATCTCCGGTAGTCTTCCGGCGTATCAATTCCAAAGGCCGCTTCGTCCACCACACCAACCATAACGGCGTAACCGTGATGCAACACCCGGAGTTGTTCGAGGCTTTCCGTTTTCTCCAATTCCGGCGGCGGCAATCGGCTTAACCGCAGAAGAAATTCCCGCCGGTACGCATACAATCCGATGTGCTGATAAAACAACGGCGGTAACTGCGTAAAATGTTCATCACGAATACCGCCCCGCGGATGAGGAATCACACTCCGGCTAAAATACAATGCCCGGTTGTTTGCGTCGAACACCACCTTCACACACGCCGGGTCTTCCAGTTGCTGCCGATTGCGGATGGGCGTTGCCAATGTACTCATCACGGCATCGGGATAGTCAAGGAGCATTTGAATTGCCAAGTCGATGGAAGTCCCGGCGATTTCCGGTTCGTCTCCTTGAACGTTGACGATGATGTCCACGTCGTCAAGTGCGGCGGCAACTTCGGCGATTCGGTCGGTTCCACTCGGAGCATTCGGATCAGTCATCCGCACGGAGCCGCCGAATCGCTTGACGGCATCAAAAATTTCTTCGTGATCGCAAGCGACGGTAACGGATTCCGGCAACGTCGCCTTTTGTGCCGACTCGTAAGTGTGCTGAATCAACGGCTTGCCGGTTTCGTTGAGCAACAATTTCCGAGGCAACCGTGTCGAAGCATATCTCGCCGGAATGATAATAACGCTTTTCATAAATTACTTAATGCGCTGCAATATGAGGCAAAAACGCAATCTAAAGATTGCGTCTCTGTTCCATTAATCATCTTTACTCTCTCCTCGTCCCTTAAACCGCCTGCTGGTTTTGCGTTCTTCGGTCAACATTGCTGTAATCACTGCCTCTGCTTCCT
>Ga0082212_10001763_pt1 | contig 31852 bp, 29 predicted proteins | sample TergutNt197P3_FD_71548 | JGI IMG/M metagenome (GOLD analysis project Ga0082212, IMG submission 71548) | Neocapritermes taracua P3 segment gut microbial communities from Petit-Saut dam, French Guiana - Nt197 P3 | ecosystem: Host-associated > Arthropoda: Insects > Digestive system > Gut ...
GTACCGTCTCTTTGAACATCAGTATCTGGGACGTGAAGAAGCACAGCAGGTTTTGGTAAATATTGCCGGAGGGAAATACAACAGCGAACAGATTGCGGCGCTGCTCACCGTTTTTCTGATGCGCAACATTTCCGTTGATGAACTGTCGGGATTCCGGGATGCATTGCTATCCATGCGCGTACCGGTTGATTTATCGGAATATAAACCGATAGATATTGTCGGTACGGGCGGCGACGGGAAAAACACGTTTAATATCAGTACTGCCGCCTGTTTTGTTGTTGCGGGAGCGGGTTACCATGTGGTTAAACATGGCAATTACGGCGCTTCGTCGGTCAGCGGCGCAAGCAATGTGATCGAACAGCATGGCGTCCGGTTTACAAACGACGTCAATCAATTGCGCAGGTCGCTCGACGTCTGCCGCATGGCATATCTTCATGCGCCGTTTTTTAACCCTGCCATGAAAGTGGTTGCTTCCGTACGGAAAAACCTTGGCGTGCGTACTTTTTTTAACCTGCTGGGTCCATTAGTGAACCCGGTCATGCCTGCCTATCAGTTGCTTGGCGTTTACAACCTGCCGTTGTTTCGCCTGTACAACTATACGTATCAGGCCAGCGGGACGCGCTTCAGCATCGTCCACAGTCTGGACGGTTATGATGAGATTTCGCTTACATCGGAATTTAAAGTGGCAACACCCGACAAGGAAAAAGTATATTCGCCAGAAATGATAGGCATGAAGCGATGTAAAGAGGCAGATTTGTGGGGTGGCGAAACGCCGGAAGATGCTGCAAAAATATTTGATGCAGTGTTGCGTAATGCTGCAACCGACGCCCAGCACGATGCAGTATTGGTTAATGCTGCGTTTGCCATTCAGGTGATCTGTCCGGAAAAGGATATTACCGCCTGCTTGAACGAGGCGCACGAATCGTTACAGAGCGGCAATGCGTTAGAAGTGTTGAAGAAGTTTGTAATGATCAATGATTAATGGTTATTCAATTCCCAATTAATAATTAATAATTCCTAATTAATAAAGATGGACATATTAGAAAAAATAGTAGCAAATAAACGAATAGAAGTAGCGCATCAGAAAGAAGCTGTGCCGCTGGATATGCTGTTTCGTCTTGGAGCACAGCGCCTTTCACGCCAACCGGTTTCCATGCGACAGGCGCTGGAACAATCCGTGTCGGGTATCATTGCCGAATTTAAGCGACGATCGCCTTCTAAAGGGTGGTTGTCTCCTCATGCGAAGGTCGAAGAGGTTATTCCGGTATATGATCATGACGGCGCTGCCGCCTGCTCTATCCTTACCGACAGCCGGTTTTTCGGAGGTTCATTCAGCGATCTGCAGCGCGCACGTTCGCTTGTTCAGTTACCGCTGCTTCGGAAGGACTTTATCATTGATGCGTATCAAATCTATCAGTCGCTTGTATTAGGCGCCGATGCCATTTTATTGATTGCCGCCTGCCTGACAGAAGACGCTTGCAATAATCTGGCAAGAACGGCGCATCAGTTAGGACTGGAAGTATTGCTCGAAGTACATGCAAAAGAAGAATTGACTCATCATAATGAGCATATAGATATGCTTGGGGTGAATAACCGTAAACTTGGAACATTCCATACGGACATCAATAATTCATTCCGGATGATACAATTTATAAAATCGGAAGTGGGAACAGGTATCGATGCGCCACTATTGATTTCCGAAAGTGGAATTTCTGAAATGAAAGAGATGGAAGACCTTCGAGCAGTCGGTTTTCGTGGTTTCCTTATTGGAGAAACGCTGATGAAAGATGGTTTCCATTTTTCAAATTACAAATTACAACGTCACCCTGAAAGTGATTCAGAAAAAAATTACGAATCATGAAACAAATGTATATAAAAGTATGCGGGATGCGTGAACCCGAAAATATAAGAAATGTAGAAACACTGGATGTGTATTGTCTTGGTTTTATTTTTTATGTTCAATCTCCCAGGTATGTTCCTGATAAAGATGAATATATTGAAGCAATTAGAAATTGTAAAAAAAATAAAGCCGGGGTGTTTGTGAATGAATCGCTGGAGTATATACTGGAAAAAGCAAAGTTATTTCGACTGCAATTCATACAATTGCATGGGAATGAAACGACTGGTTTATGCAACGAATTGCGGCAATGCGGCTATTTCGTTATCAAGGCGTTTTCGGTAGCGTCGGCAAACGATGTATTTCAAACCGAAAATTATCGGAATGTTTGCGACTTTTTTTTATTTGATACGAAAACGCCGATATATGGAGGATCGGGAGCGCGTTTTGACTGGTCCCTATTAAACGTCTATCAGGGCAAAACGCCCTTTTTGTTAAGCGGCGGATTAGACTCAGGCAGTGTCGAAGATATTAAAAGATTGAAACATCCACAATTTGCAGGCATCGACTTGAATAGCGGATTTGAGATTTCACCAGCCATGAAAGACGTTGTAAAAATAAAAGACTTTATTTTAGAGTGTAGAGTGTAGAGTGTAGAGTTTTCAGAAAACTGAAATATTATGAACAGAATTAATGAATTATTTGAAACAAAAAAGAAAGATGTACTTTCCATTTATTTTTGTGCGGGATATCCCGAAGCGGATAATAGCGCACACGTGATACGTACCTTAGCAAAAAACGGAGTAGACATGATCGAGATCGGCATTCCGTTCAGCGATCCGATGGCTGATGGCAAGGTTATTCAGCAGGCGGCAACACAGTCGCTGCAAAACGGCATGTCGTTACGCCGCCTTTTCGGTCAGTTGAAAGACATCCGCGACGATGTCGACATACCCTTATTGTTAATGGGATACCTGAATCCTGTCATGCAATACGGTTTCGATAATTTCTGCAAATCGTGCAAAGAAACCGGCATAGACGGCTGTATTATCCCCGATTTGCCTTTCGACGATTATCTTCGCGATTATAAACCGGTTGCCGAAGAGTACGGTATTAAGATGATTATGTTGATAACCCCTGAGACTTCAGAAGCGCGCATACGCTTGATAGATGCGCATACCGACGGCTTCATTTACATGGTATCGTCGGCTGCTACTACCGGCGCGCAGCAATCGTTTGACGAACAGAAGCAGGCTTATTTTCAGCGCATACAATCCATGTCATTACGCAATCCCCGAATGATCGGGTTTGGCGTCAGTAATAAGGAAACCTACCAAATGGCTTGCCAAAACGCTTCCGGAGCAATTATCGGAAGTAAGTTTGTCACTCTTCTAGGCGACTATCATTCGCCGGAAACAGCCATCCGGAAATTGATTTTAGAATTGTCAGTTGTCAATTAACAGCGTTATAAGAATCGCCGGTCGTAACTTTCCCGATTTCCCGTGCTATTACGAGTATCTTGCCCGTATCTACAGACTTATTATTCATAGATGAGTTTGAACAGACCTGTGGGATAAAATATTTCATTGGCGGCTTCCAGTATTTGTTGTGCGGTTATTTTTTCGACTTTGGCGAACACTTCGGGGAGTGTCTCATACCGGTTATAATGCAGGAATGATTTGCCAAGTCCCAGAAACAGATTTTCCTTGTGATCACCGGCGACGCCCAGTTGTCCGATTGCCTGTTTTTTTGCTGCTGCCAATTGTGTTGTTGTCAGTTTGTTATCGCATAAGCGGGTGATTTCTTTAGCTGCCAGACTGATGGCGCGCTCGCGATTTTTCGGGTCCGAGCCAAAATAGATGGAGAAGACGCCAGTGTCCGTGTAAGACGTCACATTAGATTCAACATGGTATACCAGTCCGTTTTTCTCCCGTAACACGACATTCAACCTGCTGTTCATACCGGGTCCTCCCAGCATGTTGTTCAGCAAAAACAACGGGTACTTTTTTTCGTTGAACATGTCGTAGGCGCGCCCTCCCATGATGACATGCGACAAATGTGTCCGTTTTTTCCTGTTTACTTCATGTGCACGAATAACCTGAGGTTTTTCGCGAATGACAGACGTTTTTTGAGCAGGGATCGGGGTTATGTATTTTTCGGCAATCTTAATTACTTGTTTGAAATTTGTGTTCGACATGCAGAAAAACACCATGTTTTCGGCTGTATAAAACTGTTCAAGAAAGGATTTGCAGGTAGCCGTGTTAAATTTTTTCAACGATTTCTTTTTGCCTAAGATATGGTGACCTATCGGATGACCATCAAAAAGCATGTTCTCAAACTCGTCAAAAATCAGTTCGGAAGGTGTATCTTCATACGACTGTATCTCGTCGAGAATAACCTCGCGTTCTTTTTTCAGTTCATTTTCAGGAAACTGTGAACAGACGACAAGATCGGAAAGCAATTCGACTGCTCTATGGAGGTCTTTCTCCATAAAAATGGCGTATAAAAAGGTGCTTTCTTTGGTGGTATACGCGTTCAATTCGCCTCCCACATTTTCCATGCGGTTCAGGATATGCCATGCTTTCCGTCTGAGCGTACCTTTGAATAAGGCATGTTCGACAAAATGAGCCAGTCCATGCTCCTTTTCGCTTTCATCGCGCGCCCCGACATTGACGGCAAAACCGCAATAGGCGACTTGTGATTCAGTTTGCAGATGTATGATTCTCAACCCGTTCGGGAGTGTGTGTGTAAATAGAGTCATTAATAATCAGCAGTTCAAAAAAACCGAGACGTGGACAACTCCGCGTCTCGGCTCAATTATGAAACTTAAAAAAAAGAATGAGTCCTCAATTGAGGATTTTTATTCGGATGTTTTTGAACCAGACATCATCGCCGTGATCTTGAAAAGCAATATAACCTTCCTTGTTGGTGCCTCCGAGATTGGTCATCAAATCGTAAGCAAGTGGAAACTCACCTTTAGGTGCGAATTTGCTTTCTGCAATCATTTTAGTCCAGTTCGGTGTCCATAGATGATATTCGAGTACCGGTTGTCCATTCTGTTTATGGATAACAGTCCCTTTATATACAATGATCGTACCGGTGTTCCATTCGCCGTAAGGCAGCGCATTTTGCGGTTTAGCAGGGATCATGTCGTAGAGGGAGGCGGACTGACGGTTCCCGTCGATTCCAAGCATTGCATCCAGATGATTTGCATTGTCTAATATCTGGTATTCGGGGCATGAAATGTAGATAGGTTCACCTTTGATTTCCTGCGCGTAATAGAAGACGCCTGAATTAGCGCCAGACGATACTTTATAGTCAAATTCCAAATGGAAGTTCTTGAACTTGTACGCAAAAAGAATGTCTCCACCGTTCTCGCTCTGCGCTTCACCCGTACCGGTTCCAATGATTTTTATTGCGCCATCGTCGATGGTCCACATGGAGGGTACTTCTTCTTTATTATAACCTCTCCAGCCTTTGAAAGTCCCGTCGAAAATCACATAAAAACCGTCTTCATCTTTCCGGAAATCATCCAGATTGATTGTTGGACGGTCAATCCGTACATAAGCCGGACTTGTATTTGAAGCAGGAACAAATGTCTCATACGGACCTTCGGCAATCAGGTTGGGATCGGATGTGGCTTTTTTCCCTCCGCCGCAAGAAGCAAATGTTATCAAAAAAAATGCGACTGTAAATAATAATAAATTCTTCATGTTGTTTTACTTTTTTATGAACGGGTCTGTCTCAAAAGGCACCTTTTGAGACAGACCCGTTTTTGATAATGAATTACGGCATAGCCGGAAGTTTCCAACCGTCGCGATATTTGTGGTTGACAAGTTCGGCGGCCAGTTCCTGCGCATTCATCGGATCGGATCTTACTTTATCAAAAGTCGGGTGGCCATCTTTAATGGAAAACCTGTCTTCTATTAAAAATCTGATTTTGTCGTCCGAACCAATATTGGTGAATTTCATATTCTCTCCATCCCAGAACAGTTCTTTATTCAAATCTTGTAAGCGAACAGCCATAACGCCCATGACTACCATTTCATTGAACGGGCCTGCTTCACTAAAGTCGGATGCGGTAGGCACGCGATTGGCGGCGCTTTCCTTACAGGCGCGAACCCAATCCATTTCATGTCCGCGAATACCGCGCGGCACGCGACGTACTGTCTTCGGTGCATTCGGCACGCGACCTGAGAGCAGCCATGGACCTTGTCCATAACATCCGCAGATTAACGTATCTTTCGTGCCATGGAAAATGCACAATCCGCCTCCTGACCCCATCAATTGTTTTCCCTGTGGGAAACCTTCGGGACGGTCCGGCATGACACCGCCGTCGTACCAGTGTACGGTCACTTCCGGCAATCCCACTTTCGGTAAATTGTCACGAGCGGGGAACGTCAATTTAACAATTTGAGATTGCGGTGCGCAATCTGCAAAGACCAATGACGATGAGCCTTCCGCTTTTGTCGGATATCCTAACTTCAAACATTTGAATACGGGATGCATAATATGACATGCCATATCGCCCAGCGCACCGGTACCGTATGGCCACCAGCCGCGCCAGTTCCATGGATGATAGATAGCATTATATGGACGCATTTGCGCCGGTCCGGTAAATAAATCCCAATTTAAGGTAGAAGGAATCTTATCTACTTTGGCAGGTGTATTTAAGCCTTGCGGCCATATCGGTCGATCGGTAGCGCACTCTACTTTGGTTACTTCGCCTATCTCGCCGTTCCAAACCCACTCACACATCAGATTGACGCCTTCGTCCGACGATCCCTGATTACCCATTTGCGTTGCCACCCTATGTTTGGCGGCTAATTTTGTTAACAAACGGGATTCATAAACCGAATGAGTCAACGGTTTTTGAACATACACGTGCTTATTGAGCGTCATGGCGTCGGCCGCAATGATGGCGTGCGTATGGTCGGCTGTTGCAACGATCACGGCGTCAATGTCTTTGCTCATCTCGTCATACATCTTGCGAAAATCCCAATACTTCTTAGCGTTTGGATAATTGTCGAATACCGGTTTTGAATATTTCCAGTCAATATCGCACAACGCTACAATATTTTCCGATTCTTTTACGGCGTTAAGATTACTATTACCCATGCCGCCAATACCGGCACAGGCAATATTTAACTTGTCGGACGGAGCTGTGTATCCGTGACTTTTACCTAAAATTGAACTTGGCGCAACTGAAAATGCTGCTGCGGCCACTGCGCTTCTTTGCAGGAAGCTTCTTCTTGAAATGTTTGTCATTGCAATAAATTATATAATTAGTATTCTATAAAAAATAATTTCTATGATGAAAAGATTAAGGCATCGCCGGTAATGACCAACCCTCTCTGTAAGTATGCTTGATCAATTCTTGAGCGGCTAATTTTGCATTCATGCCTTTCCGTTGCGTTTCGTCTGTCGGATGTCCGTCTACGACAACGAACCTGTCCTGTTCGATTGCAGTCACCTGTTCGTCATTGCCAATATTGGTAAACACCATGTTTTCTCCATCCCAGATCAGTTCCTTGTTCAAAGTTTGCAGGCGTACGGCTAAAACACCCATCACAACCATCTCATTGAACGGACCGGCCTCAGCAAAATAGGATGCTGTTTCAACGCGATTTTCAGGACTTTCCTTACAGGCGCGTACCCAATCCATTTCATGGCTTACGGTTATTACACGTTGCGTTTCAGGCGAATTAGGGGTACGACCGGAAACTAATCTTGGGTTGCGTCCGTAGCAGCCGCAGACAAGGGTGTCTTTTGTACCATGGAAAACAACCGGACCTTCATTGCCATTATCAATAGGACCGCCTTGCCATCCTTTTGGAAATTGCGGGAGGATGCCGCCATCCGTCCAGATAACTTCTACTTCCGGATATTTTACTTTCTTTGTATTAAATTGCGTGCGAGCAGGGAATACCATCTTCACGCTCTGAGCAACCGGAGCACAATCAACGAGTAACGCGGTTGAACTGCCCTGTACTCTTGTGGGATATCCCAATTTAAGGCCTTTGAAAATCGGGTGCATGATATGACAAGCCATATCGCCAAGCGCACCTGTACCGAAAGCCCACCATCCGCGCCAATTCCACGGGTGATATGTTTCATGATAAGGAATCATTTTGGCGGGTCCGATAAACAGGTCCCAGTTCAAATGATCAGGCACCCATTGTCCCTGTTTAGGCGCTTGCAAGCCTTGCGGCCAGATAGGACGGTTGGTTGCACACTCTACTTTGGTTACTTCACCAATTTCGCCGGCGGCAATCCAGTTGCACACTTTACGAACGCCTTCACCGGAAGACCCCTGGTTGCCCATCTGCGTAGCAACTTTGTATTTGGCCGCTAATTTTGTAAGCAAACGCGATTCATAAACAGAGTGAGTCAACGGTTTTTGAACATACACATGTTTTCCTAACGTAATCGCATGTGAAGCGGCAATAGCATGCGAATGGTCAGCTGTTGCAACAATAACCGCATCAATATTTTTCCCCATTTCGTCGTACATCACCCGCCAGTCCCAAAACTTTTTCGCATTCGGATTCTCGCTGAATGTTTGCTTTGCACGATTCCAGTCCACATCGCAAAGTGCAACCATGTTTTCCGTGTTTCTAACCGCATTGATGTTGGATCTTCCCATGCCGCCGCTACCAACAGCGGCAATATTTAACTTGTCCGATGGTGCCACATAGCCATGGCTTTTACCTAAAATTGAATTCGGAGCAATCGTAAAAACTGCCGCCGCTGCTGCGCTTCTTTGTAAGAAGTTTCTTCTTGAAATGTTTGTCATAACAATTGTATTTTAATTAGTATTATAGCGTCAAAAAAAAGGTGCGAATGTCTCAAACAACTTCTCAAAATTTTTGCAAATATATAAAAAAAGAGAATGTAATATAAATTTTTTTATTTTTTTTACCTGATAATTATTGTTAATGTATTCTTCGTAATCAATTACTTACTCATACAGAAGCCTTTAAGCCTTTAATCACCGCATTGGTAAATCCGAATTCTTCCATTGTGTTCAAGCCTTTAATCGTAATTCCACCCGGGGTGGTTACCTTATCTATTTCGGCTTCGGGATGGCTGTTGTTGCTTTCGAGAAGGGTAATTGCCCCTCTCAATGTTTGTGTTTCAATTTTTTTCGCCAATTCCGGATGAATCCCCAATTCAACAGCGCCTTCGATTGCCGCTCTGATGTACCGGAATGTATAGGCAATACCACAGGATGAAAGCGCGGTACAGGCGGGTAGCAAGTGTTCATCGACGTCGATTGTGAGTCCGAGTTCATTAAACAGGTTTTTAACGAGATCGGTTTGTGCTTGTGTTGCGTTATAGGATGAAACGAAATTGACGCTTTCCCTGACTGCAATCGCCGTGTTCGGAATGATTCGGAATATAGCAGGGATTTTGTTGTCTTTTTGCAAGAAGCGGCATAATTGAAAAAAATCAATACCGGCGGCAATGGAAATAATAATCAGTTTGTCGTAATCCAATGCTTCCTTAATGTCATCAATGGCTGTTTCAACGAACCGGGGTTTGACGGCGACAATCACGATATCCGCTCCCCGTATCGCCGTTTTATTATCTGTATTTACTTCGATGGAAGCATTTTCTTCTTTTAATTTGCGTAATTGTTCCGGTAAAGGGTCCGAGCAACAGATTGCCAACTCATTTGAAAATTTACTGTTTCCCAAGCCACAGGCAATGGCGCCTCCCATATTACCTGCTCCGATGATTGTCAGTTTCATTGTATACAATATTATATAGATCAGACGGCAAATATAGTGGAAATATCGGAATAATCCAAGTGAAATTCGGTTTTCGGTTTTTTTGAAATAATATTTTCAATTATCATTTATCAATTATTAATTAAAAAAACCTATCTTTGCACCCAATAAATGACGAATAAAAGAAAATAGATATGAAGATAAAAGGATTGATTCCCGGACTACTATTGTCATGCAGTTTTATTTCGATGAGCGCTCAATTAAATGAGGCAAACGAAGGTTATCGTTTTACAACTGTTAAAGAACTAAGTATTACGCCGGTAAAGAATCAAAACCGTACCGGTACGTGCTGGTCTTTTTCCGGCGTTGCCCTGATTGAAGCCGAATTGTTGCGGACGGGTAAAGGCGAATACGACCTGTCGGAGATGTTTGTCGTGCATAAATCATATGTTGATAAAGCGGATAAATATGTCCGTTTGCATGGTTTTTTGAATTATGCGCAAGGGGGATCGTTTGCCGATGTACTCCATGTCTTCAAACATTATGGAGCGATACCGGGTGAAATCTATCGAGGTCTTAATTATGATGAAAAGATGCACGTCCACGGAGAATTGGAGACGGCATCTTTCGCATTTGTAAAAGCCATTGCAGCAAACCCGAACGGGAAGTTATCGCCGGTGTGGAAAAATGCGCATCAGGCTATCATCGAGTCTTATCTGGGAAAAATTCCGGAAAAATTCACCTATAAGGGAAAGGAATATTCACCACAAAGTTTCGGGAGTTCTCTGGGTTTGAACATGGACGATTATGTCTCGCTTACATCGTACATGCACGAGCCGTTTTATACTTCATTCCCATTGGAGATACAGGACAACTGGCGTTGGGCGCAGTCGTATAATCTGCCGTTGGACGAGTTGATGCAGGTTTTCGATAATGCTATTCAGACAGGCTATACCATTGCATGGGCGGCTGACGTCAGTGAAAGAGGTTTTTCTCGCGACGGGATTGCCGTGGTTCCGGATATTGAATACGAGGAGACTTTGGGATCCGACGAGGCGCACTGGATAGGGGTAAGCCGTGCGGATAGAGATGCGAAAATAAAGGAATTGATAAAAAATCCTTGCGATGAAATAACTGTGACGCAGGAATTGCGCCAGAAAGCATATGACAATTATGAAACGACGGACGACCATGGCATGTTGATTTACGGCATCGCTACCGACCGGACAGGTAAAAAATACTATCTGGTTAAAAACTCGTGGGGTACAGACAGTAAATATAAGGGAATATGGTATGCTTCTGAATCTTTTGTAGCCTACAAGACGATAAGTATCGTCGTACACAAAGATGCTGTTCCCAAAACAACTAAAAGTAAATTGAATATAAAATAGCATGGAATCGTTATTTGAACAAACGAACAAGATTCGCCAGAAAGGACGCCGCTGGCGCAAAATAAGAAATATTGTATTTTTTGTTTTATTTTTCGGGTTTGTCGTATGGGGCGGAATCAGTTATTATTATCCTTTTGCAAAAGGTATTAAAACCGGCAAATTGAATTATGTTGTTTATAAAGGATTTGTATTCAAGACTTATGAAGGTAAATTGATTCAGTCAGGTTTCAAACCGTCCATGGATGGAGGTATTCAGTCGAATGAATTTGAGTTTTCGATTGCAAGAAAAAGTATTGCTGAAAATCTGATGAAGGCAGGCGGAAAAACGGTCGAACTTCACTATACCGAATACTTCAAGGCAATTCCCTGGCGCGGTTATTCACGCTATATTGTGGATGACATCGTCAATATTTCAGAGGATAAGGATGAGATCAATACGGATGGTGTTTTTGGGAGATTGTAGTTCAATATGATTTAGGATGTGAAAAAATGATAGTTTATGTTACGTATCGGATGTCATTTATCTATTTCAAATGGTTATGAAGCAATGGCTTATGATGCTTTGTCGGTAGGAGGAAACACTTTTCAGTTCTTTACGCGCAACCCCCGTGGCGGACAGGCAAAAACTATTGATACCGATGATATTAAAAAATTTCTGGCATTGACAAAAGCGCATGACCTTGCCTTTTTTCTTGCACACGCTCCTTATACGATGAATTTATGTGCGGCAGATACAGGTATCCGTCAGTTTGCCAACGACTTATTGGCAGATGATCTTTTTCGGATGGAGTTTTTGCCGGGCAGTTTGTATAATTTTCATCCCGGCAGTCATGTCAGTCAAGGTGTTGAAGCAGGTATACAAATGATTGTCAACGCATTGAATAACACATTAAAGCCGGAGCAGACGACGACCGTTTTACTGGAGACGATGGCAGGCAAGGGAAGCGAAATCGGGCGTTCTTTTGAAGAACTGCGCGCCATCATTGACGGTGTACGGTTAAAGGAGAAATTGGGCGTTTGCCTCGATACTTGTCATGTTTATGATGTAGGATATGATATTGTAAACGATCTGGATGGCGTTTTGGATGAGTTTGACCGTGTTATCGGTCTCGACCGTCTGAAAGCAATCCATTTGAATGACAGTAAAAACCCGTTTAACAGTCATAAGGACCGCCATGAGACAATTGGTAACGGTTCGCTTGGCATACAGACTATTACACGCATAATCAATCATCCCGGACTACGTCATTTACCGTTTTATCTGGAAACACCCAACGAACTGCCGGGTTATGCTCAGGAGATTAAACTGCTGAAATCGCTTTTTGTTAATTACTAATTATTAATAAAGTCTATGCGCTACTCCAATTATTATCCGTCATCATGCTTGTTGCACGTATCTCTACCCATGTTGATGGGTACGCGGATGGATGTATTGCTCTTTGGCGATGACAGGCAACGGCTGGAAACTGTTTGGGATGATGCAGAAACCGAACTGCGGTCGCTGGAAAAAATGTTGAACCGGTTTGATCCGCAAAGTGAAGTGTCAACAGTAAACAACCATGCGCAATTATCAAAAGTCAGGCTTTCGGATGAATTGTGGAATATTTTGCTGGAATGTCGCCAGTATCATAAGCGTACAGACGGTTATTTTGATGTAACCTGGCAAGATTTCGATAAAATTGATTTTGGGGAGGGATCGCATGACATTCATTTTATTAAACAGGGCATGTTTCTTGACTTCGGGGCGTATGCCAAAGGGTACGCCTTGAAATGTTTACGCAAACGGTTGGAAGCAGCCGGCATCAAACGTGCGCTGGTAAGTTTTGGAAACAGTTCGGTTTTGGCATTAGGCGCTCATCCACATGGCGACAGTTGGTCGGTTGGTATTGACGATCCGTCGAATGGAGCCGTGTTGACGACTGTTCAACTTTGTGATGCAGCATTGTCGGTTTCGGGAAACACGCCTGCGCATCCTTCGCATATCATGAACCCGAAAACTTCCGAACGAATAACCGGCGACAGAATGGTAGCCGTAGTGGCTGATGATCCGGTCGATGCCGATGTATTATCTACGGCCTGGATTGCGTCGGGTAGCGAGGTGCTACCGGATTGGATGTTGAAGTTTAACTTAAAAATAACATATAACTTAAAATGACAAAAGCGTTTGAATTAGGGTTTATCGACCGACGGGATTTTTTTAAACTACTGGGAAGCAGCGGTTTAATCGCCATGTTTCCCTGGTTGCAATCCTGTACAAAAGAAGTTTCGGATATGGTCGGCAGTGCTAAAGTGCGAATTGGCATTATCGGTACAGGCTCACGCGGCATGTATCATCTGAATAACATACTGAACATTCCGATACCGCAGGCGGAAGTCGTCGCTCTTTGCGATGATTATCAACCGCATCTGCAGCAAGCCGCCGATCTGTTTCCGAAAGCAAATCTTTATGATGATTATCATCATCTGCTTGATGACAGGAATGTGCAGGCCGTTATCATCACAACTCCCTTGAATGAGCATGAACGAATGTCTATCGATGCGTTTTCGGCAGGAAAACATGTCTTCTGCGAGAAATCAATGGCGCTGACTCTGGAGGGTTGCCGCAGGATATACGACGCCTACAAATATGCCGGGAAAGTATTGTATATCGGACAGCAACGCATGTTTGATCCGAAGTATATCCAGGCAATGGATCAGATACATAACGGTTTGATTGGTACTGTCACTGCCATGCGCGCTTACTGGTACCGTAACAACAACTGGCGTCGACCGGTACCGTCACCCGAACTGGAACGGCGAATCAACTGGCGTCTTTATCGTCACTCGTCTGCCGGATTGGTAACCGAACTGGCAGCGCATCAATTGCAAATTGGCGATTGGGCTTTAGGTTTGCGACCTGAAAGCGTGATGGGATGTGGCGATATCGCCTACTGGAAAGACGGACGCGAGGTCTACGATAACATCAGCCTCATTTATCGCTATCCCAATGGCGTGAAAATGTCGTATGAATCAAATATTTCCAATAAGTTTTTAGGCTTGGAGGAACTGATAATGGGCGACAAGGGCACAATGGAACTGGAAAAGGGAAAATATTATTTTGAAGAAGCAAAACCGGCGCCCGGTATTCTGCAACTCATCAATCAGATTGAACATAAAATTTTTGACAATGTATCGTTCGCCGGACCCAGTTGGGTTCCTGAAACAGCCTCCATCAACAAGGGCTATTATATCATCGAAAATGTCAAAACAACAAGCGGTGCATCTTCTGTGGGTGCTGATAACGACGGGTCGGTAGAACTGCTGACCGCTTTCTGCAACTCGGCAATCACCGGAAAGCCGAATGAACATCTGGCAACCGAAGCCTATTATTCATCTATCTATGCCTTACTCGGCTTGCAGGCGATGGAAGAAAACCGGATCATTCATTTTCCGGCAGAACTGGCAATTTAACTTAATCAGGAATTACGAATGAGGAAAACTGAAAACTTATGAAAGATATTACTTTAACTTCCAAGCAGCAAAAAATCGAATTGAGATGGCTGGCAACAAGTTTTTGCGGCGCCATCCTGATAAATGTGTTTTCCATTATCCTGTACGGGACAAACTGGTCGGAATTGTATACGCAATACATATGGGTATTTATTTTTACCTGTGTAATATATGCCCTTTCCGTCGGGATCAGGATTACCGTATATTTAATCAAAAAGATTGTTTTGAGATGATGTAATGGCAAGTCTTTACATCCACATTCCTTTTTGTGTAAAACGTTGTATTTATTGCGATTTTTATTCGGATACCCGTATGGAATATGTGGATGCATTTATGGATGCCTTGTTGCACGAAATGGAAATAAGACGGGACGGATGGCAGGACGAACCATTCGATACCATCTATTTCGGAGGAGGCACACCTTCGCGACTAACACCGCAGGAACTGAAAAAAATTCTTGACGCCGTCTATCGTTGCTTTCCTGTTGCATCTCACCCTGAAATAACGCTTGAAGCAAATCCGGATGATTTGACTGGCGACTATGTTACTTCGCTGGCAACGCTTCCCGTCAACCGGATCAGCATGGGCGTTCAAAGTTTCAACGACCGCGAGTTGCGTCTGTTAAACCGCCGGCATACGGCGCAGGAAGCGATCGATGCGGTAGAACGGTGTAAAGAAACAGGTTTGACCAATATCAGCATTGACTTGATTTTTGGACTGCCGGAACAATCCGGCGAAACCTGGTCATATACGATTAACAAAGCCATCGCGTTGGATGTTCCGCACCTGTCGGCGTATAACCTTACGTATGAAGATGGAACCGTAATTTATAAAATGATTAAAAACAAGAAAGTAAATCCTGTTGAGGATGATGTTTGCGCACAATTCTACACCCTGTTGACCGAAAAACTTGCAGGCGCCGGTTTTATTCATTATGAAATTTCAAACTTCGCCCGTTGTTCAGATATTTATCCCTACGGGAGGATATCCATTCATAATTCTTCCTACTGGAACGGGACGCATTACCTGGGGTTAGGACCGTCGGCACATTCCTACGACGGTACAAGCCGTTCATGGAATGTCGCCTCTTTAACGTCGTATATAAAAGGTTGTTGTAACAAAAGTCCTGTTCGTGAAACGGAAAAGATAAGCAACCGGTCTGCATACAATGATTTTGTCATTACACGCTTGCGAACCATGTGGGGTGTTTCGTTAAATGAACTCCGGGAAAAGTTCGGAAAAGCCTGTGAAAACTATTTTCTTGAGAAATCCGAACGTTTTATTTCTATAAATAAACTTAAAAAACAGGGCGATTATGTTAAAGTTTTACCTGATTATTTTTTTATTTCCGATTCGATCCTTCGGGAACTTATAGAATTATAAGGGTTTATGTACGAAATCTGCTTTATTAAGGACGAAACCCGAGAAATCTTGTACATCTTATGTTTGGTGGTAAAAAAAATTGCTTTTATATTTGCACCGCAAAATGTTTAAGAACGTGCCGAATTTATATATAATATCCGGATGCAACGGGTCAGGTAAAACGACCGCTTCATACACCATATTACCGGAAATGTTGCATTGTAAGGAGTTTGTTAATTCAGACGAGATAGCGAAAGGGCTATCACCTTTTAACGCCAACACGATGGCAGTTGAAGTCGAAGCAAGCCGGATCATGTATAAACGAATCAGAGAGCTGATCGGAATGGCAAAGACTTTCGCATTGGAGACCACATTGGCAAGCCGTTCGATTGCCAACTTAGTCAAGGATGCACAAATGAAAAGTTATTATGTTACCTTACTTTTTTTTTGGCTGAATACGCCGGACCTGGCAGTCGAAAGGGTCAAGAACAGAGTAGCCATGGGAGGACATCATGTAAACGAACAGACCGTAAGACGGCGGTATCGGGCAGGGATCGCAAATTTGTTTGAACTGTACATGCCGATATGCGATTACTGGATGATTACAGATAACTCCCTGTCGCCGATGGAAATAATAGCTAAAGGATTTAAGAATAGAGAACGATATATAGACAATGAAATAATTTATAATAAGTTGAAAAATTATGAATGAAAGTGAACTTCGAAAATTTGAAGAAATTGTAGTGAAAGGCGCACACTTGGCGTTTCAACGGTTAGTGAAGGAACGCAAGAAATCAGGAGGTGAACTTGTATTTGCCCGCAACGGGCGTGTTTTCAAAGTTAAAGCCTCCGAATTAGAATAATTTTTTAATACATAGCGCAGAAAAAATTAGAGGACTTCTATCGAAGTTCCTCTAATTTTTTTTTGTTTTTCAGCGCTTAACTGGTCGTTTTTTTTATCTTGTCAGGTAAACACCACTAATAATCATGATGGCTCCGATGATTGCAATAGGCGTGATTTTTTCGTCGATAACAAGCGTTGAAGTTATCAATGTCACTAACGGTATCAGATAGATATAATTGGTAGTCCTTACGACACCTATGTTTTTGAGGGCCGTATTCCACAAAAAATAGCACAGGAGCGAAGCTACAAGTCCCAAAAAAAGCAAATTTGCCAGAACGACCGGTTGTAACAGCATTTGCAATGATATATTGGGCGGGAAAAACGGTAGAAATAATATCAGTGTAAGGATTCCGTAAAAAAAAACTTTGCGGGTGATAAATGAAACCGCATATTTCGAATCAAGTGATTTTAACGTAACACTGTAAACCGCCCATGACAACGCCGCAACGATAGCGAGGAAATCTCCAAGCGGATTGACCTTCAAAATAAAACTTCCATTGAAAACCACAAAAGCGACACCAGTCAGCGCGATGGCGGAGCCATAAAACAACTTTTTTTTTAGAGGCTCATCTTTATGAAAACACTGGGAAAGAAATGCCGTTAATATGGGCGACGTGCACACGATCAGCGAAACATTGGAGACAAGTGTTATGCCAAGCGCCGTGTTTTCGGAAAGAAAATAGACCGACCCGCCGCCAAGTCCGAGTATCACAAAAAGAAATTCGTCTTTGATTGTATCGGCAAACAGTTTACGGGGTGCTATGAATACGATACCCGCGTAAGCCATGATAAACCGCAACAAGAAAATCACCGTAGGAGTCAGATGATAGTCCAGCAATACTTTTGTCGAGACAAAAGTCGTTCCCCAAACCACAACGGTGATAAGAGCTATCACATGCCCCCAATACTTGTTTTTGCGCATATTCATAAATGAGGTGCTAAAATAGACACAATTACGAAATAATTATTCGGCAACTTTTATGCACAACATCTTTTTTTGGTCGCGGATGAGCAATTTACCGTCAGCCAGCGCTATCGGCGCCCAGTTTTGAGAGCCGCCTTCAAAAATATCCGCTTTTGAAACCGTTTTAAATGCTGAAGGATCAGGTTCGATCAGATAGAGCGACTTCATACCGTCGGTAGCCAAAATGAGTCCGTCGGCAAGTATCATGCTGCCCTTGTCAAAATTTGGACTTCGCCGGGTTTTCCACATGATTTGACCGTTCATGTCCATACATACAAGACCCTCTCTTTTCGAGTTGGTACCAAACATACCGTAAAAATATCCGTTATACAAAAGAGGCGGTTTTGTCTGTTCCTCAAATTCGAGCGTGGTGAAAACAACAGCTGCTTCAAAGGCGCCGTCCGCATTTTTGTTAATCTGCAGCATGGTTGTTCCCTGATCATAACCGCCTGTTATCAGCAACTTGTTTTCGCCGGCATCAACGGCGCAAGGTATTGATATGACACAACCCCAATCTGCATATTGCCACAGCGTTTTGCCCGAACGCGGGTCAATTCCTGTCACGTTGCCATTTGTTACCGGATCGTTCCCATGCGTATAACCATTTGTTTTTGAAGTAATATAAACTATTTGGTCTTCACCATGCAGTTTTATCACTTTCGGGCTTACATAGGCAATATTGCCAAGGTTAGGCGTTTGCCAGACAAGGGCGCCCGTATGCTTGTCGTAAGCCACAACGCCTGCCTGCGGCGCCTGTGAGGCGGTGATAAGCAAATCGCCATAAATAAGCGGACATTGGGATATTCCCCACATAGGTACATTATCTCCGCCAAAATCCTTCCAGATATTTTTCTTCCAGACGGGTTGATGGGTTTTGATGTCGAAACAGTACAAATCGCCATTACCGCCCACGGAGTAAACGTGGCGGTCGTCGACAACGGGAACACTTCGGGAACCGGGACTCGGTAGTGTTCCGGGCGATTCATAACCGTATTTCCAAAGTTCTTCGCCTGTACGAAGATCAAAACATCGCATGACATCGCCCGTATCATCATCTCTGTCGAGCAGGAATACCTCGCCGTTTTTAACAACGGGTCCGCCATATCCTATGCCTAAGTCTTTCGACCACAATACTTCGGGACCGCTGTCAGGCCAACTTCTCAATAATCCTTTTTGAGGAGATGTGCTGTTTCTGTCAGGACCCAGGAATTGAGGCCAGTCCTGCGCGTTCGTCCACCCTACCGGCAAACTGACAATGATGGTTAGATAAACAAATGTAATTTTCAGATTTTTCATATACTTGCTACTTTTTGCCGGCAAAGGTAATAACAAAAAGTAATTTGTCAAATCCTTTCACTTATCAAGTGTTCGAAAACGGACACTTGGTGTCCGAAAACGTACAGTTATTTTACATGGAAAAAATAAAAAACAACACATATTCAACACTTTGTATTTCTGGCATGATATTTGTGTTATATAAATAAACATATTAATTCATAATTTATAATTGTTATGTTATTCAATTTAAAAATTATTATGCGCAATTTTCAGCGCGGCGGCGTTTATTCCGTTATCAATATCGGCGGCCTGGCAATAGGTATGGCTGCCGCCATTCTGATCCTTGCATGGATTTATCACGAATGGTCGTTTGACCGGTTCCATGTCAAAGGAAAACAACTGTACGTTGTTTACGAACGTGGGATGTATAATGGCGTATTAGGTTGTTCAGACTGGACACCAAAAATTTTGGCTCCAACCTTAAAAGAAAATTATCCTGAAATAGCCGGCGTAACAAGAATGAGTATTAACAATTCGTTCCTTTTTACATATAATGATTCCAGGATAAAAATTCAGACTTGTTATACCGACCCCGATTTCTTTACAATGTTTGATTTTCCTTTGCTGTATGGAAATTTTGAAACGGCCTTGAATGACCCGTATTCGGTGATTTTAACCGAAAAAGCAGCCATTCGTTTGTTTGGACGTGAAAACCCGATGGGAAAATCGGTACAGGTAAACAATCAGTATCCGATGACTGTTACCGGTGTGATGAAAGACTTACCCGGTAATACGCTGTTCAATTTCGAAGCGTTAACACCTGTTCCTTTCATGAAAATACAAGGTTTTTATGATGAAGTCTGGTTGAATTTCACATTGCGAACCTACGTGGAACTGCAGCCGAATATCCGATTGGATTTGGTCAATGAAACCATTCGCGACATAATCAATGAACACTCAGTTAACACAGCACAGACCGAATTGTTTTTATCTCCGCTCAGTAAACGACATCTGTATACCAAATATGAGAATGGCATGCCTGTTGGTGGATTGATTGATACAATCCGATTGTTTGGCGTCATTGCCGGTTTGATTTTATTGATTGCCTGTATCAATTTTATGAATTTGAGTACTGCCCGCAGCGGAAAACGGGCAAAGGAAGTAGGGGTTCGAAAAATGATGGGCAGCAATCGTTTGTCGTTGATTGGACTCTTTCTTGGAGAAGCAACACTGATTGTTTTGATAGCAAGCATCATAGCGCTGGCGCTTGCTTTGATAACATTACCGGTTTTCAGTTCGTTGATGAAGCAGCCACTATCATTGAACCTGACAAATGGTTGGTTTTGGTTGACCGGATTAGGTTTTATTCTGATAACCGGATTATTAGCAGGAAGTTATCCTGCATTTTATTTATCTTCTTTTTCCCCGGTAAAAGTATTGAAAGACATTTTCCGTAGAAAGCAGGGGATCGTATCAACGCGCAAGGTTTTAGTCGTATTGCAATTTACCGTTGCCGTTGCGTTGATTGTATCTACATTAGTGGTTCATCGCCAAATCGGTTATGCGCAAGACAGAGAATCGGGATATGATAAGGAACAACTTGTTTACATAACATTCGACAGCGACCTTTACAAAAATTATGAACTGATAAAGCACGATTTACTAAACTCGGGCACAGCGTTATCGGTAACAAAGACAAGCGGTCCAATGACAAAAAAATGGGGTGGCACCTGGCTTGTCGACTGGAAAGGAAAAATTGACCCTAACGGGAAGACACTCTTTGAAATGTTTTCTATTGACGCCGATTGGACAAGAACGGTAAACACGACGATCATTGAAGGACGCGACATTGACATATATACTTACCCAACCGACTCAACCGCAATGCTACTGAACGAAACGGCAGTGAATTCTATGAATTTTGAACATCCGATAGGTGAAATTGTCAAAACCGGCGATAAAGAATGGCATGTGGTTGGTGTGGTGAAGGATTTCGTGCTTGTTTCCCCCTACTCGCTTATTTCACCGATGATTATCTTCGGTCCTGTCGATTTGATGCTCAGTACGATGCACATCAAATTCAATAACCAAAACCGCATGAAAGATAACCTGGCGCAAGCGGAACAGATATTCAGACAATATAATCCTGCTTATCCGTTTGAATATCAATTTGTTGATGAAGAATATGCACGTAAATTCGGTGAAGAACAAAAAATAGGAACTTTGTCTGCATGGTTTGCCTGTCTCACCATCCTTATTTCGTGTCTCGGTTTGTATGCATTAATCGCTTATCTGTCAGAAACACGTAGAAAAGAAATCGGAATTCGAAAAGTACTGGGCGCTTCGGTTTCCGGTATTATGTTTTTGCTATCCAAAGAGTTTCTGGTTCTGGTACTCATTTCAATTGCCATCGCTTCACCTGTTGCATGGTTAGCCATGACCAAATGGTTGGCCAATTTTGCCTACCGCACGAATATACCCTGGTGGTTATTTGTTGTTGTCGGTTGTATCAGTTTGTGTATCGCGTTACTGACGGTTGGCTTCCAAGCCGGCAAGGCGGCAACAGCCAATCCGGTGAAGTCAATCAAAGCAGAATAAGACTGATATTTTTGTGATTTTTTTTAAAATTGAACAGTTATTTTTCGCAGCAGTCGCTTTCGAGTGATAATGCCAGCGTAATAACGATATGCGAGGCAAAATAAGTCGGAAGAATCAAAAAACCTGCTCCTTTATAACCGGCAAAGTCTTTCAAGGCTATGAGTGTATCTGAAAAAACCAGCAATGCGATTCCGAAAGAAAAACACCATCGTATTACCGACGGCAATTGCAACCCCGTCGCGACGGAAAATGATAAACAGGAAACAATCAGATATGCAAGGACGGCTATGAACAATACCGGCTGCGACAGCGCAGGGAGAAGTGCGATAAAGAAAAACGCCAAAAAACCTGTCAGCATGACTAATAACACAATCCTGTTAATACGCCCGTTTTTCAAACAAAAAGCAATAAAGCCCAGATGTGCGACAAAAAACAGGCAAACGCCGTAGATAAACCTGACAGGAAAACCGCTTGTATGCGACATGAACCAGTCACCGGCAATCGATACCAGTAAAGCGGCAATCACATACCATTTACTATTGCCCGCAAACTGCCTCGCCAAAAACCATACGATGATTGCACAAGACGCCGAAACAGCCGCACGGTAGATAAAACCCCAACCTGTCACTGCCAAAACGGTAAACAGGACGGGAAGGAGAAGTACTGAATATTTGAAATTTTTCATGCGAAATAATTTATAAATTATTGATTATGATTCGGTATCCAGATATTCTTTCTTGAAAATATTAACAAGCAGGAAAAACAGGGACATCAGCAGCGGGCCGAAAATCACGCCCCAGAAACCGAAAAACTTGATCCCCAAAATAACGCCGAAAATTGTAATTAAAGGGTGTGTATCGGCCATTTTTTTTTGAAGTACGAAACGGAATACACTATCGATATTGAATACGATAATTGCACAATAGGCGAAAAGTCCAATTGCCGCAATCCAGTTGCCCGTGAGCGCAAGGTATACAACAAGGGGAAACCATACAATGCTTGTTCCTATCAACGGAATAATTGAGGCAAACGCAGTCAGGACGCCAAATAAAATGACGCTTGGCACACCGGCAGCCCAATACCCGACAATTGCGACAACGCCTTGCAATACAGCAAGTAATGGTATTCCAATGGCATTGGAAAGTACGATGTGATGAACTTCGCGTGTGATGGCATGTTTATTTTCATCATGAAACGGGAGCAAATTAAACAGATACTTCTCCATCTCCTTACTGCTAATCAGCATAAAATACAGTAAAAATATCATCACAACCGTTGTAATCAACAGTCCGCCCACCTGTCCGATTATGAACTGCACACTGCGCGTCAGATAACTGGCAGCTGTTTCTACATTACTCACATTGAGCACATCATAACCGGTCTTTTCGTCTATCAAAGTGACAAAATGTTTTCCCGTCTCAATCAGTTGCGAAATATCAACATTCACATACTGAATCTTTGTAACAAGCGTCCATACTAATAAATATAAAGGTACGCATACGCACGCTATCACTTCAAGCAAAATCAGGACGGCGGCCAAGACATTTTTCATTTTTCGTTTTTCTGTGAGGTAAGTCATCTGTCCGTTCACCATCACATAAATGGTAAAAGCCGCCAGCAAACCGTTTACAAACGACCACAATCCACTCATTATTAACCATCCTAAAAGAATAATCAATGCAATAAGCGAATATTTGAAATATTTTTCTTTCATATTTATTAGGTATTAATTATAGGGTACAAATATAGATGATTTTTCAGGAAAAACAAATTGGCGCCGATTATTAAGGACGTAAGAATTATTTTTGTACTTTTGTTCAATTTTTCATACATCTATGGAACAAAAGATTTTTTTTCCGGCAGAATGGTATCCGCAAAGCGCCGTACAATTAACCTGGCCTCATGCGCAAATGGACTGGGCGCCAATCCTCGACGAAGTGACGGCATGTTTTGTCGCCATCGCACATGAAATTGTGAAACGCGAAAAACTGCTTGTCGTTTGTGCCGACGAAGCGAAGGTACGCCGCCAACTTGATAACATTGACCATACATCCATCATTTTTCGCGAAATGAAAACAAATGATACGTGGGCGCGCGATCATGGCGGCATCACGGTTTTCGCTGACGGCAAACCTGTCGTCTATGACTTTGTATTTAACGGCTGGGGAATGAAGTTTGCCGCCAACTATGATAACCTGATTACGCGAAGACTCGCAAAAACCAATACTTTCAGTACAGAGGTTGAAGTGGTCAATATGCAACCGCTCGTTCTGGAAGGCGGTAGCCTCGAATCCGATGGAAAAGGGACATTGCTGACAACAGTGGAGTGTCTTGGCGCTGTCAACCGGAATGAATACCTGCATCAGGAACAATTAGAATATCATCTGAAAGAATTACTTGGAATTGATAGAATACTGTGGCTCGAATACGGTTATCTTGCAGGTGACGATACGGATAGCCATATTGATACGCTCGCGCGTTTTTGCGACGGGCAAACAATCGCTTATGTACAATGCACAAATGATACGGACGAACATTACGTCGAACTGAACGCGATGGAGGCACAATTGAAAACCTTTTGTACGGCAGACGGCCAACCCTACCGTTTAGTTCCGTTGCCCATGGCTGACAAAATAATGTGGGAAGGTGAGCGGTTACCCGCAACATATGCCAATTTTCTGATTATTAACGGTGCGGTATTAATGCCATGTTATCAAAGCAACAAAGATGAAATAGCAAAAAAGGCATTGCAGGAAGCCTTTCCCGACCGCGAAATCGTTGGTATAGACTGCCGTGCGCTCATCAAGCAACACGGTTCGCTTCATTGTGTAACCATGCAATACCCCGAGGGCGTGATCATATAGTTTCCGGTTCAAAATAAAAAACATGTATAAAAAATGAATCCGACTGAACTTTTTCTTCACTATGTAACATTCGACACACAATCCGACGAATCGTCACCGGCCACTCCCAGCACCGAAGGACAACTGATTTTTGCCGGAGAAATAGTCAGGCAACTATATGAAATAGGGATGCAGGACATCACGCTCGACGAAAACGGATATGTCATGGCGACTCTGCCGGCCAATACGGATGTAACAAATATTCCCGTCATCGGGTTTATTGCACATTTAGACACAAGCCCCGATATGCCGGGACGCAACGTCAAACCCCGTGTTGTCATCTGTCAAGGCGGCGACATCGTTCTGAACGAAGAACGGAAGATCATCCTTTCGCCTGCAATATATCCCGAAATGAATGATTATGTCGGTCAGGAACTGATCGTGACAGATGGTACGACTTTACTCGGAGCAGACGACAAAGCAGGTATCACCGCCATTATTTCAGCCATGAAATACCTGCTGGATCACAATGAAATCAAACACGGCAAGGTGCGAATAGCCTTTACACCGGATGAAGAAATAGGGCGAGGAGCAGACAGGTTTGACGTGGAAAAATTCGGCTGTGACTGGGCATATACAATCGATGGCGGCGCTATCGGAGAACTCGAATATGAAAATTTCAATGCGGCATCAGCAAGAATTACCATTAAAGGTCGCAACATTCATCCGGGGTATGCCAAAAACAAGATGCAGAACGCCATTCAGTCCGCTATTTATTTCCATAACCAACTGCCGGAAAACGAACGTCCTGAAAAAACAGAACAATACGAAGGTTTTTACCATTTGACATCATTCAGCGGAACAGTAGAGGAGGCATCGCTTTCCTATCTCATTCGCGACCATGACCGTGCATTGTTTGAAGCGAAAAAACAGTGCATGGTCGAAATAGCACAACAAATAAGAGAAACGATGAACATCGACCTGACCGTCGAGATCAAGGACCAATACTACAATATGCGTGAAAAAGTAGAGCCACACAGGGAAATCATTGATATTGCCTGCCGGGCGATGGTCGATTGCGGCGTCCAGCCGATTATCAAACCGATACGTGGCGGAACAGACGGCGCCCGCCTTTCGTTCATGGGACTACCCTGCCCCAATATCTTCGCAGGCGGAAATAATTTTCACGGACGCTATGAATACCTCCCTGTAAAATCTTTAGAAAAAAGTAAGGAAACAATCGTGAATATCATCACATCACTTGTTGGGACATAAGGTTTATGCCCAGCAGTTATACATATTTCAATAAATATCGGCAAATTTTTTCCGGTGATAGCCTCTCATCCCTGCATACATCTCACGAATAGCCGAGATGTCTGCATTTGCATTTCCGGTAGGATAAAAAGTAGATTTGATTCCAATTTCCTTTTTAACATAATCAATGAAGCCGATTTGTATCGGAACGCATGCTTTCAATGCGATATAATAAAAACCGCTTTTCCATTCCCTAACCTTCTTGCGCGTCCCTTCGGGAGCTATTGCCAAGTGAAAAATATCGCGCCTGGCAAACTCGACGGCTAACTGTTCGGTTGTCGACGATTTTTTACTCCGGTTGATTGGTATCCCGCCCATTTGTTTAAATAAAATGTTCAACGGAAAAACAAACCATTCTTTCTTTATCAGGAACTTGGCTTTTTTGCCGATTGCATTATAAAAAAGTTTACCCATTGTTAAATCCATATTACTTGTATGGGGAGCTACACAAATCACGCATTTTTTAACCTCCTCACCTTCAATACGGAGTTTCCATCCCATTACCCGCAGAATCCATCTGCAAAAAAAACGTTTGATTTTCAATTTTCTGTTTTTTCCTTGTTCAACGACTTCAGTTCCGCGTATATTGCATCTACTTCGGCATCTATATCTTCTTGCAAACGTTTATAATACTGCTTCACGGATTTTTTGTCAGTGTTCCCAACAGACGGGTGTTTGCAGCTTTTGTATTTAGCGTTTAACGAGTCGACACGCGATAATAATTCCTCAAATTTAGCCTCGTCCGTATCCGATTGAATCGTACTGCATAGTACTTCTAATCGTAAGTCATCACATAGATAATCAATAGCTTTCTTTAAAAATTTTCTATTTGCCATAGTGGTTATTTTAATAAATGTGGGTACAAAGATAGCCAAAGGAATTGAGAATTGAAAATTATTTTCAGGAAGCATTGCAAATAAAAAAACGTATTATATTTTGCATTGCGCTCAACTTACATTAACTTTGTCACCTCAAATGACGAAAAAATGACGCTATGATATTACCTGATTATATTTTTGAAAGCAGTTGGGAGGTTTGCAACAAAGTTGGCGGTATATATACGGTATTATCATCCAAGGCGCATACATTGAAAAAAAAATTTGCAGACAACCTGCTTTTCATAGGTCCTGACCTGAACAATAATCCGGACGATTTCAAAGAAGACAAATCACTTTTTGATGATTGGAAACAGTCTTTACCTGACAATTATCGCATTAAAACAGGTCGTTGGCTTGTACCCGGCAATCCGGTTGCTATTTTAATATCCTACAAAACTTTTTTCGACAAAAGGGATTCATTGTACTATGACATGTGGAATACGTTCAATGTTGATTCATCGCATGGCTATGGCGACTATGATGAATCATGTATTTTCGCTTATTCAGTCGGATTAATCATCGAAAGTTTTTACAATTTCTACCAACTTAAAAACAGGAAAGTTGTAGCACTTTTCAACGAATGGATGCTTTGTATGGGCGCTTTATACATAAAAAAACATGTCCCGGCCATCGCCACCGTGTTCACAACCCATGCTACCACCATCGGACGTTCCATAGCGGGAAACAATAAACCGCTGTACAGCCATTTCGAGGCTTATAATGGATTCCAAATGGCAAAGGAACTGAATGTGGAAGCCAAACATTCACTGGAACGACAAACAGCCTTGCATGTCGATTGCTTCACAACGGTTAGCGAAATTACAGCTGTTGAATGTAAACAATTACTTGACAAAGCGCCCGATATCGTTACACCCAACGGCTTTGAAAAAGGTTTTGTTCCTGAAGGAGAAGCATATGAGAAAAAACGGTATGAAGCGAGAAAAACGCTTTTGAATATGGTAGAAAAACTGACAGGACAAGCGCTGAATCCCGACACCTTTTTGATTGCAACAGGTGGACGGTATGAATATCGCAATAAAGGGTTGGATATTTTTATTGATGCGATGAACCTGTTGCGCAAATCCGGTCGGTTGAAACGCGATGCTGTCGCGTTCATCATGGTACCGGCTCATGTTTTCGCAGAAAGGGCCGACCTGAAATACTGTATTGCGAATGATTATCAGTCAAATACACCGTTACAAACTCCGTTTTTAACCCATTGGATTCATCAGATGGACGACGACAGGGTGATGAATTTCATTTTTTCATCCGGCTTCACCAATTTGTCAGCCGAAAAACTCAAAATCGTTTTTGTTCCATGTTATTTGGATTGTCACGATGGCATTTTAAACAAATCGTACTACGATCTGCTGATCGGCATGGATGCAACCGTTTTTGCCTCGTATTATGAACCATGGGGATATACCCCGCTCGAAAGTATCGCATTTGGAATACCGACCGTCACGACCGACCTCACAGGCTTCGGTTTATGGGCAAAATCCATTGTCTCCGGAAATGACATCAGGGAAGGAACGGCTGTCATCAAACGGACAGATGAAAATTATTATGACGTCGTTACCGGTATTGCAGAACAGTTGTTTGAACTGATGGATGCAGATGAAAACGAAGTTCGACGGAAATCTTTTATGTTAGCTGAACATGCAGAATGGAACAAATTTATCACACATTACTACAAGGCATTCGATATCGCGCTACGAAATGCGCAAACAGGAAACAGGTGACAGAAAACAATCCGAATGTATTGAATATAAGGATTTGTAATCTATGTGACAATGCACTGGATAATGATTTTTATGCGCCACGCTTGGAAAATCCAAATTTTTCATGTATGTTTGTGCCTTATTTTTACAGGAAATCAAATGAAAATTCTGGCTACAAACGCAAACGAACATATATGGAGAGATATATTTTCACGCTCCAGACTGCCTCAGCAATTAGAATTGTTAAACGACATTGCCAAAAATCTCTGGTGGGTATGGAACCATGAAGGGGTTGAATTATTCAGGGAAATAGATCCGGATAAATGGGAACAGTCGGCAGGTAACCCGGTACTGCTGCTGCAACAGTTATCCAACAAACGGGTAAATGAAATTCTTGGGGATGAAGCGTTGATGAACAGGATAAAATCTGTTTACAAACTTTTCAAAACCTATATAAGCGTTGAACCTGATCCGGCCAAACCATCCATTGCCTATTTCAGTATGGAATATGGCCTTACTAACGTCCTGAAAATATACTCCGGCGGCCTCGGTATCCTTGCCGGCGATTACCTGAAAGAAGCCAGCGACTGCAACATCGACCTTACGGCAGTCGGCTTCCTTTACCGCTACGGCTATTTCACGCAATCTCTGTCGATGGACGGGCAGCAGGTCGCAAATTATGAACCGCAGGATTTCACCTCGCTGCCAATCACCCAAATCACGACCTCCGGAGGAGCGCCGCTGACGCTTGAAGTCCCTCTTATTGACCGGACTGTATATACACATGTGTGGAAAGTCAGCGTGGGACGTATCCCCCTATACCTGATGGATACGGATATTCCCGAAAACAGTGAATGGGATCGCTCCATCACGCACCAGTTATATGGAGGCGACAGTGAAAACCGCATGAGACAGGAATACCTGCTCGGAATCGGCGGCATCCTGCTACTGAACAAACTGGGAATAAGCAAACAGGTGTATCACTGTAACGAAGGCCATGCTGCCCTGATAAATGCACAGCGGCTTGTTGAATATATCAACAATGAAAATCTCGAATTTAACGAAGCGCTCGAAGTGGTGCGCGCTTCAACCTTATATACGGTACACACCCCCGTTCCGGCAGGTCACGACTATTTCGACGAAGCATTATTCGGTAAATATATGGGGCGCTTCCCGCAGCAGCTGGGTATTTCCTGGCAGGAATTTATCGACATGGGACGAACAAACCCGGGAAGCGACGAAAAATTCTGCATGAGTACATTCGCACTCAATACCTGCCAGGAAGCAAACGGCGTAAGTTTGCTTCACGGTAAAGTGTCACAGGAAATGTTCGCTCCCCTGTGGAAAGGGTACTTTCCGCAGGAATTACATGTCGGACATGTTACAAACGGTGTACACATGCCTACCTGGATGGCTACCGAATGGAAAAAATTCTGCTATGAAAATTTCGATGATACCTTTATCAACGACCAGTCCAATAAAGCGTTATGGGGAAAAATCCAATATGTTCCCGACGAACAGATTTGGGAAATTCGCCGGGCGCTTAAAAAGAAACTCATCGAATATATAAAAACGCAATATAGGGAAAACTGGTTGAAGAACCAAGGCGACCCGTCAAAGGTGGTCGCCATCCTCGACCGAATCAATCCGAACGCATTGCTGTTCGGGTTTGGCCGTCGCTTCGCAACCTACAAACGCGCACATCTCCTGTTTACCGACCTCGACCGCCTGGCTAAAATTGTAAATAACGAGAAATATCCCGTACAGTTTGTTTATACGGGGAAAGCACATCCTGCTGACGGTGGCGGACAGGGATTAATCAAGCATATCGTTGAGATATCCCGCCGACCTGAATTTCACGGAAAGATTATCTTTCTTGAAAATTATGACATGCAATTGGCGCGTCGTCTTGTTTCGGGCGTCGATGTATGGGTCAACACCCCTACCCGACCGCTCGAAGCATCCGGCACCTCCGGCGAAAAAGCCGAAATGAACGGTGTTCTCAACCTGTCAGTACTCGACGGATGGTGGTATGAAGGCTATCGCGAAGGTGCAGGTTGGGCGCTGACGGCAAAACGCACCTATGAAAACCAACAGTTTCAGGATCAGTTGGATGCAGCGACAATCTATCATCTGCTTGAAGACGAAATCATCCCTCTGTATTTCGCTAAAAACAACAATGGATATTCGCCTGCATGGATACAGTACATTAAAAATTCGATGTCACAGATTGCACCTGAGTACACGATGAAACGTATGATCGACGACTATTTCGATCGATTCTATAAAAAATTGTCTACCCGCTCCACCATGTTGACAAGCAATAACTTCGCAGAAGCCCGAAAGATTGCCGACTGGAAAAAGGAAGTAGCAGCCCATTGGGATTCTTTCGATATCGAATCGTTTCGGTATTTGGCAAAATCATCCTATCAGCCTGTAGTTGGCGACGACTATACGATTGAAATAGTGATAAACCGCATAGACCTTCACAGTATGCTTGGCGTGGATATTGTGATTGCGCGTGAAAATCCTGAAAATCACAAACTTGAATTTATATTAACTGAACCTTTCACGTTAGTAAAAGAAGAAGGTGCAAAGTTATATTTTGAGTTGAAACGTACGATCGTCGAAATAGGCAATTTTAAAGTCGGCTTCCGTGTCTATCCCTACAACAAAAATTTGCCGCACCGGATGGATTTCGCCTATGTCCGCTGGATACAGTCGTAATAATTATGAATTATGAATTGAGAGTAATTTATCGCCGAAGGCTTTTATCATTTATGGATGACATTCAAATTAGATTATAGCGACAAGGATTCGAATGCACGCGCAGGACAATTGATAACGGAGCATGGGTGTGTTAAAACGCCTGTGTTTATGCCTGTCGGGACACAGGGAACAGTGAAAGCAGTACATATTACGGAATTACTGGATGACATCAAGGCGCCGATCATGCTGGCTAACACATATCATCTTTATCTGCGTCCGGGATTGGATATTCTTAAACATGCGGGCGGACTGCACCGTTTCAACGGTTGGGATCGTCCGATATTGACCGATAGCGGTGGATATCAGGTCTTTTCGCTTGCCCAAAACAGAAAACTGAGCGCCGGAGGGGCTGAATTTCGGTCGCATATCGACGGAAGCAAACATTTGTTCTCACCCGAAAAAGTCATTGACATACAACGCATTATCGGCGCCGATATCATCATGGCTTTTGATGAGTGCTGCCCCGGAGACGCGGACTATCAATATGCTAAAAAGTCGCTGGCGCTGACCGAACTATGGCTTGAACGCTGTATTAGTCAATTTAAAAATACAGAACCGGAATACGGTTATGACCAGTCTTTTTTTCCAATCGTACAGGGATGCGTTTATCCTGATCTTCGCAGGCAGTCAGCGCTCAATGTAGCAGCCTGTGACGTGGAAGGATATGCGATAGGTGGGCTTGCCGTAGGTGAACCAACCGAAAAAATGTATGAAATGATTGAGATTGTGAACGAAATATTACCGGAAGATAAACCCCGCTACCTGATGGGC